>Ga0207667_10005322_pt1 | contig 15684 bp, 12 predicted proteins | sample KBSCornC52_FD_184301 | JGI IMG/M metagenome (GOLD analysis project Ga0207667, IMG submission 184301) | Corn rhizosphere microbial communities from Kellogg Biological Station, Michigan, USA - KBS Corn C5-2 (SPAdes) (version 2) | ecosystem: Host-associated > Plants > Roots > Rhizosphere > Soil ... | reverse complement strand
GCATCGTTTTTCACTACGAGTTCACAAACCATTCAGGGATTGATTACGACATGGTGACAGCGATTACCGACCCGCGATTTCACTCCGTATTCTACGACCCGAGGCTGCAGCGAACTTACGTTCACCACCAGGATGGATTCGATCTTCTGGCGTCAGAGACACCGGCTCGACTGACAATCCCTTTGGAAAACTGGTTCCCAGCCCGTTATTTGGCTTCCTACACCGCGCCTGTCCCAACAGAGCGTACACAGCATCGTGACGACGGGATTACGTATTACTACAAGTCAAAGGCAGTAGACGTGCCCATGGTCGCCACACTGTCGGAAGATCGTACCTGGGTTGCAGCGAGCTTTGCGCGTGAGCCCGGAAATATTTGGAGCAATCCGGAGCTCACGTGCCAGCACGTCGACCCGGATGTGCCTCTTCCACATAATGGGCACGCGTCATATGAAGTAAAAATTCTCATCTTCAAGGGCTCGCTCGAAGATGCATTGCGTAAGGTGCTTGCGCAGCGCAACAACCTAAAGTGACGAACTCGCACCCACCGGACACCCGTCGAGAAGCTTCACTCCCCAAATCTCGTAGGGCCCAAGTTTGTCCCCTGCCGCGAGTGGCATTTCAGTAAGGCTGCTAGTTTAGCCGATCAGCTGCGGATTGTCGCTGGATGGATAACGGGCAATCCGGAATTCAATTAATAGGGGGGCTGGAAGCGAAGGAACCAACCTTCATTCCAGTCAGTGGGAGAAAAACGTTTTTGACATTCCCCTCTTATAGGTCAGGCAATTACACTCAAGGTCCCTCCCCCCGCTCCCGCGCTCGCCATTTGACGGGGTATTACCTACTGAGGGGAAAACGCTACACCCCCCCCGGAGCGGGGCTGGGAGCTGGACCTGGACATGGCGGGGGCTGCAAAGAGAGCGGGGAGCTATTTCAGCTCTTTGAGCATGGTCACGGGTACAAAGCTGCTGAGCTCATCAAATTCGGAAAATCGCCCTGGCGTACCAAGACCTTTTACAGCGATTCCTACTACGCGATTCGCTTTGTCAAGGACGGGCCCACCGGAGTTTCCCTTGACAATGGTAGGTTGAATCACGAAGTGTTGTACTCCGAAGTACTTCCGCTCCTGCGTTACAGGTCCTCGTGCTATGTGTACGCTATCCCCGACGTGATAGTTGGTGCCGAGCCACTCACAGCGCTGTCGCGGGACGAGGTGCAGAGCATTGTAGACAGGTTCCAATCGCTCAATCCGTATGACCAAAAACTAGGATCAATTCTCAAGATTCACAAGCTCAATTGGGATTGCAGCAAGAATCGCCGCCAGCTCTTCGGAATCGGCATAGCCGCCAAGAGATATGCCCTCTACACGAAATCTAAACGCGACATCCAGATTGTCGAACCTAAGGCACATGGGCTGGGCTATTTCTATGCTCCGAAAGACTCTCGGGAAGCCTGGGACGCTGATAGCCCGGAATGGATATTTGAAGCCTGGGCTTGGATTGTGCGTGGGCAACTCGGACTGAAACGCAGCAATCCAGCATGGTTCAATCTGCCGGTAATGATGAGGCTAACGCTCAGCACTCCGCATCACGCGCTGAAGAATCTCGCCAAGGGTCCGCTTACACGACCGCACAACTTCATGATGATGCCGCAAATCTCCCGTTTTGGATGCCCGCAAGGTGTCGATCCTGACAAGTTCACGCTGATAACCGCATTCTGTTCCGAAAGGAATCAATGGATGCAGTCGAAGTGCATCAATGTCCACGATCCCGACTCTCCGATGTATGAGTTGAGCGATGAGTACGACGGGTCGCAGAGCAGTTCCGAAGAACTTCTTCATGCTGTTGGAGTCTTACCAAAATCACCCTGAGGCAAAGAGCGTGGGCCCAGACGGGAAGCCGTGCGGCCCGCAAACACGTGGCCTGCTGGGGAGAGCCCACATCACTGCGAACTGGCCCCCTGTATATATCGGGAAGGAACACGACAGGCATTTCGAGCAGGGCGAGGATTTGACGCTTCTGGATTTCCAGGTGATCCAGTACCGGCGAAAGGGCAACGCGGTTGCGACCGACGAGCAGTTGGAGAGGATCGCGGGGGTTCCGAAGCGGGAATTCATTCGTAGGGGAATCAAGCAGCACACGCTAGAAAAGATTTGCAAACGGGTACCGGTACGGGCAGGCAAGCTCGAAGATTGCTTGAGGGCGTTGGAAGAGTACGAAGCACTTGCGCCCTATCCGCCTTCAAATAAGTGATGTTGAAATTTATCGCCAACTCTTGATTGGTAGGAACTCTAGAGCTAATCTTTGCCCATGCGCCCGCTCCTACTTGGAACATTGATTCTTATCTTGTGTGCATTGTCTGAGTCTCAAAGCACCATTCGGCAGGTCGATTTCAAGAATTTCACTTATCCATTGAGAGGCCACTTGTTGGGGCATGACCGATTGCAGTGGCTAACGACGGATGTGCACCCGCAAAGAAAGCCGATCCACTTGTTTAAAGGCGAGGACCTTACGAAGGCCTCAAGCTTCGTGATGGACGGACATGAATATATCCAGTGGGAGGGTTTCACCTTTCAGTCGGTGAATTTCGCCGACCTTACTGGAGACGGACAGGACGAAGCTATCGTCGTGTTGCATTACTTGACGGGCGGAACTCAAACGACCGATTATGTGTACATCTACTCGTTTGCCGCCGGAAAACCAAAGCTCCTTTCATATTTTCACGCAGGCTCCCGTGCATATTCAGGTCTGTGCAAGGTAATTGGCAACCACGGGGAACTCGTGGTTGACCTCTTTGACCCGGAGAAAAGATCGGGCGATTGCTGCTCGTCCGGTATCGTGCGGACTCGCTACAAATGGCAACATGGGCAGTTCGAAGCAATTGGACCCGTTAAGCGAGAAACGCTCGAAGAAGACCATTGATTTGGTTAGCTTGTATGGTTTCTGCAACTGGAACCTGGGTTGTAGAGTCCACTTCTTTTGTTGCGGGCCGCCTTGAACGGATTCAACGCGGTTGCGTTAGGGATCGCCTGTAATATCTTTCAAGTTCCAATGCCTCTGCGCGATCTTTTGCAATGATCCATCGGGCGGCGTCTCCAACAACCCACATCACCTCGATTGATGGATGCTCCTGTTCAGGAATGAGTTCAGCTCGGTATTCGACTGCTTTCCCGTCCACATCAGTTTTCGTTTCTTGCGACGCAATCTTGAATGCATTTCCTGCGTGCCAATCCAGGAACCGCTTCGCCTCCTCTGCATCTTTGAAGTGACCATACATCACCGTCAAAGTTGCGCCATTGGAGGCTTGAAAGCAGGTGGAACCGAAGTGATGAGTGCTAAAGCCTGCTTTTGCCGCGTTAGTGTCTTCGATCTGAGCCGCGAGGGTCGGCCTAAACGTGAGAGGTTTGTTCCCGCTCGGGGAAGGAGCCTTCTTTGGTATTACGAAATTGATGTCGAATGAGGCTTCCACCTCGACTGCTTTCCCATCGATCACAAACGGTCTATACCGCCACTGTTTCAACGCTTCAAGAGTTGCTGGGATCAACGCACGTGGACCTCTTAGCACCTTGAAATGTCCAAGTACTCCTTCGCGGTCGATGATAGCCTTAACTCTCACCAGACCTTGAATGCCGTTGGCCTTCGCGTTCGCCGGATAGACGGGCTGAACCTGTTTCAGTGGTGTAACGTGAGCGACGCTACGAGCCACAATAGTGGCGCTAACCTCATCCTTCGATTGTGACACCAACGAATTTGGAGTGAGCAGAATACCCGTTACCACTACTAGCAGCAGCGATCGTAGTGAGTGCATGGCTCCCCATTGTCAATGGACACCAAGCTCCATGCGAGAGTTCCCACTCCCCAGCCCCAGCCCCAGCCCCTGCTCCCGCTCCAGGTCCCCGCTCCCCCCACCCCACGTCCAGGTCCCGCTCCAACTCCCCCACCCCCAAGGTCCCCAGGTTCAGGTCAGCCCAGGTCCAGCTCCCAGCCCCGCTCCGGGGGGGTGTAGCGTTTTCCCCTCAGTAGGTAATACCCCGCTCGCCGTTTGACACGCATTTCCCTCTCACCCTAACCTTGTTCTTCTCCCTTATGAAAGTTCTGGTGATCGGAAGTGGTGGGCGCGAGAATGCGCTGGTCTGGAAGCTGCGGCAGTCGCAGCGGATCACGAAGTTGTACTGCGCTCCCGGGAATGGCGGCATCGCGCGAGACGCGGAGTGCATTCCCGTGGACCAGAAGAGTCTCGAGTCGCTGGTGGCGGTGGCCAACCAGCTCCGTCCCGACCTTACCGTGGTCGGCCCCGAACTCCCCTTGCAAATTGGCATCGTGGACGAATTCACTCGCCGCGGATGGCCGGTATTCGGTCCGACCAAGGCAGCCGCACAGCTTGAAACCAGCAAGAGCTTTGCCAAGGAGTTCATGCAACGTCACCATATTCCGACCGCGCGCTACGCAATCTGTAGCTCGATGACCGAGGTGAAAGATGCCCTCTCCCGGTTTGGCGGATCGGTCGTCGTCAAAGCTGACGGCTTGGCCGCAGGTAAGGGCGTGGTCATGTGCAAGAGCAAGGATGAGGCGGTGACCGCGGCCGGAGAAATGCTCTCCGGAAAAATGGTCGGTGAAGCTGGCGCGCGTGTCGTCATCGAGGAGTGTCTACAGGGCGATGAGCTTTCCTTTCTGGTGGTAAGCGACGGAGAGCGTGTCGCACCGCTGGCAGCCGCGCAGGACCACAAGAGGGTGGGAGACGGGGACACTGGCCCGAACACCGGCGGCATGGGTGCCTACTCGTATGCCGGTCTCGTGGATGAGCCGATGACGCACTGGTTGTTGCACCACATCGCGATTCCGGTGATCGAAGGCATGAAGGCCGAGGGCATGGAATACAGGGGCGTGCTCTATTGCGGGTTAATGATGACCGCTCGCGGCCCGCAGGTGCTCGAGTTTAATTGTCGTTTCGGCGATCCCGAGACACAACCCATTCTGATGCGCCTCGAAAGCGATCTGCTAGAAGCAGTTGAGGCCTCGGTTGAGGGCCGCGTCAGCGACGGAGACTATCGCTGGTCGCCTAACCCGGCTGTGTGCGTGGTGATGGCCTCGGGCGGATACCCGGGTACGATCGAAGTTGGAAAAAAGATCACCGGAATTGAAACGGCTGATGCGCTTCCAGGAGTGAAGGTATTCCACGCAGGTACGACCACGCGAGATGGGACGTATTACACCTCAGGTGGCCGCGTCCTGGGAGTGACCGCGCGCGCTGCCGATTTGAAATCCGCAGTGGCACGCGCCTACGAGGCCGTCGCCAAGATCAACTTCGACGGTGCACATTATCGAAAGGACATTGCAGCTCGGGCTTTAAAAGTTTGATCATCGTCGGGCTTAGAATAAGTCTTCTATCAGAGCCCGCTTGCAAAGCGCTTACATCCTAAGTAAGGCACAAAGCCAGGAGAAAGAATGAGCAATCCTATCGTTTCTATCGTTATGGGAAGTGATTCTGACCTAGAGATCATGCGCGAGGCAGGCAAGGCACTCGAAAGCTTCGGGATCGAGTACGAGATCGATGTCACTTCGGCCCACCGTTCTCCCGACCGGACAGCGGAATTCGCCCGCCAGGCGGCCCCGCGCGGCATTCGCGTCATCATTGCGGGGGCTGGCGGGGCGGCGCATCTGGCTGGCGTGATCGCAGCACATACGACGCTGCCGGTCATCGGCGTACCCATTCCCTCGACTTCTTTGAATGGAATGGACTCCCTGCTCTCCACGGTGCAAATGCCAGCGGGCATTCCCGTCGCGACCGTCGCGATTGGGAAGCCGGGCGCAACCAACGCGGGGATCCTTGCGGCGCAGATCATTGGCGTAGGTGATGCGGGAATCGCGAAAAAACTCGACGCACATAAGGACAAGCTGGCAAAGGGCGTCGAGGAGAAGTCAAAGAAACTGAAGGACAGCGGAAAATAAAGATCTTCAGGGAACGAGACTGGAGAAAAAACCTGCCGTTTGGTTTGAAAGCAGATGCCTTCGAGCGGAGGCTCTGCGGACCCACATCGCTTCAATCCAGCTTCAAGCCGCGTAAATACTCGCGCAATGGTCCTCCCAGATCATCGCGTTTCAACGCGAACTCTACGGTCGCTTTCAGGAACCCGAGCTTATCGCCCGTGTCGTGGCGCCGGCCCTCGTACACGTAGGCATACATCTTCTCCTGCTGCAACAATCCCCGCAGGGCGTCGGTCAGTTGCAACTCCCCTCCCGTGCCGGCCCCCGTTTTAGCAAGAACATCGAAGATCGCGGGGGTAAGAATGTACCGCCCAATGATTGCCAGGTTTGAGGGGGCCTCCTCGAACTTGGGTTTCTCGACCATGTTCAAGATCTCGTACAGCCGTCCACCGTGGTGCCCCTCGGCGGGCTTCACATCCAGCACGCCGTAAGCTGAAATCGCAACCCCTTCTACGATCTGCGTAGCCAGCACGGAAGATTGGACCTGTTCGAAAATGCGCATCATCTGCTTGAGCACAGGGACTTCGGCGTCGATCACGTCGTCGGCGAGCAGAACCGCGAACGGCTCGTTTCCGACCAACTCGCGAGCGGTGAGCACGGCGTGTCCTAGTCCGAGCGCTTCCTTCTGGCGGACATAAGCCACGTGGATCATGTCGGAGATCTGGCGGACAACTTTCAGTAGATCCGTCTTTTTTTTCTCTTCCAGGATCCTTTCGAGTTCAAAGCTGGTATCGAAATGGTCCTCTATGGCGGTCTTGCCCCGCCCAGTGACCATAATGATTTGGTCACAGCCGGCGGCCAGAGCTTCTTCCACGCCATATTGAATGATTGGCTTATCGACCAGCGGGAGCATCTCCTTGGGCTGCGCCTTAGTTGCGGGAAGAAAGCGCGTGCCCAATCCCGCAGCTGGAAATACCGCTTTGCAAACTTTCATTCGTAACTCACTTTCAACGATGCTCGGTCCAGGAATCCCGAACCGGCCAGGCGGCGGAAAGATAGAAACCCTTGGATGCAGCCACACCGGAGCTACGCTGCCCAAACAAGCTATCACAGAAGATGTTTAAGCGTTGCGGAACCGAGCGGGCACTATTCAATCTGTACTAGTTCGGCGGCCTCGTCGCCGGCTGGCGCAGGCCGTTGCGGAGCACGCCATGAATCGAAGATTGAGACCTGGTGTACACAGGAAACCGTGCAATGCGGTGCACAGGGCTTTTCGGTGAGGTACTCACGGCGGATATCCTCGACCGTGTACTTCTCCAGCGGGATTGCGGGGTAGCCACGCTGCTGGGAACAGTAATGCACCAAACCGTCTTCGCAGATGTAGAGGTAGCGTGCACCTGCCCGGCATCGCCACTGGTTTGGACGTCCAAGCGCGATATTGTCCTGAAAGGAATTAATCCGCGAGAAGCTGCGCTTCTCCAGACTCTTCATCTCGTGATAAACCCGTCGCTCTTCCTCCCCCAGCGGCTCTAGCTGGCCGTCACCGTCGTGAATGATTCCGATGGTCGAACTGAACCCCAGCTCCATGGCGCGTTTCCCGATGACGAGCGCGTCCTGCGGATTATGCACTCCACCGCCCACCACGGAATTGATATTCACATGAAACTCCGCGTATTCGGCCAGCATCTGGAGCTTCTTGTCGAGAACTTTGAGACTTTTCTTCGAGACATCGTCGGGATTGACGTTGTCGATCGAAATCTGCAGCCATTCGAGTCCGGCGCGGTTCAGGCGCTCAATTCGGTCCGGCACGAGCAGGTAGCCGTTCGTAATCATGCCCGCCACCGCCCTGTTTTCGCGAATCCGCCTGATGATCTCGTCAAGCTCGGGATGCAACAGGGGTTCACCGCCGCTGATCGTGATTACCGAGGTGCCAAACTCCCCCAGCTTGTCCACCCGCCGGAACATGACATCGATTGGAACGGGCTTGGAGAAGTCATCGAACTCGTTGCAGTACTTGCAGGCAAGATTGCAGCGCCGCATGGGGATGATGTGGGCAAGCAGCGGGTGCTCGGAAGAGAGGAACCCCCAGGCAATTTTGCTCCACCCGTGGACGCCCCGCGAAACATCCGCCCAAAGGTGTCGCAGCTTGGAAGGTCTAGACGCCATGCTGGATTGTGCTATTTAATCATACGTTGCGCATAAGTGCATCCTGCTCAACAGCGTATGGGGAATCTGCACCACCGAATGGAGCCTGCGCTCCCTTGGACATCGCGCGACCAATTCAGGGGATTTCCAGACACGCCCTCTGAGGCGCGGGGGTGGACTCAGCGCCGTGCTCGGTCGAGCATGTTCAGGAAAGCGACTTTTTTCTCTGCCGGAAGAAACGAGGCTTCAAACGAATTCCGTGCCAGTTCGCGCAGGTGCTCGTCCGTGAAGCTGAATTCCTTTTGCGCCAGTTCATATTCCTGATTCAAAGTGCTTCCGAACATGGCGGGATCATCGCTGTTCAGCGTGATCATCAACCCTTGGTCGAAATAGCGCCGTACCGGATGATCCTGCAGGTTCGGACAGCATCTCGTCCGCAGGTTGCTGGTCATGCAGATCTCGATCGGAATCTGCCGGGTAGCAAGTTCCTCCATCAGTTCCTCGTCCTGATACGCGGCAAGACCGTGCCCAATCCGATCGGCCCCCAGGTTCAGGGCGCCCCAGATAGACTCCGGGCCTGCTGACTCTCCGGCGTGAATGGTGAGACGCAGGTCATGGTCGGCGGCAAAGGCATACTGCTCGCGAAACAGTTCGGGAGGTGCCTTCTTCTCATCGCCGCCCAGGCCGATGCCGACGACGTTGCGCTCGCGATACTTGGCGGCGAGACCAAAGACGCTTTGCGCAGCTTCTGCCCCGAACTGGCGCACCGCATCGAAGATCCATAGCAAGGAAACTCCGGAGTCCCCCTCGCCTCGCTTCCGCCCCCGCTCCAGCCCCTCGAAGATGGCGTCGAAGTCTTGCTTGCGCCACAGACACACCCCGACTGACACATACACTTCTGCGTGCAGTACGTTTTCTGCTTTCAGCTGCTCTAGGAGCCGGTAAGTGATCAGTTCGTAATCTTCCGGTGTTTGCAAATCCTCGGTAAGCGTCTTGAACGCCATCAGGAAACCGAGGAAGTCCTCGTACTGATACAAAGCCTGTGCTTCGGCAAGGGTAGTGGCTTTTCCGTGCCGGTTCCGAAGTTCCACGAGCGTCTGAGGCGTAACCGTGCCTTCCAGATGCAGGTGAAGTTCTGCCTTGGGCAGCAACTGCACCATTGTCGAAGCCATATGGTCGATTGTAGTTGGAGAGGCTCTCGGGCGTGCTCGAGCGGGCAACTAGCTTCTGAGCGACGTGAGGGGTGGAATTCCATTCCTCCATGCCGTCCAAGCAAAGGGGCGAATTCTTCACCCCGGCTCTTCGCCCAAAAGGAAGGCCCAAAGGAGGGTAAGAGACGGGAAAGCCGGGGATTTTACGCCCCGGCTTCGCGGTCTTGCGGGCACCGATTTACTGCTTTTTCTTCGGTGCCGCTTTCCTCTTGGCGGGCGCCTTTGCTGCTGCCGGCTTCTCGCGGCCCCCGATGAGCGAGAGTGAATCCGCAGCATTGAACGGGAACTGGCGAACCGACTCTTGTCCTGTTGTGCTGAGGGTCACATCGACACGGCGATTGCTGGCCAGAATAATCGTCCTCTCGTTTTTGAGAATTCTAGCTTTTTCGCCGGCTGTCAGTTCGGAGCTCTGGTCGACCGAGCTCTTCACCTGATCGGCGGTGAGCTGCTGCTGCGCGCCGAATGCCTTTGTCTCAATCGATCTCGCGGGAACGCCTTGTTCGACGAGAAAGCTCTTGGTGCGCTCCACCCGACGTTCCGACAACGCCTGATTGTAGTCGGCAGAACCGCGCGGATCCGCATGGCCTTCAAGAATCAGGTGCGCTTCCGGCTTCGACTCCAGATACTTCTTGAAATCGGCAGCCAAAGCAATCAGAGTCGCCTGCTGGCTCTTTACCAGACCGCCTTTTGGATTGGCAGCGCTTGGTTGAGCTGTCGGGAAGTAAATGCTGTGCAGGGCAAGCCGCTGCTCGAGCGCTCGAACTTCGGGCGAAACCGGTGGCGGTGGCGGAGGTGGGGGATTCTCAATCGCCACTTCCGTCGTCGCTGGGGTATTCAGCCCGCGTTGATCACTGCAGGTAGCGTTTACCGTGATCTTGCCGGGGTTCGCACCCGTGGTGTTCAGGGTCGCGCTGTTGCCGCTGCCCGAGATCGATCCGGCGCTAGCCGTGTAGTTGCTCACGCTAACCGGCACATTGTCCGGACTAGAGCAGGTGCAGCTGACGCTGACGCTGGTTCCCGCCTGAACGCTCGTAGGCGAAGTCGTGCAGGACAGGGTGGGTGGATTCTTCGGCGGCTCCTTCACCATGAAGTTGCTCGAAGCCGAGGCCATACCATTCTTCTTCGCCCGGGGGTCGGTAACCTTCACCGTCGCCGTGCAGCTTCCGCCGGAAGCGCCGTTGGTGTCGATGCTGGCGGTCTCGCCCTTGCCGGTGATCTTGCCGCAGGTGCTTGACCAATCGTAGGTCAGCGCGTGCTTCGGGTTGAAGCCGCTCGATGTTGCCGTCGCAGTAAGTGGCTCACCAACCATTGCCTCTGCCGGTTGCACGCTTACCGTCGCCGCTACGGGTTTGGTTTCTGGGTAATTCAGATTGAAAAGGAGTCCGGTGCGCAACCGGAAGCTTTGGGCGTTTACGCGCGCGAGGTCGGATGGAAAGAGCCCCTCGAAGTGGTGCGCCGACGGCATCCAGTCGGCTTCAACTACCCGCCATGAAATCAGCCGGGTCAGTTTAAAGTCGATTCCGCCGCCGATAATTCCACCGACTCCTCCGCTTGCGTCCAGGTTGTCAACTTGCAAGCGGTTGTAGCCGACCAGGGCATGGAGGAAGATATCGGAGTCCTCCAGCCGCAACATGAACCGCGGGCCCGCCGAGAACGTGCTGAGAAAGTCGTTGACGTTGCCGTTCGTCCCCACATCCCCTTCGAGGGCCCAATGCGGACTAAAGTTCCAGGCAAAGGCTCCGCCGATTCCCTTAGGCATTTCTTCGAGGTTTCGCGGGACCGGGTTGAGCCCGTTCTTAAATGTCGCAACCGTGGCGCCCGGATGCAGCCACTGATATCCAATGAAAACGTCATATTGCGGCACTTCATCCTGGGCCGCAGCCGGAAGATTCACAAACAGAACGACGGAAACAACCGCCAATGAGAAGAGAACAGCAGTAAGTTTCAAGCAGCGCAAGGACATCCCCAAACCCCCTTGTGTCCTCAACACATCGCCCCGCGTCGGAGTAGATACTTCATAACAACCGGCTATCGGACCTCCAGCAACTATTGAGGAAGTAAGAACAAGGCATCTTACAAGCCGCATGCGCGGCAAACAAGTGCTTGGCTAGTCGCTGCCTAAAACCGGAAAAAGACGTTTGCTCCGCTTAGATTGTCCAGGTCAGGACAGCTGACAGGGCGAATGCGACCAAGGCCGCGAGCACACATCCCGATAGGATTCGGTGCTCCAACTGGCTCGTCAAGGTCTCCGTGTCGGAAATCGGGCAGGCGAGCCTTACCGCCCCTCCGGAGACCGGAACCGCGACAAACAGGACTTCGGCGCCATTGCGATTCCGAATCTCGATGCCCGTAGCTCCTCGGAGGGCTGCGGCAAACTCCGCGCGCTCTCCTTCGTTCTGCAGGGAAGAGACCGGGACTTCTGAATCTGCAACCACCTGACGGTTGCTATCCACGAAAGTCGCACGCGCGCCCGCGGCCTGGCCTTCCTGGGAGGCGATCACCTCGATGCCATGGGACCGATCAGCATTGACTCGGTTCGCGACCAACTTGGCTTTTTGAATTAGATTCCTGGTGATCTCGTCTTGCAAGGAGAGCTTGACGTGGGCCTTGATCCAGTAACTCAGGCCGAATCCGGCCGCGGCAATCATGAGCAGGCAGCAAGCGTAGGTGATGGCGAAAATGCGCCACCGCCGAGAGCCAGCAGTTGCTCGCAAGGGGCCTACAAGGTTGGGAGTCTCAATGCCCATTCGCTGTCAGAGCGAGCGCGAGCAATGCTTTCTGCTCGACGTCATGCGCCTTTGCGGAACCGGTGGCGGGACTCGGACTTGCTGAGCGCTTCACCGACAACACCGGCCTGTCACCTGCGATGTGCCGCAGTCGGGGAAGCATGTAATTCAGCGGCCCCATATTGGCAGGCTCTTCCTGCACCCAAACAATGTCTCTCGCATTCGCATGACGTTGTAACTCGGCGACGAGTTCAGACTCGGGGAAAGGATAGAGCTGATCAACAAAGGTGATGGCAATATCTGTAATCTTTTTCTTTTTGCGCTCGCTTCTGAGTTCGTGGCCGATCTTGCCACTGCACAGCAAAATGCGTCGTGCGTCCGCTATCTCGCGGTCGTGACGGACTTTCTCGAATGAAGACCCGGTTAAGTCCCCAACCGGAGAGGATGCATCTGGATGGCGTAACATGCTCTTCGGGGTAAACACCACGAGCGGTTTGCGCCAGCTGCGAAGCGCCTGCCGCCGCAACAAGTGGAAGTACTGTGCGGCCGTCGACGGTTGGCAGATCTGGAAATTATCCATCGCCGCGAGTTGCAGGAACCGCTCGATGCGAGCGCTCGAATGTTCTGGGCCCTGGCCTTCATAACCGTGGGGCAGCAGCATCACCAAGCCGGAGAGCAAATTCCACTTGGCTTCGCCCGCCACCACAAATTGATCAATGATCGCCTGCGCAACGTTCGCGAAATCGCCGAACTGCGCCTCCCAGAGCACGAGCGTTTCGGGATAATCGCGGCTATAACCATACTCGAATCCGAGCACCCCGGCTTCCGACAAAGTCGAGTTGTAGATTCTGCAATGCGCCTGTCCTTCGGATACGTGTTCCAGTGGAACGTACTCCTGCTCAGTCTCAATGTCGAGGAGAACGGAGTGCCTTTGATTGAACGTGCCCCGGCGGCAATCCTGCCCACTCAGTCGCACCGGAACGCCAGCCTTCACCAGGCTTGCAAATGCCAGGGCTTCCGCCATCCCGTAATCCAGCGCGCGCGCGCCGCGCCCCATTTCGGCACGCTGTTCCAGTAACTTCTTTACTTTGGGGTGAACGTGAAATTCCGGCGGATAGGACGTCAACCGCTCGGTCAGCGAAAGCGTCTCTTCCGCGGAAACCGCGGTCTCCACCTCGTACTGAGACTTGTAGCGCCCCCCGATGTAATGGTCCCAATACCGCGGCAGATCCCGCATCAGTGGTTTCTTGCGAATGTGTCCGGCGTGCTTCTGCGCGGATTCGAACTCGGCTTTGATGGCGTCGGCACGCGGCTGCGCGTCGGCAATGCCGACATCTTCCGCGTAGATTTCCCAGAGCCGCGGGTGTTCGTGAATCGCCTTATAGAGCAAGGGTTGGGTAATGGTTGGATCATCGACTTCGCTGTGTCCATGGCGCCTGTAGCCGATCAGATCGATGACCGCATCGCCGCGAAATCGATAACGGTATTCGAGCGCGATCCGCCCGACCCTGATCACGGCGTCCACATCTTCTGCATTCACGTGGAAAATGGGAATGCTCTGGCGCCGGGCAAGCTGGGCAGCGAATCTCGATGAATGCAGTTCTTGTGACACGGTGGTGAAGCCGATCAAATTGTTCACAATCACGTGGAGCGTACCGCCGACGCTGTAAGCCGGAATGTCTGCGAAGTTGAGGGTTTCGGCGAAAACGCCTTGTCCGGCAAATGCCCCATCCCCATGGACAAGAAGCGGCAGGAATTTATCGCTACCGCCTTCCCCGGCGCGCTCCTGTTTGGCTCGGGTGCGGCCCACGGTGACCGGATCAACCGCCTCCAGGTGGCTAGGGTTCGAGACCAAGTGAATATGAATGTTCGCGCCATCCCGGGTCAGGTACTCGCCGGTCGCGCCCATGTGGTACTTCACATCACCCCCACCGAGTACGCTGCGGGGATCCACATCCTCAAATCCGGCAAACACCTCTTCCGGCAGGCGCCTGGCAACGTGCACGATCGCATTGAGGCGCCCGCGGTGACTCATGCCGAAAACCAGCTCGACTGCACCGTGCTGGCCTGCTCCGTTCAGGATTTCGTCCACCAGCGGCAACAACGAAGTAACGCCTTCGAGTGAAAATCGCTTGGTCCCCAAATACCGTTGCTGCAAGACCAACTCGAACAGCTCGCCCCGGGTCAGTAGATCGAGTGCCCGTTGCTGATCGACCGGTGCTGGGGGGCCTTCGAGCTGTTCCTGAATCCAACGCCGGCAGGCGGGATCGGGGATGTGCATGAACTCAGCACCGATGGTCCCGCAATAGATGCGGCGCGCCTCATCGGCATACTCACCTTGCATCTGCAGGTCGGGGTGAGGAACCGGCTGCAAGAATCCCAATGGGTCAAGGTCCGCCTCGAGGTATCCCCAATGGCGGAAGGCGTCAAACACACGCTCGCGCTCGCCATTTCCATTCTCGGCTAGGGCTATTGCGGTTGAATTTGCAGGCTTCGACTGTCGGCTGGCCATAGGTGCGTCTATAGGATAAAGGATGCGCCCGGAACCGCGCTCGATTCGGAAGTAACCTTGCGAGCGGCGGCCGGAAAGAAGAAGCGGCGCCGTTCGTTGGCGGCACCGCTTCAGATACAGCAACTCTAAAGGACGGGCGGGATGGCTCGTCGGGCTATGGATCTAGTGGGAAAAGTTGAACAGGTCAAACAGGTCGTCGATTGCCGGCCTATTGGTAGGAACGTAGGGATTGCCAGGTGAAGTCATTGGATTGGGATGGTTATCCCGGCTCCGTCCCGAAATGGTAGGCAAGCCCCAGTTGTGCTCGATGAACTTCAGGATGGACACGTGGTCGGAGTAGCTGTGAGAAATGTGGCCGGGTTTAGTCCAGGGCGAAACCACAAGCAGCGGGATGCGCGTGCCGTCCCCGAAAAAGTCGAGCGGCTGCACGTAGCCGGAGTCGTAGTAGCCCCCGCCTTCGTCCACGGTCACGAAGATTGCGGTGCTCGCCCAAAGCCGCGGATTGGCCTGAACCATATCGACGATTTTCTTGGTGAATCCCTCGAACAAGTCCCACTTCGAAGAAGCCGGATGTCCGTCCACCCAGCCACTTGGCTTTACAAATGACACCGCTGGCAGGTGACCGCTGCGAATGTCCTGGTAAAGCTGGTCGGTGTCAAAGATGTGGCTGGTCCGGACCGCGTCGTTCGACATGATCTGCGTCTGGTACTGGAAACCATTGCAGATGTTGCAATACTGATCGCTCTGTGCGCCTACGGTTCCGTAGTTCAGCTGATATTTGTCGTTGAGATAGGCGTCCCACTGGTCGTTGTAGCTCTTCCACGAGACGTTGTGTTCGAGCAGCACGTCACCGATGCTGCGCTGCGAGGTTGGGGGAATCGTGAAAGGCGTGTTGTGCGGATTGATGTCGGTGTAGGCATTGCTGCCATCGCCGAAGTAGCCGGGATTGTAATTGTTCAAAAGGTAGTAGCGTCCGGGGTCACAGTTTGGTGTGATCGGAGGATTCAACGATGCCAGGTAGTTTACGATTGGCGCAACTCCAGGTTGTGAAGGATCCGAGCAGTTGCTGTAGGTTCCGCCGCCGTACACGCCGGTCGAAGAACCGCTGTTGCCGAATCCCCCGTATCCATCCTCGATCCACCAATTGTTCGTGCCAGCCTGCGGATTCG
>Ga0207667_10005321_pt1 | contig 15684 bp, 14 predicted proteins | sample KBSCornC52_FD_184301 | JGI IMG/M metagenome (GOLD analysis project Ga0207667, IMG submission 184301) | Corn rhizosphere microbial communities from Kellogg Biological Station, Michigan, USA - KBS Corn C5-2 (SPAdes) (version 2) | ecosystem: Host-associated > Plants > Roots > Rhizosphere > Soil ... | reverse complement strand
CGGCGGAATCATCTACGCGGAATCCGCCGAGAAGATGGCGTACTTCATCGACCGATGTGATCGACAGCGCATCCCGATTCTGTTCGTGCAGGACGTGTCCGGCTTCATGGTTGGACCGGAAGCCGAGCACGAAGGAATCATTCGTGCTGGCGCGCGACTCGTAGAAGCGATGGCAACCACTCGCGTGGCGAAGATCGTGCTCACGGTGAATCATGCGTCGGGCGCGGGCTACTACGCGATGGCGGCACAGGGTTTCGATCCGGACTTCGTCTTCACGTGGCCCACGGGGCGCATGGGCGTGATGGAGGGCGAGGCCGCGATTCAGGCGGTGCACGGCCCCGCGATCGACGCGGCCCGCAAGGCAGGTGGCGATTTGAAGGATGAAGTCTCTGCCGTCGTGGACGAGATGCGCGCGGATTACGAGCATCAGCTCGATGCGCGTTACGCCGCCGCGCGCGGTTACGTGGATGCGATAATTCACCCCGAAGACACGCGCTCCGCCATCATTACCGCACTGACGGCGTCGCTCAACAATCCCGGTCCGCACCTCGGGCCATTCGTTCTTCCATCGCACATAGCCTGACCATACAATGACTGAACGCGTAGTCCGCGTCGCAAGCGGACAGGGATTCTGGGGCGACTCGCTCGACGCACCTCGCCAGCAGGTGGAGAACGGCCCGGTCGACTATTTGATGCTCGACTACCTCGCCGAGGTCACGATGTCGATTCTGCAGAAGCAGAAGGAGCGTGATCCGGCGATGGGTTACGCGCGCGATTTCGTTGGCGCGATGGATTCCGTGCTGGATGCGGTGACGGAGCGCGGAGTGCGTGTCGTCGCAAATGCAGGCGGGGTGAATCCGCCCGCGTGCGCGACGGCCATTCAAGCCGTGGCGAAGAAGCGCGGCAAGTCGCTACGCATTGGCGTGGTGACCGGCGACGACCTGCTGCCGCGGCTGAACGAGCTGGTGGAGCAGGGACATGCTCTGGCGCACATGGAAACCGGCGAACCACTAGAAACGGTGCGCGATCGCGTTCTGTCAGCCAATGCGTACATCGGTTCAAAACCGATCGTCGAGGCTCTGTCGCGCAAGGCGCAGGTCGTCATTACCGGACGCTCCACCGATACCGCTCTCACGATGGCGCCGATCCGGTTCGAGTATGGCTGGAAGGACACGGATTACGACCGGCTTGCTGCCGGCATCGTCGCCGGGCACATACTGGAGTGCGGCGCGCAGAGCTCAGGCGGCAACTGCCAGTATGACTGGCGCAACATTCCCGATCTCGCCAACGTCGGCTACCCGATCGCCGACGCATACGAGGACGGCAGCTTTGTCGTCACCAAGCATCCGAACACCGGTGGACGCGTGTCGGTGCAGACGGTATCGGAGCAGCTCGTTTACGAGATGGGCGATCCTCACGGCTACATCACGCCGGACGTGATCGCCGATTTCTCCACGATCCGCATCGAAGACGCGGGACCGGATCGCGTTCGAGTATTCGGAATCAAGGGCTACGCACCGACCGACAAGCTCAAGGTGTCGATCGCATATAAATCCGGATACAAGGCCGTGGGCACGCTCGTGTATTCGTGGCCTGACGCGCTCGAGAAGGCGCAGCTCGCCGATCGCATCCTCCGCGAGCGACTGGAACGTCTGGGCCTGCGCTTCGATGAGATTCTCACAGAGTTCGTCGGTGCATCTGCCACGCACGGCGCACTCGCTGGTGATGCTGGGCGGAATGCACCAGAGATTCAGCTGCGTGTCGGCGTGCGATCGGATGATCGCGCAACGGTCGAGCGCTTCACGCGCGAGATCGCGCCGCTCGTGTTGAACGGACCACCTGGCGTCACCGGTTTCGCTGGCGGACGTCCGAAAGTGGAAGAGATCGTTGCCTACTGGCCGGCACTGATAGACAAGACAGTCGTGCAGACTCACGTGGAGATCGTCTGATGAAAGTACGATTGCTCGACATCGCGCACGCGCGATCCGGTGACAAGGGCGACACCGCGAACGTCGGCGTCATCGCGAACCGGCCCGAGTGGTTCCCGCTCATCGCCCGCGAGTTGACGCAGGAGCGCGTAACGCAACACTTCGCCGGTACGATCAACGGCGAAGTCGATCGCTTCGAGCTGCCGAACCTGAACGCTCTCAACTTCCTGCTGCACGGCGCCCTTGGCGGCGGTGGAACGCTGTCGCTCAAGACTGACGCGCAGGGAAAGGTGTACTCGACGGCGCTGCTGCGCATGGTGCTGGACGTGCCGGACGCCGAGGCGCGGGCGCTCGGTCTGCCGTCCGCATGAACCGCATTCGCGTCGAGTCCGACGGCGTACTCGCGCGCATCACGCTAGCGCGGCCGGAGAAGCGCAACGCACTCGATCACGAGACGACGCACGAGCTGTTGCAGGCCTTCACGTCGTGCGCACAGCACACGGGCACTCATGCGGTTCTGCTTTCCGCCGACGGTGCCGACTTCTGCGCTGGCGCCGATCTCAAGGAGCTCGCGGGCATGCTCGGCGCAACACCCGAACAACACTATGCCGACGCGGAGGCACTCGGACGCGTATTCATCGCGATGCGCGAGATGCCCAAGCCGGTCATCGCGGCCGTGCGTGGCCGTGCGCTTGCCGGCGGTGCGGGGCTTGCGACCGCCGCCGACATCGTGATAGCGCACGAAGACGCGCAGTTCGGCTATCCGGAAGTTCTCGTCGGCTTCGTCCCTGCGATGGTGATGACGATGCTCCGCCGCTCGGTGGGCGAGAAGCGCGCCTACGACCTGGTCGCGAGCGGAAGACGCGTCACCGCCGCCGAAGCGCTCGATATGGGTCTCGTCAGTCGCGTGATCGGCGGCGGGGCGGACGATTTTGCAGAAGCTGCGGAGCTGATCGCGCGCGAGATCGCCGAATCGTCCGTGAGTGCGCAGGCGCTCACCAAGACTCTGTTCTATCAGCTCGACGGTCTGGATTTCCGTGAAGGTGTGCTGGCTGGCGCGCGCACCAACGTCGCCGCCCGAAGCACGGAAGACTTCCGAAGCGGCGTTCTGCGGTTCACGAAGAAAGCATGAGACGCATCGACTCGTTCAAGATCGGATTGGCGATTTGTGCGATCGTGCTGTTCGCGTTCTCGATCAGGTCTGGCGTGGGCGCTTATCGCCTTGCCGCCATCGCGTGCCTTCTGGGTGCGTTCCTGCTCCGTTTCGTCCGTCCGAGAGCGTAATTAGATTGCGAGGGTGAAGGCCACCCGAAACATTCCCGAACTCCTCTCACCCGCCGGCTCGCTGGACGCCGTTCGGGCCGCCGTCGCGAACGGCGCCGACTCCGTGTACCTGGGGGCCGAGAAGTTCAACGCCCGGGACGAGGGGGCCCAGCTGACGCTGGACGAGCTCGAGGCCGCATGTGCGCTGGCGCACTCCCGCGGGACGCGGATCTACCTCACGCTCAACACCCTCGTGAAGCCTGCCGAGCTCAGCGACGCGCTGGATTTTCTGGGGCAGGCCATAGATCGCGGGATCGACGCGGCGATCGTTCAGGATATCGGACTCGTCAGACTCATCGACAAGGTGTATCCAGGGTTCGAGATACACGGCTCGACGCAGATGACCGTGCACGACGAATCCGGTGCGCGGCTGATGCAGGAGCTGGGGATCGACCGCGTAGTGCTGGCGCGCGAGAACACGATCGAGGACATTCGCGCGATTCACTCAGCTGTCCCGCAGCTCGGACTCGAATCGTTCATACACGGCGCGCTCTGCATCTCGTACAGCGGCCAGTGCTACATGTCCGGGATGATCTCCGAGCGCAGTGCCAATCGCGGGTCATGCGCACAGTCGTGCCGCAAGGACTACACGCTCACGGATTCCACGACGGGCGAGACGCTCGACACCGGCTTCCTGATCTCGGCGAAGGATCTTGGCGCGTACGACTCGCTGGCTGACATCGCAGATGCCGGTGTGCGCTGTCTCAAGATCGAAGGACGCAAGAAGCGCCCCGAGTACGTAGCAACCGTGACACGTGGATATCGCGATTTTCTCACCCGCGTTGGCGAAGGTGATACGACGCCGCCGGCTGTCGAGGAAGTGCAGGATCTGGTTCAGATCTTCAGTCGCGGCTTCACGCCGGGAATGTACCGCGGCCGTTCGGGTCGCGAGTACGTAACGCGTGACCAGCCGGACAATCGCGGTGTGGAGTTGGGAACCGTTGCGGGAGTCGGCGCGCGTGAAGTAGTCGTAGAAGTTTCGGCGCGAATCGAAGCAGGCGATGGAATCGCGTTCGAGGGTGGCCGCGGAGTCGAGACCATCGGAGCGACTGTTACATCGGTGCGCACTCTGAGCGAGACGAACGGAACACTGCGTCAGGCGCTGACGCTGCGTGCGCATCCGCAGGTTGGCGCAGTCGTGGTTCGCAGCTCCGACGCCACGCTTCTCTCGCGCGCGCGGGCGAGCTTCGATGCTGTCGAGTTGGCGCCCGCCCGCAAGCGTCCCCTCGACGTAGCCGCGTTCGGGAGCGCGGGATCACCGCTCAAGCTCGTGTTCAGGTCGGACGCCGGAGACGTCGTCGTGCGCAGTGACATCGCGCTGGCGGCGGCAACTAAGCGCGCGCTCGACGTCGCACAGCTGCGCGAACAGCTGGGCCGGCTTGGCGAGACGGCCTTCGCGCTACGCGACGTGGACGCGAGCGGGCTTGCCTCTGGTCAGTTCATTCCCGTAAGCGTTCTCAATCACATGCGTCAGAGCGCCATCGCCGATCTGGAGCAACGGGTCGAGTGGGGCAACGCCGAACGACTCGGTGAGCGCGCCGAACGGATCTCGACGGCTATCACGGAAGTGACGGTGAACCGAACGCCGGCGAGCGACAGGCCTACGCTGTCGGCGCACGTGTACGATCTCGCCGATGCGCGCGCGGCAGCTGCCGCCGGCGCCACCGAGATCGTGCTGGATCCGTTCCTGCGCCACCCGACGCCGCCCGTGTCACGCGTCCGTGCGCTAACTACTGAACTTTCAGGAGTTGGTGTCACGCTGCGCATTCGCACACCGAGCATCGTCCGTCCGGAAGATCGCGCCGTCGTCGACAAGTGGCTCGCTCTCGATCTGCCGATCGTCTCGGGTCACGTTGGACTTGTCGTCGAGCTCGCTCGGCAGGGCCGCGACGTTGTTGCAGACTACGCGGTGAACTGTTTCAACCAGCATACTGCGGCGTACCTTTTCGCGAGTGGCGTTCGGCAGATCGTTCCATCAATCGAGCTGACTGTGGATGAGCTTGGCGAACTCGTAGCGCCGTGGGGCGGAAGCGGGTTTGACGTTCTGGTGTATGGCCGGCCGGAAGGAATGACGATCGAGCACTGTGTACTGTCCGCGGCTTTCGATCGGGAGCCGACCACGTGTCGCGATCTCTGCGTCCAGAAGCACAACAACGTATCCCTGACGGATCCTGCTGGCTACACATTCGCCGTCGCAACCGACAGCGCGTGTCGCAACCGGCTGTTGCACTCGCGACCGATCGAGGGCTCGGAATACATGCCGAGACTGTGGAGCATGGGCGTTCGCGCGTTCGGCGCGGTATTCAACGTGCCCGGCGACCCGGTTACCGAGGTCGTCGGCGGCTACCGCCAGCTGATCGACTCGCTCGCATCCGGCGAAGTGGCGCAGGGCAGCTCCGTCCGATCGGTCGTCGGCTCCGCGTTCACGCGCGGCCATTTTGCGCGAGCAGTCTGATCGGCGCGGCATCGATGGCCGCTTCGCTGGACACGCGTATGAGTAGCATTGCTGCAGGAAGAGCAGGATCGATTCGACTGCGGGGGCGCATCCGCTGAATCATTCGGACATGACTGCACCGACTCTGGATGACGCGCGCGCCACGCTCAGCAAGGCCTTTGGGTATCCCGCATTTCGCGCGGGCCAGGAGATCGCTGTCGAGTCCGTGCTGCAGGGGCGCGACACGCTCGTGATCCTGCCGACTGGCGGCGGTAAATCGCTGTGCTATCAGGTGCCTGCGTTGCTCCTCCCCGGTCTCACGGTGGTCGTGTCGCCACTGATCTCGTTGATGAAGGATCAGGTCGATGCCCTGGAAGCGAAGGGTATCGCCGCCGCTTTCGTGAACAGCACGCTCACCAACGGCCAGGTCTCCGACCGCATGGCCCGCGTCGCGCGTGGCGAGATCAAGATGTTGTACATGGCGCCCGAGCGCTTCGATGCCGGCACCACGGCCGAGCAGCTGCGTCGCGCCGGAGTGTCGCTGCTCGCGATCGACGAGGCTCACTGCATCAGTCAGTGGGGTCATGACTTCAGGCCGAGTTATCTGCGGATGCGCGCCGTGCGTGAGGCACTGGGCGATCCGCCGACCATCGCACTGACCGCCACTGCAACTCCGACGGTAAGGCGTGACATCGCGCGGCAGCTGGCACTGCGCGATCCAAGGGTCGTGATCACGGGATTCGATCGCACCAATCTCAGCTATTCAGTAGTTCCTGCGCGCAACGATGCCGGCAAGGATGCGCTTCTGGTTCAGGTGTTGAGCGACCGGCCCGGGCTCACCGTCGTATACGCCGCGACTCGCAAGTCGGTGGAGCGCATCGCGTCCATGTTGCAGCGTGAGGGGATTTCCGCCGCAGCATATCACGCGGGCCTGGACGACGTCCACCGGCATGAAGTTCAGGAAGATTTCATGACCGAGCGCGTGCGTGTCATCGTTGCGACCAACGCGTTCGGAATGGGCATCGACAAGGCCAACGTCCGTGCCGTGGTTCATCATTCGATGCCCGGGACACTCGAGGCGTACTATCAGGAAGCGGGACGGGCCGGACGTGACGGCCTTCCGTCCGAGGCGATTCTGCTGCACGCGTTTCAGGATCGCTTCACTCATGAATATTTCATCAAGGGCGCGTATCCCGAGCGTGAGCTGGTGACGCGCGTGTACGCGACGCTGCAGCGCCTCGCCAACCGGTCCGCAACCATATCGGAGTCGCCGGAAGAGCTGGCGAGCGCGGTCCCCGGCAAGGCCAACGCACGCGACATCGAGAGTGCGCTGCGCGTGCTCGAACAGGCGGGCGCGACGGTAAAGGCACAGGAGTCGGCATCGCTCGTGCGCGTGAGACTGCTCGCCACTCCCGCGCGCATCAAGCGCGAGCTGTCCAATTCCGGCGACGCAATCGCGCTTGGCGTCCTTCGCGCTCTCTGGCGCGCGGCCGGCAACGATCTGAACGACGGCGCGGTAGTCGACATCGCAGCACTTCCGTCGGGACTTGGTGCGCCCATGGAAATCCAGGATACGCTGGAATCACTCGAGAATCGTCAGTTCGTCACCGTGCAGAGGATCGGTGGCGGCATCACGCTCGTCGCGCCATCCCGCGATCTGGACAGCTTCAACGTCGATTGGAAATCGCTGGAGCAGCGACGCGATGCAGAGCTCGAGAAGCTGGAAGCCGTTCAGCGCTACGCCTATGCAAAGAGCTGTCGGCGCGCCTTCGTTCTTCGGTATTTCGGTGATCCGGCGGCGGGGAACAGCTGCTCTGGTTGCGACAATTGCCAGGGGACCGCGGCACCGCGTCCGGCCAGGGACGAATCGCCCGCCCGGAGCAGATCTTCCGGCCGCGCGCGTGGCGGTCCAGCTCCCAAACCGGCTCGCGGGCGCGACCGCGAAGCGCCGGATGCGGCTGACGACCTACCGGCGCCAGCGCGGGAGCTGTTCGATCGGCTCCGCGCCCTGAGGCGCGAAATAGCGCGGGAAGAAGAGGTCCCTGCCTATATTGTCTTCGACGACAAGACGCTCCGGCAGATCGCGGTGCACCGGCCGCGCACTCTCTCGGCGTTCGGTGAGCTGCGCGGAATCGGACCCGTCAAGACTGAGCGGTTCGGTGCGCGGTTCATGGCTGCGCTGGCCGACGACCAGGGATAACACAATACCCGATAATGGACGACTCCTTCTACTTCTCCGAACAACATTTTGCAGTGCGCGACACTGTCCGCGGGTTTGCGCGGGATCACGTCGCACCTGTTGCAGCGAAGCTCGACGCGGAAGGAAAGTTTCTCTGGGACAACGTCAAGGGGATGGGGGAGCTCGGGCTGCTCGGCGTACCCTGGCCGGAAGAGCTGGGCGGCGCCGGTCTCGATCTCACGTCCTACATCATCGCCATCCATGAGATGGCCAAAGTCGATGCCTCGCACGCGATAACGATCTCCGCCCACACCACGCTCGGCACGTCGCCGATCGTCAAGTTCGGCAACGACGCGCAACGCAAGCGTTACGTCCCATTGCTTGCGTCCGGCAAGGTGCTCGGCGGGTTCGGTCTCACGGAGCCATCAGCTGGAAGCGACGCCGGCGGCACGCGCACACGCGCGGAGAAGCGCGGGGACCGCTACATAATCAACGGCTCCAAGATCTTCATCACGCATGGCGGAGTCGGCGAGATATTCGTCGTTACCGCGGTGACGGATCCGAGCCGCGGAACCAAAGGAATCAGCTCGTTCATCCTCACCAAGCCGACCACCGACCTCGAGACGGCGAAGCAGATCGGAATCGGACACGACGAGACGCTCCCCGCGATGAAGGGATTCCGCGCCGGCAAGAAGGAAGACAAGCTCGGCTGGCGTTCCTCCGACACGCGCGAGCTGATCTTCGAAGATGTCGAGGTTCCGGAGGAGAATCGCCTCGGCAACGAGGGTGAGGGGTTCACGAACTTCATGCAGACGCTGGATTCGGGTCGCATCGGCATCGGCGCTCTGTCGCTCGGGATCGCCGAGGGTGCGTACGAGCAGGCGCTGAGATACGCGTCGGAACGCAAGCAGTTCGGGAAGCCGATCGCGGATTTCCAGGGCGTGCAGTTTCAACTATCCGACATGGCGACAGAGATCGAGGCGGGGCGCCACCTCGTATTCCACGCGGCATGGCTGTCGCAGCACGGGAAGCCATTCGGCAAGGAAGCGGCGATGGCCAAGCTGTTCTGCTCGGAGCTGGCGATGCGTGCCACCACGAAGGCCGTCCAGATCCACGGTGGCTACGGCTACACCAAGGACTACCCGGTCGAGCGAATGATGCGCGACGCCAAGATATGCGAGATCGGGGAAGGGACGTCCGAGATTCAGCGCCTCGTGATCGGCCGCCACATACTGCGCGGGCTCACCGCGTGACGCTTTCGGAAGTCGCGAAGACGATTCGCATCCCGCTGGGCTTCGTTCTGGGAATTACGTACGTGCTGTTCGCGCGCCCGACCGTTGGTTCGCTCGTGCTAGGCGGGGCGATCGCGTTGGCAGGTGTTCTCGTGCGTGCGTGGGCGTCGGGCCACATCGACAAGAACGAGAGGCTCGCGACCAGCGGGCCGTATGCGCACACTCGAAATCCGTTGTACTTCGGCAGCTTTCTGATCGCCGCTGGATTTGCCGTGGCGGCGCACTGGAGCCTGCTTGTCGCGGTCGTCGTGTTCTTCCTGCTCATCTACTATCCGACGATGCAGCGCGAGATCGCGAACATCCAGGAACGCTTTCCGGACGCGTACGCTCGTTATGCGACCAATGTGCCGCTGTTCTTCCCGCGGCCGGCGCCGTGGCGTGGCGATGCGGACTCCATGAACCGCTTCGATTCGGCCCTCTACATGAAGCACGGGGAGTGGAAAGCCGGCCTAACTTACGTTCTGGCAATGATTTGGCTGGCGTTCCGGACCCTCCGGACGTAACTTTAGTGATGTTGGCGCCGGCTACTCCGGCGCCCCAGTCTATTTCTCTTTTGGACCGCGCTGAGGCAGGGACCCTGTAACACGATCCCGGGCCTGCGTGGGCTACAATGAAACGTGAAATCCTCATAAACGCGGCTGCGCGTGAAACGCGCATCGCGATTCTGGAGGACGACCGCCTCGTAGAGCTGTTGGTCGACCGTCCAGACAACCGCCGAATGATCGGCGACATCTATGTTGGGAAGGTGGAAGCCGTCCTTCCCGGCATTCAGGCAGCCTTCGTCAATATCGGGACGGAGAAGAGTGCCTTCCTCCACGCGTCCGACGTCCAGGCGGACGACTCGGACGACGACTCCGATCCGGACGATCATGACGACGACGATGCCGAGCCGGCCAGCGGCGGCGGCAACGGTCATGGCAACGGCGGCAATGGTCGCCGCGGCAAGGTCCCGCCGATCCAGGACACGCTCAAGCGGGGTCAGGACATTCTGGTTCAGGTGACCAAGGAGCCAATCTCGACCAAGGGTCCGCGCGTCACGGCGCAGATCTCGCTGGCGGGCCGGTTCCTTGTATACATCCCTGACGGCGGCACCAAGGTCGGCGTGAGCCGAAAGATCGGTGCCGGTGCGGAGCGCCAGCGGCTCAAGGAGATGGTCCGCGGTTTTCTGCCCGAGAAGGTCGGCGGCGTGATCGTGCGGACGGTGAGCGAGGACGTGACACCGGACATGCTCAAGCGCGAGCTGGAGTCGCTGATATCCCAGTGGAAGCGGATCAAGAAGAAGACGCGATTCGTGCGCGCACCGGCGGTAATCCATCGTGAGACCGGCCTTACGCGTGGCCTGGTGCGCGACCTATTCAGCGCCAAGGTCGATTCGCTGACGGTGGACTCCAAGCAGGTCTTCAACGAGATCGTGGATTATCTGGAGGACATCGCGCCGGATCTGATACCACGCGTGAAGCTGCACGCCGAGGAGCCGCCTCTGTTCGACAAGTTCGAGATCGAGTCGGAGATCAGGGACATCTTCAAGCGTCGCTGCGATCTCCCCTCGGGCGGATATCTGATCATCGAGCCGACCGAAGCGCTGGTTTCGATCGACGTGAACTCGGGGCGTTACACGGGCAAGAAAGACCCCGAGCAGACCGTTCTTCGAACCAACATGGAGGCGGCGGCCGAGGTCGCGCGCCAGTTGAGATTGCGCGACGTGGGCGGGATCATCGTCACGGATTTCATCGACATGGAGAGCAAGTCGAACCGTGACAAGGTGCTCCAGGAGATCCGGAACCATCTTGCGCGGGACCGCGCGCGGACCAAGGCATTTGCGGTGAGCGATCTCGGTCTGATCGAGATGACTCGCCAGCGCGTCCGGCAGAGTCACTATCAGAGCATGACGGAAGCGTGTCCCACGTGTCACGGCAGTGGGCGCGTCTTCACACCGGAGACGATAGTACGGCGGATGGAGCGGTCGGTGCGCCGGATGGTGCTGGAAGGTCGTCGCGACAACCTGCTGGTGAAGCTGCATCCAGAGGTCGCGATGTACGTTCTGGAGCAGGAGCGGGACCTGGTCCAGAAGCTCCAGAAGTCGGCGTCATTCTCGCTGGAAATGCGTGATGATCCGCTACTTAGGCCGGATGAGTTCAAGTTGGTTGTGAAGTCCCAGGGTCGGGACGTGACGCAGCAGTACGCGTTGGCGTAGTACGTGGTTTTTCGGGGCGGCACGGCGCGTGGATATCGTGACGTAGCCCCGCGAAAAATCGCCCCCCAAAAAACGCACCGTAGGGGCGGGCCCCCGTGCCCGCCCACGTGACGCAACGTCCCCGCATCCGTCGGATTGCCGTGCGGCATCGATCGCCAGGCGGGCATCGTGACGCAACGTCCCCGCATCCGTCGGGTTGCCGGTTCGCGCCGAGTTCCGAAGGCCGCCCGGGATGGATCGGATGGCGGCCTGGCCATCCGCCTCTCGCCCCGAACCCGGTCTGGACCATGGTGAAGCGATTTATGGGTGATCGCTTCGGGATCGGGATATGTGGCGTCGCGATATTACGTCGCACGGCCGGGCACGTATGGATCGGTGCGAAACGGCGACGTGGCGGTTAGGAAATGGGTTGCGTCACGTGGGCGGGCACGGGGGCGGCACGGAGCTTGGCGCGAATCGGCGACGTGGCGGTTGCGAACGGGGTTGCGTCACGTGGGCGAGCACGGGGGCCCGCCCCTACGGGTTCCACGTTCGCCGGAAATACGTCCCGCGGCCGACGCCGTCGTCGCGAGTACGGATCCACGTTCCACCACTACCGTCGGGGCGCCGCCCGCGCTATAATTCGAGGCTGCACCAAAACCAATTCGATTCCATGCCATACGCTATCATCCGAACCGGCGGCAAGCAGTTTCGCGTCGAGCCCGGCAAAACCTACAGAATCCCTACGCTTGTCGGCGACGCCGGAGCAAAAGTCACGTTCTCGGACGTGCTGCTCGGCAGCGATGACACGAACACCCACGTCGGCGTGCCGGCCCTCAAGGGCGCTTCAGTCGCCGCCGAGATCGTCAAGCACGGCCGCGGCGAGAAGATCATCGTCTTCAAGCAGAAGCGCCGCAAGAACTACGCGCGCAAGCAGGGACATCGTCAGGGCTTCACCGAGATCAAGATCGGCGACATCACACTCGCCTGAGGCTTAGAAAAACATGGCACATAAAAAGGGCGTAGGATCCACTCGCAACGGTCGCGACAGCAACGCGCAGTACCGTGGCGTCAAGAAGTTCGGTGGCGAGCGCGTGGTCGCGGGCAACATCATCGTCCGCCAGTGCGGCACCAAGTGGCACCCGGGCCGCAACGTCGGACTCGGCTCCGACTACACGATCTACTCGCTCATCGACGGCGTCGTGAAGTTCGAGCACAAGAGCAAGACGCGCTACAAGATCAGCGTGTACCCTCAGCAGCAGCCCGAGACGGCGACCGCGTAATAGCGCGTAGCGGTGCGGCTGAAGGAATGAAAGGGCTCCCCGATGTGGGAGCCTTTGTCTTTCCCGCGCGTAGTGCCCGTAGTTTGCGAAGTCATGCGATACGCGGGATAGCAATTGACACCCTATCGCGTGATAACTCGCCGTACCTTTGTTGAGTAGCGGCAATCACACGGCTCAATAACAAAAAAGTTAACGATAGCTTAGTGATACGGCCCTCCAAAAAAAACCGTATACTCCTTCCAGTTCCCCACTGATCGACGTGGCTGCGCTCGGCGGCGCGCTACGTGTTCACCACAAGGGCGTGAATGCGTGCTCAGCGGGGATGGAGTATTGCTCCATTCTTGGACATGCTACTGGAGGAGCTGTGTCACGGGGACAAACCAAGTGGATCATCGGCATTGTTCTAGTGGCCGCGATCATGTCAGGCGCGGCATGTCGAGACGCGGTAACCAGTCCGAGCAAAAGCCGAGAGTTGCAACCGCGAGCCATGTTTGACGATTCAACGTGCTATTCGTTTGGTAACGGTCATCCCTGTACGTTGAATGGTGATGACGCGCTTATCACCGCGATGGAAAGTGAAGCATTCCGTTTGCAGAACCTGGACGATCCAACGTGCCAGAGCCTCGGCGTAAATATGCAGGCGCTTGTCAATCGCGGCGGTCAGAGTATTCGTGTGTGGAACGCAACGTGGTTTCCGCCGGAGGGCAATGGAGCGCCTGCCGAAGGCGATTGGCATGACGCGATGCCCAATGAGATCCATCTGTGGGGCAATCTGACTGATGGCGAGTTACTTCGGACTGCGCGACATGAGACAACGCACTACATGCGACGGGATTCGTTCGACAATGGCGATTTCGGGTCGGGCGATCCCTCAGGGTATAACCCTGACGATCCAAGTACCGTGTTTAACAATCCCGGAAACCCGCAGGATATGGGCGCATACGCACTATCGGACTATTGCGGAGGGGCATCGTGATGCAATGCCGGATTCCATTTCGGTTTACCAGCGTGGTCCTTGTCGTGGTCAACGTCACCGCACTAGCGTTTTCGGTGAACGTAACACCGCTATTGGCGCAGGATCACACTGTATTACCCACGAGCTCCGATACAGCAGAGGTATGGCGGGCGGCCGCCAACTATCTCCGAAAAGCAGTCGGACCGCGACTGTTGATCAAAAACGGGCCGGAATGTATACCGGGAATACCATTGTGTTCCGATTCCAATGCGATCGTGGCGCACCAACACGCCGTCGCAACGGCTACCGGATTGCCGGAGATGGCCGCGCCACCCAAGCAAACCTGCGGCCGTTACATCTGCCGTTTCGATGAAATCAACGGCGTGATCGGCTTGGGAACACCCAAGTTTTCCGATACAACCGCGACTGTAACGGTGAGCATGAACATACGTCCCGAGGGCGCGCCGGCTAATTCGTATGAACAGGATGAACTGCTGCTAAGTCGTACGGCGAATGGCTGGATCGTCACTGCGCGAAAACGACTCTCAATCACGTAGCATCAGATCATAACGCAAGGCTGCCGTCCCGTACCTTCTGGACGCGCGGGTTTTCATTACCCATTGACGAGTATCAAGGCATCGCATTCACGTGCGCGGGCGTCGCATTCGGCGGCTAGAGGCCAGACACCTGCTTTTCCAGGGATCGCGCCTAACTGGGCCAGGCGCGGAAGGGTCGCGTCACGTCGGCGTGCCGGCCCTCAAGGGCGCGTCAGTCGCCGCCGAGATCGTCAAGCACGGCCGCGGCGAGAAGATCATCGTCTTCAAGCAGAAGCGCCGCAAGAACTACGCGCGCAAGCAGGGACATCGTCAGGGCTTCACCGAGATCAAGATCGGCGACATCACACTCGCCTGAGGCTTAGAAAAACATGGCACATAAAAAGGGCGTAGGATCCACTCGCAACGGTCGCGACAGCAACGCGCAGTACCGTGGCGTCAAGAAGTTCGGTGGCGAGCGCGTGGTCGCGGGCAACATCATCGTCCGCCAGTGCGGCACCAAGTGGCACCCGGGCCGCAACGTCGGACTCGGCTCCGACTACACGATCTACTCGCTCATCGACGGCGTCGTGAAGTTCGAGCACAAGAGCAAGACGCGCTACAAGATCAGCGTGTACCCGCAGCAGCAGGCCGAGACGGCGACTGCGTAACAGCGCACTCTGCAGCGATTGAAAAGGGTCCCGTTTCGGGACCCTTTTTCATTGGTGAATGGAAACGTGGGCGGGCCTACGGATCGCCCCTGTCCTAACGCCACTCTGCCGTTCCGAGCCGGCCCATTATCTCCGTGTACAGCTCGATGCCGTCCCATAGATTCTGGACGCGCAGATTCTCATTCGCGGCGTGCTGGTTGTCGTCATAATTGGCGATCGGCACGATGATCACCGGTACGTGCAGAGTCTGTGCGAACACGTAACTCGGCGCACTGGCACCCATCGTCGGCAACACCACGGGCGGCTTCCCGGTGCTGTCGGCGGCGACGTTGATGACGGCACGCGCGACCGGTGAATCCATCGCGGTGCGATTCGCGGGATAGCCACCGGCCGCCCACACCACGCGCGCGATTCGCGGATGAGCCAATCGCATTGCCATCGTCACGCTGTCGCTCGTAACGAAGTAACCCTGCTTTCGGATGTGCCCGTCAACGAGCTCGCGCACGCGCTCCGGCGTTTCGTCTGGAACCAGGCGGAAATCGAAGGACGCGTGCGCTTCCGTCGAGATCACATTCGCCGCGTGCTCGCCCACGTTGCCGTAGCTCAGGCCGCGCACGTTGAGTGCTGGTGCCATGAGTCGCTCGGCGAGTGGAGCGTTGTTGTCTTCCGTTCGAACGAGACCGAGCGAACGGCGCAACGCTGAATCGATCGGCGGCACGGCTCGGATCGCGGCCTGCTCTGCTCGCGAGACAGGCACGACGTCGTCGTAGAAGCCGGCGATCCTGATGTGGCCGTCGTCATCACGCATGCTGGCGATGAGATTCGCGAGCATCGCGCCCGGATTGGGCGCCCAGTTGCCGTAGTGTCCGCTGTGCAGCGCAGCCGTGGCACCATAAACGGTGAGCTCCATGCT
>Ga0207667_10005318_pt1 | contig 15688 bp, 11 predicted proteins | sample KBSCornC52_FD_184301 | JGI IMG/M metagenome (GOLD analysis project Ga0207667, IMG submission 184301) | Corn rhizosphere microbial communities from Kellogg Biological Station, Michigan, USA - KBS Corn C5-2 (SPAdes) (version 2) | ecosystem: Host-associated > Plants > Roots > Rhizosphere > Soil ... | reverse complement strand
TCACGGTTCAACCCCCATTCTGGGGCACGATTTATGCGCCGAATCGATAAGCGAACGTGATCTAGATCACCGACTCAGCGCCGATAAGAGAAAAGATTGGCGGGAGAACAAAATGCGGCGCAGATTGGCGCAATCGAGCCAGGCTCCGCAACAAAGGATGGTGGAGATGGAATTCCAGGCCCGCGAGACGACCGGCGCCGCTCTGTCGGTCGAAACCGAACCCACCGACGCGGCAAGCGGGGGGACGACCACCGCCAAGACCATCTGCCCGCACCTCGCCTGTTTCGGCGCGGCCGGCCTCATCGCCACGGTCGAGGACGGGAAGATCACCAGGATCACGGGCGACAAGGCCCATCCCACCAGCGAAGGCTACACGTGCCACAAGGCCCGCACCGAGTGGGAGATCCTCTACCACCCCGATCGCATCACCCAGCCCATGCTCAAGGTGGATGGGGAGTGGCAGGCGATCTCCGCCGATGAGGCGATCGACATCGCGGCCGGGCGCCTGCACGCGGTGCGCGAGAAGTACGGGCCGCTGGCCTTCGCCGGCACCCAGTGCGTACCCTCCGTGCCCGAGGGCGCGGCGATGATCCTCTACCTCCGCTCGCTCGGCAGCCCCAACGCCACCTCCAACATCGACCTGTGCGGCGCTCCCGCCCTGGTGGGGGACTGGATCACCTTCGGCGAGCCCATCTCGATCTACCAGGTCGCGCAGGACTTCAAGAACGCCAAGTGCGTGATGCTCGCCGGCAGCAACATGGCGATTACCCAGGTCGAACAGTGGTTCGACGTGATCAAGGCCAAGCGCCGCAACGGCGCCAAGGTCATCGTCATCGACCCGCGGCCGAGCGAGACCACCAAGCACGCCGATATCTGGCTGAAGATCCGGCCGGGCACCGACCTCGCCTTCGCGCTGGGCCTGCTCAACGTGGTCATCAACGAGGGGCTCTACGACGCCGAGTTCGTCGAGAAATACTGCGTCGGCTTCGATCGCCTGCGCGAGCACGTGCAGCAATATACCCCGGAAATGGTCTCGCAGATCACCACGATCTCCGCTGAGCACATCGTCGAGGTCGCCCGGATCTTCGCCACCTCGGGCGCTTCATGCTTCCGCGGCAACTGCGGCGTGTTCCAGCACCCCAATTCGACCCAGACGACCCGCGCTTTCGGCATCCTCAGCGCGATCACCGGCAATGTCGACCGGCCGGGGACCAACCTCCTGGTCGGCACCCCGCCCCCGGGCTACGCCGACGAGGCCGAATACATGGCTAGCACCCGGCTCCCCCGCGAGGTGGAGGAACAGATGCTCGGCGCCCAGGACTACCCGCTGTGGTACGGCCCGGATTCGATGTCGCAGGTCGCGCACAACGGCATGATGCTGGACGCGATGCTCACCCACCAGCCCTACCCGATCAAGTCGCTCGCGACATGGATGATTAACCCGGTGCTGACCTACCCGGGCGGGGCCAAGGTCCAGGAAGCGCTCGATGCGCTGGACTTCCACATGATCTTCGCCCTGACCCCGGGGCCGACCTCCGCCCATGCCGATCTCATCCTGCCCCAGACCCACCTGTTCGAACAGAAGGGCACCTGGTTCAGCCGGTTCTACAACACGCTGAGCGGCCGGCCCAAGCTGGTCGATCCGCCCGAAGGCTGCCGCGACGTGGTCGCCTGGCTTCACGACATTCTTGAGAAGATGGTCGAGAAGGGCTACATCGAGAAGAACCTCATCCCGTGGAAGGACCTCGACACGATGATCGAGGCCCGCTTCGCCAAGGCGGACTTCACCTTCCAGGACCTCTGCGCCCAGCCCGGCGGCGTGATCCATGCCGAGCGGCATTACGAGAAGTTCGTCGAGCGGGGCTTCCGCACCCCGTCGGGCAAGATCGAGCTCTATTCCTCGCGCCTCGAGGAACTCGGGCTCGAGCCGCTGCCGGTCTACCGCGAGCTCTTCAAGGAGCAGAAGGCCAAGACCGGCCGCAAGTACCCGCTCATGCTGACCACGCGGCGCAGCAAGTATCTCTACTGCACGCGCGGGGTGGAGATCGCCTCCAACCAGGCGAAGGACCCCTATCCGGTGCTGTTCATCCACACCGAGGCGGCGCGGGAACGCGGCATCGTCACGGGGGACCTCGTCGCCATCATGCTGCCGCGCGGGGAGATCCGGCACGTCGCCTCGGTGACCGACGAGATCCATCCGGAAGTCGTCAGCGGAGCCTATCCCCGCTACGTGCCGCAGAACCCCTCCCCGGGTGGCGACATGCTGGAAACCAACGTGAACAAGGCGATGTCGTACAACGACGACCAGCTCGATCCCGAAACCGGCATTCCCAGCGTCCAGGGCCTGATGTGCCAGGTCCGCAAGGTCGAAGCGGCAACCATCGCCGCCTAGCCTTTGTGCCGCTTGCAAGCTTCCGCCGCCGCAGCCTAGAGCCGCGGGCGGAAGCAGAGGTCTGACCGGCGATGCGGCTCGAGGGCGATTACGACTACATCGTGGTGGGCGGCGGCACCGCGGGCTGCGTCATGGCCAACCGGCTCTCGGCCGATCCGCGCAACCGGGTCCTGTTGCTCGAGGCCGGCGGGCGCGACAACTGGATCTGGTTCCACGTGCCGGTGGGCTACCTCTTCGCCGTGGGCAACCCTCGCGCCGACTGGCTGTTCAAGACCCAGCCCGAGCCCGGGCTCAACGGCCGCTCGCTCGCCTACCCACGGGGCAAGGTGCTGGGCGGCTGCTCGGCGATCAACGGAATGATCGCCATGCGCGGCCAGGCGGCGGACTATGACCACTGGCGCCAGCTCGGCCTTTCCGGCTGGGGCTGGGACGATGTCCTCCCCGCCTTCCGCCGGCTGGAGGACCACGTCCTAGGCGAGGGCGACCATCACGGCGCGGGCGGCGGCTGGCGGGTGGAGACGCAGCGCTTGGCTTGGCCGGTGCTCGAATCCATTGCCCGAGCAGCGCAAGAACTCGGCATTCCCGCCACCCAAGACTTCAACACCGGCGACAACGAAGGCGTCGGCTTCTTCCACGTCAACCAGCGGCGCGGCCGACGCTGGTCCGCGGCGCGCGGCTTCCTGCGCCCGGCGCTCAAGCGCCCGAACCTGCGGGTGGAAACCGGGGTGACGGTGGACCGCCTGGTGATCGAGGCCGGCCGCGCCGCCGGCGTGCGCTTCCGCCGCGGGGGCGAGTGGGTCGAGGCGCACGCAAGGGGTGAGGTCGTGCTCTGCGCCGGATCGATCGGCTCGGTGCAGGTCCTGCAGCGCTCAGGGATTGGCCCCGGCGAATGGCTCCAGCCGCTCGGCCTGCCCGTGATTGCCGACCTGCCCGGGCTCGGCCGCAATCTCCAGGACCACCTCCAGCAGCGCGCGATCTACCGGGTCCACGGCATCCGCACGCTCAACGAGACCTACCATTCGCTCCCCCGCCGCGCGCTGATGGGGCTCGACTATGCGCTGCGCCGGCGCGGTCCACTGACCATGGCGCCGTCGCAGCTCGGCATCTTCACCCGCTCGCGCGACGGGCTGGAGCGGCCCGACATCCAGTTCCACGTGCAGCCGCTCTCGCTCGACCGCTTCGGCGAACCCCTGCACCGCTTCCCGGCGGTCACCGTCGCGGCCTGCAACCTCAGGCCAAGCTCGCGCGGCACCGTGCGGATCGCCTCACCCGAGCCAGACGCCGCGCCCCTGATCGCACCCAACTATCTCGCCACCGAGGACGACCGGCAGGTCGCCGCAAACGCGATCCGGGTCACCCGCCGCCTGATGGCCCAGCCCGCCCTCGCCGCCTACCTCCCCGTGGAGTACCTCCCCGGCCCGTCGGTGGGCGACGACGATGCAGCCCTCGCGCGGGCGGCCGGCGATATCGGCACGACCATCTTCCACCCGGTCGGGACGGCCAAGATGGGCCTCCCCAGCGATCCGCTCGCCGTGGTCGACGACCGCCTGCGCCTGCGCGGCATCGCGGGCCTGCGCGTGGCCGACGCCTCGGTCATGCCGACGATCACCTCGGGCAACACCAACACGCCCACGGCCATGATCGCCGAGATGGGCGCGGGTTTCATCCTTGCGGATGGCAGGTAACCAAGTCCAGCGACCCGACACTACCTTGATCCAAACCACAACGTCATCCCGGGCTTGACCCGGATTCGGCTTTTTTCCGCGACCTCGCAGGCATCCGCACGGTCGAAAAGAAAAGCCAAGCCCCGGATCAAGTCCGGGGCGACGGCGGATTGGAACGGAAGGCCAGGTCAGGACCGGGCGAACCCGCTCCGCCTCACTCCCATTCGATCGTGCCCGGTGGCTTCGACGTATAGTCGTAGACCACCCGGTTGATGCCCTTGACCTCGTTGATGATCCGGGTCGCCACCCGGCTGAGGAAGGCGGCGTCGAACGGATAGATGTCGGCGGTCATCCCATCGGTGCTGGTCACCGCGCGCAGGGCGCAGACGTTGTCGTAGGTTCGCCCGTCGCCCATCACACCCACGGTGCGCACCGGGAGCAGGACGGCGAAGGCCTGCCAGATCGCGTCGTAGAGCCCGGCGTTGCGGATTTCCTCGAGGTAGATCTGGTCGGCCTTGCGCAGCACGTCGCAGCGCTCGCGCGTGACTTCGCCGGGGATGCGGATGGCGAGGCCCGGGCCGGGGAAGGGGTGGCGGCCGACGAAGATCTCCGGCAGGCCCAGCTCGCGCCCGAGTTCGCGGACCTCGTCCTTGAACAACTCGCGCAGCGGCTCGACCAATTTCATGTTCATCCGCTCGGGCAGGCCGCCGACATTGTGGTGGCTCTTGATTGTCACCGACGGCCCGCCGGTGAAGCTGACGCTCTCGATCACGTCGGGATAGAGCGTGCCCTGCGCGAGGAACTCCGCCCCGCCGATCCCGCGCGCCTCCTCCTCGAACACGTCGATGAAGGTCTTGCCGATGAACTTGCGCTTGGCTTCCGGATCGGTGACGCCCGCCAGCCCGCCAAGGAACAGGGCGGAGACGTCCTTATGGATCAGCGGGATGTTGTAGTGGTTGCGGAACAGGCCGACGACCTGCTCGGCCTCGCCCAGCCGCATCAGGCCATGGTCGACGAAGACGCAGGTCAGCTGGTCGCCGATCGCCTCGTGAATCAGCACGGCCGCCACCGCGCTGTCGACCCCGCCCGAAAGACCGCAGATGACCTTGCCGCTGCCCACCTGTTCGCGGATCTCGGCGATCTTGGTCTTGCGGAACTCGGCCATGGTCCAGTCGCCGGCCATGCCGCAGACATGGCGCACGAAGTTCTTCAAGAGCTTGCCGCCATCGGGGGTGTGGACCACCTCGGGGTGGAACTGCATCGCATAGATGCGCCGCTCGTCGTTGGCGATCACCGCATAGGGCGCGCCCGGGCTGGAGGCGACCGCGCGGAAGCCGGGGGCCAGGCGCGTCACCTTGTCGCCGTGGCTCATCCACACCTGGTGCTTCTCGCCCTCGCCCCACAGGCCGTCGAACAGGACGCAGCCGTCCTCGATGTCGATGAAGGCGCGGCCGAATTCGCCGGCGTCGCCCAGCAGGACCTCGCCGCCCAGCTGCTGCATCAGCGCCTGCTGGCCGTAGCAGATGCCCAGCATCGGCAGGCCACTATCGAGGACCTCGTAAGGGATGCGCGGGCCGTTCTCGTCGAGCACCGAGGCGGGTCCGCCGGAAAGGATGATGCCCTTGGGCTGCATCCGGGCGAATGCCGCGGCGGCGGCGGTAAAGGGCGCGATCTCGGAGTAGACCCCGGCTTCGCGCACGCGGCGGGCGATGAGCTGGGTCACCTGGCTGCCGAAGTCGACGATCAGGATCGAGTCTGAAGGCTGGATGGTCATGGCAGGCGGATAAGCACGGGAGCGGCCACTGTCCAGCATGGGCGGGAGGGTGCTCCCCAGCACAGGCTTGCAGTTGCATGAAACGCAACAGCATTACGCCTTTTCGCATTTGCAACATAAAGGCAGCACGCTTAGTTGCGACCGCGAAGTACGCGGAATGGCGTATTGAGATCCGCCGGAAGCCCGGCGGCAAAAAGGAGCACCACCATGAGCACTTTCACCCGGATCGTGCTGCCGGTCATCATCGCCGCGGGTACCAGCGGCCTGATGTTCACCGCCGCACTGATCTGACCCATGCTTCCCCCCATGGAAGCCTGAGCGGCCGCCCCTCACCGGGCGGCCGTTTCGCGTTGGGGCTCTCCTGACAGAATTATGACATTGCCAAGCCCGCGCCCCTGCGGCAGTCCGCCGGCGGGGGAACTGACGCAATGGCACCAAGCACCACCACATCGCGGATCATCGTCGCCGAGGCGCTCGGCACCGCCCTGCTGCTGGCGATCGTCGTCGGCTCAGGGATCATGGGTGCGCGCCTCTCGGGCGGTAACGACGCGATCGCCCTCCTCGGCAACACGCTGGCCACCGGGGCCGGGCTGGTCGTGCTGATCCATGTCTTCGGCCCGCTCTCGGGCGCGCATTTCAATCCTATCGTCACCCTCGCCGCGCTCTTCGCCCGCCAGCGCACGCCCGGCCTCGCTGCGGGGATGATGGCCGCGCAGTTCGCCGGGGGCGTGCTCGGCGTCTATGCGGCTCACCTGATGTTCGGCGAGCCGGTGCTGCAGGTCTCGGCCAAGCTGCGCAGCGGCGGCGCCAAGGTCTTCGCCGAGGCGGTCGCCACCTTCGGCCTCATCGGCACGATCCTCGGCACCCAGCGCGCGCGCCCCGATTTCACCCCCGTTGCCGTGGGCTTGTACATCACCAGCGCCTACTGGTTCACCGCCAGCACCTCCTTCGCCAACCCCGCGGTGACCCTGGCGCGCAGCCTGTCCGACACCTTCGCCGGCATCGCCCCGGCCTCGGTCCCCGGCTTCCTCGCCGGACAGCTCGCCGGAGGACTTGCCGGCATGATCGTGTTCGAATGGCTGCTCGCCCGCCCCGGCCAGGACCTCCCGCTCGACGAATTCGCAGGACCCGAGACATGACCGCTTTCCCGATCACCATCTACCACAACCCCAAGTGCGGCACCTCGCGCAACACCGTCGCCATGGTCGAGGCCGCGGGCTACCAGCCCGAAGTGGTCGAATACCTCAAGGCCGGGTGGACCGCACCGCAGCTCGAAGCCCTGGTCAAGGCCACCGGCGGCACCGCGCAGGACCTGCTCCGGGTCAAGGGCACCCGCGCCGAGGAGCTCGGCCTCACCCAGCCGGGCAAGAGCGATGCCCAAGTGATCGCCGCCATGGTCGCCGACCCCATCCTGGTGAACCGCCCGATCGTCGTCACCCCCAAGGGCACGAAGCTGTGCCGTCCGTCCGAACTGGTGCTGGACCTGCTGGAGAACAGGCCCGCGTCCTTCACCAAGGAAGACGGCGAGGTGGTGAAGCTCTAGAGCAGCTCCCGCAGTTCGCTCCGCATGACCTTGCCGATCTGGTTGCGCGGCATTTCGGCGATCACGTGCAGGGCGCTGATCCGCTGGGTGCGGCCGAGCCGGGCATTGGCCTCGCTGCGGATGTCTTCGCCGGCGGCCGGATCGGCACCCGGCTGAAGCACCACGAATGCGACCGGCGTCTCGCCCCACTGCTCTGACGGCGCGCCGACGACCGCGGCCTCGGCCACGCGCGGGTCACGCAGCAGCGCGGTCTCGAGGTCGATCGGGTAGATGTTGAACCCGCCCGAATTGATCATGTCCTTGCTGCGGCCGACCAGTTCGATGAAGCCGTCCTCGTCGATCCGGCCAAGATCGCCGGTGCGCTGCCAGCGGCTCCCGTCGACGGGGTCGTACCAGTATCCCGCTTCGGTGAGGTCCGGGCGATTGCGATAGCCGCTCATCATCGTGCTCGACCGGCCGATCAGTTCGCCGACTACCCCCTCGGGCAGGACCTCGCCCTCGGCCGAAATGGTCCGGAACTCGCTCCCGGGGACAGTCTTGCCCACGGTGTGAAGCTTGTCCGGATGGGCGCGCACGTCGAGCTGGGCGGCCGCGCCGCCTTCGGTCATGCCATAGATTTCGAGCAGTACGCCGGGGAAGCGGCGGGTCGCGTCCTGCTTGAGTTCGGCGGCGAATGGGGCCGAGGTGCACAGCTTCAGCTTCATGGCCGAGAGATCGAAGCTGTCGAACTGCGGATGGGCGAGCAGGCGCTGGTACTGCACCGGCACGAGCATGGTGTGGGTCGCCCGCTCGTTCTGCGCGCGTTGCAGCCAGCCCAGCGCGTCGAACTTGCGCATCAGCAGGACGGTCCCGCCGGTGAACACGGTGGGGACGAAGGCGGCCAGCGTGGTGTTCGAATAGAGCGGGGTCGAGATGAGGGTCCGCGCGGCGGGATCGAACAGGCCCTTCATCCGGCCGAACACGTTGCGCCAGCGCATGGCGTGGCTCTGGACGATGCCCTTGGGCACGCCCGTGGTCCCGCTGGAATAGATGATGCAGGCGGGATCGGCCTCCTCCGGGACATGCGCCGCGGCGCGGGTGCCCGGCGGGGCCATCCACGCATCGAGCTCGGCATCGAGATGGACCCGGGTCAGCTCGGGGAACTGCTGGCCGTCGAGTTCGGCCGCCTTGGCCGGATCGAGGAACAGGTGCATGGCCCCGGTGTCGGCGGCCATGGCGGCAAGCTGCTCGGGCGCGGCGCTGGCGGTCAGCGGCGCGGCGCAGCCGCCGGCGCGGATCGCCGCGAGAAAGGCCAGTGCGAAGCGGGTGTCCGAGGTGCCGATCAGGGCGACCGCCTGCCCGCGCTCCAGCCCGTCGGCCTGAAGCCGGGCGGCGATGCGTTCGACCCGGTCGGCCATCTCCGCCCAGGTCAGGGCCAGCTCGCCGTCGTCGAGCGCCAGCTGGTCGGGACGGGCAGCGGCGTGCTCCGCGAAACGGTCGAACAGCGAGCCGAAGGGGACGGCGGCGGGCGAGGTGAAGACCAGCGGGTTCGGGTCGGACATGGCCGAGGCTTACGAACAGCCCCCGCCCAAGTCCACCCGCGCGGTTTAGAGTTCCAGCCGCGCCGTCAGCCGGATGTCCCGCCCAGCGAGCGGCGCATAGTCCTTGAGGAACGAGGCATGCCGCCGTGCCACCACGTCGAACAGGTTGTTGGCCGACAGGGTAAAGGCCAGCGGCCGGTCCTCGCCCCAGGGCCGCCACGAGGCGCTGGCGTTGACCAGGGTATACCCCGGCGTCGGCGTTTCGTTGGGGGCCACGCGGTTCTGCGCCGTCACGTGCTCCACCTCGGTCCGCAGGTCCAGATTGCGGCTGGTCGCCTCCAAGCCGCCGAGCAGGCGCAGCGGGGGGATGCGCGGGGCGGGGCCATAGCCGTCGATCGTCGCCCGCACCGCATCGGCCAGGCCGTCGGCGGCGAGCTTCCACCCGCCGATCTGCGCCAGCTTGGCATGGCCTTCCAGCTCGAACCCGGCCCAGCGCGCGTCCGCCTGCTGCCCCTGGTACACCGGCAGCCCGTCGATCACCGCGCCGGTCCGCGCATCGTAGATGAAGTTCGCGAACCAGGTGTAGTAGACCGAGGCCTCCAGTCCGAAATCGGCATTGCCGCCCTTGAAGGTCAGCTCGGCGCTGGTCGCGCGCTCGGGGCGGAACAGGGGGTTGCCGATCTCGTAGGCCTCGGTCCCGGCGTGGGGACCATTCGCGAAGAGCTCCTCCGCCGCCGGCGCGCGGGCCGTGCGCGAGAGGTTGAGGCCGAGCCGCCACCCGGGGATCACCGCATAGGACGCGCCGACCGAGCCGGAGAAGGTATCGAAGCTCCGCTCGCCCCCGAAGAACTGCGGCTGGCTGGCCGCAGGCTGGGCGGTGATCCTGGCATGCTCGAACCGCGCCCCCGCTTCCAGCTTGAGCGCGCCGTAGTCGAGCTGCTGGACGGTGAACAGGCCGAACGACTGGGTGGAGTTCTTCGGCAGGAAGGCCTCGTCGCCGATCACGTTGAAATCGCGGTTGACGAACTGCGCCCCACTCGCGCCCTGCCAGGCCCCGGCTTTCGCCTGGGCCACTTCCAGCCGCGCCTCGATCCCCTTGTCGAGGAAGGTCGTGCCGACGCTGCCATCCGGACCGAGCTCGGAATGCCGGTAGTCGGCAAAGGCCGCGCGCAGCAGCACGTGGTCGATCGCCCCGCTGCCATTGACCTGCGCCCGCAGGTCGAGCCGGTCCTGCTTCATAGCGAGGCGCGGGGCTTCTTGCGCCTCGCCCGGCAGCGTGGCGAAGCGGATCGGGACGCCGTAAAGGCTGTCGCTGTGGGTATAGCTCGCCCCCAGCATGCCGCCGTCGTTGATGTAGGAAAGCCCCGCCCCGGCGGTCCAGGTCCGCGCGGCGGTATTGGGCAGGACATCGCGCACGCCGGCATTGGCGACGAAGTCCGGCGCGTCGGGATCGGCCACCAGCGTCGCCCGCGCCGCCGTGTTCAGCGCCTCGGCCCGCAGCGCCGGCGTCAGCGCATAGCCGCCGATGTGCATGTCATCGGACTTGTCCCACGAACCGTCGGCATGGGCGACCACCCCGCCGCCCAGCGGTACCTCCACCGAGCCGGCGAGAGAGCGCTCGTGCGCCGCCGAGCCATAGCCCGCCACGCCGCCCAGATGCACCGCCTCGGTTGGCACCTTGGTCGGAATGCGCCGGTCGATCACGTTGACCACGCCGCCGATCGCGCTCGAGCCATAGAGCAGCGACTGCGGTCCGCGCAGCACCTCGATCCGCTCGGCCAGCAGCGGGTTCACCACCGCAGCATGGTCGGCCGAGGTGTTCGACACGTCGATCGAGCCGATCCCGTCGGTCAGCAGCCGCACCCGCTCGCCCTGCATGCCGCGCAGCACCGGGCGCGAGGCGGTCGGCCCGAAGGAGGTGGAGGAAACGCCGGCCGTATGCTCCAGCGTATCGCCGATCGACGGCCGGATCGCGGCGTCGAGCTTAGCCCCCTGGATCACCGCCACGCCGGAAAGCGCGTCGAGCCGGTTCTGCTGCAGCGCCCCGGTGACGACGATCTCCTGCGGCGTGTGATCGTGCGGGTCTGCGCCCGATGCCTCGGCGTCCGCCGCCGGATCTGCGAGCGCTGGGACCGCCGCGCAGAGGGCGAGGAGACTGCCGGCAAGACCAAGCACTGGGGAAGGCAGTCGGCGCATCAATTCGTCTCCTGAGCCCCAGGGCGAGCGCCTCCTACCGCAGTGCAGCGAATGATACAATATCACATCACGTGAATTTGCGATAAGGGCGCAATCCTGTGGACGGGAGGGCCATTTCGCTTTCGCCCGCGCGCGCGATTCCCTATATGCTCGTCATGTCCGAAACCCCTGAAAATACCCCGAACCAGAACGCCTACGGCGCCGAATCCATCAAGGTCCTCAAGGGCCTCGACGCCGTCCGCAAACGCCCCGGCATGTACATCGGCGATACCGACGATGGCTCGGGCCTGCACCACATGGTCTTCGAAGTCTCCGACAACGCCATCGACGAGGCCCTGGCCGGCCATTGCGACCTCGTCCTGATCGAGCTGAACCCCGATGGCTCGGTCTCGGTGGAAGACAATGGCCGCGGCATCCCCACCGGCATCCATCCCGAGGAAGGCGTCTCGGCGGCCGAGGTCATCATGACCCAGCTCCACGCCGGCGGGAAGTTCGAGAACACCTCGGACGACAATGCCTACAAGGTTTCCGGCGGGCTCCACGGCGTCGGCGTCTCGGTGGTCAACGCCCTGTCCGAATGGCTCGAACTCACCATCTGGCGCGATGGCCAGGAACACTGGATGAAGTTCGCCCACGGCGATGCGGTCGGCCCGCTTGAAGTGAAGGGCCCTGCCCCCGCCGGCAAGAAGGGCACCCGCGTCACTTTCCTCGCCTCGGACGAGACCTTCAAGAACGTCACCGTCTACGATTTCGAGAAGCTCGAACACCGCTACCGCGAGCTCGCCTTCCTCAACTCCGGCGTGCGCATCCTCCTGCGCGACAAGCGGGGCGAGGAAGTGAAGGAGCACGATCTCTATTACGAGGGCGGCATCGCCGCCTTCGTGAAGTGGCTCGATCGCAACAAGCAGGCGCTGCTTCCCGATCCGATCGCGATCAGCGCGCAGCGTGACGGCATCGGCATCGACGTCGCGCTGGAATGGAACGATTCGTACTACGAAAACGTCCTGTGCTTCACCAACAACATCCCCCAGCGCGACGGCGGCACCCACCTCGCCGCCTTCCGCGCGGCGCTCACCCGCACGCTCAACAGCTACGCCGAGAAATCGGGCATGCTGAAGAAGGAAAAGGTCAACCTCACCGGCGACGACATGCGCGAGGGCCTCACCGCCATCGTCTCGGTCAAGCTGCCGGACCCGAAGTTCTCCTCGCAGACCAAGGACAAGCTGGTCTCCAGCGAAGTCCGCCAGCCGCTCGAAAGCCTGATGGGCGACAAGATGACCGAGTGGCTCGAGGAGAACCCGGCCTATGCCAAGGCGGTGATCGCCAAGATCATCGACGCCGCCGCCGCCCGCGAAGCCGCCCGCAAGGCGCGCGAGCTGACCCGCCGCAAGGGCGCGATGGACATCGCCTCGCTCCCCGGCAAGCTCGCCGATTGCCAGGAGCGCGATCCCTCCAAGTGCGAACTGTTCCTGGTCGAGGGTGATTCGGCCGGCGGCTCGGCCAAGCAGGGGCGCGACCGGCACTACCAGGCGATCCTGCCCTTGAAGGGCAAGATCCTCAACGTCGAGCGCGCCCGGTTTGACCGGATCATCTCGTCGAAGGAAGTCGGCACCCTGATCCAGGCCATGGGCACCGGCATCCGCGACGAGTTCAATCTCGACAAGCTGCGCTACCACAAGATCGTGATCATGACCGACGCCGACGTCGACGGCGCGCATATCCGCACCTTGCTGCTCACCTTCTTCCACCGGCAGATGCCGGAGATCATCCGCAACGGGCACCTCTTCATCGCCCAGCCGCCGCTCTACAAGGTCGCCAAGGGCCGCTCCGAGGTCTACCTCAAGGACGGCGCCGCGCTCGATCGCTACCTCGTCGAAGCCGGCCTCTCCGGCCGCATCCTCGAAACCGCCGGCGGCGCCCGTGCCGGGGCCGAGCTCGAAGCCCTGGTCGATCACGCGATCCGCCTGCGCAACCTGATGGGCTTCGTCCCCCGCCGCTACGACCCGGCGGTGATCGAGGCCCTGGCCCTCGCCGGCGCGCTGGAGCCGGGCCTGTCTGGCGCCGCGCTCGACGCCGCCCTCACCCGTACTGCCGAATGGCTCGACCGGGCGGACAGGGAAGCGAAGTGGACCGCGCACATTGGCGACGACGGCTCGGTCCATGTCGACCGCGTCTGGCGCGGGGTGACCGATAACCACACCATCGAAGCCGCCTTCCTCGCCGGCGCCGAAGCGCGCAAGCTCGCCCGCCTGGCGCAAGAGAACATTGAGGTCTACGCCGGCCCGGTGAACCTGGTGAAGGGCACCGCCGAGGCCGAGCCCGAACCCGAACCGGTCACCGACGAGGCGGAAGAGGAAGCCGAGGGCGCCCCGCTGCGCCGCCCGGTCGAAGGGGCGATCACCCGTCCCACCCAGCTGCTCGACGCCGTCCTCGCCGCCGGTCGCAAGGGCCTCTCGATCGCGCGCTACAAGGGCCTCGGCGAAATGAACGCCGAACAGCTCTGGGAAACCACGCTCGACCCTAACAACCGCGCTCTATTGCAGGTAAAGGTGGAAGACGCCGACGTCACCGACGAGATCTTCACCCGCCTGATGGGCGACGTCGTCGAACCCCGCCGCGACTTCATCCAGGAGAACGCGCTAAACGTGGCCAATCTGGATATCTGAGCGCCACATCGGCGCTCAGCGGCCGTCCATCGCCATCCACATCTGGCTGATGCCGTAGGTGATGTAGGAGCTAAGCCAGGCATAGCTCGCCTCGCCCCGCGTCGCGCGAAACCGTGTGAATGCCTGGGTCAGCGCACCGAAGGCGAGTTTCAGCTCCGCGCGGGCCAGCATGGAGCCGAGGCAGAAGTGGGGGCCCGCGCCGAAGGCCAGGTGGCTGCGTGAATTGGCCCGGGCAAGATCGATCCGGGCCGGATCGGCGAACTGCGCGCCGTCGCGGTTGGCCGAACCAAACCGCAGCTCGAGCACCGCGCCCTCGGGGATCGCGACGCCCGCGATCGTCACCTCGCGCCGCGCCTTGCGGAACATGCACTGGACCGGCGCATCGACGCGCAGCACTTCCTCGGCGAACTGCGCCGCAAGCTCGGGCCGGCGCCACAGCTGCTCGGCCAGTTCCGGCCGCTCGGCCAGGGCCTTCATGCCCGCGCCCAGAGCGGTGGTCGTCGTCTCGTTCCCGGCGACCAGCAGCTGCTGGACCAGCCCCAGCATCTCCTCCACGGTCAGGCTGCGCCCGTCGATCTCGGCATGGACCAGCTGGCTGATCACCGTCCCGTCGGGCCGGCGGCGCACCGCCTCCATCGCCGCGACGAGGTAGTTCTGCATCCGGCAAATCACCCGCGCCCCGGCGCTCGCCCCCTCGCCGCTGAGAGTGGGGTCGACCATCCGGATCATGGTGTCCGACCACAGCTTGAACTCGTCCATGTCCTCGCGGCGCACCCCCAGCTGCTCCGCGATCACGACCATGGGCAGGGGCACGGCGAACATGGCCATGAAGTCGAACTCTGCGCCGACCGGCAAACTAGCGATCAGCCCCTCGACGATCTCCCGGATCCGCGGCTCGAGCAGCGCGGTCTGCTTCGCGGTGAAGATCTTGTCGACGAGGCCGCGATAGGTGCCGTGAACCGGCGGGTCCATGAAGGTAAGCGAGTCCATCGCCCGCCACCCTTCCGCCGCGAAAACCGCCAGCGCCGCTTCATCCCGGCGAATGGCGCTCGCCCGGGTCTGGTTGCCCAGCGCCTGCGGATCGGAAGCCGCGGCCCTGACGTCGTCGAATCGCGTGAGGACGTAATTGCCGGTGACGGGATCATGATAGACGGGCGCCTCCTTGCGCAGCCGGTCGTAGGTGGGAAAGGGACAGCGCTGCAGGGCATGATCGGTGAAGGTGATCCCCCCGGGTTCGCCAAGTTCGCCCATCCTGCCGCCCTCTCTTGCTACGGGCGGCGATCCGGATCGTCGCGCGCCATGAGCTCCAGCAGATTGCCGTCAGGGTCCCGGAAGTAGACGGACTGGCTCGCCGTGCCATCGCGCATCCGTCGCCGCACCGGCCCCTCGATCACCGCCACGCCATGGCCGGCAAGATGGGCCTCGGCGGAGGCGATGTCGCCCAGCCACTCGAAGCAGATGTCGAGGGTCCCCGGCAGGTAGGTCCTGGCGACCGGCCCTGCCCCGCTGCCGGCCTGGTGGACCGAGAGCACCACCCCCCCAGCGCCGATCCGCTGAACCGCCGCGGCCCCATCGATCCGGTGAGGCTCGCCGGTCGGCTTGAGGCCGAGCACCTCCTCGTAGAACTGCAGGGTCACGGTCAGGTCCGCCGCGTAGAACGCGACATGATCGATGGCCGCGAGGCGTGAGGGTGCCGAATCCATGCGCCTACTCCACCTCGACGGCCGCCGCCGGGCCGCAAAAGGCCTCGCCCTCCGCCCAGTTCGGCGACGACAGCCCCATCACCTTGAACAGCGTCCCCATCTGCTCGGGCGCGCAGAGGCGTTCCTTGCCGGCCCAGAGCGCGGCGGCGTGCTGCGGGGCCAGCTCGCCCAGCGCCCGCGCCCGCGCATCGGCCCCCAGCGCCTTCAGCCACCGGCCCTGCTCCACGGTC
>Ga0207667_10005309_pt1 | contig 15695 bp, 16 predicted proteins | sample KBSCornC52_FD_184301 | JGI IMG/M metagenome (GOLD analysis project Ga0207667, IMG submission 184301) | Corn rhizosphere microbial communities from Kellogg Biological Station, Michigan, USA - KBS Corn C5-2 (SPAdes) (version 2) | ecosystem: Host-associated > Plants > Roots > Rhizosphere > Soil ... | reverse complement strand
ACGGAGGGCCGTTTCCGTCGCCCTCCCCTGTTGAAACGGACAAAAGATGCGACGATCGTCGAGATCGTCGCCGAGGGCAACGACACCCTATTGACCTGGGTCAAACAGCCAATGCCGCGTTGCGGCTAACCTTTTGAAATCAGCTACGATCTCGGACAACCCGGAGGCCTTCAATGCGCGCACATCAGATCATGACCCGGCAAGTCATAACGGTCGGGCCGGATACCACGATCGTCGAAGCCGCCGCGACCATGCTGCAAAACCACATCAGCGGACTTCCGGTGCTCGATGCCAGCGGAAAGCTGGTCGGCATCGTCTCGGAAGGCGATTTCATCCGACGCGCGGAGATCGGTACGCAGCGAAAGCACGGCCGGTGGCTGACGTTTCTGCTGGGCCCCGGTTCCGCTGCAGGCGATTTCGTGCGCGAGCAGGGGCGCAAGGTCGGCGAGGTCATGACGAAGGAGCCATTCACCGTCACGGAAGATACGTCGCTCGAAGATATCGTGGGTCTGATGGAAAAGAACAACGTCAAGCGTCTGCCGGTGACGCGCGGCGACCGGATCGTCGGCATTGTGTCGCGCTCGAACCTGCTGCAGGCGGTTGCCTGTCTTGCCCGGGAGGTGCCCGACCCGGCCGCCAACGACGACCACATCCGCGACCGCATTATCGCAACAATAGAAAAAAGCGGCTGGATGCCGTTCGGGCTCAACGTCATCGTGCACAATGGCGTGGTCCATCTAAATGGCGTGATTACCGAGGACCGTTCGCGCAAGGCTGCGATTGTCGCAGCAGAGACCGTCGCCGGCGTCAGGGAAGTCCATGACCATCTGTGCTGGGTCGAGCCGATGTCGGGAATGTATCTGAACTCTGCGGAAGACGAGAAGGTCGCCACGACCGGCTAACCATGAACGCCGAGAAATAGAAAAGTGCAATCCCACTATCATGCCATCGTCTGGATGGTCTCTCCGAAACCGATAAGATCGACCTGCATCGCACCTGCATTAAATACTTCGATAAAGAGTTCGCTTCAACTCAACACGTTTGGACAATGAGATGTCGTTATTCAGACACTGCGTTACGTGGCCGATTTCAAGTGTACGGCGTGCTCAAACTCAATGTCGTGAGTTGTCAACAACTTACCGCGCATGTTCTAGTGCTGCGTCCGAGTACCATCATCACCATTAGCGAATTGCAGAACTTCGTTGAAATTATCACGCTTTCGATCAGCGTTAGCGTGGCAGCCACGGTAGTCGCGACGGCCATCAGCTTGCCCGTGGGGACGGCTCTCGCAGTTTCCCCTTTTCGCGGGCGGCGGTCGATTGTTGTTTTGATCAACGCCTTTTTCGGTTTGCCGCCGGTCGTTGTCGGACTGATACTCTATCTCGCTCTCTCGCGTCCCGGACCTTTAGGCTCCCTTGCGCTGCTCTTCACTCCGACTGCTATGGTAATCGCACAGACCATCCTTGCAATTCCCATCATTACTGCGCTCGTTCATCGTGCCAGCGAACGGGCTTGGGCGCGCTATGGCGACGAACTGATTACCGATGGTGCGACGCGATTTCAGGCCGTTCCGCAAATTCTTATGATCGTTCGCGCGGACCTTGTGACTGCCATCTTGGCGGGCTTCGGTCGCACCGTTTCAGAAGTCGGCGCAGTGATCTTGGTCGGCGGCAACATTCGCGGCTTGACTAGAACGATGACCACGACCATTGCACTACAAACAAGTCAAGGCGACCTTTCCTTGGCTTTGGCTCTTGGCGCGGTCTTGATCGGGATCAGCATTTCGATTAGCGCGACGGTCTTTGCATTAGCAGGACAAGCGCGAACGTCTGGGAGTGACGAAGTATGATTAAAGTTCGATCCGTCTTAGCGCTTCTTGCGACCTTCGGCGCGATTAGCGTCTGTTCGGCGGCAGAGCACTCCATCGTTCTTGCCTCGACGACTTCGGTCGAAGCCTCCGGCCTTTTGGCTAACATTCTTCCCCAGTTCACGGCAAAGACTGGCATCGCGGTCAACGTGGTCGCGCAGGGCACGGGCAAGGCGCTGGATACCGCGCGCCGAGGCGATGCCGATGTGTTGTTAGTTCACGATCCAGAAGCCGAGCAACAATTCATGGATGAAGGCCACGGCTCAACGCGACGGCAAATCGCGTGGAATGATTTTATCATCATTGGGCCGTCCGCTGATCCGGCTAATGTTCGCGGCGGCAGTGATAGTGTCGCGGCTTTGAAGGCGATAGCGTTAGCGCAAGCGCCATTCGTATCGCGCGGCGACAAGAGCGGCACGAACGCGGCGGAGCTGCGGCTTTGGACAATCGCCGGTCAAACGCAGGGCACCCTCAACAAGGAAAAATGGTACCGCGACGTTGGCGGCGGAATGGGTCAAGCCCTCAATGCGGCGAGCGCGGTGGACGCATACACGCTGTCCGACCGTGGCACGTGGCTCAGCTTCAACAACAAAGCATCGTTGGTGATCGCGGTTGAGGGCGACCCGCGCTTGATCAATCGATACGATGTGATCGAACTAAAACCACAAGTGCATGGGGACCCAAAACTCGCCGCCGCGAGAGCCTTTGCGGATTGGCTGGTCTCATCCGAGGGACAGCAAGCTATCGGCGCGTATCAGGTGAATGGGCAAAAATTGTTCAACCCGTCAGCCGACGCCGCGAAGTAACTCACTTCCAATTTTAGGCGCTAATCCGCCCTGACGTCAGCTCTGTGAACGAAAATCATAGCTTCCTGGAACGTGATTGCCTCCGCGACCCGCTTACTACCGATGACACCATCTCCGTTGACGGTAACTCCGAACCTTCGTTTCCGATGGCAAGTAAAATTCTTTGCGTCTTTGGGACTGGCGAAAGTCGAACGTCTACGGTTGCAGCTCGACAGCGCCGGTGGTGGCTCGGTTGCACACGAGTGTGCCGCCGCCATAGGAGGAACCCTGTCGACGGCCAGTTCGCGACGAAATGAAGAGTCCGATTTACCGGCGCCAGGCGCTTTCGTTCTTCTGCTCGTAGTGTATGAATGTCTTGACCAAGCCTCCCAAAACTTCCGCCGATGTCTCAAACATCGCTTTAAGTTGGGGTTCGTCAACCCTCTCAATGTCTTCCCGCAGATGATCTATCGTTTGCTGTAAACGTTGCTGCATCATTTGAGTGTGGCGGCGGGGATCGCGGTTGTCGGCATCCATCATCTTGGTCTCCGTTTGCATAATATCAACATATGGTCGTACATTTTCGTCATCAACCAGCCACACGGTGGGAGCGCTAGGTTGCCGGCGAGCCAGCCTTGAGCTTTCGCTTCACACTCCTTCCCAACAGCAAGTCCCGCAGGACAACGGCGTCGTTATGAGCTTCGTCATGAGCCGAGAACACGAGTGTGATCGGACCTTGCCGTGCCCGGGCGCGTAGCTTGCCGAGATGCTTAGGATTCTGACGCACCTCGCCGGCATAACGGCGCCGAAACTCCTGCCAACGAGCTGGATCGTGTCCGAACCATTCTCGCAACGCCGTGCTGGGCGCGATGTCCTTGAGCCATTCATCGATGGCCGCCGATTTCTTTGTCATGCCGCGAGGCCAAAGCCGGTCGATCAATATCCGGGCGCCGTCACCGCGAGAGGGAGGTTCATATGCTCGCTTCAACCGGACGTTGGCTGCGGTAATGCTCTTGCTCATTTGCGTCGCTCCGGACAGCAGACAGTCTTAATCGCGCACTTTGTTCAGTGTAGCGCCTTTGTACATTGCAACGTGGTCAGTCTTGGTGCTCTTAATTTTGTATTGGGGATCGTCCTTGCTTGCGTTCTGTGCACTCATAGCCCGCTCGAATTCGACTTCAGCTCGGAGCCCCTCGAGATCTCGATGAATGACGGCGACCGCCAGCTTCTTTCCAGCGCGCCAGTAACTGACCGTGCAGTCTCTCTCATCCAACAATCCGTCGACTTCGATTTTGTCCCACCGCTCCGCATGCCCCACGTAGGCGAGGCCGAAATCGTATTGCTCGGTCCAGAAGAACGGAACGGCGTCAAATCGTTCGCGCTGGCCTAGGATGTTGCGCGCAGCAGTCTGCCCCTGGCGTTCGGCGACGACAAAGTGCTCGACCCGGATGCTCTCGCCGGTAAGCCGGTCTGGCCAACGTGCGATATCGCCAGCGGCAAAGATGCGCGGGGCGCTCGCCTCAAGATACTCGTCGACGGTGACACCACGATCCACGGCCAGCCCTGCTCGCGCTGCAAGCGCGGTCTCCGGCCGCACCCCGATGCCGACGACGATGAAATCGGCCTGGAGCTTGTCTCCATTCTTCAGCGTGACGCCTTGCTCGTCTATCGACGTGGCTGTCGTGCCAAGATGAAACGTCACCCCATTGTCCTCATGAAGCTTGCGGATGAACTTTCCGACATCCGGTCCGAGGATCCGCTCCATCGGGATTGTTTCGAGCCCGACCACATGTACATCGATGTTCCGTGCTCGAAGTGATGCGGCCACTTCGAGCCCGATGAAGCTCGCGCCGATCACCACGGCTCGGCGCGATGCCAGAGCTTTTGAGACAATGGCGCGACTGTCCGTCACCGTGCGGAGATAATGCACGTGCGGAAGCTCGGCGCCGGGCACATCGAGCCGCACCGGCTCAGAGCCGGTGGCGAGAAGGAGGGCGCCGAAAGCATGCTGAGCGCCGTCCGCCATCTCGACGCGCCCGTTGTGAATATCGATGGCAGCGACCCGTCCGCCAAGGTGCAAGTCGATTTTTTGCTCATTATAAAACTGTGCTGACCGAAGTAGATTCGACTCCTCGGACGCCACGCCTGCGAGATATCCTTTCGACAAGTTGGGTCGGTCACAGGGTAACGAAACATCGGCGCTCAACATCGTGACGTGGCCCGAATAACCCTCACGCCGAAGCGTTTCCGCCGCGGCATTGCCGGCCGCGCCGCCCCCCACGATAACGATCGAGTCCGTAATGCCGGCGGCCGGCCCAAGCACCCGCGGCTGGCTGCGTTCCTGTTCCTTCACATAAGCAATGTTTCCGCGCCGTTCGACACGCCAACACGATACCGGGTTGAGCGCCGGGGCGCGAAGAGCCTCCCCGGTCGTTACGCTAAAGCACGCATGATGCCAGGGACAGCGGACTGTGTCTCCTACGATGAGGCCGTCAACAAGGGGAGCGCCATAATGCGTGCACGTCGCGCCAATCGCGAACATCTCAGCGCCGCGCCGGATAAGGAGCACCGCTTCACCGCGGGCGTGGCCGAGCAACATGGTTCCGTCAGGAACGGTCAAAACGTCAACCCCCTGCGTGAGATCTGGCCCGCCTAATTCTGTATTTTCCTGGTTCATTTGATCTCGCAGGTCATCTCGAGAGGTTCAGCAGCGAGCAGGTGGCTGTCAGGATTACCCGCAGAACCTGCGCGAAAGTGCCTGATGGTGACGTAAATACCAAACCGAGGTCTGTGCAGAATTGCTCACTTCGGTGGAGGGAGGGTGCAAGACCCGCGCGGAGTCGCCAACACCAGGTTCTCATGAAGACGCATCTGCTGCACGACACCTGCACTTTGCATGGCATGCTCAGCATACACTGAGTAAATTTTGCCAAGCCAGCTGGTAACGATTGCGGCGCTTCGCGGCAACGCCTACTTGTCGCATTGAGCATAAAGTCGCGACGGTACAGGTGCGATCGTGTTCGGTCGTCCAGTCTCAAGGGTCGCACGGAGTCGCCTGTCATGTCCTCGAAAATCGAAGATTATGCGCTTTTGGGAGATTGCGAAACTGCCGCTCTCGTCGGGCGTGATGGATCAATCGACTGGCTTTGCTGGCCGCGCTTTGACAGCTGCGCATGTTTCGCGGCGCTCCTCGGCGAGCGTGAACACGGTCGATGGTTGATCACGACAACGGACAAGGCTGCACGTATTTCGCGGCGCTACCGCGATGATACGCTTATTCTGGAAACTGATTTCGAAACGGCGGATGGCACTGTCACCTTGGTCGACTTCATGCCGCCACGCGGAAAAACTTCGAACGTGGTTCGGATGATCGTCGGCCGCCGCGGCCGCGTCGCAATGCGTACCGAATTTATTCTACGTTTCGATTACGGTTCACTCGTGCCCTGGGTAACCCGGATGGAGGATGGCAGCTTGCTGGCGGTGTCCGGACCAGACATGGTCGTCTTGCGCACGCCAGTGCAACTGCGGGGAAAGGATTTCACGACAATCGGTGACTTCACCGTATCGGCCGGCCAAACGATTCCGTTCGTCCTGACCTATTCAGCCTCGCACCTGTCGCCTCCTGAGCCCCTCGACGCACAGAAAGCACTTGTCGATGCGGAAAAGTTCTGGCGCCACTGGATAAGTCGCTGCACCAGTGCGGGCAAGTGGTCGGCGGATGTTCGCCGTTCACTCATCACGTTGAAGGCGTTAACTTATCGTCCGACAGGCGGTATCGTTGCCGCTCCTACCACATCCCTGCCAGAGCAACTTGGAGGTCCACGCAACTGGGACTATCGCTTTTGTTGGTTACGGGATGCCACTTTTACTCTCCTCGCACTGATGAACTCGGGCTACTACGAGGAGGCAAGATCATGGCAGGCGTGGTTGTTGCGTGCGGTGGCTGGCCAACCGTCGCAAGTGCAAATCATGTACGGCCTGCTGGGCGAACGACGTCTGACGGAATGGGAGATCCCCTGGCTACCGGGCTACGAGGGATCTAAGCCGGTGCGAATTGGCAATGCCGCCGCCACCCAGTTGCAGCTCGACATCTTTGGCGAGGTCATGGATGCATTCTATCAGGGACGCAATGGGAAATTGGCTGTGGAGGAACACGCCTGGGCCGTGCAGCGCGCGCTCCTCGATCGCTTGGAGACCATTTGGGATCAGCCGGATGAAGGAATCTGGGAAATTCGTAGCGGTCGCCAACAATTTACTTATTCAAAGATGATGACTTGGGTGGCCTTCGACCGCGCCATCAAAGGTGCGGAAGACTTCGGTCTTGAAGGGCCAGTCGAGCACTGGCGCGCTTTGCGCGGAAAAATCCACGAAGAGATCTGCAGTCACGCATTCGATCCGAAGATTGGCGCTTTTGTGCAGTCGTACGGATCAAAGAACCTCGATGCCAGTTTGCTGCTCATTCCAGCCGTCGGTTTCTTGCCCCCCGATGATCCAAGAGTTCGAAGCACTATTGCCGCCGTCGAGCAACATTTATTGGCTGACGGTCTTGCCCGACGCTATAACACCGCGGACACCCGCGACGGCCTGCCTCCGGGTGAAGGCGTATTCCTCGCTTGCAGCTTTTGGCTCGCGGATAGCCTGCTGGCAACAGGGCAACGCGAGGAAGCACAGCAGTTGTTCGAACGGCTGCTTGCGCTCAGGAATGATGTCGGACTTCTGTCCGAAGAATACGATCCACAGACGAAGCGGCTAGTCGGCAATTTCCCCCAGGCACTTTCACACATCGCGCTTGTCAACACAGCTCACAACCTCACACGTTCGGAAAAACCGGTGCGGCAAAGATCCGGACATCAAGTCACGAGCTGTTGATCTGCCCGACGGCTGGCAATCGAGCATCCGGCGTGCCTCGGACTATGCGGCCTACGAATGCTAAAACTCGTTCTACAATGATCGAACCGTTTCGCCACGGAACAGACCATCCCAAATATCACCTGACATCAGGCGTCGAGACCACGACCGGTGGTCGCGGCAATGTGGGCATGACGGAGTGTGCAACATTGCACAGACTAAACTTCGCATTTTCTTCATCGTAGGGCCGCGGTGACGTTCAGTCGGCCGATGTTTACGTGTGCATGATGGGAGATACAAATGTTCCGAAAAACGCTGATTGCCCTTGGAATCATGATGTTGGTAGCCGGACCGACGGTCGCTGCAGAAAGCGTCGAAAAGGCGCCCCCGCCGGCTCCCTACAAAAAGGTAAGCGAACTCGTTAAGCTTCCCGATTTTCTACCCGGCATGGGGACGCTTTATGTCGACCCCGCGACGCTGCCAGACGGGCCGTTTCTCGCTTACGATCATGCGGGCAAGCTGGTCAGTACAATTTATATGATCCCCCTTAAAGACATCGACGGGCATAAGACAATGGACGATCTGAAGGCGCCCGGCGGCAATGTCGACCACGTTTCGTTGTATTACAACGCTGGCCATCCAGGTGTGGAAGTGCCTCACTATCACGTCGTGCTGTGGCATGTGACGAAGGCGCAGGAGAAGCTGGTTGAGAAATAACCAGATGCTGACGCGGCGAGCGGCACTCGGTGTCGGCGGCGGCCTCCTCGTGAATGCGGGCTTTTCTGACCTCGTTCGGGCTAAGTCGGCCGAGCTCATCGAGATTCACATGAAGAGTGACCCTGGAGGGGGGGTCGTCGGGTTCGATCCGATCGGAGTGTTATTGCAACCTGGCCAAACGGTGCGCTGGGTCTGCGATGACAACGTGCATACGGCGACGACTTACAGTCCTACGAACGACAATCATTCGTTGCGTATCCCGACGAACGCCCAGCCATGGGCGTCCGATTTTCTCCTGCCCCAACAGACCTTCGAGGTAACCCTCACCGTGGAGGGCATCTACGACTATTTCTGCGCACCGCACGAAGAGGCCGGCATGGTGGGCCGGCTTATCGTTGGTAGCGCCGTCGGACCCGGTGCGCTGCCTTTCGATTATTACTTGACCCAGGGTCATAACTGGAAATCGGTTCCGCCAGCCGCGCAGAAGTCATTCCCCGCGGTTGAGACAATTTTAACGCAGAAGATCGTTCGCTCATCATTGAACTTCTCAAAGATGCCGATGAAATGAACTCAGCCAGCGAGAGAACTTTTAACGACGCGACCCGTGGATCGACGTTTCATTGTCTTCACCGGACTCACGCAGTCAAGGATAGTGCGGACGTGGGGATCGGATGCAATTCGTAAGGTCGTGACCGCTTAGTTGCCAGTCGCGAGAGGTGTGGAGATCGCATGCTGTCCGATCCGCTCTTGCTGTCCCGTCTACAGTTTGCTTGGGTGATTGGGTGGCATATCCTTTTGCCCGCTTTCACTGTCGGTTTGGCCTCATATATCGCGGTGCTCGAAGGCATCTACTTCGCGACCGGGCGCGACGTGTATTTCCGGTCGTCAATGTTCTGGATCAAGATTTTTTCCGTCACATTCGGAATGGGCGTGGTCTCCGGAATTATAATGCCGTTCCAGTTCGGGACCAATTGGAGCCGGTTCTCGGACGTTACCGCGAACGTTCTCTCGCCGCTCTTCGCTTACGAAGCCATCATGGCTTTCTTCCTCGAGTCGGCGTTTCTCGGAGTCCTTCTATTCGGCCGAAAGCTCGTGCCGCAATGGGCGCATTTTTTCGCGGCCCTCATGGTTGCGTTCGGAACGCTTCTCTCGTCATTCTGGATCCTTTCCGCCAACAGTTGGATGCAAACGCCGGCCGGCTATGAGCTTGTTGACGGACGTTTCTTCCCCAAGGATTGGTTTCAAATCGTCTTCAATCCATCCTTCCCGTACCGGCTAACCCATACGATTGTCGCCTTCTATGTCACTACCGCTTTCGTTGTCGCTGCTGTGGCGGCCTACCTGATCCGAGGTGGTCGTTTTGTCGAAGAGGGTCGCGTCATGTTTTCGATGACGCTGTGGCTCCTGAGCGCTCTTGTGCCCCTGCAAATCTTGCTCGGCGACTTGCACGGGCTAAACACACTTGAACATCAACCCGCAAAGCTCGCTGCTATCGAGTCTCATTGGGAAACGGCGAGCCGAGTTCCGTTGACCCTTTTTGCCATTCCCGACGAGATCAGTGAGACGAACCGCTACTCGGTCGAAATTCCTATCCTTGGGAGCCTTGTCCTGGCCCACGATCCTAACGCGGTGATCAAGGGCTTGAAGGATTGGCCGCCCCGGGATCGCCCGCCGGTCGCGATCCCGTTCTTCGCCTTCCGCATCATGGTTGGAATTGGCACCATTATGCTCGGCCTCGTCGTGGCGAGCTGGTGGTTGAGGTTCAAGGGACGTCTTTTCGAAACGCGCTGGCTCCTGCAGGGATGCCAGCTCATGGCCCCGCTCGGTTTCGTCGCCGTGTTGGCTGGCTGGATCACCACCGAAGTGGGACGCCAGCCCTGGACCGTTTACGGCCTGCTCCGCACTGCGGATTCGGTCTCTCCGTCTCTGACCGGCACGGATGTCCTGATTTCTCTGGCCGGATATATGGTGGCATATCTCGTCATTTTCCCCGCGGGATTTTTGATCATGGCCCGACTTGTCCGCAGAGGACCGGTCGATTCCGCAACTAACGAGAGTCCCATCGAAGGTGGCAGGCCCGACCTCCTGGTCCGCACGCCCCCAACTGCTTCAGGGAGGCGCCGTCCATGAATTCCCTGGTTCTCGACATCGTGCCGATCTGGACGCTCATTCTCGGCGTTGGGGTGTTTTTCTACGTCCTGCTCGACGGGTTTGATCTCGGGGTCGGAATGCTCTTCGGGCTCGCGCCGGATACGCCATCCCGCAATCTTGTGATGAACTCCATCGCGCCCATCTGGGATGGTAACGAGACTTGGCTCGTGCTTGGCGGCCTTGCGCTTCTTGCAGCCTTCCCGCTCGCCTTCGCCATTATCATCCCGGCAGTTTATTTCCCGATTCTGATCATGCTGCTCGCGCTAATCTTCCGCGGTGTTGCATTCGAATTTCGGTATCGCGATGCTGAGCACAAGACATTCTGGGATTATGGATTTGTCTACGGGTCCGCCATCGCGACTTTCGCGCAGGGTATGGTGCTCGGAGCGTTCATCCAGGGGTTCGAGGTTGAGGGCCGGGTGTTTGCTGGCGGTTCGTTCGACTTCCTCACACCATTCTCCGTTCTGACCGGAATCGCGCTCGTGTTCGGCTACGGGCTACTCGGCGCCGGCTGGCTCGTCCTTAAGACGGAAGGGGAGTTGCAGGCTTGGGCACGCCGTCACGGCCGTTGGTGCTTTATTGGCGTCATCGCTGCCATCGGTATTGTCAGCCTATGGACGCCCTTCGTTCACGAGGATATCGCGCAGCGATGGTTCTCTTGGCCTAATCTGCTGTTTCTGTCACCCGTACCGATCATCACGGCGCTGCTCACGTGGGTGGAGTGGCGATCGCTCAACAACGATTCCGAGGTAGCACCGTTTGCGGGCGCCATTGGCCTCTTCGTGATGTCATATATTGGCATTGCCATCAGCCTATGGCCCAACATTGTTCCGTACCGCTACAGTCTCTGGCAGGCGGCTTCCTCTGAGAGCACGCAAGCCTTTCTTCTCGTTGGCACGCTGTTTCTGCTGCCGATCATCCTTATGTACACCGGATGGTCTTATTGGGTGTTTCGAGGGAAAGTACGCGCCGACATTGGCTATCATTGATCCTTTACGGACAGACAACTTGAGAAGGGAGTCTTCCGAAAAATTCCCTCAACCTGCCGACTTCGAATGCGGCTTTGATCGTTTGTGAGATCCCTTTCGACCAGTCCCTTCGTCTTTCCCGGGTTCATACCAATTTCCTTCGCGACGCGAGGCTCTCCGAGCCGGCCTTCGCCTGCATCTTGGTGACTGGCTGGGGTTCAGTTCCATATCTTTGAAGCCACCAATACATTTAGCGCTCAGAACAGTAGAGCTCTTCAAAATCACGCTTTTGCTTCCATTCCTTCAATAAAGTTGTTACTTGCTTTCGAGCCCTTTCGGCCCAGTTCCTTCAGGTGGTGGCTTTCTGCCGTTCGGCACATTCGTCAACGAGCGCACACCGCAGCGTCAGGCGGCGCTGGACGCCGGCAACTGAGGAGACGAGCTTGCGCATTCTGTTTGTCGGCGATGTCGTCGGGAAGGCCGGTCGCGAAGCGATCCGCACTCACCTTCCGGGCTGTATCTCCCAATGGAAGGTCGAGCTTGCCATCGTCAACGGCGAGAACGCTGCCGACCAAGGCTTCGGCATCACGCAACCGATCTACGAAGAACTCCTGGCCGCAGGCGCCGACGTGGTCACGCTCGGCAACCATTCCTGGAATCGGAGGGAGGCTCTTCAATTCATCAAAGATGCCCCTCGCCTCATCCGACCCATCAACTACCTTTCCGGCACGCCCGGGCGCGGATCGGCGCTGATCGAGACGAAAACCGGAGGGCACGCGCTGGTGATCAACGCTCTGGGGCGGCTATTCATGGAGCCGGTTGAAGATCCGTTCGGCCGCATCGGCGCCGAACTCGACGCGCATCCGCTCGGCCACGCGGTGGGTGCGATCGTCGTGGACTTCCATTGCGAGGCCACCGGAGAAAAGCATGCGGCGGGACACTTCTGCGACGGAAGAGCCAGCCTCGTCGTCGGCACGCATACCCATACGCCCAGCGCCGACGACAGGATTCTGTCCGGCGGCACCGCCTTTATGACGGATGTCGGCATGACCGGCGACTTCGACTCTATCGTCGGCATGGCAAAGGAAGAGCCGCTGCGGCGCTTCACGACCGGCGTCGCTACCGGCCGCTTCGAGCCGGCGTCGGGCGAAGCGACGATGTGCGGCGTCGCGGTAGAAACCGACGACAGGACGGGACTGGCCGTCAGGCTGGCGCCCGTGCGACTGGGAGGTTGCCTGAGGCAGGCTATGCCGGAATTCTGGATTTGAGCGAGATCGACTTGTGGCCTTGTTGTCGGGTGTGTGCCTTCTTTGAACAAACGCCATGTATTACGACTGAACGTACTTGAACGTTGCCTAATTTTTCGCGCGCAGCTTGTTTTCGACGATCGCGGCCATGACGCCGAGAACGAGAACTGAAGCCACAATAACAGGCGGTGCGCCGAAGCCAAACGCTAGAACCGCCGCCGCAAAAACAACGGCAAAAATCGCGAAAGCGAAGCCATCGTCGGCAACCAGGCGTATTAACTCTTCCAGAAACGCGACGCCGTTGTGCTGCATCGCGCGACCTATTGAAACGGGTTCAAGGCGTTTATGACGATCTGAGCTACGCCTGCCAGCAATGGTATGCCGGCAAAGCGCCAGGCCGGCATCAACTGCAAACCAGCCGCTTGCAATGCTTTGATGTGTTGCATGATCTCGACCCTATCTTCCCTGAGGATTACCGCTCTCGGCAACCGCAGCCGCAATCTGGCCGACGCGATGTTTCGGCTTCATCGATGCCGCGGCGTGCGAGAGCAAGTGATGACGCTTGTCGAACGCTTTGACGCAGAGGTTGGCAAGGAAGCCGACAACCAGCAATTCGGCCATGATGTACATGATGGTGTTGTAGGCCTGCGCCTTCGGCACCCCGGTGAGGACACCGTCATATAGAGCGCGAAGCCGAGCGTCATGTAGACGAAGTAGGTGCTCATCTGCCGGATACTCAAATAGGATTACCGATGAGTCGTGATACGTCCAAATGTGCTCTTCGTTCCCCAGATTCCCCGCCGCAAGCACTCCAACTGCACGATCTGACTGTGATCGACGAACAGATTGATGTCGATGCCGTAATTCTTGATATACCATTCGAAAACTGGCGGATCGGCTGCCTCAAACATCACATTCTCCATGCCGACCTGCTTGATAATCCTCGCCGCAACATCGGTACGCCACGGGTCAGCGTTCTCCGTGATACCCTCGGACTCGATCATGATTATCGAAGCGCCAGCGCTTAGGCATTCTGCTGCGGTGTCAATCAGGATTTGGGGATCGCGGGTACCTTCGGCTCGCAATTCGGCCTGGTTCGTGTCGCCGCCTGCGCCAAACTGGATACCAATCTCGGGCTTCGGCTTGAGCCCTGCCTTCTTCACTTTCTCAATCAGCCGAAGCAGATCCGGAATGGGCAACTGGATGAATCCGGTGGACAGCTCAATCACGTCAAACCCGAGTCTCTTACATTCGGCGATATAATCATCGACATGATGCGCAGCACGCGCAAGAATGTTCTCGATCCAGCCGCCGGTCGACACATAGACACCGTGGTCATGACAGATACGGTTCATCTTCTTCACATACTCCGCCGGCATCAGTGAAAATGACCCGCCAGCATATTTGTAGCCATCGACATGCTCTCCCATTCCTTCGAGCAATTCCTTTGTATAGGTCGGCGTAACGGAGGCGTAATACGGCCCACGAATTTCAGTGATCGATCTCGAGCGTGGCTTGGGATCACGGTCGTTCATCGGAACGTAGGGAAAGGAGCGCTTCTGCCATACTTCGGATTGAGACTTTGTCATTTTGCCATTCCTTCTAAGGATTATTTCCGCGTTATTGTGTGAGATCGGCCAGGATCGCGGTGAAATCGCGAATCCGCATTTTCTCGATATTCTGCACAGCGTCGATAATCCTTGCTCGAGCGCGTTCGGACGTGAAAGCGGCTGCGACATCATTGAATTTGGCGATCACCGACTCCCAACCCATCGGGCGTGTAACAAAGCCTTCGTAATCCGACTTGTCGATTCGATACCTGCTCCCGTCGTTCAAGGTAACGGTAACCGTGGTGCACATCTCAGCAGGAAAACGCGCGGTGTATTCCTCCTTGGGCTTCACCACGATGCGCCTCAGCAGGCCCTGGATATCAACACCCGTAAGCCGCTCCGGCCTGTACTGCGCCGGCAGGACATTCCCATCGAGCAGCGCGGCGGCAACCATATATTGCAATGAGTGATCCGCTTCCTCCTTCGTGCGAATGACAGTCTTGTCGCCTTCCTCGCCACCACCAATAATGTGATAAGCAACATCGAATATTTCGATCTCGACCGTCGCGATATCGGGGACTCTAAATCCATAGCGCGATCGTAGCTCCAGGGTACCTTCAATAGACGATTGCGAGTGGATCTCCGCATCGTACTTCTTAAGAATCGTATTATTGACCGCTTCGAGATTCTCTTCACCCCACTCGATTTCAAACGGGCCCGCGATAGCCTCTTTGAATCCCTTGTTACCTTCGAAGACTTCTTCAGGACCTGTTATGCCTCTTAAAGCGAGGAACGACGCATGCGTGCCAACAAATGCCGTATTTGGGTAAGCCAAGCCTTTCCACTGCGACAGCGCACCTGTGCGCGTCACTCTCAGCGCATTATTGCACGTGCCACTGATGGCGATCGCGTTGGCCGTCTTCTCGGCATCAAGCCCGAGAGCTCGCGCCACGCCGGATGCGACCGCATAGGCACCTTGAACGGTGTGATCGAAGCCCTTTGCCCGAACAGGTGCAACGTCGCATAGGCGGCACTGCACTTGATAGGCGACGGCCATCGCCGCAAGAAACGTCCTGCCGTCCTGGTCGGCATATTCTGCGGCAGCAAGGACGGCGCCAAGGTTATCGCTCGGGTGGCACGTCTCGCCTTTGGCGAGATAACTATCCATGAAATCGAGATAGCGCACGAGAGCGCCATTGTAGAAGGCGGCGCGATCAGGCGCTGTCTTGCCACCGCCAATCAGAGTTGCGATCGGTCTACCGCCAAAATCGTCGAGTTGGTCACGGACGCGACGGATTGGGTCGCCGTCTAACGCACCGATTGCAACCCCAACACTATCAAGAATCCGCTTTCGAAGTTCGTCTCGAGCCTCCATCGTCATGCTCGCACTATCAGCCGCCGCAACGAATCGGCCCAACCGCCGTACCTCCGTGTCCTTCTTGCAACCGATGGTTTGCACGCCCATTGCCCTCACGTCGGCGCCTGGAACAGCCTTCACGTTTAGGCTACTTCATACTTTCCCCGCCAGGTTTGATCGAAATCAACTCTCCGTGCCCGGCGGC
>Ga0207667_10005299_pt1 | contig 15727 bp, 17 predicted proteins | sample KBSCornC52_FD_184301 | JGI IMG/M metagenome (GOLD analysis project Ga0207667, IMG submission 184301) | Corn rhizosphere microbial communities from Kellogg Biological Station, Michigan, USA - KBS Corn C5-2 (SPAdes) (version 2) | ecosystem: Host-associated > Plants > Roots > Rhizosphere > Soil ... | reverse complement strand
CACCAGAAAGTCCGTGATCGGACTCCACAGAAAGTAGATCGAGGTTGGGAGCGCCAGCCGGGCCACAATATCGGCCACCCGTGTGCCGGAAATCCCCTGCTGCCGGCCCAGATAGCCGATCACACCGCCCTGAATGACGCCGTTCATCAGCACCGCGGAGGGCGCAATCAGAACCGCATACAGCCAGGGACGCTCCGCGCGCTTTCCCGCCGAGCTTTGCGCTGGAGTCGACGAGGCTTCCGCGCCAACCGCTTCGATCTCGTTCATCCACCGACTCTACCACGCAAAAACCGCCTGTTTCCGCTCAGCGATTCATCTGGTATGGGTTGCGCAGACGCAGCATTTTCATCGCGCGGAGAGCGGCCGCTCTTGCTCCTGTTCGCACCAACCTCTTCCCTCGCTCTCGCCAGATCATGCCTTGTTGCGCCCGCCGGAAGCTGGCCTCCGGTGAGCCACCGTGGCGCAATGCCCTGGCAGCGAGCCCAACGATGCTGTCGAACTCCTCCGCCATGCTGAAGTACTCGTCGAACGCCTTGCGTGCCAGGCTACCCCGCTCTGCAGCCTCCGCAACATGCGGCTCCAGCAGCTCCGGCAATCTCGATATTTCCCGCTCCTCCACCCGAATCAGGAATTGACTCCAATCGGGTCCGGGCGGCAGCACGTATCCGTTCGAGATCAACACCGGCGCTACCCCGGCAGCCATGGTCTCAAAGAACCGGATCGTACCCCGGCCGGCTCCGCGGGGACACAGAACAAAGTGCGAGCCGGCCAGCACCTCCGCATACCTGCGCTGCCGCGATTCACGATCCCGCGGGTCTTGCGGCGAGTTTTCCCAGTGGTAATAGGTCGACGTATTTTCGATCAGCACATCTTCCCGATCGAACCCGAGATTGAACAGCCGCTTCCGCAGCAAAGAGGTGGATCCCCCCTGAAAGCTGAACAGATAACGCTTGGTCGCGCACGCCTCAATCGACGCCCAGCTCTGCTTGTTGGGCTCTGCTAGAAAAAGGTTTCGAAACTGCCCGTTGCGGGACACGTACGTGTAGCTGAAGACGCGTCCGGAGTGAGTGCTCCGATCCTCCCCGGCAGAGCAGTACACGCCCGGAGCCAGCGGCAGGTAGTTGTCATCCTCCGTATAGACTGCGCACTTGTCCGGAAATTCTCGATAAGCGGCATGGTCCAGCAGAAACTCCGGATCAAGTCCAAAGCTGCCCACCATCAAAACCAGTTCAGCGTCGCCGGGGGAGCTTACGAGTGTGTGGCTCCCGGAACTGGCCGCACGGCTGCGCATGAGTTCCAGCAGCTCCGTCTCTCCACAGTTTGTCAGGTGGATCTTCACATGCAGTTCCGGCAATACCTCGCTCAGTATAGGAGTTCAAACACTCTAACCAATTGAGCCGTCGTCACCTGCATCGCTTTCCAGATCGAAAATGCATCCTCGGCCCACCTGAGAACCTCTATATCTTTACGTTCTGCACCTGCAGACCCTCAAGGAGACGCTCCCCACCAGGATGGCCGCTACCGCCACAGCCCCACCCGATCAATCGGCGCAGGCCGCTCAGGGAGTCAATCCCTGGCTGATTGCCGCCTCGGTCATGCTGGCTACCTTCATGGAGGTGTTGGATACTGCGATCGCATCGGTCGCGCTTCCCTACATCGCCGGCTCACTTTCGGCGACCACCGACGAGGCGACCTGGGTGCTCACCAGCTATCTGGTAGCGAACGCCATTATCCTCCCGGCCAGCAACTGGTTCTCCCTGCGGTTCGGTCGCAAGCGGTTTCTGATGTCCTGCGTCGTGATCTTCACGGCGTCCAGCTTCGCCTGCGGCGCTGCTCCCAGCCTTATGCTGCTGCTGCTGGCCCGTGTCGCTCAGGGCGCGGGCGGCGGGGCACTGCAGCCCATCTCGCAGGCCATCCTGCTGGAGTCCTTCCCGCCGGCGAAACGCGGCGCGGCCATGGCTGTATTCGCATTCGGCGTCGTGGTCGCCCCGGTGCTCGGACCTACCCTCGGCGGCTGGCTCACCGACACCTACTCCTGGCGCTACGCCTTTTACATCAACATCCCCATCGGCATCCTGGCGCTCTTCATGATCAACCGTTTCATCCATGATCCCGCCTACATCCGCAATGCCAAGGTGCCCGCCTTCGACAACATCGGCATGGGCACCCTCATCGTCTGGACCGGCCTGCTGCAGATCGTCCTCGACAAGGGGCAGGAGGACGATTGGTTCGGTGCGGTCTGGATTCGTTGGGCCACGCTCGCGCTGGTCATCAGTTTTGTCTGGTTCTGCTGGCACTCCTGGGTGAAGAAAAATCCCCTGGTCGAGCTGCGCGTGCTCAAGGATCGAAACTTCCTCATCGGCTGCGTGCTCATCTTCCTCTTCGGAGTTGGTATCTATTCCACCGTCACCGTGCTGCCGCTGTTCTACCAGGAGTTGCTCGGATACACCGCCTTCACCGCTGGTCTCGTCGTTGCTCCGCGCGGGCTGGGCGCGATCTGCGGAATGCCGGTCATCGGTTTCCTCTCCAATAAGGTCGACGCGCGCTGGCTGCTCACCTTCGGGTTCGTGACCTTCGGCCTCACCACGCTTTATTTCGGCAACGTCACCCTGGGGCTTTCCCCGACCACGCTGTTGCTGCCCATCATGATCACCGGCTTCGGCCTCTCGTTTGTCTTCGTCCCTATCTCCACGGCGGCCTACGGCACGCTGCGCAATGAGCAGATCGGCAATGCCTCCGGCATCTTCAACCTCATGCGCAATGTGGGCGGCTCCATCGGCATCTCCATCGCTGCCACCATGCTCACCCGCCGCTCCGACCTGCACCAGAACGAGATCCTCAATCACGTCCCCGTCACCGGCGCCACCTTCCAGGAACGGCTCAACGGCGCGCAGCATCTGCTCGCCGGCCATTATGGCGCGGCAAACAGCAGCGGACCCGCTGCTGGCGTGCTCTACCGCCAGCTTATGCGGCAAGCTGCGCTGTGGTCCTTTGTCGACGTCTTCCGCTGGCTCTCGCTGTTGTGCCTGGTCTGCGTGGCGATCGTCTGGACATTCAAGAAGGTCCGGCCCGGCAGAGGCCCCGCCGGCGCACACTAAGCAACTTGCCAGGAGCAGCTTCTGAATTGGTATTCCTCAGGAGCTATCGCCTCTCAAGCTCCGCTGCATCAGCCGATGCAGAGCGCGTCTTCCTCCGGCGGAGCACGTGAACCAGCGTGCGCCGCATCCACCACGCTGCGCCGGCGGTTACAGCCCACGCGAGCGTTGCAGCGGCAATCACCCCTGCGGCGCTCCGCCCCTCCAGCAGCCGCCATACCATCAAGGCAAACACCATCAGCCCAATCGCGCCCAGCGCTGCGCCGGCAGCATCTACTGCGGCTGCATCTCGCCCTCGTCGTTCGCCCTGCAGCCCTGCCTCTTTTTTGCGTCGCTTCTCATGCGATTCCACCAGGCTCGAGCTCGCTGGAAAGATCGCAGGGAATGCCAGAAACAGACCGCCTACGCCGGGACCGAACTTCTTCGCGATCAATCCTGCCGCCGCGGTGCACAGTCCTCCGAAAACAAAGCGCATCACGTACTCATGCGGCCTCGACTCCTTCAACGAACCGGGCTTTACGCTGATCATCGCACCACCCGGAGCACCATCCACGCGCCGAACGAGACCGCAAACCATACCGGCATCAGACCCAGCGTCGTCTTCAGAGCATCCAGCTTCCATCGCATTCCGGCCCAGCTCACCAGCGCGGCGTACACCAGGAACGCCGCGGCCCCGAGCATCATCGACCGCGCCTCCAGCGCCGCATAGGCCTTCCCGCTGTGTGCCACTGTAAGACCTAGTGTCGCGAGTGCGATCGAAGGCGCCGCTCCAAATAACCCTGCAAAGCTCTTCGGCTGGAAGAGATCGCCCAGAATGGCGAACAGGCTGACGACCACGCCTCCAATCGCAAACCGCACCAGGCTCTCTGTCATCGAGCTTCCTTCTTCCGTTCTGCTACCGTTTTCCGTTCTTCCGAGCTTTCTGCACCAGGTCCATGGCTTCGTCGGCTCCCTTGGTCCCTAGAAATCGGAAGTCCTTGCCCTGCTGCCCTGCGTAATTCACAAAGAACTTCTCGATCTCCTCCAGCCACTTCTCCGGAAGATCCTTGAACCGGTGAATATTCGAATATTCGTGGCTCACCCCCGAAACTGCGACCAGCCGGTCATTTCGCACCGTCTTCTTGCCTTCTCTTTGCTCGCCTTCGATCACACCAATCAGCCGGACCTTTACCACCACGCCCGGGTAGGCTGGCTCATCCATCAGGATCAGAACATCGATCGGGTCTCCATCCTCTGCCTTGGTCCTCGGAACAAACCCGAACTCATACGGGAAAACCATGCCAGCCGGGAGCACGCTTTTGATATGGAAAACCTCCTGCTCCGGGTCGAACGAAAACTTGTTTCGTGACCCTGCAGGTGTCTCCACCACCACTTGGAGGAGGCCCGACTCCGGATCCTTAACGCTCAATCGGGTCGGGTCGACCATGGACTTCTTTTTGCCCTTCTTAGCCAATTCGGTTCTCCTTCCGCCCGCCCTCAGGAATCGGCAGCACAGATTGCTAACATGGTGTAAATCCAGTTCATAGGAGAATCAGGACCAAGTCAGAGTTGCCTTCCCGCACAGAGCACCCTTCAGAGCCCCAGGCCGCTTGGCCGTGTCGCTCTGCTACCTTGCTCAGGTAGCATCCGGCTTGCATCTCACCTTTCGAAAGCACCTTGAAGGAGCCCATACTGGCAACCACGCCGCCAACCGAACCGCCGGCCGCGCCCAATCCCCTGGATCCCTCCGCTCCTGTACCGGAGTTCCATTCGCCGCACCGTCTCAGCAGGCCGCAGCGCAATATCCTCTTCGCGTTTGCGGTTGCCCTGGGGCTGGCGCTGGCCTGGGAGCTGCGTGACGTCCTGATGATCGTCTACGTCAGCGCCCTGTTTGCCGTCGTGCTGATGCCCGTAGTCAACGGCATCGTTCGATTTGAGCTCCGGGGCGGCCGCCGAATCTCCAAAGGTGTCGCCATCACCCTGCTGCTTGGCTCGGTGATCCTGTTTCTCTCCGTCCTGCTCGCCCTCGGGCTGCCCCCCGTCATTCGCGATATCCGCCAGTTTGCCACCGATCTGCCGGAGCGCATCCCTGAGCTGGTCACCCGCATGCGGCGTCTTCCCTTGGCCGACCGGCTCGGCGTCGACAACCTCGCCACCCGCCTCGAGAACGGCCTTTCCGCCACCGCTGGCTATCTCATCGCCTCGTTTCCCAACTGGGCGGCGCGCCTCTTCGATCTGCTCACCGCCATCGTGTTGTGCGTCTATTTCATGTTGGAGGGCGATCACGCCTACGAGTGGGCGATGTCGCTGCTCGCTATCCCGGACCGCCTTCGTCTCGCCGTCACACTGGAAAAAGCGGAAGTCCGCATGAGCCGCTGGCTCTTCGGCCAGACACTGCTCATGCTGATCCTCGGAGTCTGCAGCACCATCGCATTCGGCATGCTGCACGTCCGCTACTTTGTACTTCTGGGTGTACTGATGGGGCTGATGAACATCATCCCCATCGCCGGCGGCATTATCACCATCACGCTGGTCTGCGCCATTGCGGCACTCGATAACTGGACCAAGTCGCTCGGGGTGCTCATGTTCTATCTCGTCTACGTCAACATCGAAAATGCCTACCTCACCCCGCGAATCATGCGCTCGAGCGTAAATCTCCTCGGACTTAGCGTGCTGATCGCTCTGCTTGCGGGGACTGCCCTGGCCGGAGTGGTAGGCGCTCTCGTCGCTGTACCCACCGCCGCTCTCATCTCGGTACTCATGGACGAGTACATCGTGCACAAGGACTGGAAGGAGCCCTCTCTTGAGCCCTGATCTGGACTCGAACCTTCGCACGCCCTGCTATCCTCTTAGCCGATGACGGACATCTCTTTCTCCCAGCCGGAACGGCGCAATTTTGCAATACCGGCAACCATCGCAATCGCGATCTTAGCCGCCGCAATCGGCATCTTTTTCTGGCTCACGCCCCTCCATTCCATCACCGTCTCGATCCCTCACACCGCGACTCTTCCCACCCATACCGTCTTCTCCACCGCCACCCGTATCGTCGGTATGTCGGACCCCGCCGAAGACGCCTTCTACGTGCTCGCCACGGTGCACATCCACAACAACCTGCACATCCCCATCTTCCTTAAGGACATCACCGGCTCCGTCATCGCTCCGGACCAGACCGAAATCACCGCCTCTGCCATCGAGAAGGCCGACCTCCCCAACATCTATGTGACCTTTCCCAAGCTGAAGCCGCTCTCCTCGGCACCTCTTTATCGCGAGATCACCATTCAGCCGGGATCCGACGCAGAAGGCATGGTGGTCCTCAACTTCCCCATCGACCAGAAGACCTGGGATGGACGCAAATCCGCCACCGTCACGCTCGACTTCTACCACCAAGGCAAATTCACCGTCGAGATTCCCGGCTCAGCTCCCGCCGGCAAGTAGGCCCGCAATGCGACGCCGATTCATCGCCGACACCTGGTCGCCCACCTCAGGACATCCCACGCACGCCGCGCTCGTCGGCGATCAGGCATCCCATCTCGCCCGCGTGTTGCGCGCCCAGCCCGGCCAAATCTATGACGTCGTCGCCAACGGCTTTCTGCATCGCGCCGAGATCACCCAGGTCTCAGATTCGCAGGTTACGTTCGCGCTGCACGAAGAACTGCAAGCCGAGGCCGGCCTGCCCATGCATCTGCTGCTGGCCGTCTTCAAGTTCGATCACTTCGAGTGGGCCATTGAGAAGGCGACGGAGCTCGGCGTCGCGCGCATCACGCCCATCCTCGCGCGCCGCACCGAGAAGCACCTCGCCCAGGCCGCTGGCAAACGGATCGAGCGTTGGCGTCGCATCGCGCTGGAATCCTCCAAGCAGTCCCGCCGCACCGACATTCCCGAGATCGCCGAGCCAGCCACACTTGCTTCGGCACTCTCCGCCGAAGACGCCCCGCTTCGCATCCTGCTCAGCGAAACCGAGCAGCAGCTCCACCTCTCACGCGCTCTCTCCGGCAGCAGCTCCACCCAAGCCAGCTGCGCAGAGTTCGCGCTGGCACTCGCCATCGGCCCTGAAGGCGGCTGGGCGCCCGATGAAATGTCCCTGTTCACTGCGCATCAGTGGACTCATGTCACGCTCGGACCCCGCATCTTGCGCGCCGAAACTGCAGCCATCGCCGCCATCGCAATTACCGGCGCGCAGCTGGCAACCGGCAACGGACCAGCGATCAGCTGAAGATGTCCTTCATCTTATCGAACAAGCCACGGCTCGTCGGCACATTCTCGATCTCCATGGTTCCGGCCAGCTCACGCAGTAGTTCCTTCTGCTGCTTGTTGAGCTTGGTCGGCGTCGCCACCCGAACCTCCACCAGCAGGTCGCCCTTGCCGTGTTCGTTCAGGTGCGGGACGCCTTTGCCGCGCAGCCGGAATTGACGCCCATTCTGCGTTCCCTCCGGAATCTTGATGGTCGCTGCGCCTTCCAGAGTCTCTATCTCCAGCTCCGTCCCCAGAGCCGCCTGCGGAAATGAGATCGGCATTACGCAATGCAGGTCATCCCCATCCCGCTCGAAGAACTTGTGCGGCTTGATGCTCAGGATGACGTAGAGGTCGCCGCTGGGCCCGCCATGCCGCCCGGCTTCACCCTCGCCCTGGTAGCGGATGCGCGTATCCTGCTCCACGCCCGCCGGCACCTTCACCTTGATGGTGTGCTTCTTCGGCTGCAGCCCCTCGCCACGGCACGCCGCACATGGATCGATGATCACCGTGCCCGTGCCATTGCAGCGCGAGCACGTCTTCGCCACAGAAAAGAATCCCTGCTGGAACCGAACCTGCCCGCGTCCTCCGCATTGAGTGCATGTCGTCGGAGCCTTCCCGTTCGCCGCACCAGTTCCATGGCAGTCGTCGCAGCTTTCCAGACGCCGGATCTGGATCTCCTTCTCCGCGCCGAACACTGCCTCTTCGAACTCCAGTTCCAGGTCGTACTGCAGATCACGCCCACGCTGCGTGCGCGAGCCTCGCCTGCCCTGTCCGCCGGTATTGAACATTTCGCCAAAAAGATCGCCGAAGATGTCGCCCAGGTCTCCCTGGAACCCCGCACCCGCAAAGGGATTGCCACCCGGCGCTCCACCGCCAAACGCCGCATGCCCATACCGGTCATAGGCCGCGCGCTTCTCCGGATCGCTCAGCACCTGGTAGGCCTCGCTGCACGCCTTGAATTTCTCCTCCGCTGCCGGATTATTCGGGTTGCGGTCAGGATGGTACTGCATCGCCTGCTTGCGATACGCAGCCTTTAGCTCCTGCTCGCTACAGTCGCGGGAGACGCTCAGAACCTCGTAGAAATCAGCCTTCACTGCCGTCGCACTCATCCTTCCAAATCTCTCCCACCCGAAGCCTTCTCATTCCCCGGCCCAACCCGGAGAACGCCCGCATCGGATTCTTCCGCTCTGCTGACGCCGCAGCGTCACATCCTTATTCGCTGACCTGCTTGCCATTCACTGCGATCTTCACCAGCGCAGGCCGCAGCAATTTATCCCGCAGCTTATAGCCCTTCCGGATCTCCTCGATCACCTGATGGTCCGGATACTCCGCCGTTTCGATGCTCCCCAGCGCCTCGTGGACGCGCGGATCGAACTGCTGGCCCACCGACTCCACCGACTGCACATTCAAACCCCGGAGAACGTCATCCATCTGCCGCAGAATCAATTCCACTCCGGAGCGCAACTGATCCACGGAGCCCTCGGCGTTTAACGCCAGCTGGAAATTGTCCATCACGCCCAGGAAAGGTTCCACCGCATTCTGGACGGCATAATCGCGAACGTCTTGGCGCTCCTTCACCTCGCGCCTTCGGCTGTTCTCGAACTCCGCCTGCAGCCGCGCCAGCCGGTCCAGAAGCTGGTCGCGCTCGCCCTTCACCTGCTCCAGCTCCTTCTTCAGCCCCGAGCTCGCGTCAGTCTCCTCCGCGCCCTGGCCGGAATTCGCCTGAGCTTCCTGGGAGTCCTCCAACGTCATATCCCTCTCCTCTGCTGCCTGCACCCCAGTCTCCTCTGCCATAGTTTCCCCACTCCCACTCTTCTCTCTATTGTTGCCGATTCCGGCCCACCGCGCGACCTTGCCCCACTGCCCGGCCGCGCCCTTGTGTCGATTCATCCAAACCTCTCAGCCCCCGCTCGAGCCCCATCCAGCTATCGACTCGTTCAGATGCGCCAGCTCGCCCCCGCGCACCGTGCGCTAATGTCTTGCCACCACCTGCGCCACATAGCTCACCGCATCCATCGTGTTCTCATAATGGATCCGCTTGGGCCCGATCACGCCCACCGTTCCCCGCGCATCCCCGGCCATCCGCGCCGGCGCTGCAATCAGCACCAGCCCCGCCAGCTCCGGCGCATGCTCCTCCAGCTCAAAGATCACGCGAACAGAATCCTGCCGCGCATCAATGTACGCATCCAGCAGCTCCACGAGCCGCTGCTTCGTCTCCAGCGCGGCCAGCACCTCCCGCAGTCTTGCGACGTCCTCCGGCGACCCCACCGCCCGGCTCCCCAGCAGATTCGCAACCCCTTCCACGTACACGGTTTGCATCCCTCCGGAGTTATCCGGCACGGCCGCGGCCCACAACTGCTCCACCTGGCTTAGCAGTTGCTGGTACTCACTCCGCTCCCGCTCCACCATCCGGCCAATCTCGGCCCGCACCCGCTCCATGCTCCAGCCGCGGAAGTGCTCATTCAGAAAGTTCCCCGCGACTTCCAGCTCCCGCGCCGTGACATCTGCCGGTAGAGTCAGCACTCGGTCCCGCACCATCCCCGAAGCCGTCACCACCACAGCCAGCACCCGGCCCGGCGCAAGCCTTGAGAAATGCACGTGTTCCAGACTGTCGTCCGCCGCCAGAGTAGCCACCGCCACACCAACCCCGCTCGAAACCACCGCCAGCACGTGACTCGTACGCTCCAGCAGCGCCTGCGTCCCTGCCACACCCGCAAAGCTCGATTCGATCTGCGAAACCAGCTGCCCCCCGGACAACAGCCTCGACGCCCGCTGGCTCCCTCTCCCCGCCAGCTCATCGACATACACTCGAAACGCCTTCGCCGTTGGAATCCGACCCGCGGACGTGTGCGGCTGCTCCAGGAAGCCAGCGTTCGCCAGTTCGGCCATTTCGTTTCTGATAGTTGCCGGGCTCAGCCCGCTTCCCGAGAGGCTCCCGCCGGCCTGCATCCTCGCCACCGACCCGGCAATCGTCCCCGACCCCACCGGCTCGCCCGTCTCGATATAACTCTCCACGATGGCTGTCAGAATCGCCCGCTGTCGCGGCGTAATCCGCTCCGCCTCGGACCCAGGGCCCGACTGCCTGAAACCTGCGTGCGCCATCGTCAAACCACCTCACACTCAGTTTAACCTACCCGTCAAGAGGCAGGAACGGATGCCGGTGGCTTTGCCTTAACTGATCTCCAGAATCTGCTCGCTCGAATCCGCGATCTTCTTCGCTCGGATCGCTACCTTCTCCGCAATCTCAAAGAACGACTTCGCCGTCGCGTTCTCCGGCCCCGCCAGCGCAATCGGCATCCCGCGGTCGCCGCCCGAACGGATCGCCCCATCCAGCTCCACCGACCCCAGGAAATCCACTCCGAACTGCCGCGCCGTGCGTTCCGCACCGCCGGTCGAGAAAATATCGATCACCTCATGGCAATGCGGACAGGTGAAGTGGCTCATATTCTCCACCATCCCGATCAGCTCCACCTTCACCTGGTGGAACATCTCGATCGCCTTCCGCGCATCCTCCAGGCTCACATCGCTGGGCGTCGAAACCACCACTGCACCGGTCAGCGCCACCGTCTGCACCAGCGAGATCACCACGTCGCCCGTCCCCGGCGGCAGGTCCACAATCAGAAAGTCCAGTTCGCCCCACTCCACCTGCTGCAGAAACTGGCGGATGATCTGGTGCAGCATCGGCCCGCGCATCACCAGCGGTTTGTCGCCTGGCGAAATCAGCCCAATCGAAATAAACTTCACTCCATGTGAGGTCAGCGGGACAATCCGGTTCTCGGCCGCAATCGTCGGCTGCCGCGTCTGCCCCAGCATGGTCGGCACGTTCGGTCCGTAGATATCCGCGTCGAGCAGCCCTACCCGATAGCCCAGTTTGCCCAGCGCCACCGCCAGATTCACCGCAACCGTGGTCTTGCCCACGCCGCCCTTGCCGCTCCCCACCGCAACAATATGCGCCACCCCGGGCAAAGACTGCGGCACCGGAGGTGCACCCGGACCTCCCGCCTGCGGCCTTCCAGCTCCCATGTGTCCCATCATTTCTCCTTCTAGTCAGTTGCTCTTCAAACCTGGAGCGCCTTCGCGAGTTAGCTTGATCAAGCCGTACATCCTGTAGTTTTTGCCATCCGCCGTCGTCAGCCATTTGTAAGTAAACGACGTAGGTTCGAGATCAAATATCCCGTGATAAGCGAGTCGCTGGTCTTTATCCAAATAGGTTCCCGAGAATGTCCCAAATGCCGTCTCGGCAAATTGGTCCAGCCCACTGGCCTTGTAGCTCTGTTTCTCTTGGTATTTCCACTGCATGGTAATTTCGCCTTTTGCCGGAGCTAAGGCGACAAACCGCGTAGCGCGGTCAAATCCCTTTTGGCCCTTGATGCCGTAGGTATATTCCCAACGCATTGCCTGACCATTTTTCTCAATCGTGATAACGATCTGCATCGGCAAAACAGGGTCCTTGCTTCCAGGAAAATCACAACACGTCCCCACCCACGTGCCAACGAAATTCCTGTAGAGATCCGGCGCAGCTAATGGCGAACTCGCCTGCCCAATACACGGCACACAAAGGGTCGCGATCACAACTGGTACAGGGATAAGCCTGAAACTCGTCCTAAACATGCCAACCCTCACCCAACATCGCCCGCAACTCGCGCGTTCGCTTGCTCTCGCCCGCACGCAACTCTCGCCGCCGCGCCGCATCCTCATACCGCCGCTTCTGATTCTCTGTCTCCGGCGTCACGCCCGGCACCGGCACCGGCCGGCCCTCCCGGTCCACCGCCACGTACGTCACATACGCCGACGACACATGCCGCAACGTCTGGTCCCGGGCGTTCTCCACCATGGCCTTCACGCCCACTTCCATGCTGGTGCGGAACGCGCGATTCACGCTCGCTTTCAAAATCAGCAGATCGCCCACATGCACCGGCGCCACGAAATCCAAGTGGTCCATCGACGCCGAAACCACAATCGCTCGCGCGTGCCGAAACGCTGCCACCGCCCCCACCAGGTCGATGAACTGCATCAGCCGCCCGCCGAACAGGTTCCCCAGTGCATTCGCGTCGGCGGGAAAGATGATCTCGCTGCGCTCAGCCTGGGATTCCGCGACCGTTCTCGAGGCGCCTGATTCATCGCACATTCCTTCATTCTAAATGCCTGCGCCGGCATCGCTCGCGACGTACAATCTCCCCCATGGACAAGATTGCCGCGCTCAACGAGATTCTGCAGCTCGATCCCGCCAACGCTTTCGCGCGCTACGGTCTGGCCATGGAGCACGTCGCGCAGGGCCGCCAGGAGGCCGGACTCGCCGAGTTCGACACCCTCATCCGCCACAATCCCGATTACGTCCCCGCCTACCAGATGTCCGCGCAAACCCTGCTGCAGATGGGCCGCACTGTAGAGGCCACCGAGCGGCTTGAGGCCGGCATCGCCGCCGCCGAACGCACCGGAAACCCGCACGCTGCCGCCGAAATGATCGCCATGCGCGAGGGCCTCGACACCCCAAGCTGACGCAACGGGTCAGCCGACCCGCGCCAGCAGCCTTGGCCACTCCGCCGGCGACGCCGCCAGCACATCCGGCTCGGCCGCCTCCAGCGAATGCGGAGCCAGCCCGAACAGGCAGCCGATCGACCGCGCGCCGCAGTTGCGAGCCGTCAGCACATCCACGTGCGAGTCCCCCACCATCACCGTCTCTGCAGGCAGAATCTGTCCGTCATTGGGCTGCAGAGCCGACGCCTCGTCCATCAGCCGCAGCAACCCTGTCGGATCCGGCTTTTTTGTGTGGAAGCTGTTGCCGCCGTAATTCTGAAAGAAGTAGCGGTCCAGGCCAAAGTGCGCGCAGATATCCCGCGACGGCCGCACCGGCTTGTTCGTCAGCACTGCCATCGGCAACTTCGGATAGATCGCCCGAATCTCGTCCAGCGCCTCAACCACCCCTTCGTACACATAGGTGTAGTCAAGTTTGTGTACCCGGTAATAGTCCAGAAAATAGTTCAGCGCAGCCGCTACATACTCCTCGTCGTGACGGTCTCCCTCCGGATCGCCCAGCGCCCGACGCACCAGCATGCTCGCACCATCGCCAATGTAGGTCGAAATCACCGAGTCCGGCAGCTCCGGCTTGCCGAGGTGCACCAGCATCGCATTCACTGAGTTCGCAAGGTCCACTCGCGAATCAATCACCGTCCCATCCAGATCAAACACCACCAGCCGCGGAATCATTCTTCGATTCTAAGTTGCCTATCCCTCGAACCCGCGGTTCCACTGCTGAATCACCCGTCTCTCGCGCTCCCAGCCCAACACGCTCACGCTCCCCGTACTCAACGCCAGCAGCGCGCCTCCACCCGGAGGCAGACCCACCCAGCGCGCCGCCAGAATGCGCAGAATGTGCGCATGCCCGAACAGCACCACATTGCACGCGGCGTTCGTGGATCTCTCATCTGCCGCCGCCAGCGCCGTCGCGATCATCCGGTCCGCCCGCGCTCCCACCTGCTCCAGCGACTCCCCTCCTTCAATCGCATGCGTCCACACCGACCACCCCGGAATCTCCTGCTGAATCTCCCGCGTCGTCCGCCCTTCATACACGCCGTAATCCCACTCCCGAAGATCCTCATCCACCACCGCGCTCGGGCCAAACCCCGCCAGCTCGCACGTCTCGCGCGCCCGCCGCATCGGACTACGGAACACCGCGCAGAACGGCGTACCCGCCAGAAAGCTCCCCAGCTCTGCCGCCCGCTCGATTCCCTTCTCCGTCAGCGCAACGTCGGTTCGGCTGGTGTGCTTCGCGCTCGCACTCCACTCCGTCTCTCCATGTCGAATCAGCCAAAGCTGCGTTCCCACCATCACCTGCCCGCCTCCGCGTTCAAAAGCTATCCTATACAGCATGGATTTCCAGCTCGCCACGACCTACAAGCCGCAGGGCGATCAGCCCCGAGCCATCGCAGAGCTCGTCTCCGGCCTCGCCGCCGGCGAAAAGGATCAGGTCCTGCTCGGCGTCACCGGCTCCGGCAAAACCTTCACCATGGCGAAGATCATCGAGGAGGTCCAGCGCCCCGCGCTCATCCTCGCGCACAACAAGACCCTCGCCGCCCAGCTCTACCACGAGTTCAAAGCCTTCTTCCCCTCCAACGCCGTCGAGTACTTCGTCTCCTACTACGACTACTACCAGCCCGAGGCCTACATCCCCGCCGGCGACCTCTTCATCGAGAAGGAAGCCACCATCAACGAGGAGCTCGACAAGCTCCGCCTCTCCGCCACCCGCTCCCTTTTCGAGCGTCGCGACGCCATCATCGTCTCCTCCGTCTCCTGCATCTACGGCCTCGGCTCGCCCGAGGCCTACTACGGCATGCTCCTCCTCCTCGAGCGCGGCCAGAAGATCAAGCGCGAAGACATCACCCGCCGCCTCGTCGAAATCCTCTATGACCGCAACGACGTCGACTTCCGCCGCGGCACCTTCCGCGTCCGCGGCGACATCATCGAGGTCTACCCCACCTATGACGAGAACGCCTACCGCATCGAGCTCTTCGGCGACGAGATCGACTCCCTCGCCCAGATCGATCCCCTCTTCGGCACCGTCCGCCAGAAGTACTCACGCCTGCCCATCTACCCCAAGTCCCACTACGTCGTGCAGCCCGAGCGCAAGCGCACCGCCATGGACTCCATCCTCGCCGAGCTCGAAGAGTGGGAAGCCTACCTCGAAAAAGAAGGCCGCCTCGTCGAGTCCCAGCGCATCCACCAGCGCACCCGCTTCGACCTCGAAATGATCAAGTCCGTCGGCTACTGTCACGGCATCGAAAACTACTCCCGCCACTTCTCCGGCCGCCTCCCCGGCGAGCCTCCACCCACCCTGCTCGACTACTTCCCCCGCGACTACCTCCTCTTCATCGACGAGTCCCACGTCACCGTGCCCCAGCTCCACGGCATGTGGCACGGCGACCGTTCCCGCAAGCAGAACCTCGTCGACTACGGCTTCCGCCTCCCCTCTGCCATGGACAACCGCCCGCTCAAGTTCGAAGAGTTCGAGGCCCGCACCGGCCAGATCGTCTACGTCTCCGCCACCCCTGGCCCGTATGAGCTCACCAAAGCCGCCGGCGTGGTCGTCGAGCAGATCATCCGCCCCACCGGCCTCATCGACCCCACCGTCGAAATCCGCCCCATCAAGGGCCAGATCGACGACCTCCTCGCCGAAATCCGCGACCGCGCCCAGCGCAACCAGCGCGTCCTCGTCACCACCCTCACCAAGCGCATGGCCGAAGACCTCGCCAACTACTACACCGAGGTCGGCGTCCGCTGCCGCTACATGCACTCCGAAATCGAAACCCTCGAGCGCATCAAGCTCCTCCGCGACCTCCGCAAAGGCGAGTACGACGTCCTCATCGGCATCAACCTCCTCCGCGAAGGCCTCGACCTCCCCGAAGTCTCACTCGTCGCCGTCC
>Ga0207667_10005292_pt1 | contig 15739 bp, 11 predicted proteins | sample KBSCornC52_FD_184301 | JGI IMG/M metagenome (GOLD analysis project Ga0207667, IMG submission 184301) | Corn rhizosphere microbial communities from Kellogg Biological Station, Michigan, USA - KBS Corn C5-2 (SPAdes) (version 2) | ecosystem: Host-associated > Plants > Roots > Rhizosphere > Soil ... | reverse complement strand
TAATCCTTCGCCGCCAGAATCGATTCCAGAAGATCATTATAGTGCATGGCCGCAATCGCCGTCAAAAAGACCAGAGAAACCGCGAATAGCGCGAATGCACGCGAATAACGGCCGGACTCAGCCGGGATGAACATTATGAACGTAATAACGGCAAAGACCCTTCCCCATATTGTTCATTCTGATCATAATGGCTGCCGTTGCACTTGACGTTATTCGCGTCCATTCGCGTTATTCGCGGTTTCTCTCGACTTGCGTATCGGTTCGTGGTCAGAAGATTGCGCCGGGGCGGGCGTGGATGGCGAGGCAGTCGAGGGTGAAGGCGATGGCCCAGTGCAGGAGGAAGCAGGGGAAGAAGGAGCGCGCGCGGAGTGCGAGCCAGCCGAGGATGGCCCCGCCGAAGAAGGAGCTGATGAACTCCGGCATCGGCTTGCCCCAGTGCATGATTCCGAAAGCGAGCGCCTGTATCGCTATCGCGGCGATGTCGCCGAACGCGCGCCGCAGCCCGAAGGTCAGGAATCCGCGATAGAACCACTCCCAGCAGAACAGATAGAACCCGTAGGCGAGCTCGAAATAAACGAAGTAGCGCCACGAGAACGCCGCCTGCTGCTGGAGTGGATAGGTGGAGCGGAATTCGGGGAAGCGGGAGGCGATGAAGAGGACCGGCAGCATGGCCACAAAGAAGAGGAGCGCAATTCTTCCCGTTCCGCGCTCCGCGGGGGCAAACCCGAATTCGTCCGCCCGCAGCCTTAAAACTCCAAAGATGAGGAGGAAGGGAAGCAAAGTCAGGCAGCCGATGTTGACGACCAGATACTCCTCGAAGCTCCGGTAGGACCTGTTCGCCGTGGTTGACCAGACGGTGAAGTTCTGAAGGTTGTAGCGCGTGAGGAACGCGACGATGGCAGCTCCGAGCAGCAGGACGGGAATCGAGACGCGCAGCGCGGCTTTCGAATCAGCCGGTGTGTCAACATCCGGTTCAACACTCATGCAGCGCTCCAGTTGCGCATCTTCCTGGCCGCGCGATGGAATCGCTCAACGAACGGGGCCAGGTCCGCGCCCGGAAAGCCGCCCGAATCATACCGAATGTCGCCGCCGACCATGGTGAAGGATACGTCTCGCGCGGTCGCGGCGTAGACGAGCGCGCTGTAGGGATCGTAGGCCGGCAGCGCGTTCCACGAATCGAGCCGCACCGCGGTGATGTCCGCCTGCTTCCCCGGTGACAGCGACCCGATCTCCGTCTCCATTTGCAGGGCGCGGGCGCCGCCCATTGTCGCCATCTCGACCGCTTCCCGTGCCGTCATCGCGTCGAACTGCCGCTTCCGCGCACGTTGGATGAGCACTGCGAAACGCATTTCCTCGAACAGGTCCATCGTGTTGTTGCTGGCGACACTGTCCGAACCCAGCCCGATTCGCGCCGCGCCCTCGGCATAGCAGCTTTTCATCAGCCCCAGCGCCATGATTCCGTTGCCGAGCTTCGCGTTCGACTTGGGGCAGTGCGCCCACGCCGTGCCCGTCTCCCGGACAACGTCGCGATCGCCGGCACTCAACTGCGTGCCATGGACCAGCATCGTCCGGCCGCCGAGCAGCCCGTGGTCACGCAGGTAGCGCACAGCCGATTTGCCCGGCGCGTTCCACACGATTCCGCGTCGCGCAAACATCTCTGCAATGGTTCCGGTCCCGTGCAGCAGGAGCTCGGCCTCCGCCAGCGATTCCGCGGCATGGATGCAGAGGCGCGTGTCCTGTTCGCGACTGTACTCCCGCAGCGCGTGGAGCAGCTCGGACCGGACGGTGTAAGGTGCGTGGGGCGAGACTCCGATCTTCAGCCGCGTACCCGTCGCCTGCCACCGGAGCGCGCGGACCTTCAGGTCGAGATCGGAGACGATGTCGCGGACCTGGGCAGTCTCGTCGATTCCGAAGACTTCCTGATAGATGACGCCGCGCAGTCCGAGCGTCTTCGCCCCCATCAGCGCCGCGCCGGTATCGGAGCAGTCGCCCAGGGTCGTTACGCCGCCCGCAACTGCCTCCGCTGCCCCGACCATCGCGGATGCGATCCAGTCCTGCTCGTCGAGAGCAGCCTTCCGGGCCGTCAGCTCGCGGATCCACGGGAAGAAGGCGATGTCTTCGAGGAGGCCGCGCATCACCGTGTAGTCGATGTGCGCATGCACGTTCACCAGCCCTGGCAGCAAGATCGCATCGCCGAAGTCCCGCGCGTCCCCAACAGAATGGCCGGCAATCGGAACAGGACGAACCGCGACGATTCGCTCGCCCTCGACAACAACCTCGCCGCCCTCGATCGGCGCGCCCTCGACCGGCAGAACCCACCGCGCCCGGAGCCTCACGGCAGGCCGCCAACGCAAAATGACCAATGCAAAATGACCAATGCAAAATGAGCGACGGAGCGTCCGCCATTTTGCATTTTGCGTTGGTCATTGAACATTTCGACTTCTCTCACTGGACCGGGAGCTGCCAGAGGGCGTCGAGTTGCCCGCGGCTGAGGTTCTTCGCGTGGCCGTCGCCGTGGAGGACGTTGTAGCGCATCTTATCGAAGATGAGGCCGCCGTGGAACTTGCCCGCGGCATCGAAGAGGACGTTCAGTTCCGTGGGGTTGCGGATGGAGCCTTCGGAGGCGTGGCGGAACGATATTTCCGTGCGATAGTTGTAGCTGGTGCCGAACTTCTTGTAGCTGGTGGGCGTCGCGTCGAGGAGCTGGCCCGTGAAATCCTCGACCGTATAGCCGGTGTCGGCTGGGCAGTGGAACAGCTCGGCCGACTTGATGTAGGGTTGGAGCGCCTCGTGCATATAGGGCATGAAGGGAATCTGCGCCTGGAAGTCGGGGAAGCCGCCCCAGATCTGCGGGGTGTATTTGTCGGTCGGGTCCACCGCCCAGGGATAGAACTCGTCGTAGTCCTGCGTGTACATCTTGATCGAGAGGCCGATCTGCCGCAGATTGGAGACGCAGACGATCTCCCGCGCCTTGCCGCGCGCCGTAGCGAAGACCGGGAAGAGAAGGGCGGCGAGCACCGCGATAATGGCGATGACCGTCAGCAGCTCGATGAGCGTGAATGCATTTTGCGGCCGATTCCGGTTCATGGGTTCACCTGCGATTACGCCGGACACAGAGCAAACGGTCGAAGATTAGCGTGAATTGACTGGCGAATTCTACCACGGGGCGATCGGCGCGTCAAGGCGATTCGAGCGGCGCGTCCTCCATGCGCCCGTCGCGCATCCTGAACACGTGATCCGCTCCCGACACCATTTCAGGGTCGTGGGTCACCACGATGACCGTGCCGCGGTCTCTGTAGGACGCCAGCAGATCGATGACCGTGTGCCCGTTCGCGTGATCGAGCGAGGCGGTCGGCTCGTCCGCGAATATAACGTCCGGGTCGTTGATCATCGCGCGGGCGACGCATACCCTCTGTCGTTCGCCGCCCGAGAGATGGTGGGGGAACTTGTCGGCAAGCCCCGCGATTCCAAGCGAATCGAACAGGTCGTCCGCGCGCTCGGCCGACCGAAGGTCCTTGGGCGGAGCGGCGGCGAGCACGTTCTCGCGTGCGGTCAGGTAGTTGAGCAGGAAGGGGGACTGAAACACGAATCCGAACCGCTCGCGCCGCAACCGCGTGACGGACCGTTCATCCATCCGGCTCAGCGGCCTGCCCTCGATCTCGACCTCGCCCGAGGTGGGCCGCTTCAGGCCGCTGAGCAGGTAGAGGAGCGACGACTTCCCCGAACCCGACGGACCCATCACGCCCACGAACCCGCGCGAGGGGATGTCCACGTCCACGTCCGAGAGCGCGTACGTGAGGCGGTCCCCGTCGCCATACGCGAGCCTGACGCAGCAGGCGCGGAGGAGCGGCCCGGCAAATGGATTCGCGGTCTTACTCATGCGCGCTTCTCGATGATGGAGACCGGGTCGAGCGTCCGAAGCCGCCGGCTGATGGGCAGCACCGCGAAGAGCGCGATGGTGATCGGGAGCGGGATCGCATAGCGGTAGGCGGACAGGTCCCAGGGGTCGACCAAAAGCCCCCGCGGCGTCATGATCCAGTGCTGTATCCCCAGCAGCAGCGCCACGTTCAGGAGTGAGCCGAGCACCCATCCCGCGATGCAGAGGAGTCCGATCTCCGCGAGAATCCTTCGCAGAAGGGCGCGCCGCTGGTACCCGATGGCGGAGAGCGTGGCGAACTCCGGGATCCGCTGCATGAAGTAGATGTTCGCGAGCATACCCGTGAGGAATGCGATGGCGAAGATGATAATCGTGATCACCACGTTCATGATCAGGTAGAGGCTGGAGAGGGCGTCCTGCGTCTCCCTGACCAGGCTCGCGAACGTCCATGTCCGGCAGCGGGACTTGTCCAGCTTCTTGTCCAGGATTCGGTCCAGAGTGCGCTGGTCCTGCTCGGTGCGGGCGAGGATGACGATTCCCTGCGTGGAGAGCGGGAAGTTCCCCTGAATGAACGATTCGGATCCGAGCGCCAGCCAGACCGGCCCGTCGAACGTGCCGACCAGCCGCATCGGGATGAGCGAGTAGCTGTCTTCCGAATCCGGTTTCAGCACGACGTCGCCGAGCTTCAGCTTCCGGTTGCGCGCGATGTCGGCGTGAAGCGCGACTTCGGGCGACCCTTCGGCGGGCATCCTGCCGGAGACGAGGCGCAGCCCGCACTGCCGCATCACCGTCTCGCGCCCTTCTTTGGAGAGGCCGAATACGACGAACGGCATCTTGCCGAAGATGGTCTTGACCACCGTGAGCGCAGGCCGCGTCGTAAAGGTCTGCTTCACGAGCGGCTGACTGCGGATCGCCTGCTGGATGTCGTCGCTCACGGTGAACGCGTTTCGCGGAGTGACCGCGGTGAAGTGCCGCTGGTATCCGTACATCGTCATCACCGTCAGGTCGATGCTGTTCACGACCGTCACGACGCTCGCGACAAGCGCCACGGCGACGACGATAACGAACGCGACCGGCAGCGTCCGGCCGGGATTGCGCTGGAAATAGAGCAGGGGCGAGAGGGGGCGAATCCGTGCGCGCGCCGCGGCTGTTCTGTCTGTAAGTAAACCGATCATCCGGTCAATGCCGCGCGCTGGGCGAACCTGCCCGCCGCGCGCTCCCAGATGTCATACTACCCGCTGGCGCCAAGTGTTCCGGGACATAAAGCGGCCCGTGCGATATCCGCATGGGCCACGTCCAATCTCTGTGACAGTCAGCGCGTCCTGTGCCGTCGTAGTTGCCTGCCCGCATGCAGCAGGACTTGAAAGCGCCTCCCGGAGCCACAGGGGCAGAGGTCTTTGCGGCCCAGCTTCTCCGCCAGCCACTTGTCGCCGCCCACAATCCGCTGCCCTTTTCCGACACTCGATTCCGAAGGGAATCCCCGGCGGCGTTTCGAGACGGGCTCAAAAGCAGTTATGCGTCAGTTCGTCGTCCAATTGTTCGTCCATCGCTCCGTCCTCCGTTGGTTGTCGTTGCGTGCCGAGGGTTATGTCGCCTGGAAGCGCGCGAATGGTAAAGGAAGGCGAAGCAACCTGGACGATTGCCCACGGCTGGCACGCGATAGACCACTTGCAAAAGCAAAAAAGCAGATGCTTCGCTCCGCTCAGCATGACGGTCCGTTCTGTTTTGTATGCGCGTGCTACTGTACGTCACTCCGAGAGAGCCCAGGCGACCGAGGAATCCGCTTTTCGTCACTTATGCAAGAGCTCTAATGTATGCAGGATTCGGTTTTGCAGGATGGCGCTTAATTCGCCTGGATCACCGGGAACAATTTGGCATCGCTATCGTCACTACATATGGATCATGGTTCTCGTCACGAAGCGATGAACTCCGTGATTATTGAGACAAGCCCCGACTGCGCTGGTCCGGGGCTTTCTTCTTGCGAGGCCGATGTCGGTCCGACCGCAATGCAGTGGGCCGGAATCCGGCGGTCAGCGTTCTATCAATCCGCAGATTTGGCGAGACGCGCCTTCGCGAGGCTGACGTACCGCGTGTCGAGGCCAGAGTCCACGGCCGCCTGCCATTCTGTAAGTGCGCCGTCCACGTCGCCCAAAGCGCGGCGGCACTCGCCGAGGAAGTAGTGGGCGCGCGGGACCTCGACCGGATCGGGCCTGAGCTTCATTGCTGATTCGAAGTGATGGAGGGCGGATTCGACTTCGCCAGCCGCCAGCGCCGCCCGGCCCAGGTATGTATGATACCGAAGCATGGCCGCCCGGTCGTCCGGCATGCGGATTGACAATGTGGTGGCGGCTTGAGCGGATGCCTCGGAGTCTGCGCGATTGCCCCTCTCTGCCTCGATCCACGCCCTCATCACGTGCCAGGTCATTCCCAACTTTTCGTCTGTCTCCAGCACGGGGCGCGATTCCTCGATTCGGGAGAGCGCCTCCTCGAATCGGCCCTCCTCCGCCGCCAGCAGTCCGCGATTCATGGTCGTCAGCGCCTGGATGCGTATTTCAGAGGCTGGAATCGCGAAGCCCTGCGCTCTTGCTCCCTGCTCCAGCATCTCGCGCGCGTCGGCGAGCCTGCCCCAGGTGAGATAGCATTCGAACGCGGCAAACTTCGCCGCGCGCCTCGATTCGAGGCTCATTCCGGCCGCGCGGTCGCACGACTGGAACGCTTCCAGGAGCCGCCCCCGCCTTCGCTGAACTTCGGCCAGCGACGCCAGGTACCGCGCGGCTGCAATGGTGTTCCCCGCCTGCTCCGCCACATCATACGCGAGCTGCCAGCGCTCTTCCGCCTCGTCAAGCCGCCCCAGGCTTCCGAGCGCGAGCGCCGAGACGCTGTAGGCGGACGTGCGGTGAATAAGGTCGGGTCCGAGCGCCAGCGCCTGCTCGGCCCACCGCAGCGCCTGGTTGATGCGCCCAGCTTCCCAGCAGGAGAGCGCCAGTGTCACCATGAGGTGCGCCCTGACACTGGGAAGCGATTGGTCGGTGAGCGCAATGGCCCGCTCGTAGACGGGTATCGCGTCCGCATGGCGCCCTGCCTTCCTGAGCGTCTTGCCCTGGGCGAGGAGCCGGGCCGCGTTCTCGGGCCCGTTCGCCGCAAGTTGGGCCGCGCGCGCACGTTCCCTGTCCGCCTCCGCCGTCTCGCCGCACGCCTCCAGACAGTCCGCAAGCCGCAACCGGTGGAGCGATTCAATGGCGGGATGGAGGCGTGAATCGAGCGACCTGCGCGCCTGCTCGGCGGCGTCATGGGGTCTCCCGTCTTCCAGGTAGCTCCAGGCGAGGCGAGCGTGGACCGATGATCGCGAGCGAGCGCCGAACAGCGCGGGTTTGGAGAGGATGTCTTCGAGAATCGTGCGGGCGCGCGCCCGGTCGCCGCGGGCGCGGGCTTCGTCCGATTCCTTCGGCCGCTGGTGAAACAGCCACTGCTCGCGCGCCAGCGCGAGCATGACGAGCAGAACCACGATGATTGCGGGAACAGGCATGGCTGAAATCTGTTGGGGATTGCCAGTGCATTCGCTGTGTCGGCGCCGGACACCTGCATCGGGCTGCACGACAAACGGCCCCCACGGAATTCCGTGAGGGCCGCTCTGTACTTACTGTTGGCGTGCTAAGATTACGACTTGCGCATCCTGCGGACAAAGCCCAGGAGCGGAACGCCCATGCCCGCCATCATTGCCCACGTGCCTGGTTCAGGGACCTGGCCGCCGGTTGGCGGCACGCCACCGATGAGGACGCCGGAGATACGGGGTTGGCGGAGGTCACTGTATGTCACGCCGCTTGCCGGCGTGAGGACGAGCTTCGTCAACTCGAATCCCGCGTCAGCCGTTATGGTGAGGAAGTTGTTGCCGTTGGCGATTGTGTAAGTGAACGATGACGTGCCGGACGATGTACCCACGAACGTGGCGTCTACCGTCAGGTCGCCCCGCGATCCGTTGATGGGGTTGAGGATGAAATCCGCAAACGTCCCGGTGGGATCCTGCAGATTGATGGTCATCGCCGTGGAGACGTCCGCATTGTCGCCTGAAACCCTGGCCTGCCCACTTGAAGGGGCGGTCAGCAACTGCCCCGTCGATGTAAAGTCGACCAATATCATGGGACTGAAATGGTCGACTTGCCCCGTTACGGTATTGGCTGGTCCGTTAACTCCAACGTCAAACAGGATGTTATCCTCGTTCGGTTGCGGGTGGTTTCCGGTCTGGAACGTGACCTGCGCGCCGGCCGGCATGGCCAGCGCGACTGCGGCAGCGGCTGCAAGGCCCATCCGCCAGATGTTTCTCATTGCTTGTACTCTCCTCTCGACTTTGATAGTACTGAACGGGAATGGAGAGGCGCGCCACACATGCTCCCGCCATCGCGCGGCCGGATGATAGCCGGACGTGCATTCGCGTACGCGGGTATGACCGTTGGACATCAGAGCGCCTACCGGTGAATGTTGCAGGATGCGTGCCAGATTCCCACTTTCGTCCAACTTTTTTCTGAACGGAGTTCTGAAAGCGGACACACTCATCCATGTAACATCTGCTGGCGCGAAAATACTCCCGCTGCCGATCCCCGACTCGGTGGCGGCAACGGTTTCGATTAGACCCCTCTCCCGGTTTTGGGAGAGGGGTTGGGGGTGAGGGCCTCCCAAATTGGCCCCTCAGTCGGTAATCGTGAGGCTGTCTACGAATGCGCGGAGCTCACGATCCGCGTCGGCGGCCTGCTTGCGGAGGGTGGCCGCCTCCTGGCGAAGCGTCTGGAGTCTCGTCTCCTGGCGGTCGAGCTCGGCCACGTACCGCTTGTAGAGCGTGGAGGTCTTGTCGAGGGCCGCCATGTTCTTGCGGATGCGGTCCTGGTCGTCGCCCATCGCCTTGATCTCCATGTCCCGCGCGTTCGCCTGGCCCTGGAGGTCCTGCACTGCCCGTCTCCGCTGCACGACCTGCTGGAGCGCGTCCCGCAGCTTCGGTGAGATATCCCTGCGGTTGGCGTGGGTGCTCAACAGGTTGAGGTCCGAGTCCATCACGGCAACTGCCTGTGAGATCGGCCGCTCCGTGACAACCTGGAGTTTCTCCGACTTACCCGCGGGAACGGTAATCGCGAATCGGTAGACGTCCGCGGTCCGCTCGGCTGGCTTTTCCGGCGAGATCAGCTTGAATTCGCTGTTGAAGGGATGCTCTACCAGCACCGTCTTCGCCTTCGCCGCCTTCGACTTCACGACATACGTGGTTTCCTGCCGCTCGCGCGACGTGGCCGTGAGGACGCCTCGCCGCAGCGTTACCGTCGACTCCACGCCGGACGACTTGACTCCCTGCCGCTCGCCCTCGAGGGTCATGTCAACCGCATACGAGACAAGCCGCGAATCGCCCGGCGGGATGTCCTCCATCCGGGCATCGCCTGCGTAGACGCCCTCGTCGAAGAGAGTGATGGGGCCGCCCTTCAGGTGGAGGCCGGTCGTATTCCTGATTCGGACGGCGTTGAGCGGGAATCTGCCCGAATCGGCATTGAAGAGCGCGACCTTTTCGGTCTCGATGTCCTGCGAAATGACGGGAATCATGGCCGCCTGCTGGCGCGGAAGCGTGACCGGTGTCTTCACGTTGTACTCGAACTGCTCGCCCGCGTTCTGACCGGATGCCTGGGCCTGGAGAGAAGCGCGGGCGGCATCCGGAGACATGCCGAATCCGAATCCGCCTCCCCCGCCGCCAATGCCTCCGGCCGCCATCCCGGACGCGCGGTCGCTTACCTCGCCTTTCGGTCCCATCCGCCCGGCCGGGCCGTAAGCGCCCGGCGCTCCTCCTCGCCCGCCTAACGTACCGTTCTGGCGCTCGATCAGCGTGTTGTCCACGTCTTGCGCCACAACCGCAGGTGCGCGCGCCGCGTCGAGATTGCCGCCATGGGTCTGGGGGTAGGGGGAGGCGACGACGTCTACGGGTACGACCGGGCGGGGCAGGTAGAGTGGCTGGTAGAGGTCCTGGATGAAGGAGACGGGCCGGCCGGAGACCAGGGAGAGACGGATTCCCTGCCAGTCCTCATCCGTGGTGTTCTCGACCAGCGCCCAGCCCTGCAGGTACGGCTTAGCGGCGGGCTGACCGGGGCCCGCGCCGATGAGCAGGCGGTAGCTCATCTTCCAGAGCGGCGATTCGGTCACGTAGCCGACGCGGACCTGTCGCGCGCCCTGTCCCGCGAAATGGAGGGTCACCGTCCGGCGCTGGTCGTCGGCGTTGGAGGCGAGGAGGCCGAGCGCCTCGCGGAACTCGCGATTCAGCTTCTCGTCGGCGAACTGGATAGTGTTGGCGTTGTCGAGCCGCACCCAGGTGAGGCCCGTCTCCGTCAGCAGGTTGATGACGTATGTGACGAACGGCTTGTTGTCCTGAATCGCCGCGACGCGCGATTCGACGCTCACAATCTGTCCGGTAATAGCTTTGTCGCCGACCGTAATCGTTACGTTCGCGCCGCGCGCCTGGGCGAGCAGGTCGGCCAGGGGGATGTTCCGGGTCACGTCGAGGCTGAACGCCCCGAGCGTCCGCCCGATCGGGTCGCGGGCGGCGTAGGTTGCGGGCTGGACCTTTCCACCCGAGTCGAGCTGGACCAGCGACTTCAGGATGTCGTTGATTTGGAGCGTCCTAAACGTCAGGGGAACCGTTGCGTCGCCGCTCACCTCCCCGCCGCGCTCCACGTACGCCACGCCGCTGGTAAAGAGGGTCACCTGCCTTACCGGCAGGGGGCTCGGCGGCGTCTTCTCATCCGCCTGGGCCGACGCCGCCATCCGCAGTGCAAGCGCCGTCATCAACGCGCCGCCCACTATTCGAGTTTTCATCGCACTCCTCCGTTCCTCATGAATCGGGCCGACGGCGCTCTGCCATCGGCCCTCTGGTCTGTTAGTGCGGACATCTTCATCCCTGGTTCACCCAGATGTCGATTCGCGGCGTGTCCTGGTTGTAAGGCTTGCAGACCAGGTCCGGCCGGCCGTCGCCGTTCAGGTCGCCCACCTTGCCTTCGTGGACCTCCAGTCCCGTCGCCACCTCGGTGGTCGTGAACCCGCCCTTTCCGTCTCCGTAGAATATCCACATCTTTGCGTTGGGGTTGTCCGCGTCCGGCCGGCTCTCGGTCCACTTCGCCATCTCCGCGCAGAAGATGTCCGGCTTGCCGTCCCGGTTGAAGTCGGCGATGGCGAGCGTGTGGCCGTGAATCACGTCGCGGCCCACCAGGTCATGTCCCACCCAGTCCTCCGTCCGCTTCGGGTCGCCCTTGCACGCGTACCACTTCAGCCTTCCAAGCGTATCGCCGTTCACCATTGCCACTTCGAGCCGCCCGTCGCTGTTCAGGTCGGCGGCCGCCATGCGGGGATGGGTCTGCGCCGGGTCGATCGTGTAGGGCGTGAATCGCGAGATGCCTGCTATGGCCCCGTGCTTGAACCACTTGCCGCCTGCCAGCAGCTCGACGCGGCCATCCCCGTCGATGTCGGCCGCCGCGAGACCCTCTCCCGCACCCTCCCAGATGGGCTCGAACGGCCACGGGCCGGCCTTCGGGTCCGCCGGGATTTTGGCGTGGAAGAGTCGATTCGCGCCCTGGTTCCAGAAGACGAGCTCGGCCTTTCCGTCGCCGTCGAAATCGTCGAATATCTGGTCATGGTGCTGGTGCGCGCCCCCCTCCTTTATGATGTGGCGCTTCCAGGGGGTGTCCGGCCCGAAATGGGGATGGGGGTTCTCCCACCAATAGACGTTGCCGCCCTGATAGTCGTTACCTGCCACGATGTCGAGGTCGCCGTCGCCATCGATGTCGTAGCAGGCGCAGCCTGCCTCGATAGGTATCGATTCCGGCTCGATGGTGTAGATCGCCCAGCCCTTCATGACCGGCCGGTACCATACGATGGCCGGCCCCTTGTTGCGGCAGGTGATAATGAACTCGTTGCGGCGGTCGCGATCCGCGTCGAGAATCAGGCAGCCGGTCTGCTGGTCGGAGCCGGGCGGGGTGGGCAGGTCGCCGGTTCGGCTGGACAGGTGACGCCATTTGACGGCGCGCGGCGCGGGCAGAAACATGGTTCGCTCCAATCGGGCGTGCGCGAGGCAATGGAATTGACGCCATATCCGTGGCTCGTGGGCCGGCGGCCAATCGTCCTCTCGGACGAAGCGCGCAACGTGGTCAAAGGAATCGGACAGGTGCGAGGGGAATCTTGTTCGCACGAGCCCACAGGCACATTTCCCGTGCCCGGCCCTCCGATCCTCCATGACCGATTCGCCGCAGGAACCGCCAGCCCGCCGACCGCCGATCCCCGAAGGCCGGGCTGCGGCCGTGATTGTCCTGGTCGCGTTTGCCGCGCGGCTGTATCTCCTCCTCTCCACGCATCGCACCGCCGAGGACTTTTACATCACCCTGCGCTATGCGGAGAACATCGCGCGCGGGCAGGGCTTTGTCTACAATGCCGGGCAGCACGTGCTCGGCACGACCACCCCGCTCTACACGCTCTACCTCGCGCTGGCCCATTGGCTTGGGCTGAACGCGACGCTCTGCGGACAGCTCCTGAACGTCGTCGCCGATTCCGCGACGTGCTACGCGCTCTGCCGGCTTGCGCGCGCCGTGATCGGGCCGTCCGCGTCCGGAGGGATGCCTGGTCTGGTCGCCGCCGCCATCGTCGCGGTCTGGCCACCGAGCCTCTACTGGTCCATCTCCGGGATGGAGACCGGCCTGGTGACGCTCTGCGGAACTGCCGCCCTCGCCGCGACGGCCGAGCGGCGGCCCTACGCGCTGGCCGTCTGGTCGGCCCTGCTCGTGCTGCTGCGAATCGACGGATTGCTGCTGGCGGCCGTCTGTTTCGGTTGGTTGGCGGTTTGGGGGCATTCCACCACAGAGGCACCGAGGCACAGAGGAAGGGTTGGGCGGGCTTTCGGGCTCTTCATTGTGCTGCTGGCGCCGTGGGTGGTGTTCGCGACCGTCTACTTCGGCTCCCCGATTCCCACGTCGCTCATCGCGAAGCTTCACGTCTACGGCTGGCAGAGTCCGGGACTTCTCCCGAACCTCCGCCCCTTCGCCCGCGACATGACCCGCAACGGGCTCTACTGGATTCTCCTCGTCGGCGCGATTCCGAGCGTCTTCGTCGCGTGGCGGCAGACGGGTCTCCGGCCAGCGCTCGTCTGGATAATCCTCTACTACGGTGGAATGGCGTTCAGCAAGAGCTTCCTCTTCGGCTGGTACTACGTTCCTCCGGCGCCCATCTACATTCTCATCTCGATTCAGGGGTGGGTCTGGCTTGGCAGCCTGGTTGTTCATGGCCGCGTCGGCTCGCGACTCTGCTATGCGGCCGTTGCCATCGTGCTCCTTGCCGGCATCGTCCTGCTGCCGAAGCAGCGGGCGTTGATTGCGGCAGACCAGCGGCAGGACGAGGCTCTCTTGAAGTCGACCGGACTGCTGCTGGCGAAGATGATTGCTCCTGGCGAGACCCTGATGCTGGAGCCCATTGGATGGATCGGCTATTACAGCCATGCCCGGATTCTCGATGCGGTGGGGCTCGTGTCGCCCGACGTCATTCCGTACTTCCGGCAGGGAGCAGTCAGCCCTTACCTCGACATCCTCCACGATCTGAGACCGGAGTGGGCGCTGCTGCGAACCGGCGAGTACGACCAGGCGGCGAGAGCGGCGGTCCCTCCGGACTACCGACTTCCCGCGAGCTATGAGATTGTCCTGGAGATACCGAATCCAGCCGCCCCGCGTAACCGCCCCGCCTTCTATCTCCTGCGGCGACGCACTACTCCTGGACCAGGTTCGCAACCTCTGCACTGAGGTCGGGGACCGTCACGGAACGGGCATTCCGGGCGTATCGGATTACGGCCGCGCTCTGACCATTATGGTATACTAATCTATACATAACATCGCTTTTTCGGGAGCTCCGCACCGATTTCATCCAAGCCGCGGAGAATCGGGAAACGTATTAGCGCGAGGTGATTTCATGGACTTCAGTATCAAGTCGGACTATACGCTCGACGGGGACCAGCCGCAGGCGGTTGATAAGCTGGTCGAGGGGATTACGGCGGGTAATCGGTTCCAGACGCTGCTGGGGGCGACGGGGACCGGCAAGACGTTTACGATGGCCAACGTGATTCAGCGGGTGAACCGGCCGACGCTGGTCATCGCGCACAACAAGACACTGGCGGCGCAGCTCTGCTCGGAGTTTCGGGAGTTCTTTCCGGACAACGCGGTGGAGTACTTCGTCAGCTATTACGACTACTACCAGCCGGAGGCCTACATCCCGCAGACGGACACATATATCGAGAAGGACGCGCAGATCAACGACGAGATCGACCGTCTGAGGCACTCGGCGACGCAGGCCGTGCTGGAGCGAAGGGACGTCATCGTTGTGGCGTCGGTGTCGTGTATATACGGTTTGGGGTCGCCGGACGAGTACCGGAAGATCATCTGCTCGTTCCGGCGGGGAGAGGTGTTCGACCGGGAGGAGGCGCTGCACCGCCTCATCGACATGCAGTTCACGCGGAACAACCTGGAGCTGCAGCGCGGGACGTTTCGAGTTCGGGGTGACATTCTCGAGATTCAGCCTATCGACGAGGAGATCATCGTCCGGGTCGAATACTTCGGGGACGAGATCGAGAAGCTTACGCTGGTGGACCCGCTGACCGGGGAGATGATGGGGAGCCGGGATTCGGTGACCATCTTCCCGGCGAGCCACTTCGTGACGAGCGAGGAGCGGCTGGCGAACGCCATCGTGCTGATCGAGGAGGAGATGAAGGAGCAGGTCGCGCGATTCACGGCGGAAAACAAGCTGATTGAGGCGCAGCGAATCGAGCAGCGGGTGCGGTTCGACATCGAGATGATGAAGGAGCTGGGGTACTGCTCCGGCATCGAGAACTACTCGCGATATATGGACGGGCGCGAGGCGGGGACGGCGCCGAACACGCTGTTCGACTACTTCCCGGAAGACATGCTGGTGATTGTGGATGAGTCGCACCAGACGCTGCCGCAGCTCCGGGGGATGTATGCGGGGGACAAGGCGCGGAAGGACATCCTGATTGAGTTCGGGTTCCGGCTGCCCAGCGCGGCGGACAACCGGCCGCTCAAGTTCCACGAGTGGGAGGAGCGGGTGAAGCAGGCGGTGTTCGTGAGCGCGACGCCTGGGCCGTTCGAGAAGGAGCACTCGGCGCAGACCGTGGAGCAGATTATCCGGCCGACGGGGCTGATCGACCCGGAGATCATCGTGAAGCCGACGAAGGGGCAGATCGATGACCTGATCGGCGAGATTCGGAAGCGGACGGCGAAGCGCGAGCGGGTGCTGGTGACGACGCTGACGAAGCGGATGGCGGAGGACCTGACGGACTATCTGGAGGAGCTCCAGATGAAGGTCCACTATCTGCACAGCGACATCAAGACGCTGGAGCGAACGGAGATTCTGCGGGACCTGCGGGTGGGCGTGTACGATGTGATTGTGGGCATCAACCTGCTGCGGGAGGGGCTGGACCTGCCGGAGGTCTCGCTGGTGGCGATTCTGGACGCGGACAAGGAGGGCTTCCTGCGCAGCGACACGAGTTTGACGCAAACGATTGGGCGGGCGGCGCGGAACGTTGGCGGCCAGGTAATTATGTATGCGGACAACATCACGGGCTCGATGCAGCGGGCGATTGAGGAGACGAACCGGCGGCGGAAGATTCAGCAGGAGTACAACGAGAAGCACGGGATTACGCCGCAGACGGTGATCAAGGCGGTGCGCGAGCTGATCGGAGCCGAGTATGTGGCGGAGGAGCGCGCGAGCTACACGGTCGGCGCGACGGCCAAGGCGGCGGCTCAGATGGGCATCGACCAGGTGGTGACGGTGATAGGCGACTTGGAGAAGCAGATG
>Ga0207667_10005291_pt1 | contig 15740 bp, 21 predicted proteins | sample KBSCornC52_FD_184301 | JGI IMG/M metagenome (GOLD analysis project Ga0207667, IMG submission 184301) | Corn rhizosphere microbial communities from Kellogg Biological Station, Michigan, USA - KBS Corn C5-2 (SPAdes) (version 2) | ecosystem: Host-associated > Plants > Roots > Rhizosphere > Soil ... | reverse complement strand
CGCCCTCGCCGCGCGGGTCGCGGGCGAACGGCAGGCCGATGGCCGCCATCTCCACCTCGCGCGGCCCCATCGACCAGCCGGCCGACAACTCCGGGCGTTGCGCCTCGCGCCGGTACAGGTTCAGCCCGACCTTCGCCGACCGGTACACGTCCACCGTGCGTTCGTTGGGCAGGCACTGCTCCGGGTCGTGGGCGACGAACGGGTACAGCTTCGAATCCTCGGTCAGCGGCGCCCAGTTGCCGGCCAGCAGCACATCAACCCCGTCGAGGTCCATCGCCTCGAGGAAGTCGATCCGCGACTGGTAGCCGGTGCCGACGAACGCCAGATCTGATTCGAGCTCTGGCACGGCTGGGCCGGGGCAGTGCAGCGTCGGGCGGTACGCCTTCGGCACATACGCGGTGCGGGTGACCGACTGGAATTCCTCGAGGTGGGTGGGGTCGTCGATGAGCAGCAGGTCGACCAGCGGCGCGAGCGTCATCATCCGCTCGTCCTCGTACGGGGACTCGGTGTGCAGCACGATCGTGCGAGTGCCGCTGCGCCTCGCCCGGTCCAACAGCTCCGGCGGGATGAAGAACCCGGACACCACCAGCAGGAAGTCGGGTCGCGCCTTGTACAGCGTCGAGTACAGGCCATTGACCGCGAGCTCGTAGGACTGTTCGCCGGTGAGCATGCGCTGGAACGCGCCCTCGCCGATCTGCTTGAGCGCCGACGCGTACAGGGTGAGCCGTTCGTCGAGGTTGAACTCGACCACGTGCTGGCCGAGGTTGCGCAGCGCCTCAACCCAGCCGACGTACGTGTCGTGGACGGAGAACGACGGGCCCGGTTGGGCGACGACCCACCTCACGTGAAGACCGCCACCTGCAGTTCGAAGCCGAGGAACTGCTGGCCGGCCCACTCCACGTCGCCGTAGTTCTGCGCGCTCGGGATCAGCATGTACGAGCAGATCCCGCCGAGCGTGGGTGAGGCGAGGATCGCGGCCCGCACCGACGTGGCGCCGGTCTTGGCCATGTAGCCCAGCAGCAGCGACTGGGACGAGGTGCTGTCCTGCGTCCCGTTGAGGATCTTCACGACGACGGCGAAGTTGTCGGTGCCGTCGTACGTGTCGTCGTAGAACAGGAAGTCGCCCGGGGCAGGGACAACGACCGCGGTGGGCGGATTGATCGAGTCCGGCGACACCGAGTACGTCCGACCCGCCAGCACGTCATTAGCGAGCCCGGTGCGGATAGCGTCGCGGATCCCGTCCAGAACCTGCGTGATGGTGGTCACGCCATCATCACCACGGCGTCCTGGTACGGCTTGAGCATGCTCATGACGCGGGGGTTCTCGCGCATCCTGATCGGGCCGAACTGGTCACTGGCGGCCACGCCGAACGGGGAGCCCTTCAGCTTGAACGCCTCCTCGGCGAGGTAGACGCAGGCCTGCTTCACCGGGCCCGGAACGGATCAGCTACCCCACTTGGCGGTCACCTGCACCGACGCGTCGCGGCTGTTCCACACCGGCCACGACGACCTGAGGTAGCTGATCCGGTAGTACGGCCAGCCCGCCTCGCCGTCGTTGATCCCGTTGAACGGTTGCAGTTCGTAGTCGGTGGACGCCAAGGTGGTCGCGAACGTCCCGTCGTCACCGGTGTCCGCCTTCACGATCAGGCCGGTGGTCGTCCAGAAGTCGTCGACCTTCGCCAGGGTCCGGTTGCGGGGCACGAACACCCGCGCCGTAGCGACCTGGTCCGGGTAGAACCGGCGACCGCAGTAGTGCTCGATGCCGCGCGACGCGGTGACGAGCGAGTCCTGCAGCTGCGCGTCCTGCGTCGTGTCGGTGGTGCCGAGGTACGCCTTCAGTTCGGTCAGGGTGGCGTACGTGGGCGGGGCCGGGCTCGCCGCCAGCACCGACGACGGAGGAGTGGTGTCTATGACCGCGCCACTGGCGGTCCAGTACCAGAACCACACCCCGGCCGTGCTCGCCGTGAACGACGAGTCGTACACCCCGGTCGAGGTATGCGTCACTGACGGGTTGCTGGGCGTTCCGGTCGGGTCGGTGACGGTGAGGACCACCGTGGCGTCCGTGAGCACCCCGGCCGCCAGCGACCGGTACTGAACGTTGACCTTGTCGCCGACGTCCACCGTTGTCACAGCACACCCCCCACGGTCTGGGACACGATGACGAAGCCGTCCTGCGACACGATCGCGACGTTGACGGTCTGCTGGCTTGAGCCGGTGCCGGACTGCGACACGTAGGTCCCCGACGGTGTGGTGGACACGAACGGCGGGTTCGGGCCAAGGCCGAGATCGACCGTGGTGTACACGGTCCACCGGGGGCGCTCCCGCACCGTCTGTCGGCGGTCGACGTGCGTGGCCGGCGTGTTGTAGCGCCGCCACTGGTCGCCGCCGACGCCTCCGCCGACAACCAGCGGATCGGCCGGTTGCACCATCAGGTCGGGCCAGCGCGGCTGGCGTGGCTGCACCCGCCGGTCGACGATGATCTGGCGGAACGATCCGACCAGCAGCGGCGACTCGAGCAACGCGGTGTCGAGCAGGCTTGGGTCCGATTCGAGCTGACGTTGCTGCGGGACGACCCGGCGCTCGACCCGCACGTCGTTGTACAGGTGCCAGTAGTTGCCGCCCGCACCCCAAGCGACGGTGAGCGGGTCCGTGGCCCCGGCCACCGGGTAGAACGACGGGTCGGAGATGTAGGCCCGCTGTTGCGGAACCTCGCGCCGGTCGACCACGTATTGCGGTGGACGCACCCAGGCCAGCGGCGACTCAAGCAGCGCCGTCAGCAACAGACTCGGGTCGAAGTACACCCGCTGCTGCGGCACCAGCCGTCGGTCGACGATGTACTGGGGTGGACGGATCCACACCAGCGGCGATTCGAGCAACGCGTCGTCGAGCAGACCCGGCGTGAAGCCGTCGCGCTTGGGCTGGCGCGGCATCCACCAACGTGGGCCATTGGTGGCCGGCGTGTTCGCCCGCTGCGCCGTGGTGGCCCCGCCGAGGAGCTCGTTCTCCAGTAGTGCGGTGGTCAGTAGCGACGGGTCGCGACCTGACGTCTGATGCCATTGCACTTCGCCGTAGTCGCGCGGCGGAATGTAGCGCTGGACGGCCGGCGGATCCATGGCGACGGTCGGGGACAGCAGCGACGGGTCGGTCTCAAGTTCGCGCTGTTGCGGCCAGGTACTACGCAGGCGGGTGGTGACGTCGTAGCGCGGGTCGACGGGCTGCAGCAGCGGCACCGCCAGGTCGTTGGCGGGCGTGGCGAACAGCGACATGTCGCCGACGCGGTTGGGTTGCTGCGGGACCAGGCGGCGGCTGATGAAGTCCGAAACCCGGTACTGCTGCCACTGATGCTCGGGCACAAGCAGCGGCGGGGCGAGGTCGTTGGCCGCGGTGGCGACCAGGTTGGCGTTGCGGCGGTCCCTCTGGATCCAGTAGACCTCGCCCGGATCCCGGACGGGGGTGGTGCGTTGCGGGTTGTACGGGATGCTCGCCGCAGCGCCTGCGTTGGGCAGGATCTCGACATAGACCCAGTTGAGATTCGTCGACGTGCCCGGCAGCGTGACGTTAAGCGTGTTCGTGTTGCCGTTGACATCGTCGGCGGTGGTGCGTCGGACGAAGCCGTAGGTGATGGCGACGCCGACGTTCGCCGAGCCGATCAGGGTGCAGCCGGTGCCGGCGGTCTGGGCACCCTTCTGGTCGAAGTCGCAGTCGCCGATGAAGCCCCAGCCGCTGGTGGCCTGCGCGGTGTAGTTCTGCGCGATCGCCGCGGCCGAGACAGAGCCGGCCTTGCCATGCGCGCCGGGCGTGGGCTGGCCGGTGTCGGTCATGACCTGCACGCACAGCGCCGCGGTCCGGTCGCCGGAGACCGACCCGGTGGTGACCGTGACCGTCATCGCGGCCGACGTGCCGACCGGCGCCGTCCACGCCGCAGCCTGACCGTGCGCGTTGGGCGCGTCGGCGAAACTCTGCCAGTCGGTCAGGGTGTAGGTGAGATGGACGCCGAGGTTGTCGGTGATGGTGGGGGCTGAGATGCCGCCGCTTGTCTCGTCGCAGGCCCACATGATGAGCAGCAGCGAGTTCGCGGGTGGAGTGAAACTGGCCGTGGTGACGGTGGCGATCGTCGCCGTGGGCTGGGTGGCGATCGCGGGAGACGAGCCGTCAATCGCCAGCGCCACGGCTCAACCCCCAGCGATCAGTGGAAGTTCAAGCCACACAAATGCTTGGCGTTGAACCAGAAGTCGTTCGTGGACGCCTGCGTCGCCGCTGCACGCGAGATGTCGTTCAGCTTCGAAAGATCGGTGAACGCCGCGCGGATCGTGGTGATGTCGCCGGCCGAGTAGCCGAGAGTCGTGAGGGTGGCGTCGGGCAGGATCGTCGAGTCGTCGAGTTCGGCCTTCAACGCGACGATCGCGATCAGCGCGTCTCGCAACGTCACCACGGCGTTGCCCATCCGGTTGTCGAGGTCGATCTTGGTGATGGCGTATCCGGTGTTCGGCAGAGCCACGGATCAGATCCTTTCGGCGCACGCTGGACAGAGTTGGCCTTGCGGTGGGCGCCAATCCGCGGCGTACCCGTTTGAAACGACTCGGCGGCCGCACATCGCCTTGGCGTAGGTGAGGTCGGCGCCTTCCTGGTCCGACCCGCCCGAGTTGCCCTGCGGCGTCGACCACGTGCCCGGCACGCATACGTGCCACCAGCCCATCGCCGCACCCGCGCGGTCCTCCACGCCGAGCACGGCCAGCTTGCCGCCGACGCGGATCAGGTTGGTCAGCTGCTTACGGACGTGGGCTTCCAGCGTGTCCGGCTTGCTCAGCAGGACCGCGCCGGACAGGTCCATCAGACGCGCAGGTCCGTGGTGAGTTCGTTGATCCGGGCGGCGTGCTCGACGCGCTTGTCCGCGTACTTCATCGCCGCCGCCACCGCCTCCTCGTACGACTCGGTTTCGATCAGCTGGTCCGGCATCATCCGGTCCGGACTGATCAGCCGGCAGTGGTGGCGCACGAAGCTCGGGTGCTGGTGTTCCTCGCCCTCGATGACCCGGAACCCGCCGCCGATCGTCACCCGCTCGACGATGGCCACCGCAGGCCCGTCGTCGATAACAACCTGCGCGGTCATGATGTGCAGCTCCGGTGTCAACTCAGCTCCTCGGGGTTCGGAACACCAGCGACACGCGCTGGCCGGGCTCGTCCTCGACCGGCACGCAGTGCTGGAACTCGTCCTGATGACCCGGCGGCATGTAGACCAGGTCGCCGTGGCGCACCGAGAACCAGACGGGATCGCCGGCGCCGCCGATCCGACGAATCCCGAACTTGCGGGTGGTACCAAGCGATAGCACGGCCTGCGCCTCGAACGGAGTATCGGAGTGCCAGTCGCAACCAGAGCCGTTGCGGTACGCCTGATAAGCCACGTGCGTGAACCGAATGCCGACCTCGGCTTCCAGTGCATCGAGTAGGGCGGGACCTTCCACGGCGAGCGGGTCAGGCCAGTCCTTGCCGTCGCCATAGAGGTTGCCGGTCGCCCGGTCGCCGTCGAACTCGAACAGCGATCGGACCGCGGGCAGGAAGGCGGAGTCCAGCCGCCACCCGCCGAAGAAGATCGCGGCCGTATCAGTTGGCGTATTCAAGCCACTCGATGCCTGACGTGTAGTCCGCCGAGGCTGGGGCGGTCGGGAACTTCAGCGTCACGACGGGCGTACCCGTGCCCGACGCGGCGCCGGAGATGAGCATGCGGGCCTCCGGAACCGGCAGGTACAGGATGCCGTTGACGATGTTGAAGCCCTCCGACCACCACGTGTTCGCGGTGCCCGGCTCGATCGTCGCCGTGATGCCGGTCGCCGTGGCGCCACCGACACACTTGGACGCCTGCATACCGTTCTGCGCCGGAGTCGCCGTCGCCGACGTCACCGTGCCGACGGACGCGCAGCGGTTCAGCTGGATGCGGGTCTGGTTGGTCGTGGTCACCGTCGACTGGTTGCACCAGGACCGGGTGATCTCGGCGCTCGTCACCACCGGCACGAGGACCTGGTTGATCGTGATGGCGGTCGACGTAGTGACCGCGGCACGGATGAGCGTGTACAAACCGGATGCGCCGGCCATCGACGTCTACCTTTCTTTCTTTGCTGTACCGCGCCCGCGGGTGCCGGCGCCGTTGTGCCAAATCCATGTGCGTTGCGGAAGGTGGGAGAACACCGCCCCCGCGTCGAGCAGGGCCAGCCACAGGCCCCAGTCCTCGCACGGGTCGCCGTTCACGTCCGGGTGTTCCTGGAACCCGCCGACCTTGCGAACCAACTCGGTCCGGACCAGCACCGTGACCGGGATGTAGTTCCGCTTGCGGAGCAGCACCGGGTCGAACGGCACGCCGAACATGCCGATCTTGTCCTCGACGTCGCAGTCGAACCACGGGTAGACCAGGTCGGCCCCGGTCAACGCCGCGTTACGCGCGCACGCGCGGAGGTGATTCGGCTTGAGCTCGTCGTCGTCGTCGAGGAACGCGACCCATTCGGTGTCGACCCGCTCGAGCGCCCGGTTGCGGGTGGCCGCAGCCCCAGTGCGCAGCCGGTCGAACTCGATCTCAACCTCGGCCGGCAGCGACTGCGCTTGCACCGAGGCGACCGCGCGGTCCATCTGGTCGTGGCGTTCGTCGATGGTGGGGATGACGACGGTGATGCTCACGCCGTCGCGCTCACGGCCAGCTGCCACAACGGCACCCGGTCCACCACCGGCCAGGACGGGTCGACGTTGATGATCCCGACGTCGGTCACCCATGACCAGCCGGCGTCCCACAACAACTGCTCAACCAATAGGGCGGTGCACTCCCACTGGTGTTCGTCGCCGGGCCACCGCTTGCCGCCGTGGAGCAACTCGTCCATGGTGTGCCACGGTCCGGCGCCCAACCGCTGCGCGAGTTCAATGTCCGGGCCGACGACCATGATCTGCCCGCCCGGCACCATGCGGTCGCGCAGGTCGGTCAGCAACCTCAGGCACTGGTAGCGGGTCAGATGCTCGAGCACGTGCCCGGCGTAGACGTGGGTGATGCTGTGGTCGGGCCACGGCAGCGGGCCGGCCAGGTCCACCGTCTCGTCGCGGCGGTGCGGGCAGGCCTCGTGGTCGACGTTGTGCCAGCCCTCGACATACCTGTCGGCGCAGCCCAGGTTGAGCCTCACCTCGGCACCCGGTTCGTCCACAGCGGGTTCGCCAGCGACCACGCCACTAGTTCTTCGACCGACTGCTCGATGGTGTGCTTCGGTGTCCACCCGGCCGCGGCCAGCTTCGACCCGTCCAGCGCGTACCGCAGCCCGTGGCCGGGCCGGTCGGAGACGACGACATCGAAGTCGAGCGGCTTGTCGAGCGCATCCGCGATCAGTTCGGCAAGTTCGAGGTTGTCGACGTCGCGCTCGCCGACCACGTTCCACCGGTCCGGTCGTTCGGCCCCCGGGTACAGGGCCGGGTCGCGGGTCAGAACGTGGGTGATGGCGCCGGCGAGGTCAGAGGCATGTACGTAGACGCGCGACCCGATCTCGCCGTCCGCACCCACATGTACAGCCACAGTCTCGCCGCGCAGCACCCGGCCGATCACCATGGGAACGAACTTCTCCGGGTCCTGCATCGGCCCGACCGGGTTCATCGTGTTGACCAGCACCAGCGGGACACCGAAGCTGCGCCAGTACGAGATGCCCAGCGCCTCCTGCGCCGCCTTGCTCGCGCTGTACGGGGTCGACGGCAGGATCGGCGACCACTCGGCGTGCCCGCCCTCGGCGGCCGGGCCGTACACCTCGTCGGTGCTGATGTGCACGAACGCCTTCAGGTTCGGCAACGTCCGGGCGTATTCGAGCAGGTGAAGCATCGTGTTGATGTTGTTCTGCACGAACGGCACCGGGTTGGCCAGCGACCGCGGGATGTGCGACTCGCTGGCGAAGTTGACGATGATGTCCGGCTTGTCGAACAGCGCCGCGGTGGTGTCGGCGATCGGGGCGGCGAGGTCGCAGGTGATGACGTCGACCCGGCCCATCTCGTCGGCGTCGACGGCGAGGGTGATGCGCTCCGGTACGCCGCGGTGGGTGAAGCTCGCCGGGCAGGCCAGGTGCCAGTCGGTGGTGTCGAGCGCGTGGCGCAGGAAGTTCGCGCCGAGGAAGCCGCTAGCGCCCGTCAGTAGGACTCTCATCAGATCACCGCCGGCAACGGCTGCGGCGTGATCCAGCGGCCCTTGTGCGGGTTGGACCGCAGCACGGTGCCGAGGTAGTTCGCGGCCAGCAGCAGCAGCGTGTCCGCCGGGTCCTGCGCCGCCTCATCCGGCGACACGATCCGCAGCCCCGTCCCCGGCAGGTAGCGGCCCTGCTTGAACGGCGTCGTGTCCACCACGTATTTGAGGCAGTCGTCAATGCCGCAGAAGTTGACGATGGTCGTCGCCTTGGCCGCCGCGCCGTAGCCGGCCAGCGACTTGCCTTGGTTCACCTCGTCCCAGACGAGTTGGTAGAGGTGATGCCGCGTCCGGTCGACCTTGCCCTGGAAGCCGGGGTAGGCCTTCGGTAGCCACTCTTCCTGCCGGACGATCTGCCCGACCGCCGCAGTCGGGGTGGCGTTCGGATCGGCCGACAAGGTGACGCGGATCCCGCCGCCCTGCAGTTCGATCAGCTCCGCGTCGACCACGTACAGGCCGTGCAGGCCGGTCGCGTGACGCAGGCTCGTCAGCGAATAGAAGAACCGGTGCTCGTGATACACCTGGTCGTACATGTTGCCGGCCAACAGGTCCGGCAGGTACTGCACCTCGAACACCGCGATGCTGTCGGCGTCCATCAGCGCCCGCACGCCGGCGAGCACGTCGGCCAGGTCCTCAACGTGCGCCATCGAGTTGTACGCGATGACCAGCCCGGCCGGGCCGTACTCCGCACGCACCTGCTGCGCCAACTCGGTCGACAGCGCCTGGCCGATGACGTTCAGCCCACGGCCGCGGGCCTCCGCAACCGGTCCGCCGGCCGGGTCGATGCCCAGAGTTCGGCAGCCGTGGTCGGCGAAGTGTCGCAGGAGGCTGCCGTCGTTGCAGGCCACCTCGATCGTCAGGTGCTGCGCGTGGCCGGGGAACCGATTCAACAGCAGCTGTGCGCCGCGGCGGTGGTACTCCAGTTGCGCGGCCGAACCGCCGGAGTAGAAGCCGTAGTCGCCGCCGTAGATCTCGGCGTCGGGTACGACCTCCATCAGCTGGACGAGGCCGCAGTTGCCGCACACGCCAAGCTGCAACGGGTACCAGGTTTCCTTCTCGTCGAGGCTGGCCGGGTAGGTGTTGGCCAGCGGCGTTTCGCCGAGGTCGAGGAACACGTCCAGCTTCGTGCCGGCGCAGGCGCCGCAAGTGAGGCGCTTCATGCCGCCCACTTCCCCGCAAACATCCGCTCCGACTCGACGAACCGCTCCTTGATCTGCGGCGACTTCCACCCGACCGTCGTGTGGTGATGCGTGTCCACGTCGACCACGACGACCCGCTTGCCGGCCGCCCGGGCGTGCAGGCACACGTCATCCCAGCCGGACCGGAAGTCGGTGTACCGCTCGTCGCAGCGCAGGTTCTCCACCGCCCACGGCGAGAACACCACGATCGAGCCCTCGAGCATGTCCACGTCACCCGACCGTCGGCCGAAGTCCAGCAGGCCCGAGTCGGTCATCTGATGGCCGATCGGGTTGTGGTCCCACCAGCGCAGCGCCGGGCCGCCGCCGGCAACGCCGACCAACGCCACATCGTCCTCGAGCGCGGCCAGGAACACGAACTCGGCCCGCGGGTCGGTGATCTCCAGGTCATCGTGGAGCAAGACCACCGCGTCCATGCCCTTGCCCTTGTAGGCGTCGAGGATGGTGTTGTACGCGGCGCCGATCGACGGCTGGGCGGACAGGATGACCAGCGGCCGGTCCTTGTCGCCGACCCAGGGGAAGATGTTGCGGGGCAGCTTCTCCCACGAACCGACGCAGGTGCCGTAGCCGATCACCGCGACCACTTCGCTTCGAACGTGGCCCGGTCCTTCTCGGCCTGCTCGACCAGCACACCCGACGTCGACTGGTTCGCCTGCGCGTTCACGACCACCGGGCCCGGCACGCCGAGCACGCCGCCAGCCTGGATCGCCTGCCGACAGAAGTCGTCGTCGAAGTACCACCAGCGCATCGACTCGTCCGCCCGCAGCCCAGCCTCGCCGCGCACGACGAACCCGTGCGGGGCCATCCGCCGGGAGCGGGCGAAGTTGAAGTCGGTCAGCAGATCCGGCGCCGGAATGGGGCGGTCGCCCGTGTGGGCCACCACGGCCGTCTTGTGCTCGCGCAGAGCCACGGCGACCGCGTCGTACCAGCCGGCCGGGACGACGCTGTCGTCGTTGAGGACCGCTACGTCCCAGGGATTGCGCAGCGGCATAGTCCAGCCAGCCGACTCGGAGTCGTCCCATACCTTCGTCTGCACCTCGGCGCACCGGTCGAACATGACGTTCCAGAACCGGGCCAAGTTCGGCGGCTGCTCCTCGTCCCGGATCACCTCGACCGTGCAACGGTCCGGCACCGAGGACTGCAGGTGCTTCTCATCCACCGGCGGCGTCGACGCGTTGTCCAACACCACGATCCGGTCACACTGATCGCCCAGCGACGCCACCAACGCCGACAGGCGAGCCGGGCGGTTGTGCGTCGGCACCACCGCGTACCGCGGCACCGTCCAGTCCCGCTTCGACTCGGTCGTCTCGGGCATGAAGCCCATCTCGGTGGCCTTCTCCTGGAACGAGTTCAACGCCACCTGACGCCAGTAGTCCTCTTCGCTCAGCCACAAGTTCTTGAAGTGCGTCGTCGGCACGCCGGTGTGCACGAACATCGGGATCTTCAGCGCGCCCGCCCGAAGGCAGAACGACAGATCCTCAGAGATGAGCTGCCCGGTGGTCGTGTTCGGCACCCGGTCATACCAGACGTTGCCGTGCTCGGCCTGGATCTTCTCGAACACCGACCGGTGGACCAGCACACACGCCGCACCGGTGCCGCCGACCTGCATCACCGTGTTCTGCGGGTAGTTCCACCGCACCTGCCAGCCGTACTGGCCGTCGATGTGCGCCCAGTCGAAGATGGTCGGCGTCGCCGTGCACCGGTAGCCGCCGAACCCGTCGGCGGAGTCCTCGCGCTGCGAGAAGCACAACGCGCCCACCATCGGGCGTTCCACCGGGTCCGCGGCGTCCATCAGCAGGTCGATCGTGTCCGGGGCGAAGCCCATGTCCGTGTCGACCCAGAACAGCCAGTCGGCGTTGTCCTCCTCGAGGAACGTCTTCACGCCCTTGTTGCGGGCCTCGATCAGCCCGCCGGTGCCGTAGTGCATGGCGATGAACCCGCCGCGCATCACCCGGTGCCGGTTGGCCGAGTCGTAGGCGATCAGCTCGACCAGCGAGCGGTGCCACGAGTAGGTGACGCTATCGCCGACGACGTAGGCGATGGTGACGGCCTGGTCCTTGGGGACGTCGGCCGGGTCGCGCATCGCGGCGCCGCTTGCCTTTCGCTTATTCGACATCAGGGTCCTTTTGTGGATGGTTATCGGATGGTTGAACCTGCGGCCGGCCAACCATCCGTGAAGTCCGGCCGCAGGAGATCAGTTACGAACCGGGGCGGTAGACGAGCACCTGTTCGACATTCGCCAGGAACACGACCGTCACGTTCGGCAGGCTTTCCTTGATGGCTTCCGCGATCTGCGAGGCCTGGTCGTCGAAGACCCGCCGCGTCAGCCCTTCGGCGAGCCGAACCAACACGGTGTCGCCATCGCGGATCGGGCCAACGACCTCGACCTTTTCCCAAAGCGCGACAGCGAGTTCGGTAATGTCAGCCACGGCGCACCGACCGCTTCTCGCCCGGCACGGCCGTCGCCTGCTCCACGTCGTCAGCCATCGACTCCGCCGTGTGCCGGAACACCCCATGCCGCGGGTTGTCAGAGAACATCTCCGGGTACGCCAGCACCACCGGATCGTCAGCCGCCCAATGCGTGCCCAACGGCACATGCATCGACGAACCGTCCGGCATCGCCAGCATCACGCTGGCCTTCGGGTACACCACTCTCATCGGACCGCCGCCTTCGGGGGCGGGTACGACTTCGCGCCGCGGTCGACCATGTCATGCACGGTCTGGTCGTGGCCGCCGTCCATGCGACGGCACACAGGGCACGGCTCAGCGTTCGGTTGCATTGGAACTCCTCCCAGGTATGCGGAAGGCCCGACACCTGGGATGCCGGGCCTTCCTTCCCTCGACGATCAGGCGAGGGCGACGGGTGCTACTTGTAGCCGAGCTCAGCCAGCGCGTCCTGCGCGGCCTTCACCGCGGCGTCGGCGGCCTTGACGTCCGCCTCCTCCACGTCCAGCGTCTTGCGGTTCATCAGGGCCGCCTGAAGATTCGCCATCGCCACGTGCACTGCCGGGTTCGTCGACTCGCCCGACGGGGCCAGGTCCGCGGCCTTCGGCTTCGCGTCGGCCTTCGTCGGGGCGTCGGTGTCGGTCTTGGAGCTCGTCGTAGGGCTGGTCATGGGTGATCCTTTCGTTCTGCGAGTGCAACTTCCACGAGGTCGGGATAGTGCTCGACGACCCAAGCGACGAGGTCTTCGGGGCGCTGACCCTTCGTCGGCGGCATCGTCCAGAGCTCGAGGTTCTCGATCCGGTTGTCGTCCTTGCGGCCGTTGAGATGGTGGACCGTCTCGAATCGCTCGAGCAGACGGCCAACGTGCGTCTCCATCACCAGTCGGTGCTCAAAGACATACCGCTTGCGGGTCGAGTCGTAGATCTGGATGTATCCGCCCGACGATCGCACCCGACCAACGGCACGGTTTGGCGAGCGCTGGGCCTCCACCGGGCCGAGCTCGCCACGCGTCCTGAGCCGGTCGTAGTGCATCTTGCACCAGCCGTCTTTGCGGGCATTGCGCTCGCAGCCATCGGGATGCTTGCACAGCTCGCCCGTGTACGCCTGGATGCGGATCCGAAAGTTCGCGTCGCCGTATCGACGAAATCGCTTGTAGTGCGTCTGGCAATAACCGCGGGCGATGGTCGGCGACTCGCAGCCCTCGATGGTGCATTCCTCGTGGTCCATTCGGTCCTCCTGGGAAGTGGATGTTTCCACTTCCCAGGGTAGACCGTCGGACGTTTAGACGGTAGGGCTCACGTGTTGACGAGTAGGCGGAAACCCAAGTCATTCACACTATTTCCGCCAATTCGGGCATAGGCGAACCATCCCCTTTGTCCGGTTGGCCTATTGTTCGTGACATCGAAAAGCGTCGGTACGAGCTCGACGCTCATGCCGCCGCGACGGGCGATGACGTAGTTCGAGAAGTCGCCGACGATGGCCAGCTCCTGGTTCGCGTTCGTGGCCGTGGTGATGTCGGCCATGTACGGCGACTCGTAGGTGCGCTTGCCGAACAGGATGTCGGCCCACTCGGCGGGCAGGTTCTGGGTGAACGCGTGGAACACGTTCGCCGTCGCCAGCTGGCGAATTGCGTTGTTCACGCCGACGTTCATCAGCCACGCGGTGGACACGCCGTTGCGGAACCGCTGCGGGAGCGCCTTCCACAGGTTGTACGGGTCGCCCGCGCTGAGCGAGCCACCGGTCTGGACCTTCACCCGCACGCTCGCGTTGGCGGAGAGCTGGGTGACGAGGCCGTTGGGCTCGCCGACACCTGACCCGCGGGTCAGCTTGTCGATGAGGAGCTCGTTGTAGCCGGCGGTGAGCAGCGTCGACATCTCGTCGGCGAAGCCCGGGTAGTCCTGCCCGACTTCGATCGAGTAGGGGATGAAGCCTCGTGCCATGTACACGGTGACCGTGGGCTGCGCGAGGACGGGCGCGTTGTCGGTGACCGCGACACCTTCTGACTGGAACGCCCACGTCACACCGGCGGACGAGACGCCCTTCCAGATGTTGGTGTTGATGGTGACCTGCTTGGCCAGGGTGAGGAACGGGTTGTCCGTGCCCTGGGCGGTGAGGATGATGCTCGGGTCGATGAACACGGGGATGCCGAAGCCGCCGGCGGTGGTCGTGCCTTCCGACGCGGCCCGGTACTCCTCGTAGATCCGCATCGCGTCGCGCTGCTCTTCGGAGAGCAGGTAGCCGGCGTTCGGGTTGGTGACCATCTTCATCCACGCGTCGCGGTAGTGCTCGTTCTCGGTGACGAGCACCCGGCGGGCGATGTCGGAGGACAGGCGGATCTGCTTGTCGACCTCGTCCTTCTGGTCGGAGCGCAGGTGCCGGGACGAGTTGCGGTCGTCCAGGGTGCGCAGCGCTGCGTCGCGGGCCTCGGCGGCGGTCATGCGGGCCACACCGTCGGAGGCGTCCAGGCCGCGGCTGATGTTCGCGTACACGGTCTTGACGGCCTGCGGGCGGCGGGAGAAGACCTCGCTGATCGCGCGGTGCTCCTCGATGCGCTTCATCGCGGCCTCGCGAACCTTCAGGCCGTACTGGAACGCCTTGTCCTCGTCGGGGGTGAGGTCGCGCATTTCGCCGGTCTCTTCGTAGACCAGGGAGCGCAGGTGCGCGTCGTAGATCTCGACGAGGTTGCGGAGCTGTTCGGGGCTCTTGTTGCGAACCTCATCGGGGATGGCGTCGGGGGCGAGCGTGGCAGCGTCCTTGCCGCGCAGCTCCTCGACGATGTCAAAGTCAGCCATTGCTTGTGTCCTTACGGGAGGAATTGCGGTCGCGCGGCCCAGGCGTTGGCCCGCGCCTCTTTGCTGGTGGTGCCGGTTGACGTCTCGTCCTCCCAGGACTCGTCGTCGGTCTCACCGCCGTGGTCGCTCCGCGCGGTCCACTGCCCGGTGAAGTAGGGGAGATCGACTGCTTCGCCGATCGCGTCGGCGAGCTCTTCGATTAGTGCGGCGCGGTCCTCTTCGGTGGCCGAGGCCAGCAACGATCGGACTGTGACGCTGGTTTGCGCGTAGGCGGGGAACACGACCGGACCGGCTTCGTGCACGTCGGCGTCGAGGATGTCGCGCTTGTCGACGCCGTCTTTGTTGCGCCGGTTCCACCGGTCGCCGCCGGGCTTGCGCACGGAGAACCGGAACGACATGCCTTTGACTGCTTTGCCTTCGATGGCTTGCCGGACGGGTTCGACGACGGCGTTGTCGAACAGGCGGCCGCGCACGAAGTAGCCGCGGGAGTCCTTGTCGAACGTGTCGTAGACGCCGATGGGGACGGTGCCGACGCGGGGGTCTTTGCCGTGGTCCCACTGCATGACCGGGTAGCCGTTGGACAGGGACCGGTCGGCGAAGCCGGGATGCAGTTCCTCGTCGAAGTCGCCGCCGCGGTCGGGGATGCGGGCCACGGACCCGAACATGGCCACGTAGCCTTCGAGGGTCCGCCCGTCGCCGGTGGAGCGCATTTCGAAGTCGAAGCCGCGGGTGACGGTTTCGGGGACGCGGCGGTATTCGCCTTCGTCGGTGGCCATCGCCTTGTCTCCTAACCGGGTCCTACGCGGTGCCCGCGTGGTGGCTTGCCGTGGGTGACCCTGTTCAGGTCACTGCCTGCCGCGAAGTGGAAGACCTCGATGAACCAACGCGAGGCGTAGATCTTCGCCTTTTCCGGCCCGACGTACTTGGTGAGATGTGCGACGAGCGTGGTCCACGGCTTGGGCGACTCGGCCCACTTCGCCAGCCCGGGCCCGCGCGTCCAGTAGTGGTGCAGTTCGTCATGCCCGGGTGTGACGTCGTGGCCGAGGGCGCGGGTGACGCCGAGGAGGTTGAGCGCCCGGGCGGCTGGCTTGGCGGGACGGTGGTCGGTGACCTGATCC
>Ga0207667_10005290_pt1 | contig 15742 bp, 9 predicted proteins | sample KBSCornC52_FD_184301 | JGI IMG/M metagenome (GOLD analysis project Ga0207667, IMG submission 184301) | Corn rhizosphere microbial communities from Kellogg Biological Station, Michigan, USA - KBS Corn C5-2 (SPAdes) (version 2) | ecosystem: Host-associated > Plants > Roots > Rhizosphere > Soil ... | reverse complement strand
CCCGGTTACGGTCGCGCAAGCGCTCGACAGCACGCTTATAGCAAACGGAATCGGGGTCCTTCCGCTGTCCGCCAACGAGTACGGACCGCAGGACAGGCAATTCGCTGGTGTAACTGCCTGGTACCTAGCTCGGTTCGCACAGTCCAGCTACACCAACGCCTTGCGCGGGAACTGGGTCTGCTGCCTGACGCCCAATATGGCTGGTATCCTCACCAACGATGGTCTTTCGCCGAACGGCCACTGGTGGGTGTACCGCGCGTATGCGGACATGACCGGGTCGTTGGTCAACACCTCGAACGCGGTCGGGACCACAGCGATATCGGCAGCTGTGGACCGCGCGGCGAGGCGTGTCGTAGCAATTATCGGGGACTCAAATGGAACCACCGGTACTGACGAGGTCACATTCAGCGGACTTTTATCCGTTCTCTCTCTTGTCAACAACGGCGAGGTCCACGTCACGGTTGAGCGTATCCCGGAACAGTCGCCGCTCAATGCGCCGCTGGTGGTCTTCAGCCAGGACATGACCGCGGGGAGTGGCTCGGTCACGATACCTGTCACCTTCGAGGACACACACGATGCGTTCGCCATCTATGTCACGCCGGGCGGTCTGGGCGGAAGTAACGTCACTGGTCCGTTCGTTGGTACCGGATCCGGGAGGTGCCTCGATGTGGTTGGCGCCAGCGCGGCATTAGGTACGCCGGTGGACATTTCTGACTGTACTGGCATGACCAACCAGCAATGGCACGTGACGGCCGCCGGGGAGTTGCGGGTTTTCAATGACACTAGGTGCCTGGACGCTTCCGGCCAACGCACAGCCGACGGGACGCCGCTCATCATCTGGTCCTGTAACGGTCAGGCGAACCAGAAGTGGCGGTTCAACTCCGACGGAAGCATCACCGGCGTGCAGTCTGGCCGATGTCTGGACGTTACTGCCGCTGCCACCGTGAACGGGACCCCAATACATTTGTTTGATTGCAACGGACAGCCGAACCAGCAATGGACGTTGCAGTGACGCGCGCTTGGTTTCCAACGTCTTTGACAGCACGGTGGGACGGAGCGCCTGTGCTGCGAGCGGACCCATGCCAAACGATACCTCGCCTACGTCCGCGTTGGTCGACCGCCGGAGCGTTCGATCAAGATCGTCCGCTTCACGCAGTAAAGCGGCCGCGCGATCGACGAACGCACGGCCGACGGAGGCACTCGCGAGTCGACGCCGCTCTACATCGCCAAAGCGAAGGCGCCGTCCGCCCAAACGCTCCTTGAGCACGCGATTCTCCTCCTGGAGATACCCGATCACGTCCAGTTGACGACGATTGACCCAACCGGCAAACATCAGCAACAGAGCTTTCAGGGCTACGAACGAAGGACACATCGTGGTCGTTTCTTATAGCAGACGCCTTACCACCCTACCCTATCCCCTCCCGCCAGAGCATGTCCACAGGGGTCGGTTTAATTTCCGGACACTACGGGGGCGCGTGGGCGTTCTTGCCCTCCGCGCGGCACGTCTCACATGTGAATTTTGCAAACTTGCAGAGAGAACGGCCCGGATATCGATCGAAGTTATAAGATATTGGAGGTATACTTCTCCGTGTTTGTTGCTCATTAGTCCGATTCTGTGCTGATAAATTCAGCAATATTTATAACTCACACATCCCCAGACACCCAGTAGGAAGTGCATATGTGACGATCGAGAGGTTGATTGCGGCTGCAGCTTACGTCGGCTGTGATCGTTCTCCTTCGCTCAGTCAACTACCGCGCCCCGGCATTATTACTGCATCAGGGATATTCCCTAGCATAGGTGATAATCCGTTCCTGACAGCTGCGGGCATTGAGAGCAATGGACGGGACCGGCAGTTGCATCGATGGCGCGGAGATACTGAGAGAAATTACGTTTTGAAAATGCGAGCGGAACGCCGGGGCCTGTTGATCTCGTAGCGCTTGCAGAACGGTCGTCCTGTACGTCAGGGCCACGGAGATGGCAATGAGCGACACTATCGAGTTGATCACTGGAATTCGTGGCGCGATCTTGGGAGTGATCGTCACGGGTGGCCTCGTGCTGCCTTGGGAGGTGGCCTTTGGCCAGGCAACAGCGCTGGGCGCCCACACATGGCGTTAGGTCCAGGTATTCCAAATGGCCCGCGCACCGCACCTGCTCGAGCGACGTCGCGCCATCGACGTGGAGAATCTTACGCGGTACGTGCCGATCCAATCCTCGGTGGACTGCACAACGAATACACATTGGTTGCTGCTTGATCCAGCACTGGGTCTACCTCCAGGTTTTTGCGGATCACAGCGGTCATGCGCCATCCGGACACAATGCTCAAGCGGCTTCGTGAGATCGCCGCGCTCGGTGTAAGGCTTTCCATCGATGACTTCGGGACCGGTTATGCCTCGCTCCTGTATTTGAAACAGCTCCCGGTGCACACGTTGAAGATCGACCGCGGGTTCGTCACGAATTTGACGGACGATGCGGCCGACCAGCGCATCGTGCGCAGCTCGATCCAACTGGCCCACAGTTTCGGTATGACGGTCGTTGCCGAGGGCGTAGAGACAGCAGGCGCGGCGCGCGAGCTGCATGGCTGCGGATGCGATTTCGCCCAGGGCAACTACTTCGGTTACCCGCAAACGGCTGCGGAGATCGAAACGCAGTGGCTCGAGGCCAGGCGCGTCACGTTCGGTCAAGAACCACGGCGGCGGCCTGGAAGTCTCCTTTGAGCATCAGTTGGATTCCGTCGGACATCCAATAGGCGCCGCTCGCCTCTTTCGGGGTGTTTTCATCGGGTTTTCCGGCCAACACGCGCAGCCGATAGCGCGCCTGGGGGTCGAGGCCTTTCAGGTGGATGCGGGGATAGGGATAGAGCATGCTGCTCGAGTGCAGGAATGCAAACAATACAGTCTGCGCACCGTCAGAGGACACGGACTGGGTGGCGGAGTATGGGCTGCCGTCGCGTGGGGAAATCAACCGGTACAACAGGCCCTGCTGTACGGTCATGCGGATGCTCTTGTAGTCGGTGACCAGCCGCTTGGCGGTCTGGAAGTCCTGGTCGCTCCAGCGGGTGAGGTCGGCGCCGATGCCGAGGGATCCCTGCATGGAGGACAGAAACCGATACTCGAGCGAGGTGCTGCGCTGGTTGACCCAGTTGGGTGAGTCAGTCACCCACGCCATCATGACTCCCGGGGTATAGGCGTAGGTGAAGCCATCCTGGATGCTCAATCGATCGAACGGGTCTGTGTTGTCGGATGTCCAGACTTCGTCGGTCAAGCGCATGATCCCCAAGTCCACCCGCCCTCCTCCGCCGGAGCAGGACTCGATCTCGAGTTTGGGATGCCGCTCGCGCAGATGTTGCAGGATCCAATAAAGACTGTGGACATACGCAACATAGACTCTTTGTTGGTCCTCGGGCTTCTGCTCGGACCAGCCCGGCTCAGTCCAGTTGCGGTTGTAATCCCACTTGAGGAAGGCGATGTCGTTCTGTGTCAGCAGGTCGTCCAGAACGTGAAAAAGGTGATCGCGCACGTCCTGGCGCGCTAGATTGAGAACTAACTGGTTGCGCCCTTCGGTCCGGGGGCGTCCTGGAAAGCTCAACACCCAGTCGGGATGTTTTCGATAGAGAGCGCTGTCAGGATTGACCATCTCCGGCTCGACCCACAGGCCGAAATCCATGCCGAGGTCGTGAACTTTCGCGATGAGCGGCTGCAGGCCGTGCGGAAATTTGCGCGGATTGACGACCCAATCACCGAGTCCCGCGTGGTCATTGTCCCGCGCGCCGAACCAGCCATCGTCCATGACGAAGCGCTCTACTCCGATCCGTGCCGCCATGTCCGCCAGCTTCATCTGTCCGGCTTCGTTGACGTTGAACTCGGTGGCTTCCCAGGAGTTATAGAGGACTGGACGTGCCCGGGGTTGGGGTGCCTGCGGCAACACGTGCGTGAGCTCGAACCGATGCAGCAGGCGGGATGCCTCGCCCAGGCCGCCCGGCGTGTAGCCGGCGAAGAACACCGGGGTGTCGAGTGACTCGCCGGGGGCGAGCCGGTAGGAAAAGTCAAACGGGTTGTAGCCCCCGGTTACGCGGATCCGACGCCTGAGGTCCGGCTCCACGGTGATGCGCCACGAACCGCTCCAGGCCAGCGCGCCAAACCACACAGGGCCGCTGTCCTCTCCCGTGCCGGCCGGTGTCAGGGCAAACCAGGGATTGTTCTGGTGACTGGTCGAGCCGCGGCGGCTCTCGAGCACGGTCTGACCGGGAAGCACTGGCCGCTGATCCAGGTGCCACTCGGCCGCCCAACGGCCAGAGAGTGAATGCAGCATGTAGTCATTGCCTGCCGGCAGGTTCCATGTCGCCGCCGCCGCTTGTTGCACGGATAGAGGCTTGCTCGTGTGATTCTCGATGTGCGCGGAACGAGCCAGAATTCCTGAATCCGGATCGATGTCGTACCGCAGCTCCACCCGCACGTCTCGCGAGATGTCCTTGAGCAGGACTGCGACATGCGAGCCGTTGATCGTATGGGAAAGATAGTGCAACACCAGATCGCGATTGCCGTCCGGGAAGCTCACCTTGAGCGCCGGCTCGGTGTACAAGGCGGAGCCCCAGGCGGGGTACTCCTGGGGAGTCGAGCCGGTGGACGGATCAAATGAGGCTGAGCCGGTATCGGATTTGGCGGTCGGCAGAGGGTCATCGGAGTTGAGGTGGCCGCCCCAGTAAAGAGACTGGAGCTCGCCGCGCTCGTTCACACCGAAGGCATACGTGACCTGTGGCGTGCTCAGCGTGAAGATGTGCGTGGATCCGTCATAGCGGACGGTGTCAGCTGCTGGCGCAGTCTCAGCGGCGGGCGCCTGCGTGGGGATGGAGGCCAGGAAGGCGAACATGAGCCAGGTGGAGCGGTGAGTCATGCAGTAGGCCCTTCGGCGAGGCGCATTGAATCAGACGGCGGCGAGCGGTTCATTTGTGAATGCCTCCTGGGCCGGCGGCGTCGAGGAGGGGGTCGCGCCGTGCGCTCAGCATGGGCAGCGTCCCTAGCAGGTCCAACACGACAACCTGGTTGTTTCGAGGCTTCAGCCATACTCCCGGCACATACAGCGTGCGCTGGGGGCCGATATTCCAAACTCTGCCGAGCGGCCTGCCGTTGAGCCACACAAAGCCTTTGTTCCAACCCGCTGTATCGATAAAGGTATCCGCGGCGGCCGTACCGCTCGCCGCCGCCTTGAAACTGCCGCGATAGAAGCACGGCGCGGCCGTACAAGGAGCGCTGCCATACTTCAGAGTCGAGCTGTCCTTCAGCGGCAGTGGGTAAATCTCCCACTCGTGCAATGGGGTTCCGTTGAATGTCACGGAGCCCGTAATGCCTTTGCGCTCTTTGCGGAGCTCAATGCTGTAGTTGATCCGGCCGGCGTTCTCGACCAACACGTCCAAACGGTCACCCGTCGCGGGGTGCGGGGCCGTGCTGATCGGCAGCGGCAGGCGGGTTTGGCCGAGGCGGCGATCCAGGCTCCCCACGAGCTTGCCGTTGACGTAAATCAATGCATAGTCGTGCAGGCCATCGACACCCAGGTCGCCGCTGGCATCGGCCGTCAACACAGTACGATAGAGGATGTAGCCGTAGGCCTGATCCAGATCCTCCATGGTCTTCACGTCATGGGAAATCACGGGCGCGGGCAGGTTGTCCCACAGCGACGCGAACTCGGTCAGCGCGAAGAGACCGATCGCCTGGGTCGCGGGGGTAGCAGGAACCGGTGGCGGAGCGATACCGGTAGTCTTGGCAATTACATCCCGGAATGCGAAGTACTTCGGTGTGGGACGGCCACTCTCGTCGAGCGGGGCGCCATAGTCATAGCTGGTGACGTCGGGTTGGAACTGCTCATGGTCCCAGTTGGCACCGTTCATCCAGCCGAAACTGGTGCCGCCGTGAAACATGTACAGGCTCACCGAATAGCCCTGACCCAGCATCCAGGCGAGATCGATGGCCTGTTGCCTGGGGTCGGGCAGGTGGCGGCCGCTGCCCCAGTGATCGAACCAACCGTCCCAGTATTCACCATTCATGAACGGCCCCCGGGGTCGGAGCTCGCGCAGGAGCGCAAATTGGGTTTGCGCTTCGCCCGGGCCAAAATTGATCGCCGCGGGCAAATCCGGCAGGCCCCCGCGCGCGGTTCTCTTGAATTTATCCTGGTTGTTGTCCGCCGTGTACAGCAGTGCACTGTCGAAGCCGGCCTCGATGAGTGCCTTTCGTGTTTGTTCCATGTACTCGCGATCGTCGCCGAAGCTCCCGTACTCGTTCTCCACCTGCACGGCGATGATCGGACCGCCACGGGCGAGTTGTAGAGGCGCAAGCTCCTGGCCCAATCGATGTAACCAGCGACTGGCTGGAACCTGGTACTTCGGATCCCGGCTGCGTACGACTGTCTGGGGATCCTTCAGCAACCAGCTCGGAAAGCCGCCGAACTCCCATTCGGCGCAAACATAAGGGCCAGGTCGCAGGATGACGTAGAGGCCTTCCTGCTGGGCCTCGCGAATGAACTCGGCGACGTCGTTCTGGCCGCTGAAGTCATAGGCTCCCGGGACCGCTTCGTGGATGTTCCAGAAGGTATACATTGTGACGGCGTTCAAGCCCATGGCCTTGGCCATCTTCAAGCGCGCGCGCCAATATTCCCGTGGGATGCGTGGATAGTGCATTTCCCCGGAAATGATCCTGAAGGGCTTGCCGTCCAGAGCAAAATGGCCGTCGGTCACGGTAAAGGTGTGCGCCGGCCCGGCATGGCCCGGTACATCGGCGGCCGCAAAGTTGCCGCCGAGTGTCAAAACGCACAAGCCCGCGCACAGGAGGCTGACACGCCTCACAACGAGCCCCGAATGCCGAGGGTAATGGTGCCACCATCCGCTTCGGCGTAGGTTGGACGGTTGGGGTACACCTGGTATTTGAATATGTTTTCCCGCAGCAGGTTGGTGGCCGTCAGGAACAAAGAGAGATTCGGACTGATGGCAAAGCTCCCACTGAAATCCAACTGGCCGTAAGCCTTGGTGGTCGTCGGCTGGCTGGCCTCGTTCGGATCGGCGATGGACGACAAGTACTTCCCGCGCCAGTTATAGGCCAGGCGCAGCTGCCAGGGCCCTTCCTCGTAGTAGCCGCTGATATTGCCCGAATCGCCGATTCCCGGCACGGCAAATTTTCCGGCAGTGGCCAACAGCGCGGGATCGATCGAGGCATTGCTGCTGACATGCGTGTAGTTCACGGCGGCTCCCAACCCGTCGAAAGGTTTCGGCAGGTGGGTGAACTGGTAGTTGAACGTGAACTCCTCGCCCTCGATGGTCGCCGTATTCAGGTTGACCGGCTCGTTCAAATAGAACGGAAACCCTAAAATCGTCGTAGTCGTGCTGATCAGGGTGTTGAAATTGCTGACCTTCTTGTAGAAACCGTCCACGGAGATATAGCTGAGGCTGTCGATATACCACTCCAGTCCGGAGTCGACATTCTTCGAGGTGTACGGCTTCAGATTCGCGTTGCCCTTGTCGACATACTGATTAGTCGGCCTGAAGCCGTAAGTCACCGCGGCGGCCAGGTTGGACAGGTCCGGCCGGCTTTCGGTCTTGGACAGCGCCAGCCGGAAAATGAGGTCATCGCGCAGATTGACCTTCATATTGGCCGACGGCAGCCACTCGCTATAGCCGCCCCGGTCGGAAATCGGCGTGGGGGTGCCATAGGTCGGAATGGAGTTACTGGTGTCGTTCGGATTGACCGTAATGGCAAGCAGCGGAGTGTAGTAAGCGTTCGAGATGGTGTTGGTATGACTGTACCGCAAGCCGACATCCAGGAACCAGCGCTTGTCGAAGACATGGCCTTCGAAATCGGATTTGGCGTAGGCCGCGCGCGTTTTTTCATTCACCTCGCTGAAGCTCGTCAAGTCCTCGCGCGGAGCGAAAGTACCGCCATTGGCGGCCAGCAGGGCGGCGAAAGCCGCCGGTTTCGGCAGTTGGTTGTACGCCGCCGGCGTGGTGAGGTAATTGAAATAGGCGTAGGGATTGTAGGCGAGCCAGCGCGTCGGGGAACCGGGCGACACGCCGTTCACCAGGGTCCCTGCGTTGAACACATAGGCGCCAATGGCACTGGCAGGCACGGATGCGACATAGCCGCAGTATTCGTTGCAGAGCAGGCTGTTCGGCGTCGTCACGTTGTATTGCCGCTTGGTCCGGTTGGTGTATTCCACACCGAAATCGAGTTTGGACAATCCTTCGCCGTCGAAACGTGTGGTCAGATGCAGCCGGTTTTCCTGGATCTTGTCCTCGACATTGAATGACTGGCCACCCATGTTGCAGCAATGCACGTGAAGGTCCGACGTGCTCGTCGTCGAAAGCAGGTTGCTGTAGCTTGGCAACTGGTCAGGGCCATTGTTGGTCCACACCGGATTGACCCCAATATTGCGCGTCCCGACGACCGTGAAATAGCCCTTCGCGGAGTCCTTGTTCCAGGCACTGGAGAGGGCGCTGTCCCAATCGAGCTTGGTAGAATCGGTGAACGCCCAGGCCACATTGAGTCCGCCCTGGATGTTGTACGCGTTGCGCGGATTGGACTGCTCGATGTAGTCGTTGGCCAGAACGCCGGTATTGAAGCGCGTGTAGCTCAGGGCGGTGCCGTTGGGATCGACGGTGAGCGATTGGATGTCCGAGTTGTTTCCGTACGAGCCGAAGCCGTTATAGCCCGAAGCGACGCGATAGTTGGAGAACATGCCATCGAGGGACACTTTGAGTTTGTCCAACGGCAACCAGTCGATCGCGGCGCTCAGTCCCTGGCGGGTGCGCGTCTCGCGAACCAGCTCCAGTGCGAGCGTCTGAGGAATCGAGACACTGGTGTAGGCCGGATTGATCTGGTGCTCGTCGACGCCGGTGTACCAGCCGCCGGTGTCCACGATCTGTTCCTGATCGTTCCGCTTGTAGTACATGCCTGATACCAGCCACCCGAAGGTACCGTCCTCGTTACTATCCCCGAGGAGCAGCGATGCCTTGGGTGTGACATTGCCTGAAAAGGCGTGGTTGATGCTGTCGTTCACCGCTGCCAGGCTTCCCGCGGCGTGAAAGCCTTTTGAATCCAGGGGGCGCGCGGTAATGATGTTGACCGTACCGCCGATACCGCCCTCCTCCAGCTCGGCGGAAGCGGTCTTGTGCACTTCGGCGGTGCTGATCAACTCCGAAGGCAGCACGTCGAAATTGAAAGCCCGATCCCTGGCATCCGTAGCCAATGTACGGCCGTTGAGCACTACATTCACAAAATCCGGGCCGAAACCGCGAACCGTGATCTGGCTGGATTCGCCGCCGGATCGATCGACCGCCACGCCCGGCACGCGCTGCAAAGCATCGGCCACGTTCTGATCGGGGAATTTGCCGGCCTCCTCGGCCGAAACGGCATCCACCACGCTGACCGAATTTTCCTTGATATCCTTTGCGCGACGAATCGCCGCGCGTTGCCCGCTGACCACGACTTCCGCCACGGCACCCGCGTCCTCCGCGGCCTGCGGAGCAGGTGGCGAGCCTGACGTTGGATTTTCCGGCTGTGTCGCCGGAACGTCCGCCGCCGTTGTGATACCGCTACTCATCACGCAGGCTGCGCCCAGTGCAGCCAACAGTATCCGCCGGGCTCGAACTGAAAGAGCCGATGCACGCATTTCCTTGCCCCCCCTCCATGCCAAATACTTGGCTTATTAATAATATTAATAATTTTTTATGTATTTCAAGATGCCTGTGAAAGGCCGCACGATGGTCTAGCGAGCCGCTGAACGCTTTGGTGCTGAGCAGGCGGAAGCGAGCGCGGCACAGCCCGGGTCCGGAAGCGGAGGCTAGGAGGCCCGCGAGCACACTGCGGCTACGCAGATTTCTGGCTATCCATTTACGTCCGCAGCGCGACGGCTGGTCTCAACATCATGGCGGTCCATGTATGACGTACGGCGGCGACGGCCGTCGTGGCGAGGGCTGCCAGCGTCGCAAACAACAACGTCCAGAAGGCAATCGGGGTATTTTCCGTGAAACCCGCCAGCTATCCGATCCACATTCCTCACGTCCACGCTGTCAAGCAGACTCTGGCCGACCTGGAGCAAGTCTGCGTGTCTCTATCTAACTCGCGTGTCGCTCGAGGTCGACCACGGCAGACGGCGATTCTCATGATCCTTGGTTTCTTGAAACGGTGTTACGAACACCATTTTGGTGAGCAACCCCCGGCATCGCGCAGCAAACGCGCCGCCTTTTATGATTGCGCACGCATATGCCTGAAGGCCGCTGGATATAAAACGGAGGATCCTTTGCACTACATGAGACAGGTGGAAAAAATTCCGCTTTTCAGACCCGAATTTTTTCCCCACCTACGTGACCACTCAAGCATCCGTCGTGGTAAATAAGTACCCCATGGCTGAAGGAGTTTTATAAGCCGCGGCGGAAGTACCAACCACTGAAGTATGTTGCGTATCTAGGTGAGCCCGTGCGGTTACGATAGGGACGTCACGCCAACTTTAATTGTCTGCGGAAACGAGGTGACTCTAAAAGCTGAGTTGCGATTCATAGAACAAAAAGCTCCGCGTCAGCACGCGGGCTGGTCACTATCGGTGACGGTGGGTGTTTCGGTCCTAGATGACCGAGGTAGTCAAGGTATCGGGGCATGCAACCTGTCTATGGCGAATTGATAGATTGCCTCAATTGAAACTTAGTTTACAGTCTTGCGAACATCGTCAATCTCGGCCATCGTTTGCAGTATGCGGGATTGGCTCGTTCTGATAGCTCATCTGATCGTAACCACGATTCGGACCGTCGCTCCGGGTGGTGCCCGCGCAATCATTGCCGAATCGCTTCTTCTGAAGCATCAGCTGTTGATCCTGAACCGATCTCGAAAGAAGGCTCCCAGGTTGCGCGTACTGGACCGAATCCTGTTAGGTCTGTGCACGATACTCGTGCCCACTCGGCGCGTCCTGAAGTCGCGGTCGCGATTAGGCCGGCGACGCTGTTGCGATTTCACAGAGCACTGGTCCGACGAAAATATCAATGGCTGTTTTGCACGAAAACTGGCAGGCGGCTTGGCCCGAAGGGACCGTCAAAGGTGCTGATTGCCGCCGTTCTTGAAATCAAACGCCTCAATCCGCGCTTTGGTTGCCCTCGTATCGCCCAGCAGATCTCACACGCCTTCGGTCTGCAGTTCGACAAGGACGTGGTGCGCCGGATTCTCGTAAATCATCCTCGCCCAAGGTCCGGAGGCAACGGTCCGTCGTGGCTGTCTGTCATTGCTGAAGCACGCGACAGCCTGTGGAGCGTCGACCTGTTTCGCTGCGAGTCTGTCCTGCTGAAGAGTTTCTGGGTGATGGTCGTCATGGACATCTTTACGCGTCGGATCGTCGGATTCGGTGTTGAACGGGCACATATCGACGGGATCAGCGTGTGTCGGATGTTCAACCAGGCTCGCCGCGGCCAGCCACTTCCCAAGCGCATCAGCTCCGATCATGACCCACTATTCCGATTTCATCGGTGGCGAGCGAATCTGCGGATTCTCGACGTCGAGGAACTGAAGTCTGTCCCCTTTGTGCCTCGTTCTCACCCGTTCATCGAACGGCTCATCGGAACCCTTCGGCGCGAGTATCTGGACCAGACCTTCTTCTGGAACGGCATCGACCTTCATCGGAAGTTGAATCGATTCGCCCGCTATTACAACCAGCGGCGTGTCCACGCCGGGTTGCGAGGGCAGACGCCATTACAGCGATGCGGCACAACCGTGTACCAACCGGCGAATCTCCATCACTTCGCTTGGCATTCCGACTGTTCCGGTCTATTCCATACGCCAATTGCTGCGTGATCGGCAATTCGCCATAGTCAGGTCACGATCGGCCCGAAGGCCAGGGGAGCCGGACAGGCGCCAAGTACCTGCACCTTAAACCGTCGTACCTGGCCGAAGTGCGCGAGGCCGTCGACGAGCTGTTTGTCGAGCTGCAACCGCTGATCCGTGGGCGCGGCCTGGGAGGCTATCGAGGAGTGGACCAGCCAAGCCCCGACGATCCGGTGACGCTGGCCGTGCTAGCCAACTACTTGCCAAGTGCCGAAACGGTGTTAGTTCGGTTCCTGCAAGTCACTGATCATGGGGGAGATTTGGAGCGGGAAACGAGACTCGAACTCGCGACCCCGACCTTGGCAAGGTCGTGCTCTACCAACTGAGCTATTCCCGCACCGAGCAAGCAGGGCGGGAATTGTAGGTCTAAGGGCCGCGAAGTCAAGGCGAATCGATGCGGACAGCCAATAAAAAGCGTGTGGTATCGCCTACTTAGCGAAAATCAGCGGGCTAGGCAATCAGCGCTTCAGCTCAGGCCACGCGGCACGCAGATAGGCCACCATGGAGACCAGCGTCGCTGCCGCGGCCAGCTCGGTCAATGCCACCCCCAGCCAATAAATGGGCAGGCCAAGCAGGTCCCACCGGAAGAGCATCATCGACAGCCCGATGATCTGCAGAATGGTCTTGTATTTGCCCAGCTGGGAGACCGCGACCTTGCGGCGCTCGCCGATCTCCGCCATCCATTCGCGCAGCGCCGAGATCGTGATCTCGCGGCCAATGATCACGACAGCGGTGAGGACAATGAGCGCCCGCGGGTCCTTGCTCACGAGCAGCACCAGCGCCACCGCCACCACCAGCTTGTCGGCTACAGGATCGAGGAAAGCGCCGAGACGGGAGGTTTGGCCGAGGCGGCGTGCGAAATACCCGTCGAGGGAATCAGTGATGCCCGCAGCCGCGAAGAGCAGTCCAGCGGCGGGATCTGCCCACGAGTACGGCATGAAGAATAAGAGAACGATCAGCGGAATCGCAGCAATGCGAATCCACGTCAGCGTGTTCGGGACATTCCAGAGCATCAGGAGTCGATCAGGCTCCTACGAGCCAGGGTGGAGGTGATCATAAAGACTTCGGGCCAAGGATGCCCCGATTCCGGGCACCTGCTCGAAGTCGGCGACCCCGGCGCGCAGCACCCCTTGCAGTCCCCCGAAGTGCTTGAGCAGCTCGCGCCGCTTGGCCGGCCCGAGTCCCGGCACGACCTCCAGCACGGACTCGTTGTAGCGGCGGGCGCGCTTGCGGCGATGGCCGGTGATGGCGAAACGGTGGGCCTCATCGCGAATGCGCTGCACGAGGCGGGAGGCCGGCGAATGGGCCTCCGGAATTCGCGGCGCCGCGGCGCCATAGACGAACAGGCGCTCCTGCCCCGGCTTACGATCCGGGCCCTTGGCCACGCCCACGAGAGTGAGGTCCGCAAAGCCGAGAGCCGTAAGCACCTCGTGCACCTGAGCGATCTGGCCCAGGCCGCCGTCGATGAGCAACAGGTCGGGCGCGGGAATCTCCCCGCTGCGGATTCGCGTATAGCGCCGCTCCAAGGCCTGCTTGAGCGCGCCGTAGTCATCACCCGGCGTGACACCGGTGATGTTGAAGCGCCGATACTCTTTTTTGACCGCACCCTCGGGCCCGAACACGACGCAGGAGGCCACGGTGCCCTCGCCCCCCGTGTGACTGATATCGAAACACTCGATACGCGCTGGCGGCTCAGGCAGGTCGAGCTCCTCGGCCAAAGCGGCAAGCATCTCATCCATCCCCTGCTTCTGCGCGAGCCGCATACGCAATGCCTGCGTAGCATTCTCGATAGTCAGTTCAACCCACCGGACTCCGAGGCCTCGCACCGGACACCGGACTTCAACCGTATGGTTGGCCCGCGTCCCGAGCGCCTGTCCAAGTGAATCAGCGTCCTCGAGCTTGCGGCCGACGAACACCTCCGCCGGCGGCTCCTGACTGGCGTAGTACTGCATGATAAAGGACGTCAGCGCCTCTTCGGGCTCTGCCAATGCCGCGCGCGGGAAATAACTGGTCGTGCCGAGATTGCGCCCGCCGCGCACCAACATGACACTCACCGAGTACTCGCCCGGCTCGCCGACGATGGCAAACACATCCACGTCCCGCTCACCGCCGGCTGTCACGACCTGCTGCGACTGAATCCGCTTCAAGGTCGCGAGCTGGTCGCGGATCTGGGCCGCGCGCTCGAATTCCAGCCTGCCCGCCGCCGCCTCCATGCGCTCCTGCAGTTGCGCATTCACCTCGTCGCTGCGGCCTTCGAGCACCTTCACCGCCGCTTCCATGTCCTGCCCATACTCCTCGCGGCCGATCAGACCCACACAGGGAGCCGAGCAGCGTCCAATCTGATGCTGCAGACACGGACGGCTGCGGTTGGCGAAAAAACTGTCACGGCAATTGCGGATACGGAACAGCTTCTGTATCTGACCCAGGCTGTCCCGCACGGCGCCCGCGTTCGGAAAGGGTCCGAAGTAGCGGCCGGGCTCGCTGCGCGAGCCGCGATAAAACGCCAGCCGCGGAAAATCGTGGCCCACCTCGAGGTGAATGTAGGGGAAGCTCTTGTCATCGCGCAGCACGATGTTGAAGCGCGGCTTGTGCGCCTTGATGAGGTTGTACTCGAGCAGCAGCGCCTCGGCCTCGGAGTTGGTGACCGTGACCTCGATTTTCGCGATCTGCGCCACCAGCGCCTGGATCTTGGGAGCGACGTTGCTGGGATTGAAGTACGTCGTAACCCGGTCTTTCAGGCTCTTGGCCTTGCCCACATACAACAGCTCGCCGTCGCCGCCAAACATGCGATACACGCCGGGACGCTTCGGCAGCGCCGACGTGTATTCCTTGTGATCGAATGCATTGGCGCTCATAGTCCCGCCAGTTTGCACGCGCGCGCGACTACCTTCTTGAACATGGGCCCGGTCAACACCTTCGTCGAGGTGTTGTAACGGCTGCAATGATACGAGTCGACCAGGTATTTCGCAGCACCGATGGAGTGCTCGTTCCCATGGCCGAACGGAAATTGACTGCGCTTCAGGCCGAGCGCCATGAGCACCGCATCGTGCGCCACGCGCCCCAGGGCGAGGATCACCTTGACCCGGTCCAGGTCTCGTAGCTCGACTTGAAGGTAAGCGTTGCAGGTGCGGATCTCGTCCGGCAGCGGCTTGTTTTCGGGAGGCACGCACTTCACCGCGTTGGCGATCCGCGCACCCTGGAGCTTCAGACCATCGTTTGCCGCCACCGACTCGGAACCAGTCGACAGCCCCAACTCGTACAGAGTTTCGTAGAGGAGAATCCCGGCGTAATCGCCCGTGAACGGCCGCCCCGTGCGGTTGGCTCCATGCATCCCTGGGGCGAGACCCACGAACAACACTCGCGCATCCGGCGGCCCGAACGAGGGCACCGGACGCGCAAAGTAATCCGGATAGTGCTCATGCGTCTCGGCCAGGAATTCCGCCAACCGAGGGCAACGTGTGCAGCCCGGGTCGTATGACTCGGTGCGCTTACCCGCCGGCGGACGAACCCCCGGCGCCCCTGCGCGCTTGGGGCGGCGCTCAATCATCCATGTGCCGGATGATCGCGGTGGCAAATCCCGAGCAACTCATGAGCTTCGCTCCCGGAATGAGCCGTTGCAGATCCTCTTCTACGTTCTTGCGAGCGGCGAGCTCGCGCTTGGGAGCCTTGATCGCCTCGCGCAGGCGCGCCAGGTCGTAAGTCAGCTCCTTGTTGGCGATCGTGTTCGTCACGCCCTTGATGATGAGATCCGCCGCCTCGTTCCATTTGAGATAACGCAACATCATCTCCGCCGAGAGGATCAGCGATCCGGGGTTGACGCGATCCTTGCCCGCGAATCCCGGCGCGGTGCCGTGAGTCGCTTCGAACACGGCCAGGCCGTCGCCGATATTGCCTCCCG
>Ga0207667_10005287_pt1 | contig 15743 bp, 15 predicted proteins | sample KBSCornC52_FD_184301 | JGI IMG/M metagenome (GOLD analysis project Ga0207667, IMG submission 184301) | Corn rhizosphere microbial communities from Kellogg Biological Station, Michigan, USA - KBS Corn C5-2 (SPAdes) (version 2) | ecosystem: Host-associated > Plants > Roots > Rhizosphere > Soil ... | reverse complement strand
GGCGCGGTGGTAAAACTCCACCGCCGCCGACGGCGCGCCCCCGGCAACAACCACTCTTGGCGCGATGAGAGGATACTGCTTCACCGTGCGCGGCAGCGGCGGCAGGGGCGCCGCCTTACGCACCTCGTCTGCCGCCTTTGTAATCGTTTTGTGTACGAATCCAAAACCCGCAGCCGGCTTCACCGTAGCAAACCGCGCGTTCAATTCCGGCACGCGGTCGCCTGCCCCGACAATCAAGCGCCCGCCGGGCAACAAGGCTCGGCTCAGAGAATCCGCCAGCGCCGCGCGCGCATCCGCGTGCAGGTAGATGAACAGGTTCCGGCACAGAATCAGGTGATAGCCCGCCTCTTCGCCCAGCGATTGCGGCTCCGCCAGGTTTCGCCGCGCGAATCGTATGCGCCTGCGCAGTTCCTCATGCATGTGCCAGTGATTATTGCGCAGCACGCCGCAAGTTGCCTGCAGCTCCTGAGCGATGTTCTGCAGGGATCCTGCCGGATACACGCCCCGCTCCGCCGTCCTCAGTGCGGCGCGCGAAATATCGAAAGCGTCGACAAGGAACCCGTCCGCCGCCACCCCTCCCATGCGCAACTCCGCGGCCACGGAATACGCCTCCTGCCCTGTGCTGCACGGCGCCGACAACACGCGGATCACGCCCTGCGCGGTCTCCGCCGCCACCCGCGCCCATTCCCGAATGTGCTCAAACACGGCAAGGTCGCGGAAGAAACGTGTCTCCTGGATCACCAACGCATCGATCAGCTCATCCAGCTCGCCGTCTGTTGCATTCAGGTGCTCCACGTACTCCGTGGCGCCCTTCATCCCCAGGTGCCGGCAACGCCCTTCGATCGTCCACGCAATGCGCCCAGTCTCCAGGGACTCCCCATCGATGCCGACCGCCTCGGTGAGACGCCGCACCACATCCTGCAGAATGTCGGGATCGATCGCCACCGGCTTCTTCATCATGGTTGCCCCGGCGGCGCTGGAATAAACGTCGAAAGCATTTGTAGATAGAGATCCAGATCCAGCGGAGTTACGTCCGGCTCATTCGCGGCCACCGTGTCCGTCACCCCCGGAGCCAGCAGCCCCACGTGCGACACCGGCGAGCCCGCCGGCGCATCCACCACAATGATGCGGCTCCCATACTCCTCCGGAGTGGGTGTCTCGCAGATCACCTGGTTCAGGTCGAACACCGGCATCTGCTTGCCATAAAACCGCAGCCATCCCCGGAAGTATTCCTCCGGCTCACCTGCCAGCAACGCGTACGCAGCAATCCGGTACACGCGCCGCAACGGCACGGCGTGGGGCCCACTCTGCAGGCGTAAGCGGAGGTTGATTGCCAATTCGGTGCTCCTGGATCACGCGTTCACGGTTGCCACTTTGAAGATGTGTTCCTTGAGGATCCGCACCGCTTCATGCAACTGCCGGCTCACTTCATTCAGGTCGTTCACCGAGTCCGAGGTCTGCCGCGCCGTCTCCGTCAACTGCCACATCGCGTCGGAAATCTGCTTCGCGCCCACGGACTGGTTCTGCATTCCCTGCTGCACCGTCTCGTACCGCGGGGCAATCGACTCCACGCGCTCGATAATCTCGCCGAACTGCCCCTGGATCGCCTCCGCCGCACCTATGCCCCCTTGCACCGCGTCCGCGAACCCCTGCATCTCCGCCACGCCGCCGGCCACCGCTTCCTGCATCTCCTCCACGATTTGCTCAATGTCCAGCGTGGCCACGGCCGACTGGTCCGCCAGGCGGCGGATCTCGCGCGCCACCACCGCAAACCCCGCGCCAGCCTCGCCCGCCTTCTCCGCCTCGATCGAAGCATTCAGACTCAGCAGGTTCGTCTGGTCCGCCACTTTCGTAATTGCAGTGACCACCGAGTTAATCCGCGCCGCCTTGCTGCGAATAGTGCCCAGCTTACCCGAAATCGAATCGCTCGCCGACGACAACGCCTGCATCGAACTCTCCATGCCCTTCAATCCCTGCCGTCCGTCGTGCGCCAGCCCCGCCGTGCGCTCGGCTGCATCGGCAATCTCCCCCATCGCGCGCAGCAACTCCTGCGACGTGGCGGAAATCTCCTTCGCCGCCGACGCAATCTGATTACTCGATGCCATGAGCGTGGTCACGTTCGATTGCTGGTGTACCGCGCTCGAACTCACCTGGGTCGCACTCGACGTCAGATTTATGCTCAGGTCCGCCACCGGGCTCGTGATTCGTTTGCTGATGAAGTACGCAAAAACCGCCCCGATCACCAGCGCCACAAACCCGCCCAGCAGGCTCTGGAACAGCAGTTCGCTGAACCGCGCCCGCACCAGCGCGGTAGCCCCTGCATAGTCTTTCGAATCCCCGATCACCACAATCACCCAGTCCCACGGCTTGAAGTAGCTGTACCGGATAATCGCCTGCGAATCGCTGGTCGCACCCTCCACGCTGAACTCGCCGGAGTTTCCCTCGCTGACTTTCGGAGCCGCGCTCAGCACCTTCCTCAGCCACTTCGATTCCGTCACCGAGCCCACCCCTGTGGGCGGAATCACCACGTCATTGCTGAATCTGCCGCTTTCCGGCCCGTAGTACACCGCCACCGAGCTGTGATCTCCGCTGTGCGCCTGCCCGCTGATCGCCTGGCGCAACGCGAGCACGCCTTCCTGCTTCATGCCAACGTAGAACATTCCGATGATGTCGCCCTTGGCATTCTCCAGCGGTTCGTATGCTGTGGTGTACCAATCGTTCACCACGTAAGCACGGCCCCGGTACACATGGCCCGCCAGCACCGTCTTGACCACGTCATTCTTCGAGCCGTCCGGCATGGTCGCCGGAATGTACGTGCCGTTCGCCCTCTTCCCGTCGCTGGCAACCACTGTCGTAGCCACCCGCAGCATGTCCCCCTCCGGGTTCACACGTTGGAACAGCGTGACCGTCTCATTGGTCTGCTTGGCTATGTCGTCGATGACAGGAATGCGATGCTCAAAGCTGCGGTCCGGCGTGATCAGCGTGCCATTCAGCGACCACTGCGGAATCGTAAGCTGCGTTTGCTTCTGCGTGAATTGATTTGTCCCCGTCCAGGTAATCGTTCTGCCCGATAGCTGCACGCCCCCGGCCAGCCGCAACGCCGCATGCCCAAGGCTCAGGCTCGTGTCCACCGCCTGCTGGACAAATTGCTCTGAGAGCTTGCAGATACTCAACGTCTTCTCCGCGCTCTTGGCCAGGCGATCTTCCATCATGCCGGTCACTTCGTCTGAGACGGCTTTGCTCGTCCGATTCTCATTGATCAACACGAGAATCGCCACCGTCACGGTCGCCAGCAAGGCCGCGAACATACCCAACGCCGTGATTTGCTGCCTGAGAGATAACTTGAGTTTGCGCATTACACCGAGCTTCCATTCAAAGCGGTTTCCCGATCGGGATAAATATCAATCAGCGGCTGAAACCCCGAGATTTCGATCGCCTCCAGAATCTGCTCCGGAACCGAAAAAATTCCCGTTCGTCCGCCGCTGCGATTTGTGTGCTTGATGATCTGCAAAATTGAGCGAAGCCCCGCGCTGCTGATAAACGTCACCCCCGAAAGGTCCAGCAGCACCCGCGCATGCTTCTCGCCCAGAAGCTTGGCCGCCTGAGCGTCAAAGATCGGCGCAGCATGCGTATCCAGCCGTCCGGTGATCACCATCACGGGAACTCCCTGGACGCACTCCAGGCGCGCCGGCGCTGCTTCAGGGGAAGTGCTGTTCATATAGGAAAGCTACTAAATACCCGCATCCAATGGATAGCGAAAAGTGCAAGCCCTATTCCGTGCTCTCACTTCTCTTCACCAGCTTCACCCGGTTCTTCCCGTCCACCCGCTCGTAGGCCATCTCGTCAGCCAGCTTGCGCAGCATGTGGATACCCAGGCCGCCCACAGGCCGATCCTCCAACTCCACTAAGAGGTCCGGCTCCGGCGCGTTCAGCGGATCGAATTCGTGACCGTCGTCGACCACCTCCATGGTCATCGCCCCATCCGCAAGCCCGAACTCGATGCGGATCGTATGCTCCGCCGTGTCGTCGTAGCCGTAATTTATGCAGTTGGTGACCAGTTCCTCAATCGCGAGCAGCGCCAGGTAAATTGCCTTGGTCGGAACCTCATGAGCCTCCAGCCACCTCTCCGCCTCTTCCGTGGCCGGCGCAATCGCATCCTGGGCGTTGGGAACTTCGATTGTCAGGCTTTCACCCACTCCGTTCTTTCACCCCGCGAAGATTTTCCTGCGATTATACGCAAGCTCCATCCAAATCCCGGAATCCAACCCGGGCATCTGCTTTCGTTTCTGTCATCCCCGCTGCAGCCGAGGACCTGGCTTTCACCCGCGCACCAACACTTTTCCTTGCCATCCGCCCTCATCGCAGTTTATGTTCACAGCGTTCCCCCCGGTTGCCGTTTACCGCATTTCCCGCGATTTGCAGGATCGCCCCCATGATTGCAGTTCTTAAGAAACTTGCCTTGGGACTTGGCCTCATCGCCCTCGCGGCGGCCATCCTCCTTTACTCCGATCTCGAATCGCGCCACGTCAACGCCAGTGGACCCTCCGCATCCCGCCAGGTCCGCGTCGCCTTCGTCCAGCAGACTTCCACCCCGGCCCTCGACGACGGCGTCCTCGGAGCCCTCGCAGCCCTCAAGGACCGCGGATACGTCGACGGCGGCCGCATGGTCCTCCGTCACTACAACGCCCAGGGCGACATCAGCAACGCCAACGCTATCGCCAAGGAAGTCACAACCGGCGACTTCGACCTCATCTCGTCCTTCTCCACCATCAGCCTGCAGACCATCGCCAACGCCAACCGTTTCGCCACCCCGCCGCGCAAACACGTCTTCGCCCTGGTCAGCGACCCGTACGCCGTCGGAGTCGGCATCAATCCCAATAACCATGCCGAACATCCGCCTTACATGACCGGCATCGGCAGTCTCGCCCCGGTCGAGGACATCTTCCGCACCGCGCGAAAAATGCGGCCCAGCCTCAAACGCGTTGGTCTTGTCTGGGATCCCGGCGAGGCCAACTCCGTCATCACCACAAAAATTGCTCGCCAGGTCTGCGCCAAAATGGGCATCGAGCTCATCGAGGCCAACGCGGAAAGCACCACCCTCGTCGGCGAAGCTGCCGGCTCGCTCCTCGCCCGCAAGATCGACGCCATCTGGGTCAGCCCCGATCTGGTCACCACCAGCGCCCTCGACGTCATCGTCGCCAAGGCCCGCACGGCGCGCATCCCGGTCTTCACCTCGATGCCCCACCGCGACATCACGGGCGCGCTGTTTGAAATGGGCGCCGACTACTTCGCGCTCGGCCGCCTGGCCGGAGACCTCGACGCCGACGTTCTCGACGGTCGCAACCCCGCCAGCGTCCCCGTCGAGAACATCATGCCCGTCAGGCTCCACATCAACAAGACCGTCCTCGCCAACCTCCGCGAACGCTGGGACGCGCCCGAAGACCTGCTTGCTCAGGCCAACGTCGTCATTGACGCAACCGGCCGCCACGAACAAAATCCAACTCTCGCCGCCGCGAAGTAACTCGCCCGGCGACAACCCGCGGTCAAGCGTGAGCAGTCAACGTCATCTGTTAGTTGTCGGCTGTTAGCCGCCAGCCTGGAGAAACACCCGATGCAAATCACCGAGCATCCTGGAGCAGAATTACTGGAATTCCGCCTTACCGGCCGCATTGATGCCACGTGGGCCGACCATCTCAGTTCCACGATCGAGAATGCCGTTCGCGCCGGCGCCCACCGCGTCGTCCTCAACTTCGAGGGCGTGGAATACATCAGCTCGCTCGGCATCCGCGTTCTCCTGGTCCAGTACAAGCTGCTCAAATCGGTCAACGGCACCCTCGCCATCATCCGTCCCAGCCACTTCTGCCGCGGCGTCCTTACCAGCGTCGGCCTCTCTGACATTCTTGTCGACGACGAGTCGCAGCTGGCGCTCGGTGCCGCGCAGGAAGCGCCTCGCCAGCATCACGGCGGCGCGACCTACGAAATCTATCCCCAGAAGGTCGCCCAGCCTCTCTCCTGCACGCTCTTCGGAGATCCCGCCCGCATGGGCTCCACCGGCTTCACCGCCGAGGATTGCCACTCAATTCCCTTTGCGACCGGATCCTTTGGCATCGGCATCGGCGCCTTTGGGCAGGACTATGCCGATTGTGCCAACCGCTTCGGCGAATTCCTCGCCGCCGGCGGCTGCGCCATCTCTCTGCCCACCAATGAAGCCCACGGCCTGCCCGACTACGTCATCGAGCAGGGAGCCCTCGTGCCCCGCATCGAAGCCCTTTACGCCGTTGCCGGAGCAGGCGACTTCTCCACCATGGTGCGCTTCGATTCGGACTCCGATGGCCCAGGCAAAATCGGCCTGTCCGAACTCGTCTCCACGCTCCTCGAAATCTCATCCGCCGAATCCATCGCCTTCGTCGTCCTCGCCGAAGCCGCCGGCGTGGTCGGCGCCGCCCTCCGCAAATCGCCCGCCGGTGCCGCCCTCAACCACCAGATCCCAGCCGTGCGCGACTGGCTCTCCTTTACCACCGAGCGCACCACCGAGAAAACGCTCTGCCTGCTCGTCGGCGCCGCCTCCGGTAATCCCGGTAAAAATGCCGCCGCATTTCTCCGACCCCTGAAACCCAATTCGCCCATCGCCGCCCACATCCACTCGGCCGTCTTCCCGTACCGGCCCGTGCGGCGCGGCGAGCTCCCCTTCGGCGGCGTCATCGCCGATCTGCTCTCCGCCTCCAGCCCCAGCTCCGTCCTTCACCTCATGGCCGACTCCCGCCCCTTCGAGGGCGTCGGCGAAACCGACCTCGCACGCGGCGCCTGCTGGATAGGACCGCTCGAAACCTTCGCACGGGGATGACACCCTCATGACTCTGCTGCTTGGAGCTTTGACCCTCGGATTGATCCTCGCCTTGCTTGCCCTGGGCGTCTACGTCAGCTTTCGCATCTTCAATATCCCCGACATGACCGCCGAAGGCACCGTGACCCTTGGCGCCTCGGTCGCCGCCGCGCTTATGGTCCGCCACTACAACGCGTTCGTGGCCACCGCTGTCGCGACCCTCGCCGGAACCGCCGCCGGAGCCGTCACCGGCCTGCTCGCCACCAAGTGCCGCATCAACGCGCTGCTCAGCGGAATCCTTGTCATGACCGGCCTCTATAGCGTCAACCTTCATGTCATGGGCCGCAGCAACGTCCCCCTGCTCGAATCCAAAACCCTCGCCACCTTCGCTGAAAACATCGGCGCCCAACTCTTCGGCGGTGGCACCGATCTCGACGTCTTCGGATGGGCGGTCAGCGTTCGCGACGCCTCCATGCTCCTCTTCGTCCTGGTCTTCGTAGCCATCGTCTGCGCGCTGCTCTATTTCTTCCTGCGCACCGACATGGGCACCGCCATGCGCGCCACCGGCGACAATCCCGCAATGATCTGCGCACTCGGCGTCTCGGTCGACGCAGCCACCATCTTCGGCCTCGCCATGTCCAACGGCCTCATCGCACTCTGCGGCGCGCTCATCGCGCAATACCAGGGCTTCGCCGACGTCCAGATGGGCATTGGCATGGTCGTCCTCGGAATTGCCGCCGTCATCATCGGCGAAGCCCTCGTCGGCTCCCGCGCCGTCGGGCTCCTCATTACCGGTACCGTCCTCGGCTCCGTCCTCTTCCGTCTCCTCGTCGCCATCGCACTCCGCTGGGGACTCAGCCCCAACGACCTCAAGCTCATCACCGCGGTCTTCGTCTTTGCCGCCCTCGTCATGCCCGATCTCGGCCGCCGATTCCGCGACCGCCAGGTCAAAAACCGCCACCTCTCATCCTCAAAGGCCGCCGACGCTTATGCTGCAGATTGACCACATCTCCAAAACCTTCAATCCCGGCACGCCCAACGAGGTGCGCGCGCTCCGCAACGTCTCCCTGAGCCTGCCCTCGGGATCGTTCCTCACTGTCATCGGCACCAACGGCTCCGGCAAAACCACCCTGCTCAACGCCGTCGCCGGCACGTTCTACGTCGACACCGGCTCCATCTCCATCGCAGGCCGAAACATTACCCACTGGCCCGAACACCGCCGAGCGCAATTCGTCGGCCGCGTCTTTCAAGACCCCTTCAAGGGCACCGCACCCACCATGTCCATCGCCGAAAACCTCGTCCTCGCCTCCAAGCGCGGCAAGCGCCGCGGCCTCGGCCTTGCCCTTCACCGCAGCGTCCGAGACGATCTGCGCGCCCGCATCCGGCCCCTTAACATGGGGCTCGAAGACCGCCTCGAAAACCCCATCGGCTCACTCTCCGGCGGACAGCGCCAGGCCCTCACCCTCCTCATGGCCTCGTGGCTCAAACCCGACCTGCTCCTCCTCGATGAGCACACCGCCGCCCTCGATCCCAAAACGGCCGACCAGGTCATCCGCCTCACCCACGACATCATCGAGCGCGACAAGCTCACCACCCTGATGGTCACCCACTCGATGCAGCAGGCCGTCAACCTGGGTGACCGAATCCTCATGATGCACAAGGGCAGCATCCTCCACGACCTGCAGGGCTCCGAACGAGCCCGCGCGCGCCCCGAAGATCTCCTCAGCCGATTCGAAGACGTCCGCCGCCGCGAACAACTCGACGGCTCCGTCGCCGAAATGCTCGCCGCCAGCTACGTCTAAACCACCTGCGTCTAAACCGGCTTTTCTGTTTTCGCTCTTGCTTTTCTTTCTGTCATCCTTGGCGAAGCCGAGGACCTGCTTTTGTTTTTGCTCTTGCTTTTCTTTCTGTCATCCTTGGCGAAGCCGAGGACCTGCTTTTGTTTTCGCTCTTGCTTTTCTTTCTGTCATCCTTGCCGAAGCCGAGGACCTGCTTTTGTTTTTGCTCTTGCTTTTCTTTCTGTCATCCTTGGCGAAGCCGAGGACCTGCTTTTGTTTTTGCTCTTGCTTTTCTTTCTGTCATCCTTGGCGAAGCCGAGGACCTGCTGTTGGCAATTGGCAATTGGCAACTGGCAACTGACAACCCGACCACCGTCCGACCGGAGACCACCCATGCCCTACATCACCCGCCGCACAATGCTCTTCAACTCCGCCGCCGCCTCCCTCGCCCTGGCCGGATGCAAACACATGCCCTCCGGCGCCGCCCGCGGACCCAATGGCACCTACCGCGTCGGGCTCGTCTACTTCGCCCCTGAGGAAGGCGCCGACCATTGCCAGCAGGGCATCTTCGACGGATTTAAGGAAGCCGGCCTCGAGCGCGGGCGAAATCTCGACCTCATGATGTCGCACGCCAACGGCGAGATCTCGCAGATCCCCATGCTCATCCAGAACTACATGTCGCAGAACGTCGACCTCATCTTGACCATGACCACGCCCTGCCTCACCGCCGCGTGCAGCATCGCCAAAAACTCCAAGGTCGTCTTCACCTACTGCTACGATCCCGTCGCTGCGGGCGCCGGCTCCTCCTTCACCAGCCACCTGCCCAACGTCACCGGCGTCGGCTCCTTCCCTCCGGTAAACGAGACGGTTGCGATGATCAAAAAGCTCATCCCCAACGTCAAGGCCGTCGGCACCGTTTACAACAACGCTGAAGCCAATTCGGTAAAAGTCATCTCCGTCGCGCGTGAAGCCTTCAAGAAGGCCGGCATCAAGCTGGAAGAAGTCACAGCCAACAACACCAGCGAGGTCTTCCAGGCCGCACAGATCGCCTGTTACCGCAATGTCGAGGCCGTCTGGGTCACCGGCGACAATACCGCCCTGCAGAGCTTCGACGGCATCGTCAATGCCACGCAGAACGCGCACATGCCGCTCATCATCAACGACCCGGAATTTACCGCGAAAGGCGCACTAGTCTGCGTCGGGCTCGGCTGGTATCCGCCGGGCAAAGCCGGCGGCCTGCTCGCCGCGCGCGTCCTCAAGGGCGAAAACCCCTCCACGATCCCCTTCCAGGAAGTCGCCGAGCAGAAGCTGGTCCTGAATCACGACGTCGCCGCCAAATTGCACATCAAATTTCCCGCCGACGTCGAAAAAGGCGCCCAGGCCTGACGCTTTTCTGTCTGTCATCCTCGGCCCAGCCGAGGATCTGCTTTTGTTTTTGTTCTTGCTTTTCTGCTTGTCATCCTCCGCGCAGCCGAGGACCTGCCGTTCACAGATCCTCGGATCACAGGATCACTCGACCTCCAACAGCCGACAGAACAGCCCGACAGCAAAGTGTTACCCTATCATTTTTTGGAGGCAAGGACGTGGGGGCTGCCGGCTTCAAGTATCGAATTCTCATCGTGGATGACGTTCCGCTTATCCGCGAAAACCTCCCAGCTCATCCTGATGAAGAAGGGCTATGAAGTTCGCACCAGCGCCGACGGTTTTGCCGCCCTCGTCGAGCTGCGTTTCGCCCTGCCCCACTTGATTATCTGCGACCTGCGCATGCCCAACATGAACGGCTTTGCGTTGTTGTCCGTGGTGCGGCGCCGCTTCCCCCACATCCCGTCATCGCTATCAGTGGAGAGTACATAGGATCAGGTCCCACCGGACTTATTGCCGATGTCTTCATGACCAAGGGCGACTACCGGCCCGAGCAACTTGCCGGCAGAATTGAGGAGTTGATCAGTCGTTCCCCAATCAGAGCCTACATCCCCCGCCCTGATAAGGCTCCGGTATGGATCCCGGTCAACGAAAAAGGATACTTTGTGCTCACATGCCTGGAGTGTCTCCGCTCGTTCTCCGTGCCGCCCGAGCCATCCCCAGACGAACTGCGTGAGACAGAATGCCCGTTCTGCGCGGCGCGCGTGTGCTACCTGCGTACGATCTAAGCTCCTCAGTCCCCTGAACCCGGCTCTGAACCCTGCCCTCTGAACCCTGTCCCCTACTCCCGGCTCCCGGCCTTGATCATCTGCGAGGCCAGCGAGCACAGCCCCTGGCGGAACAGCTCCCGCACTGTCTCTCCGCTCCAGCCCGCAGCCTGCGGACCTCCGTGCCTGGCCAGCAGCGCCGCCGTTTCCACGGTCGAATATCCCCCCACTGCCCGCAGCACGAAAATGATCCGCATCGCGGTCGGCAGGCTCTCCAGCCACGTTCGCACGCGGTCGCGATCGGGACCGGCCATCATCCGCTCCAGCTCGTCGCGCGACATCCCAGCCGCATCCAGATCGTCATCCTCGATGCACGTGTCCACGTGCTCCAGGCCTTCGGGAGAAGCCAGGCTCGCAGCATCGCGCACCGCCAGCAACTCCAGCGCGGCGGCGACCAGGGCCCGGCGGCTCGCGAGGCGCGCCTCCTCGGGCTGGCTGCAGGCCGAAACCTCCGCGTTCGCCACCGCCGTTTCCACCAGCCGGATGGAATCCTCGCCCTCGCCCGCCAGCATCGAAGCCAGGCTGTACAACCCCGCGGCAATCAGGTCGAACATCCCTTCATAGCCCGCCAGGTTTTGCTCCACCGTCGCTTCGTCCTTCGATTGTCCGTCGAGCATGGTGTGCACCTTGCGTGCGAATTCCTGTGCCTCCGGCGGCATCGGTTGTGACGGATCCAGCCGGTTCGTGGGCTTTGAAGTCTGTTCTGGCATCGGAGCGCTCCTCATTTCGGGGGTTTGGGTGCAAGGTGCCTGTATCTATCCTCCACCCCATCGCCCGCAAGGGTCAATTGCTCCCTCCCCCCTCGAGCCGGCAATGTCTTGAACCGGCCGATGGTCGCCATCAGCCGATCTTCGCTCCGCTTCAACCGGAATTCACGCCTCGTCACAGCGCCAGAAACCATTCGGCGTTACAATCCACCCGCCTGGCAAAGTCAGCGAGGTGACCCATGCAAAAACACAATGCATTCATCGGCTACCGGGCCACTCCCTCCAACGCAGATGTGACCAACGCCCTGGGCCCTTCCGCACCCCTCTGGTCCGAACTCATCACTGAGGTCACCGCCGACCTCGGCGACCTTACCCCGGAATGGAAAGGCGTCTACCCCGACAAGTACGGATGGAGCCTCCGCCTCAAAAAGAAAAGCCGCAACATCATCTACCTGTCGCCGTGCACCGGCTGCTTTCACGTGGCATTCGTCCTCAGCGATAAGGCCCTCGCGGCCGCAAAGCAGGCTCATCTGCCCGCGTCCGTTGCCCGCGTCCTTGAAACCGCACCGCACTACCCTGAAGGCAACGGCGTCCGGCTCGAAGTAAAGCGCGCCTCCGACCTGCCCGCCATCCGCAAGCTGGCGCAGATCAAACAGGCCAACTAACGGAGCCTCGCTCTCTCGCGCCCTGTTCTTGTCATCTGTCCCTGTTGCGAGTTCCCTGTTGCCTGTTGCCTATTCTCTGTCTCGCGCGTTTGGCCCACCCCGGGCCAAACGCTGTATCCTTACCACCACGGCGATGGTCTGAGCAATGGCGAAAACCTCAAGAAAACCACGGCTCTTCAACGGCCGCGACGAATCCTGGATGCAGTTCAACCGACGCGTCCTGGAAGAAGCCGAAGATCCCACCAATCCCCTGCTCGAACGTGTCAAGTTTCTCGCCATCACCGCCTCCAACCTCGACGAATACGTTGAAATCCGCCAGGCCGGCCTCATGCAGCGCATTGAAGACGGCTACCGCGAGCCTGGATTCGACGGCCTCCGTCCCGACGAGTCGCTCACCGCCCTCACGCGCGAAATCCACTCCTTCGTCACCGCGCAATACGCCTGCTGGGATCAGCGCCTGCTCCCGGAAATGCGCAAGCAGGGCGTTCGCCTGCTCGATTGGAACGAGCTTGACGAAGACACGCAGGCATACGCGCAAAACTACTTCCAGCGCGAAGTCGATCCACTGCTGACGCCCATCTCCATTGATCCCGCGCATCCCTTCCCACGCGTGCTCAACAAGGCACTATGCCTGGCGCTGTTGCTGCGCCCCAAGCGCCGCAGCTCCAGCCCTCTCGTTCTTGGAGTGGTCACTGTTCCGCGCGCTCTGCCCCGCTTTGTCCGCCTGCCCGCCAAAGACGGCAACTTCGACTACCTGCTGTTGCAGGATCTCATCGCGAAGAATCTGGGCGGAATGTACCGCGGCTACGAAGTCCAGGCCTACACCGCCTTCCGCGTCACGCGCAACTCCAACCTCTACTTCGAAGAGGAAGAGGCGCGCTCGCTGCTTGAAACCATTCGCGTGGAGCTGCACAACCGGCGCAAGGGCGACGCCGTTCGCCTCGAAATCGAAGCCGGAGCGCATGCCGAGATTGTCGAGCGCCTGCGCACCAACTTCGAGCTCGAAGACGAACAGGTCTTTCGCGGCGAAGGCCCGGTCAACTTGTCGCGCATCATGTTCTTCTACAACGACGTGGCCCGGCCGGACCTGAAATTCTCGCCCTTCACCCCGCGTCCGCTCATGCTGAGCCGCAAGGCCACCAACATCTTCGAGGACCTGCGCACCCGCGACATCCTCCTCCACCACCCCTATGACTCCTACGACCCGGTGGTGAATTTCATCGAGTCAGGCGCGCAGGATCCAAACGTCGTCAGCATCAAGCAGACCCTCTATCGCACCAGCTCTGATTCGCCCATGTTCCAGGCGCTCATCGAAGCCGCCGCTACCAAGGAGGCTACCGTCGTCGTTGAGCTCATGGCGCGCTTCGATGAGGCTTCCAACATCCGCTGGGCGCGCAACATGGAAGACTCCGGCGTGCAGGTGTTTCACGGCGTCGTGGGACTCAAGACGCACTGCAAGCTGGCGCTGCTCGTCCGCCGCGACGAAGACGGAGTCACCCGCCGCTACTGCCACCTCGGCACCGGCAATTACAACCCCGTCACCGCGCGTTTCTATACCGACCTGAGCCTGCTCACCTGCGATCCGCAGATCACCGAGCGCGTGCACATGGTCTTCAACTATCTCACCGCGCACGCTGAAGTCGACGACTACCGACCGCTGTTCGTCGCCCCCCTCACCATGGCGGAAAGTTTCCTCGGCCTCATCCGACGCGAAGCCGAGCACGCCCGCGCCGGCCGCTATGCTCACATCGTGGCCAAAATGAACTCGCTGCTCGAGCCCGGAATTGTGGAAGCCCTCTACACCGCCTCGCAGGCCGGCGCCGAGGTCGACCTCATCGTGCGCGGAATCTCCATCCTCCGCCCCGGCGTCAAAGGCCTCTCCGACCGCATCCGAGTCCGCTCCATCGTCGGCCGACTCCTCGAGCACTCCCGCATCTTCCACTTCGCCAACGGCGGCAACGACGAAATCTACCTCGGCTCCGCCGACTGGATGCCCCGCAATCTCTTCGAGCGCTGCGAAGTTGCATTCCCCGTCCGAGATCCCGCCGCCATCGCGCGCATCCACGATGAAATCCTGCCCGCTTACCTCGCCGATACCGTGAAGGCGCGTCTGCAACAGCCCGACGGCTCCTACATCCGCGCCAGCAAGGCTCTCAAGGGCGCTCCCGCCTTCTCCGCCCAGGACTTCCTGCTGCAGCTTGCGGAAGGCAAAGCCGACATCGCCGCCATTCCCAAACAGGCCTCGCCCAAGGCCCGCCGCACGCGTGCCGCAGCCTCTCCGAGCGCCGACAAGCCCGCACAAGCCCGCCGCCCGCACAAAAAAGCTGCCGCCGCCGACTAGCCGCGCTCGCCTCTTCGCCGGATGCCATCGAGCCATTCACGCCGCAGCATTCCGCTGCCTGGCGCAATCAACCGCCTATACCGCGCCAAAACTCCACGCGGACCGGTTCGAATATTCCGGTAACCATTCCCCAATGCCTGATCCCTGACACCTACTTCCTCTTCCCTATTCTTTTGCTACCATTTCCGCAACCGCTCCGCGGTCCATGGGAGCCATCCATGTCCATCCTGCGATCTCTCACCATTGCCGTCCTTATGATCCTCGCCATCTTCTTCCTCGCCGAGGGCCTCGATATTCCGGTGCCGCATCTCCCCTGGCGCGGCTTTCCCGCCCGCGACATCTCCATCGGCGTTCTGCTCGTGTTTGCCGGCCTCGCCGTCGCCCGCTTCTGGACCATCCCGCCGGACGAATCCCGCCTCATCGATGACTGGAACCGCCGCCGAAAACCGCGCTAGCCCTCTCTCCCTCAGTCCCGGAGCCTGCCCTGAGCGAAGCCGAATGGTCCCTCTCTCCCTCTCTCCCTCTGTCCCTCTGTCCCTTTGCCTCTAGTCCCTTAGTCCCTCAGTCCCTTTTCTCCGTCCCCGCCAGCAGCAGCGTCGCGGCAAACAGCAAGGTGTCGCCCACGTAATTCAAACCCTCCACCCCGAGCGGCGTGCGAAACTCCATGACCGCGATCGGCACGTAGAACAACGCGGTGAGCACCACCAGCGCCGCTCCCGCCGTAGCCGCTGCCAGCTTCACCGTACGCGGAATCAGCAGGCCGATTCCCGCCGCCAGCAACACCATTCCCACTGCACACGCCATCAGCACCGGCGCCGGAAACCACGCCGGCGTCAATTTTTCAAGCGGGACGCCAGGCACGTGCAGCGGATGCAGGAAGTGCTCGATGCCATAAAAGATCGCCACCAATCCGACAATCGTGCGCCCCACCCGCATGAGCACGGCGCCGCCGGGGTCTCGCCAAAAACTGGCGGCCAGCACCATGGCGCCGCTGGCGAATGAAGTTTCGCGCACCAGAAGGATCCAGAAGAACCGGTCGTGCGCCCGCTGCGGCAGGTTCGGCAAATCAATGGTGACCACGATCGTGAGCAACAGCAGAGCCGTCAGCGCCGCCGACCACCGCACCTGCCGCCACGCAATAAAGCTGACCGCCGCGGCTGCCCATGCTGCCCCCACCAGGTAAGCCCAAAACAGCGATCCCGGCAGCCAATGCGGCACGATATTTGCCAGATTGCGCGCG
>Ga0207667_10005281_pt1 | contig 15756 bp, 11 predicted proteins | sample KBSCornC52_FD_184301 | JGI IMG/M metagenome (GOLD analysis project Ga0207667, IMG submission 184301) | Corn rhizosphere microbial communities from Kellogg Biological Station, Michigan, USA - KBS Corn C5-2 (SPAdes) (version 2) | ecosystem: Host-associated > Plants > Roots > Rhizosphere > Soil ... | reverse complement strand
AGATCACGCGGTTGATGCCGCCTTTCTTGAACTGCTGTTGCGCGACCGAGTACGCGAGCTGAATGCCGGCGCCGCCGTTGGTGGACCCGCCCGCTTCCAGGCTGTCGAGCGCCTTCAAGATCTTGCCGCGCTCGCGACCGGAGGTGGCCGGCAACACCAAGCCGGAGTTGCCGGCGTACACCACGATGGCGAGCGAATCCTGCGGGCGCAGCGAGTCCGTCATCAACGACAGGCCGCGCTTCACGAGCGGCAGCTTGTCGGGTGACATCATGGAGCCCGAGACGTCGAGCAAGAAAACGAGATTGCGCGGGGGGACGTTTTCTTCGCGCATTTCCTTGCCCTTGATGCCGATGCGAACCAGCTGGTGGGCGCTGTTCCAGGGGCACGACGTCACCTCGGTGCTCACCGAAAACGGCGCGCTGCCGGTGGGCTGCGCGTAGTCGTAGGCGAAGTAGTTCACCCACTCTTCGATACGGATGGCGTCCTTCGGCGGTAGCGTGCCCTCGGCCAGGAAGCGTCGCGAGTTGGAATAGGAAGCGGTGTCGACGTCGACCGAGAACGTGCTCAGCGGCTGGTTCTGCACCGACAAGAACGGGTTCTCGGTGACGTGGGCGTAGTTCTCGGTGTTCATCTCTCGGTCGCGCTCGATGGGCGCGCTGGTTGGCGCCGGCGGTGGGGCCAAGACGGCGTTGGGCTTGCTAGGCGCGGACCGAAAAGCGTGAGTGCCCCCGAGACGTCCTAAACCGGCCAGCCCCTGCCCACCTCCGCCTACGCCGCTGCCCTTCAGGCTCAGCCCGCCGGCAGCCGGCATTCTTATCGGCGTCGGTGCCGGCGTCTTGGGCGATGCGCTACCCAGGGCTTCCTTCTTCTTCTCGGCGGGTGCCGACGTGGCAGGGGCGTCGGCGACGGGACCTGCCTCTTTGCTCGAGCTTTCGTCGCGGATGGCGGCTGGCGGGGGTGCGGCAACGGCTTGGTCGGCGCGTGCGGCCGAGGCAGCCCGCTTGGGCGTTTCCGAATGCTCGGCCGTGCCGGCGCTGGGTGTGTGCGAGCAGCCGCCCAGCAGCGACAGCGCCACCAACCCCACGACCGACCTACGAAAACGCGAGAAAATACAGCTCGACGGCGTCGCCACGGCAACCATGTGAAACCTCCAAAAAAACTGACTGGCGAAGGACAGACGCCCGTCAACGCCGAAAGTTCTGGAGAACTTACAGGGAAGGTTTTCGCGCGCTCGACGTTGCCGCCGGCGCTACTGGGTTTGGAGGCACTGATTGGGCAACGTGCATGCGCCGTTGCAGCACGTCTGAAAGTCACCGCAATCGATGGTGGTGTCTTGGCACTGGCCTTTCACGCACTTCGACGTGACGCAGGGATTGGTGCCGATCGGCACCGCCGCCGTCACCACCCTGACCTGGCAGTCGTCGTCTACCTTGCAACCGGCGACGCAGCCCTGCGCGACGTTGCACAGGTGGCCGGCGCCGCACACGCTGTCGTCGGGCGTGTGGGTGCAGCCCATGGCGCCGCAGCCGTCCTTGGTGCACGGAATGTTGTCGTTGCATTCCTCCGCGCTGCAGCAAGCGGCGCAACCGTTGGCGCAGCAGTGCGTGCCTGCCGCGCAGCCATCGAAAAAGCACGCGCCGCCGTCGCAGCGGGGGTTGCTTTGGCAGGTTGCGGGGTGGCAGTCACTGCCAGTCGTGCACACGGGCGCCTTGATGCAGCCCTTGCTGGGATCACACAAAAAGCCAGCGCCACACTGCTCGGCTTGCGGGGTGTTGCTGCACTGGCCACCGCCGCACTTGTCGACGGTGCAGCCCACCTTGTCGTCGCACTCGTTGGCGCTGCAGCACTTGCCGCACGTTGCGGTCTGACCGTCCGCGCTGGGGCAACACTGCTGGTCTTTGCCGCACCGCGGCAGCTTGCTGCATTTGCCGTCCTGACAAGAGCCGACCAGGCATGGATCTTTGTGATCGTCGCACTGCGAGTCGTTGCAGCATTCAGCGCAGCCCTTGCCTTCGCAGCACAGCTTAGCCGACGGATCCGGGCAGAAGTCGTGGTGGCAGAAGTTGCCTTCACACGAGTCGACGGTGCAAGCGGCGTTGTCGTCGCACACGGTGGCGGCTTCGCCGGGCAGGCCGGTGCAAGCTTGGCGTGCCACGCAGCCGTCGTTCGCCGAGCAATACTCGGAAGCACCGCACTTGGCGTCGTTGGGCACGAACATGCATTGCCCGGAGAAGCAGGTATTGGTCGTGCAGTCCAAGCCGTCGTCGCAGTCAGTGTTCTCGCAGCACTGCGCGCAGTCGCCGCCACAACACTTTTCGGCCCCGGGGCACTTGGGGGAAGCGTCGCACGTGCCGTCCGCGTTGCAGCGGTCGGTCGTGCAGATGTTCTTGTCGTCGCAGTCTTCGGGGCCGTCGCAGGCCTGCACGGCCGCATCACCACCGTCGTTGACGCCGCCGCTGTTCGCGCCGCTGCTACCCTTGCCACCGGAGCTGGAGGTGCCGGCCGCGCTGTCGTCCGCGGTGAAGGCGCCGCCGCTACAGCCGCTCGTCCACAGGGCGGGCAACAGCGTGCCGGCCAACGCCAGCAACACGAACTTGGGCTTCAAGAAGCTCACGGCAATTCTCCTCGGCAAAGAAGCTGAATCGCCAACGACGCCGGCGACCCAGGCAAGAGCCGGCAGTATAGCAGCCGGCTCGAAATCCGAGAAAATGCTGGAAAATGAGCAGGAGTGTCAGACTCTTACCCCGCCGGAGCCTCAGCGGGGGTCTTTGCGATATCGCGACGTCGCGGACGCCAGGTCGCGTCTGGCCGAGCTCGGGGCTAGGCGACCTCTCGCCGCTCGGCCGTGCCGTCCGGTGAAATCAGCAAATACGGAGAGCCGCGGCGCTGCGTGTACGAAAACGACGCCGAGTTCAGGTAGCCCTCGGCCTCGTCTTCACAGTGCGTGTGGCCGAACACGACGAGGCGTGCGTCCGTCACTTGGCGAACCAGCTCGGCGCCCGCGTACAGCCTCTTCACCGGCAAGCTGGAGTAGCGATCGACGCCCTTTTTCACCGAGCGGTGCAAATACAGCGCGCTGGATAGGGCCATGGCCCCGCCGACCACGCCGCCGACTCCTCCGAACAAGACTCGCGTGGCGCCACCCGCGACCCCCAACGTTGCCAACACGCGATCGAAGTACAGCCGGAAAAACGTCTGTTCGAAGTCTTCGTGGGTGGGGCGTGGCAGCGCTGCCAACAAGCTTCCGACTACGTCGCTCGATATGCCGTTGTGCGACGCGAAAGCGGAGACGGCGTCGCGACCGCGAGCTTTTTCCGCGCCCAAACGCTCGGGCACTGCTGCCTCCGCCGTCAGTCGGCTCGAGATCAAGAAGTAGTGCAGAACAATCAGGGGGGCGCGGCCGCGGAAGGTTTTGATGGCGTGGACGAACCCTTGCAGCGGCGTGGTGTGGTGCGCGTGTGCGAACGTGAAGGCGTCGTGCGGCGAAAGGAAGCGGCGCGTGAGCGAAATGCCGAGGGGCTCGGTTTCCGGTGACCAGACCGCCAACGGGTGCGCTGGAGCGTTGTCGGGATCGTGCACGTGCCCGTGCTCCACGTGCACGCCGCCGCGGCGAATGAACCAAGGCTCGATGCTCAGGCGCGCGTTTGCGCCCACGCCGCACAGCTCCAGCAAGCGCTCGCGCGTGCCGCGCGTAACCACGCCCGCGTCGTGATTGCCGCCGATGAAGGTGAGGGCATGGCCCGCGGCCAAGTGCTGGCGCATCGCGGCCGTCAAGTCAGGATAATGAGCCAGGATGTCGCGCACCGAGTCGGCCGGGTTGCGGCTCGGCACGTCGAGCGACAGATTGAAGATGTCGCCGGCGAGCACGATTTCGTGCCCCGCGTGACCCTGGATCAAGCGGGCCAGGCGAGCGGCGCTGCGCTCGGAGCCGGTGGCCTCGAGGTGCACATCGCTGGCAATGGCTAGCGGCTCGCTCGTCCCGATCATCGTTCGGAGAGTCTTTTCCGCCGATGGGCGACGGCGCAAGCGTTTGGGGCAAGAGGCGCCACAAAGGACAAGCCGCCACACCCACGTTCGCCTCAAGACGGATTGTCGTTACATTCTGGTAACTTCTAAGGGTGCCCGGGAGCTTCCCCCGGCGGCGGTTACGTGTATGCTCCCGCCGGTTCATGCAGCGCGCTTGGCAGCGATTCGGTACGACGGCAGGCAAAGCGGCAACCTCTGCGGCCAACCTCCTCTGGCCTTGGCTCGAGCGCTACGCGGAGGCCAACGAAGGGCGCGCCGTGCAGCCCAAGTGGGCGCCGGCGCCTTTGATTCGCAAACGCGAGCGAACTTTTCCGCAGCTCGGCTGGCCCCGCCAGACCGACTCGCTTTGCCCCGACTGCACCAAAGAGGCGCGCGCCCAGGTGCTGAGCGGCGCGCAAGACTTGGACAGCTTCGTCGCCAGCAACCCCGGCGAGATCCGCGCGGAAATCATCGAGCGGGACGGGCGAGTGTTGATGGTCAAGGAATGCCCGAAGCACGGTCGCTTCGAGGACGTCATGAGCATCGACCCGGCCTTCCTGGCCCGGATCGAGAATTTGTTTCCGGGGCGCGATTACCTGTCGCCGAAATCCAAGCTGCGCGACCACGGCACCTCGACCATCAAGTACGGGCGCGGCTCGGTCTTGACCGTGGACTTGACCAACCGCTGCAACATGATGTGCGACCCGTGCTTCATGGACGCCAACCAAGTTGGGTTCGTGCACGAGCTGGCCTGGGAAGAGGTGCAGCAAATTTTGGACGACAGCCTGGGCGTGAAGCCGCGGCGCCAGCTGTCGGTGCAGTTTTCGGGTGGTGAGCCCACGCTGAGCCCCCATTTCATTCAGGCCATCAAATACGCGCGCGACGTCGGCTACTTTTGTGTGCAGTGCGCGTCCAACGGCATCCGTTTCGCGCAAGAACCGGAGTTCTGCCACGAGGCCAAGCGCGCCGGGCTCCGCCTTTGCTACCTGCAGTTCGACGGCGTGACGAACGAAGCCAACAGCCACCGCAAGGTCGGCAATTTGTTCGACGTCAAGCTGCGCGCCATCGAGAATTTGGCCGCCGCCGGCATCGACGTGGTGCTCGTGGTCACGGTCGTCAACGGCGTGAACAACGAGCAAGTCGGGCCAATCGTCCAGTTTGCCATCGACAACGCCGACAAGATCACGGTCGTCTCGTTTCAGCCCGTCAGCTTCACCGGTCGCGACGAGGACATTGCCCTCGAGCAGCGGGTGGCGCAGCGCTACACCCTCAGCCACCTAGCCCACGATTTACACGATCAGCTGGGGGTGACCGAGCCGATGCGCGACTGGTTCCCGCTCTCGGCCATGAACCCGTTCAGCGACGTCGTCGATCTGCTGCAAGGGCCCGCCGCCGACTTCGGTGCGCTGAAGTGCGGCTGCCACCCCAACTGCGGCATCGGTACCGCGCTGCTCGTGAACAAGCGCACCAAGAAAATGGTGCCCTTGGCCGAGTTCTTGAACCTCGAGCAAATCCTGAAGGACATGCAGCAGATCGCCGACGCCGGGCGTACCAAGCCCGAGTCGTTGGCGGCCATTGCGCTGTCGCTGATGCGTAACTTCGACGTGACCCGCGCGCCGGAGGGCTACGGCTACGCCGAGTTCATCAAGCAGTTTTTGAGCCAAATTGGCGCGAGTGGCGGCAAAGTAGGCGCTACCGAAGGCGACGCCGCCAAGTTCGAATGGCGCTTCCTGTTCGTTGCCGGCATGTGGTTTCAAGATCTGTTCAACTACGATTTCCGCCGCACCGAGATGTGCATCATCCCGTACGGCACGCAGTTGGGGGAGATCTCGTTCTGCGCCTACAACACCGGCGTCGGCTTCCGCCAAATCGTCGAAAAGATGAAGCACACCGCTACCGTCGCCGAGTGGTACCGGGAGCACGGCCGTCACCCCGTGTACGCCAAGAATCAGCAGCTGCCGCTGCCGCAATCACCGCTCAGCGTGGTGACGCGCCCCGTCGACGGCCGCCGCCGCCTGCCCATCGCCGCCGAGTGACGGCGGGGGGCCCCCCTCAGCGCGAACGGAGCGCGGTCAGCCGTCGGCCGGCTTCGAGCAACGTTTCGTCCTTCTTCGGGTAGCAGAAGCGGATGCGTCGTTTGGCGTCGGGGTCGCCGCGGCGATAAAAGCTGGACGCGGGCACGACGGCGACGCCGATCTTTTCGATCAGGAAGCGCGTGAATTCGACGTCGTCGGTGATGCCGACGTCGGGGTATTCGGCCATCACGTAGTAGGCGCCCCGCGGCGAGCTCGGCACGAAGCCGGCTTGGGTGATCAGCGGCAAGAACAAGTCGCGACGGCGCTGGTATTCGTGCTTCAGCTTCTCGTAGTAGCTGGGCTCGAGCTCGAGCGCGGCGACGGCGCCTTCTTGTAGCGGAGCGGGCGCGCCCACGGTCAAAAAGTCGTGAACCTTGCGGATAGCGGCCGTGAGATCCGGCGGGGCGATGGCGTAGCCGATGCGCCAGCCGGTGATGCTGAAGGTCTTGGAAAGCCCGGAAATCATCACCGTGCGCTCGCGCAGCCCCGGCAGCGTCATCGGGTACACGTGCTCGGCGCCGTCGTACACGATGTGCTCGTAGATTTCGTCGGTGAATAGCAGTGCGTCGAACTCTTCGCACAAGGCGCCAATCTCCATCAGCTCCGCGCGCGTGAAGACCTTGCCGGTGGGGTTGTGCGGCGTGTTGACGATGATGCCCTTGGTGCGCGGCGAAAACGCGGCGCGAAGCTCGGCCGGGTCGTAGCTCCAATCGGGTGCGCGCAGCTTGACGTAGACTGGCGTCGCGCCTGACAGGATCGCGTCGGGGCCGTAGTTCTCGTACCAAGGCTCGAACACGATCACTTCCTCGCCCGGGTCGACGGTCGCGAGCAGCGCCGAGATCATCGCCTCCGTCGAGCCGCAGCACACCGTGAGCTCACGCTCCGGATCGATCGCGACGCCGCTCGCGCGCTCGTGCTTCTTGGCCAACGCGTCGCGAAACGCCTTGGCGCCCCAGGTGATGGCGTACTGATTCTTGTCGGCGTCGATGGCGCGCTTGGCGGCTTCTTTCAGCGCCGTTGGTGCCGGAAAATCCGGGAACCCTTGGGCCAGGTTCACGGCTTGATGCTTTTGCGCGAGACGGGTCATCTCGCGGATGACCGACTCGCTGAATTGCGCGGCTTTCTTGCTGATGAACTGGCGACCCGGGCGTGACATCGCCGCGGACTCTAGCGCGCGCCAGACGGCCCTGCGACGGGCAATCTGGCTCGTGGTCTGCCGTTCCGCTGGCTCGCGGTTCGAGCTCAGGCTGGGCGGCGGCGCCGGCGAAGCATGGCGCTGCCCAGCCCGAAAGCGGCGAAAAGGGCGCTCCACGAGCTGTTTGGCACGGCGATGCTGCAACCGCCGCCGCCGCTGCTGCTGGTGGCGTTGGGGCTGCTAGAGCCGCCGCTGCCGGGAGTGCCGGTCGACGCCGGAACCACGCTCGCGTTGTAGTCGTCCAGCATGGTCGCGATAGACGCGGCGTTGTCTTCGACCACTTTGCCTGCGCCGCTTGCGCCGGTGCGCACGACGCGTCGGTTGGACGGCAAGCTGTCCAGCGCTGTCGGCCACGTGGCGGAGCTGCTGGCGTTTCCGCGGACCACGCCGCCTTGCGGCAGCTCGATACGCCACGGAGCCTCGGACTGAAGCAGCTTTGGATTGCACTCGATCACGCGCTCTGCCGTGTGCTGGTTGTCGACGTCGTCCAAGTCGGCGTTGAAGGTGAAGATGGGATCGACGGTCATCTCTTCGGCCGATAACGTCGTGTATAGGCGCGTCATGTTGGGGTGCGCATCGATCAGGTTTTGCACCAGCTTGACGGGGTCGATGACGCTCTTCTGTAGCTCGGCCAAGTAGCTGGCGGGCTTGAACTGAATTTGTCCCGCGTAGCAGTTCGGGCAAAGCTTGAAGTCTTCGAAAGCCAGGTTGGCGGGCAGGGTGACGGCGGCGCGCGTGGCGTCCCAAAAACCGTCCCAAGCGCCGTATTGTACGTAAACTTGCGTGAAAAATTCGCTGAAGCTGCCGTAGATTTGGCTCTGAATCGCGGTCCAAGCTTGGGCGTCCGATTGCGTCCAAACGAGGGACTTGAGCTTGTCGGTGCTGCCGGCAAACTCGGTCACGAAGCCTTGACCGCCCGCGTCGTTGGCCGCTTCAATCACCACCGCGTTGTAGGTTGAAGAAGCGTTGAACCAATTGATGCGCGCTTCGTTCAGCTCCAAGGATAGGTAGTTCCGGGGCACGGCACGGCTTGGGCCAAGCAGCCAGGTCAGCACCCCCATGTCGTCGTTGGCGGCAACGGCCGTGAGCTTCACCGGGATGGACGCCTCCGCGCCGGTGTAGGTGAGCACGATGGGACGGATCGAGCCGCTGTCGGCGCCTTTGGTCAGCTTGAGCGCCAATAGATACATGCCGTCTGCCAGATATGGGCCCAAAAGGCCGGCGGCGCCTTGCGGTACGTCGTACTGGTTCTGTCCCAGCCAAGCGATGGCGGCGTCGGCCGGCTCGGCCAGGCTTTGATCGAGCGAGATGACCGTCCATTCGAACGCGCCCACGACGCCCGACGCCTCCACCGTGACGCCACTGCCGTCCGGGCTGATGAGAGGTCCGCCGCTCGCCGTGCCGCCGCTGGCGCTGCCCGGCAAGCCCGAATTGTTGAAGTCCTGTTGGCGGCAGGTACCTTCGACGCGCGTCGTCAGGGTGTAGTTCGGGTTGGTGGCGGCTTGCAGACGTTGGAGCGCCAGGTTGGAAGCAACCCCGATGTCCGAATCGGCCTTGGGAACCGAGGAGATGGGTAGCAGCCACGAAAAGTTCTTGGACGGTCCCTGATATTGAATCTGAATGACCGCGGTGGTGGTGCCGTCACCGTTGTCGGCGAAGATGATGCCCTCCGCCGCCTGATTGACGGGCTGCGATTGGTTGCAGAAGAACCCGCCGCAAGCGACCGCCGGGGCCGAAAATAAGGCGCCGGCGCTGAGCACCGCGGCCAGAAACGCGCATCGATTGAATGTCAGCATGACCGAGCTCCTCGAGGGCCGCGAATAGGCCGCTAGACGGCATTTGGCACCGAATGCCACTCGCTTGCTTGCCTATTTTGCGGTTGACCGCAGCGGGCGCAAGCGAAGTGCCGAGTCGCCTGCCGCGACCTCAGAGGACCGCGACGGTGGGTGGAGCGCGACGCCGAGCCGCTTTGCGCCAGATTGTGCCAGCGATGGCGCCCCTGGAGCTGAGCAATCGTCAATGAATCCACGTGCCTGCGTTCGCAAGCGGATTGGTACGCCAATTGCTCAATGCGGTGCATGCGCGCTTCTGGAACCGTTTGCAGATTGCTGGTGGGTGCGGCGGCTCTCGTCTTCGTCCGCAATGCCAGCGCGCAAACGGTGCGCTTCGAGCTCGATGGCGAAGCGCCTCTCACCAGCGCCGCTTGGACCTTCATTCAGTCGGGAGCTACGTCGTCGTTCAGCGCTGGCTTGCTGCGGCTGCAGTCGAGCCACGGGTTTGCGGAATGGATGTTGCGGGCGGCTCCAGACAAGCCGGCCCCGACCACCGGGTGGCTCGCCGACGCGAAGCCGGGGCGCGGCTGGTGGGTCGAGGCGCGCGTGCAGATCGCGACTGCTACGAATTGCATCCTCAGTGGGCCGGGCATGTGGATCGACGACGGCAAGTCGTTCGTTCAGCTGCACATCGACGCGACTAGCGCCCGTTTGAGCGCCACGCAGACTCGCGCCTTTACGCTGAGCGGCGGTGGCTTTCACGTTTACCGTGTTCAGAATCTCGGCGGTCGACATTTTCAGCTGCTGATCGACGGCGCGCTCGCGCTCGACGACCCCGCGCTCGAGACGCAAGAGAACGGCAAGGCCTTGATGTTCGGTGATCTCGGCGGCTGCGACGCGACCGATGCCACTTGGGACTACGTCGCCTACGAAGCGTTCGGGCCTGGCGCGGCGCCCGGTGACGAGGACAGCGACGGCGTGGCAAACGCCGGAGACAACTGCGCGCTGTTGGCCAATGCCGACCAGGCCGACGCCGACAAGGACGGTGTGGGTGACGCGTGCGACCTGTGCGTGCACGACCCCGACAACGACCTGGACAACGACGGCATTTGCGCCGACACGGACGCTTGTCCCGCCGACGCGCGCAACGATCAGGACCATGACGGAGTGTGCGACACCATGGAATGCGCGCCGTTTCAGCTCGGTACGTCGCAGCCCGCAGCCTGCCCATCCATTTGCAACTGCCGGCCCATCGGCAACGACCCGATCGGGGGCTTTGGCAATCTGGACAACTTTGGTGGCACTTACGGCGTAGGTGTGGGTACCGGTGGCATGGGTGGTACGGGCACGAGCGGCAGCGGAACGAGCGGCGCAGCTCACAGCGCCGGGCGGGGCGGTGCCACATCGAGCGCTGGCTCGGTGGGTACGAGCGGCGGCGGCGAGTCGTCGGCCGCCGTGCCCGTTTCCGAGAGCGCCGGCTGCGGTTGTCGCGCGCACGGCTCCCCCGAACGCTCTACCGGCGGCTGGCTCACACTCGTGGCGGTGGCGGCCGCGGTCGGCTCGCGTCGCGTACACGGTCGGAAAGCGCATGCGCGGCGCCGGAGCTGAGGCTGTTTGAAGGCCGAAGAGCTGTGTTAGCCTGCAGGGTCATGACGCCTTCGGAGAAGAACATCGTCAAGTCGCTCGTGGCAGTTGCGTGGGCCGACGGTACCGTCAAAGAGCCGGAGGTCGGCATGATCGACAGCCTGCTCTGGGCGTTCGGCGCCAGTGACGAAGACGAGGCCGAGGTGCGTGAGTTTGCCAAGAAGAAGCGAACCATCAAAGACGACGTGCCGCTCGACGCGCTGGCGTCGGGTGACCGCGAGCTTTTGTTGGCTCACGCGGCACTCTTGACCCACGCCGACGGTAAGCAGACCAAAGCCGAAGAGAAGCTGCTCAAGGACTTGGCGGACCACCTGGGCATCACCGGCCCCGACGCCAAGCGCATCGCCGAAGAAGCGCGCACGCGGGCCGAAAAGCTCGCATCCAAGGTCTGACTCGGGCGCGCTTCGCAGCCGCAGGATCTTGGCTCGCAGCAGGCCGGAAACTACGGACACCCCCTAGGTGATGAGCTGCCCTTGGGCGCCGTGACGGCGGTCGACCGGACCGTCGAGCGGCGGGCACTGCATCTCACCCAGGGCGACAACGCGGGCCCCCGGGAAAGCCCGTCGTAGGTCTTCGGCTTGGCTGGCGCCGTTCGTGGCAACGCAAGTCAGGTGGGCGGTGAACGGCCCGAGGGTAGCCGTCGCGTTCGTCGTCGCAAGCACGTGCAGGTTGCGTCTGCCTGGCGGTACCACCAGCTCCGACGAGCAGCTGAGCCAGCCGCTGCCGGCGTCGAACAGCTCGAACGCGTAGGCGGCGGCGTCGCGATCTCGGCGCGCTTCGGCCTGCTCGGCGGCGCTTTTCGGGCCGGGTGGCAGCTCGCTCTCCAGGGCCTGAAGCTCTTGAGCCAGCTGGCCGGCGACGATTCGAGCTTGGTGCTCCGTACCCACCACGCACACCACGCGCGGGCTCAAGCAGCCCTGCTGATCGAATAATGCGGTGTCGAGCGCGACGGCGCGTGCGTCATCGCTTCCCCAATGCGCGGTGTCGATCACCACTGCTCCAAAGCCGGCACCGTGCGGGTGAAACCACACGCCGGACGGAAGCGAGCGACGCAGCTCGGCGAGCGTCGTGTCGGCTCCGTAGCTCCAGAAATGGTCGCCGGGCGCTGGAGATAGGCCGCGGACGAGCTCGAACGACTCCGGCGCGAGCCGATGCAGCGACTCGGCCAAAGCCGGGTCGCGGCGTGAAGGGCGCACGCTGACGTGCGGCGACGAGGCGACGCCAATCGCGATCGCCCGTAGCGCGGCCACGAAGACGTTGCTCGACAACAGCACGTGCGCGCGCGGAGCTTCGGGCGTCGACGCCACCAGCGCCTGCAAATCCCCGGTCGACGGCCGTATTTCCAAGGCGTGCGCCAGGCCCCGCTCGATGCCGGCCGGCGACAAGCCGGTCGTCTCCAGCAGGCGTGCGCGCAAGGCCTGACCCGGCGCGGTTTCGGGGTCGGCCAGCGTCCGTGCGGCTTCGAGCAGGCGCTCGACGCGCGCCTGGCGTTCGGCCGTCTCAGCCATGCAACAGCGCCTCGATGGCGAGCGAGCAGCCGCGCGGGGGGGCACCGGCTTGGCGCCCGAGCAGCTGAACGCCGCCCTGCGTGCGACGCACCAAGTCTTGGGTGACGACGCTGACGGCGCTGTCCACGTTGCCCAAATCGATGAAGCGCGCGAGCCCAGCTTCGCCCTCGGCGACGGGACGCAAGCTCACCGGATCGACGGGCGTGACGCGCAGCCAGGGCGGCTCGAAGTAGACGCCCGGTTGTGCGCCAGGCTCGCGCGCGGCCAGCGCGCTCTCGACGATGGTGCCTTCGTACAGTTGGCTGGTGAGCTCGGTCATGCCGTACTCACCCACGACGCGCGTCGGAGCAAGCTGTAAGGCTTCGCTGACGCCGGCGCGAAGCTCTTCCATCGTCACTTCGCGGCTGCGGCCTTTGAAGCCGCCGGTCTGCATCACCACGCTGCCGGCCGGTAGGGCCAAGCGCGCTCCGGCAAGATCGTCCAGCAAGCGCACGAGCGCGAACGCGGTGCCGAGCAGCAGCAGTGGTTGCGAACGCTGGGCGGCGCTGCTCGCAGCTAGCTCCAAACCTCGCAAATCGACCCCGTTCGCGTCCAAGAGCCAGCGTGCGCTCGAGCTGCTGCTGAACGCGGTTTCGGCCCCGAGCGGCTGGCCGTCGAACGCTTCCATGAAGCGAGCCATCATGTAGCCGAGCGAAGAGGTGGCTGGCTCCGTCAGCTTGGGCGCGAGAGCGACCACGACGGCGCGGCCCTCGGGACCGAGCAGCGCTCCACGCCCGAAAGCCAGGGACAAGCGCTCGTAGGTGTCGGTCCGGCGCATGGCGTGCGTCCCGCGCTCGGCGCCAGTCGTACCGCTGGTGAAGAAGCGCACCGCGTCCAGCTCCGCGGCGTACGTTGCCACGCGCGCCAATCGGAAAGCATCGCTCGGCACCGGCGGAATGTCGTCCAATGCTTCGAGCCTGGACCCGCGCGCCGCCAGCAGCCGACGAAAGCCCGGCGACGCTTCGGCCTGAAATCGCGCGATATCGAGCGCCAGCGCCGTAAAGTCGTCGTTCGCGCCAGCCTCGGCAAAGCGCTGCACGCGCTCGTGCAACCGATTGGAGCTTTGGAGCAAAGCTTGTGACATGCGCGGCTCCGTCTCAGCCAAGCCGAGAAATTTGCTCGACGATCACGGGCACGGAGTCGAAGAGCACGCTCTCGTCGATGTTGAGCGCGGGCGTGAGCACCAGTACTTCACGCTGGCCACCACCGGTGGAGGTGACGTACCCGGCTTGCAGCAACCCTCGCATCAGCTGGCTGGCGATGCCGGGGCGCTCGCCCAAATCGACCCCGAGCATCAGGCCGAAGCCCCGCACTTGTCGCACCTGCGCCGAGTCGGCCAGAGCCGAGCGTAGGGCGTCGGCGTAGCGGGCGCCCAGGTTGGCGGCGCGTTCTGGAAGAGCTTCTTTGCTGAGCACGTCGAGGGTGGCGATGGCGGCACTGGCCGCGAGCGGAGCGCCCGCGAAAGTGGCGGTATGTACCACCTCGGCCTCGCGACGCCAGCTCTGCATCACGGCGGCGCTGCCGATCACGGCGCTCAGCGGCAAGCCGCCACCCAACCCCTTGCCCAGGCACAAGAGGTCCGGCACCACACCCTGCGCGACGGTGCTCAACCAAGTGCCAGCGCGCCCGAGCCCGGTCCAAATTTCGTCCGCGATGAACAGCGCGCCCTGCTCGGCGGCGAGGCGCCGTAGCTCGCTCAAAAATCCGAGCGGGGGCGCCACCACGCCGCCGCGTCCCAAGACGGGCTCAATCAACAGCGCTCCCACGTCACCCGCAAGCAGGCGGGTCCGGCACTCCGCCAAGCTTTGCGCCGCGCTTTCCGCGCTCGTGGGATACGGAGCGAAGCCTACGTGTTGGCTCAGCTCGGCCGCGAACGGAGCGCGATAGCTTTCGCGCAGTCCGCACGCTGCCAGCGGCCCATAGCCGAGCCCATGGTACGCGCCCGTGAACGCCAACACCCCGGGTTTGCCGGTCGCAAGCTTGGCCGTCTTCAGCGCCGCGCTCACCGCGTCCGAGCCCGACTGAGCCAAGATGCCTTTGGCGCCGGGCTCGGGATAGAGCTTGGTCAAGCGCTCCAGCAGCGCAATCTTCGCGTCGCTGGGATACAGGTCCCCCAAGGCTTGCAGCAGCCGCTCGGACTGCAGCGCGATCACCCGCTGCACCGACGGGTGCAGGTGCCCGACCAGCAACGCGCCGAAGCCGCCCGCCAAATCGACGTAGCGATTGCCGTCGACGTCGGTCACGTTCGAGCCATGCCCGGTGGCGTAAACGATGCCGCCCGGCGGCCCTGGCGGCAAGATCGGACCCATGGGCGCCGCCACGTGTGCATGCCGCACCAGCCACGTGCGCGACGTGGGGCCGGGCGGCGGCACCCGTATCAGCGGGGGCAGGTCTGGCTCTGCTCGTGCGCTTTTCACCGAGTCGTTCGAGCTCACGAGCACACGCGGTTTCGGCCACCCCGCTTGGCTTCGTAGAGCTTCTCGTCGGCGCGCTGGATCAAGTCGGAGGCCACCTTGTCGTTTTCGCCCAGCAAGGCCGTGCCGATGCTGACCGTGACCGGGATGCGCTCGCCCTGGAAGACGAAGGCGTGATTGGCGACGCGCGCACGCAAGCTCTCCGCCAAGGCCGCGGCGCCGGGCAGAGGGGTCTCGGGCAGCAGGATCACGAACTCTTCTCCGCCGTAGCGAGCGAACACTTCCTCACGGCGAATTCGCTCCTGCACGATGCGCGCAAGCTCACGCAACACGTGGTCGCCGGCGAGGTGCCCGTACTGGTCGTTGATGCGTTTGAAAAAGTCGATGTCGAACATCAACAAGCTGAGATCACGCTCGTAGCGCCGGGCCCGCATCAGCTCTTTTTCCAAAGCCTCGAACAGCGCGCGCTTGTTGTGGATCTGCGTCAGACCATCGACGATGGTCATGCGATAGATCTCTTCGTGGTATTTGGCTTCGGCGTCGGCGCCCGACAAAAACTTCAGAATGCTGGGGCCCACTTTGATGCGGTCCCCGTTCACCAGCAGCTGCTCGCGCGAGATCTGCTCTTCGTTGACGTAGGTGCCGTTGGTGGAGCCGTCGTCGACCACGTACCAAGCGCCGGCGCGTCGCTCCAAGTGCGCATGGCGACGCGACACTGAGTCGCCTTCGAGCACGATTTGGCTGTCGGCGCCGCGACCGACCCGCGTGGGGCTCTTGTCGAGCACGAACCGTTTGCCGAGCAAGCCAGGCTCGGCGGTATAAATGACTACCAGGCAATCATTGCTCGGCGAGTCATCGGGCGGTGGCTGTTGAACCACCTGGGTAACCCGGGTCTTTTCGTCGTAGTCAGCCGTCACGAAAGCCCCCCGCGCTCCGTATCCACATCCACGCGACCCCTTGGCAGGCCACACCACCCGCGATGCTTGCGGGGGTCAGCTGAGCCCAAGGCGGAAAAATCATAAAATTCCCGAACACTTCAGGGTAACCCGCCCGATTTGGGACCGTCAAGGGAAGGCCCCGCCCACACCGGGAAAGCCCCGTGCG
>Ga0207667_10005275_pt1 | contig 15765 bp, 18 predicted proteins | sample KBSCornC52_FD_184301 | JGI IMG/M metagenome (GOLD analysis project Ga0207667, IMG submission 184301) | Corn rhizosphere microbial communities from Kellogg Biological Station, Michigan, USA - KBS Corn C5-2 (SPAdes) (version 2) | ecosystem: Host-associated > Plants > Roots > Rhizosphere > Soil ... | reverse complement strand
GGAGCCGCCTCAAAACTGGCACAGCGACATTTAATTCTTACTTGCTCGAAGTTGATGGTGGTACTTGCTACACCGTTGGCGGTGCAAATTTAACCGTCAATACGTGGACCTGGGTAGATTATCAAAATGGCAACACGGCTTCGCCAATCAATATTCTTTTGGCTGCTGGTAACCACACCTTTAAGCTATATGGCAACGCGCCCAGCGTCGAAGTAGACCGGCTCATTTTGGCAACCGATACCTCATGCGTCCCAACTGGTACCGGCGATAACTGTGTGTCGGTTACACCGACGCCCACAACCTCGCCAATCCCAACCACATCACCTACGCCCACTTCTGTGCCAACCCCTACCGCTACTTCCCAGCCTACCCCAACTCCCACCTCTAACCCAACGCCCACGCCGACTCTGCTTGGCGACCTCGATGGCGACCACCACGTTACCGGTCATGACGTCGCTCTACTACTCGTAAATTGGAATAAGACAGTCCCAACTAACACTGGTGGCGACTTAGATGGTAACGGCTTAGTGAACGGCCATGACGTGGCCTTGCTGTTAGTAAACTGGGGCAAATAGAACTCCTCGAGCACTGCTGGCACTCTTGACACTCGAGTGCTAATAGGGGTAAGCTAGGGGTATTATGACTGACCGTCAGGAACAGATTTTGTCCTCAATAGTCGAACAATACGCCGAGGTAGCCAGCCCGGTCGGCAGTAGCCTCTTGGCCAAAGTTTTTAACGTTTCCTCGGCCACCATCCGAGCAGAAATGGCCGAACTAGAACGACTTGGGCTGATTATGCAGCCGCACACCAGCGCCGGCCGCGTCCCCACCGATAGGGGTTACCGTTTATACGTCAATAACTTGGCCGGCGAAAAGCATTCGCTCGTCGAGAACAGGGGTGAAAAAGCGCTGTCAGCGCGCGTCCAAGACGGCGGTTTACCAGAGCGAACTATTCGTAACGCGGTGGATACGCTCGTGGAGCTAACGCACAACCTTGGCCTAGCTACCATCGGGGATCAGCTGTACATGAGCGGCCTCAGTAATTTGTTTGGCCAGCCTGAATTTATGCAAAAGGGCCAAGTCCAACAAGTTGCGAGGTTGTTGGACAATCTTGAACCATGGCTGCGCGAGGCGGCGCCGAACCAGCCGCTCAGTGTTTATATTGGCCAGGAGAATCCCATCGGTCGAGCCGCTGGCTGCAGCCTAATTATTAGTCGATTCCGGAGTCCGTTTAGTGACCGCAGCTACATCGGTACGCTTGGCCCAACGCGTCAGAGCTACCGTGAGGTTATGATGCTGGTCCGCCACGCCGGCGAAGAACTTGAAGAAGTACTATACAGCTAAGGAGGACCAATGGCTCACAAAAAGCAAGATGACCAAGAAGATCTATTGCAACAAGCCAGCGCCCAGCTGGAAGAATTAACAGCTGCCCTACAGCGCGAGCGAGCAGATGCTATGAACCTGCGCCGCCGTCACGAAGAACAGATGGCCAGTCTTAAGAGCACCGTCAAAGCGCAGGTTGTGCGCGACCTCTTGCCTGTTATTGACAACTTTGAGCGCGGCCTCAAACACGTGCCAAAAGAGCTTGAGAAAAGTGATTACGTCAAAGGCGTTCAGGGCATTGTGAAACAGTTCGAAAAGACCCTGGCGGATATGGGCGTGGAGCGCATTAAGACCGTTGGCGAGCACTTTGACCCGCAGTACCACGAAGCCGTCACGATGGAAGAAGGCGACGGCAAGAACGAGATTATTTGTGACGAACTGCAAGCAGGCTACAAACTCGGCGCCGAGGTCATTCGGCACGCTATGGTCAAAGTGAAACTGCAGTAAATTAGCACTCTTGACACTTGAGTGCCAATTATTTATGCTAAAATAGTATTAGCACTCATACAATCTATCTGCTAAATTAATTGCAAAAGAGAGGACACATCTTATGGGCAAGATCATCGGTATCGACCTTGGTACAACCAACTCCGCTATGGCGGTTATGCAATCTGGTAAACCGGAAATTATCGCAAACAGCGAAGGTGCACGCACTACCCCTTCGGTAGTAGCCGTAAACAAGAACGGCGAGCGTTTGGTAGGTCAGGTGGCTCGTCGCCAGCAGGTGACAAACAGTAAAAACACCATTTATGAGGTTAAGCGTTTAATTGGACGTAACTTTAATGACAAAGAGGTTCAGCGTGACCTCAAGCTGATGGGTTACGAGATCGTTAAAAGCGGTAACGGCGTTAAGGTAAAGATGGGAGACAAAGAGTATAGCCCAGAAGAGATTAGCGCTATGATCCTCGGCAAGCTGAAGGCTGATGCCGAAAGCTTCCTCGGCGACACGGTTACAGAAGCCGTCATTACTGTGCCTGCGTACTTCGACGACTCCCAACGTCAGGCTACCAAAGATGCCGGTAAAATTGCCGGCCTCGAGGTTAAGCGCATTATTAACGAGCCAACCGCAGCCGCTCTAGCTTACGGGCTAGACAAGGGCGGTAAGGCCGACGAAAAGATTGCTGTCTACGACCTCGGTGGTGGTACCTTCGACGTTTCTATCTTGGAGTTAGGTGACGGCGTCTTTGAAGTTAAATCGACCAACGGTGACACCCACCTCGGCGGTGCTGACTTTGACCGAGCGATAGTTAATTACTTAGCTGATGAGTTCAAAAAAGAGCACGGCCTCGACATTACCGATGACAAAGCCGCAATGCAGCGTCTGCGTGACGAAGCCGAAAAGGCCAAGATTGAGCTGTCGAGCTCGCAGGAAGTAGACATTAACCTGCCCTTCTTGACTGCTGATGCCGATGGCCCGAAGCACTTTGAACACAAGTTGAACCGATCGAAACTTGAGAGCCTGGTTGGCGACCTAATAGACAAGACCGCCGACCCTTGCGAGAAGGCTTTGAAGGACGCTGGCCTGAAGGCGAGCGACATCCAAGCAGTTGTGTTGGTCGGTGGTATGACCCGCATGCCAGCCGTTCAGGAAAAAGTTAAGAGCATCTTTGGCAAAGACCCCATGAAGGGCGTAAACCCTGACGAGGTTGTGGCCGTTGGTGCCGCTATCCAAGGTGGTGTGCTGCAGGGCGATGTTAAAGACGTCCTCTTGCTCGACGTCACTCCGCTCAGTCTTGGTATTGAGACGATGGGTGGCGTCATGACTAAGCTGATTGAGCGCAACACGACCATTCCTACCAGCAAATCAGAGGTATTTAGCACCGCTGCCGACAACCAGCCACAGGTGGAAATCCACGTTGGCCAGGGTGAGCGCGACATGATTGAAGGCAACAAGAGTCTCGGCCGCTTTACGCTGGACGGCATTCCACCAGCCCCACGCGGTATCCCACAAATTGAAGTGACCTTTAACATCGACACCAACGGTATCCTGCACGTTACTGCCAAAGATAAGGGTACCGGCAAAGAGCAGAGTATTACCATCTCCGGCTCTGGCAACCTCGACAAAGCAGAAGTCGAAAAGATGGCTAAAGACGCCGAAGCCCATGCCGAGGAAGACAAGCAAAAGCGTGAGGCAATCGAAGCCCGCAACCTTCTCGACAGCGCTGTTTACCAAGCCGAAAAGCTGAAGAAAGATAACGGCGACAAACTCTCTGACGATGACAAGAAAGCCCTCGACGAAGCCGTCGAAGCTGCACAGAAAGTGGTCAAAGACGATAAAGCCAGCAAAGATGACCTCGAAGCTGCTGCCAAAGAGCTGAACGACAAAATCATGCCAATCGGCGCCAAGATGTACGAGCAGGCCGCCGAAGCCGAGAGTCCTGCAGAAGACAAATCAGCCGATGAGGTCAAGCCCGATGACGCTAGCGTCGAAGGCGAAGTTGTAGACGATAAAGACGACAAGAAGAAATAACCATCAACTGTAAGCCAGCCGTTAGCTGGTAAAATGTAACTAATCTATGAGCGATATCTGGGGCAACATCAACGAGCACACCATATTGCTGCCTCACGAGCAAGCGGAGTGGGCTGATATCGCTCATCTTGCAAGGTACGTCTTAGATACCGTTGGGGACGACCACAGCATAGACGGTGTTCCTTTGTGGGAAGCGAGCTGGGAGCTAGACGAATGCAATGCTAGCCTGACGCTTACAAAAGAATCTGACGGCGAAGGAAATATGGACTATTGGTTGCTCGTTGATCAAGGCGAGGGGCATCGAGCTTGGAGCTATTGTATTAATGCAGTAGTGGACTTTGATCTCGTCGCCATAGGCTTAGTCTTTGAAGAGGGCGAAGAAGAGGGAGAGGATATCAGGCCAGTTGCCTATTCATCTGGTCACCCCGAATTTGCCGCTCATGCTCAGAACTTGCGAAATTTACTGGGCAGCGCACCCGTTGACGTTAGTCAAGCGCCCCATGATGAGCTGTGGGATGCAATGTTCGAAGAAATTATCGCCAATATGAAAGTGCAAGAAGCCCGAGAAAGGAAGGCCTAGATGGCAACTAAACGTGATTACTATGAGGTACTTGGCGTCTCCAAAGGCGCCAGTGCTGACGAGATCAAAAAAGCCTTCCGCAAGGCGGCTGTCGAACACCATCCTGACAGGGGCGGTGATGAAGCCAAGTTCAAAGAGATTAATGAAGCCTACGAAGTCCTCAAAGACACCGACAAACGCAAGCGCTACGACCAATTTGGCCACGCTGGCGTCGGCAGCGATCCAGGCGCCAATCCGTTTGGTGGCTTCGGCGGGGCTGGCGGTCAGAATGTAAACTTTGACTTTGGCGATCTCGGCCTCGGCGACATCTTTAACAGCTTCTTTGGTGGCCAAGGTGGTCGAACCCAAACCCGCCAAGCCCGCGGTCGCGACGTTGAAACCCGCGTCGATATCACCTTTGAGCAAGCTGTTTTTGGTACCGAAGTCGAACTGAGCTTGAACCTCGAAGATACCTGTGAGCACTGTAAAGGCTCTACCGTAGAGCCTGGCTATGAGTTAAAAACCTGTGATCAATGTAATGGCTCAGGCCAGGTCGTTAGCGTGACTCGCACTGTCTTTGGCAACATCCAGCAGGCCTCCGTTTGCCCGAAGTGCCAGGGACGTGGCAAAATCCCCGAAAAGATCTGTACGGTTTGCCGCGGCAAAGGCACCAAGCCGAAGAATCAGCGCGTCATGCTCAAAGTCCCGGCCGGCATCGATGACGGCGCCACCATTCGCCTGCGTGAGCACGGCGAAGCCATTGCGCACGGGCCAAAGGGCGATTTATACGTTAATGTCCGCGTTAAGCCGCACAAGAAGTTCACCCGCGAGGGCGACCTCATCTTAAGCGAAGAGCACGTCGATATGATTGACGCTGCCCTCGGCACCGAAATCGAAGTCGATACCGTTGATGGCCCGATCCGCATGAAAGTCCCAGCCGGCACGCAAAGCGGCAGCGACTTTAAGTTGTCGGGCCATGGCGTACCGCACTTGCGCGGCAAAGACCGCGGCGCTCACATTGTCACCGTGGCCGTCGATACGCCGACCAAGCTAACCAAACCTCAGCAAGACCTTCTTAAGCAGTTGCAGGCGAGTCTGGGACCAAAGAAGAAGTTTTGGAGCTAAGCGGCTTGGGTGTATGTAGATACGACTTGGTTACGGCCGCTTTGCTTAGCTTTATATAGCGCCTTGTCGGCAGGTTCTACATTGTCCTCAAGGTCTTTAGAAAAATCGAGCGGGCCCACGCCAACGCACGTAGTCATATGTACCGGCACTTCTGTATCGGGAGGAGTATTGTCGATGTCGGTCCTAATGCGTTCGGCGACAATTTGGGCAGTTTCTGAGTTTGTATTGGGTAGAATTACCAAGAATTCCTCTCCGCCCCAGCGGCCCACAACGTCGTCCTCGCGGAGCGCGCTGCGTAATGTCTGGGCAACTCGCTTCAGTACTTTGTCTCCAACTGGGTGACCGTAGGTGTCATTAACGTTTTTAAAATGGTCAAGATCAATGACCAGTAAAGCGTCGCCGTTGTCTGTCCCACGTCGGCCTTTAAAGCGGCCTTGTTGCTCTTGGTATTGGGCTTTTAAGCCGGCACGATTGTAAAGCTGGGTGAGTTCATCAGTCATGGCTAAGCGTTTCTGATCGGCCTCACGGCGATTGCGATTGGCGTCGTCAGCAGCTTTTGCAGCGTTGATGCTATCTATCTGGTCGTACAAGTTATTAATAATTTGATGCTCGTGTGTCTCTACTTCACTCGGTGGTAATGCTTCAGCTGGCGCGAGGGGTGTAGCTGCTTGCGATTCACTCGGTGCGTCGCTAAAATGCGGCAAAAGCATTTTTTGAGCATAGTCAGCAGCTTGCGTTGGATCAAAATCCGCTGGTGATGGAGCCGGGAATTGGGGCTCTTGAGTTGGTTGGGGGTTCTCGCTCATATCTGTTTTTCTTGTTTGTTTGACCTGTAGGCTATAATCAATAATAACATGAAAAAGCTTACGGTAAACGAACAAGGCTTTATACCGTTACTGCTGACGATATTAGCGTTAGTAGTTGCCATAGTGTTTTTGGTCTACACCAGGGTAGTTTCTGGCAATCGGTAACTAGCTAAAACAGATTGAATATGCTATAATAAGCATATATGATGCATGAACTGGCAGGTTCTGAACTTTTGGGCCCGTACAGCCCGCGCAACGGTGACGAAACCGAAGCCGAAATTGATGCCATTTTGGCTGATCCTGAGATTGTGCTTTCTTCCGAAGATAAAGCGATCGCCTCGCAGTTTGCGCATGGGCTGGTAAACGGCACATGGGGTGAGTTGCGAGTGGCAGTTACAAACCCTAAAACGGGTGAACCGATTACATTCGGCGAGGTAGACCGTTATGAAACGCAGGCAAGTAAAGTTACCATTTACCCAGATCATTTACTGAGCCGCGGCAATGCCAGACGGCGCCAAGCGTTACGAGTGGATGGCCTTGAACGATCCGATTGGTTTAAAAAGTTAAGCCGAAGCGTGGCGGCAGGCGACAAATATGACACTAAGAAACTAAGTGAGATTGATACTAAAGGTGACCAATGGCAGCGTGCTCAGCTTGCTACCCGCCTAACTAAGGCGCGTATTGATGATGCCAGGTATGTGCCACCTGAGAGTATGACCATATATTTCAATCCAGAACGATTACTCCAGAAGGCAGAGGGCTTGCAGGCGTATCGTCATTTTTACCGCGAAGTTCGGCGTGCTCTCAGGCAGCAACCTTCAACTGACCTATCTGGGGTGCAACATACCATGCTTGATGTCCATGTTGCGGCGGTGAACTCAAAGTTAGCGATGCTGTATGCCGATCTAATAGATTTCAAACAACAAATGGGAGCCAGTGGGCTTGTGCGCGATGTTGGCCAGTGGGGAGCCCGCTTAGCGGCTGTAACACCTGTGTTTAATAACATGCCAGGTGAATTGGCCAAGCCGGTTCGCCCGATAAGTAGTTACGCTCGATTTATCCGCCGGCTGGATTACATTAGAAACGGTGTAGCACTGCAGGATGGTACAATCACACCCTTGTCACCCAAGACACTGGCCCTCGCAAAGTCAATCGAAGACAACCGGCAGGAACCTAAAACCGAGACACCAGAGCTTGCGTTTAGCCCCGAAGAGCTGACAGCCATTAAGGATACTACTTGGGAACCCGCGCAAACAAAAGAGTTCCTGGAAACCTGTCTGCAAACAGTCGGTCTTTTGAGTACCCATCAGGCGACGTGGGAAGAAGTCAAATCTCGGGAAGGTATGCCAGCTGACGGCCTATGGCAAATCGTCATATCACCTAAGGCAACCAGTATAACAACCAATGGTCGCAAGCGTACCATGATAATTCCAGATAAAGCTCGGTTGCTAGCAACGGATAGCACGCCTGTAGGTGTGCTTGGCGTGAGCCCCCACGAGTTAGCCCATGTCTTCCAAAACGAACAAAAGAAAATCTTAGCGCAAGAACTACCAATTATTGCTGCGTATGGTGGCCGTCGTCGCGACACGGTTCACGAAATGGGCGGTGTTTTATACGAAAAGCAGATGCAATCATTGCTTGGCTTTGATCGGCCAACCGGAATCATTTACCTGAAAGGAGCAATGCAATTGGTTGAAGGGGGTAATAAGCTGCAAGTTGCTCGGGCGATGTTTGATGAAATCCGAAGCAGTCGTAAAACCAATCCTACGAGGGCCGAGCGTACCAGCGCTGCTAATCGCACCCAACGTCTGTTCCGCAAGGGCGGTTTTGACACGCAGTCACTTGATTACACCGAACAAGATCTGATTCTTGATAGCCTGTCCCGGTATGATCCGCGCACAGTCAAAGCGATCGCCCTTGGCGCTAGTAGTTTTGCACTCCGTGATACGGCTGCGCTGCACCGAGTGGGTATGTACGAAGTGCCTGACCCAGATAATGTGCCTGACCCCGTTGAGCTGGTATTGAAAGTGTTCCGTGACAAGTATTTGCCTGAGCTGATGGCCGAACACGCTGAGCGTCAAGCAAAAGCGTCCTAGACGCCCATTAGTCAAACGGGTACACTGCAAAAGTGAAACTCGTCCTCGCTAACAGCCAAGCTCAGAATTACACCGATTTTTATGCCCGTGTGCAGGCCGACAACCCCGACTTATTCGATTACACGTTGTTTGCTGATCTGTTATTCAGTTTTGGCGGCGCAAAGCCAATTAGTGTGCGCAATATAGCCACAGGACGCGAATTACAGGATTACGACGGCATTTACATAAAAAGCTACAGCACCTCGTACGAGCTGGCCGCAACCGTTGCGATCTGTTGCGAAGCGCTTCACATACCATTGATGGACCACGAACTGGTTAGTCCACCATCGTTATCCAAACTGTCGGGGTATGCCAAGCTCGCAGCTGCAGGCGTCAGCGTCCCCGAGACCATCGCCGGCACAACGTCAGCCATTACACGGGCCCTAAAGCCACTGTCGGCCGACTTCTTCCCAGCGGTTCTCAAGCGAGCCAGTGCCGACCGCGGTCGCGACAATTACATGGTGCAGAGCAAGCGTGATATCACTGAGCTACTTGAGCCGCACAATCCAGACAGCGTCTGGCTACTGCAGCGCCACATTGCCAATGACGGCTTTTACCGCATTACGTTCAACGCAGGCGAACTGGCCTTTTGCATTTTTCGTAAGCTTGAACCGCGCAGCGATGGCGATCCGCGCAAAGCTCACATGTATAAACCGAACAGCGGCAGCAATGCCACGCTGCTCAAATCTCATGAAGTACCTCCAGAGGTGCTGGCAGAGTCCGAAAAAGCTGCCAAAGCGATGGATCGTCAGATGGCCGGCGTGGATTGCCTGTTTGACGCGGCGCACAAAATGGCCTACGTTTTAGAGGTAAACAATAATCCGCAGTTGGTCAGTACTTCCACGTTCCAAGATGTTCGCATTGCCGCTTTCGTCGAAAGTCTCAAAAAAGACTGGAAACAGATATAAATATATGTTATAATAACACTCTGACTCCGAGTAATTAAGGTATAAATCATGACAAAATCAGCCAAACAAGCCCCCAAAAGACTGCCCAAAGCTCAAGCCACCCTTGGGTGTTTTGAGTTTGTCTCATTACCAGAGTTTGGCATTACCAACGAGTTGGCCAAGATTGACACCGGTGCCTTCTCTGGCGCCATCCACTGTACCGACATAAAAGTCGTCCGTCGTGGCGCACTACGCCGCCGTATTTTGACGTTTAAGCCGCTTGGTAAAGCTGACCTAGCGACCGAGACAACCGCCTTTAAAGAGACAAAAGTGCGCAGTGCTACAGGCCACAAACAAAAGAGGTATATAATTCAAACGTCAATTGATATTGCCGGCGCTAATTACCCTATCACCATCGGTTTATCCGATCGAAGTGATTTGACCAGATCTGTCCTAATTGGTCGCCGTTTTATCCGCGAAAATAACATGCTGGTTGATGTCCGCATCAACCAAGAGCATGACCACGAAGGGGAAATGACACTATGAAAATTGCAATCCTTTCTAAAGGTCCCGGCAACTACTCCACCAGGCGACTGAAGGAAGAGGCTTTAAAGCACGGCCACGAAGTAAGAGTGCTTAACTACGCTCAGTGCTACATTTCGCTGGAACGCAACAACCCGGTTGTTAGCTATCACGGCGAAGAAATCAGAGATGTCGATGTCATCATTCCACGGATTGCCGCTAATCTAACCAATTATGGTTCTTCGATTGTGCGCCAGTTCGAGATGCAGAATATCTTCACTGCCACTAGTTCGATTGCGATTGTCCGTTCACGCGACAAGTTGCGCAGCACGCAGCTGCTCGCTAAGGCTGGCATTGGCATTCCTAAAACTGTCTTCGCCCGTGAAGCCAGCGACTTTGACGACGTCCTTGAGCAAGTCGGCGGTGCCCCGGTAATTATTAAGCTCGCCCGTGGCACCCAAGGCAACGGCGTGGTGTTAGCCGAAACCCGTAAAGCTGCCAAGGCGGTAATGCAAGCCTTCTATGTAGAGGGTGTGAACTTTGTGGTCCAAGAATTTATTGCTGAAAGCGCCGGTACTGACATCCGCGCCTTTGTCGTCAATGGCAAAGTGGTGGCCAGCATGAAGCGCCAAAGTCTCGACGATGACTTCCGTTCCAACCTCCACCAAGGTGGCGAAGGCACCCCTGTTAAACTGACTGAAGAAGAGCGTAAAACGGCGCAAAAAGCGGCCAAAGCAATGGGCCTGCCGATCTGTGGCGTAGACATGATGCGCTCCGACCGCGGGCCCCTTGTGCTCGAAGTTAATTCAAGTCCTGGCTTTGGTATCGAAAAAGTAACTGGTCACAACGTGGCAGAGAAAATCATTGAATACATCGAACAAACAGCCGTCCGCGGCCGACGCAAAGACAAAATCGGCGCCTAAAAAGCCCGAAGATTTCAAGATGCCGTGGGCACTGCGGGGCATTATTATTGGCCTGTTTGCGCTTGGCATTCTGGCTATGGTTTTAGCACTGCGACCGGTAACCGACACGCGCACCGTTAAACTTGGCTCGCAGACATATAAGCTGCAGGTTGCCAGTACCGAAGCGGCTAAAGAAAAGGGGCTCGGCGACCGCAATAGTCTGGCGACTGGTCACGGTATGGAATTTCCCTACACCACCGCTGGCCAACAATGTTTTTGGATGAAAGATATGCGCTTTTCGATCGACATCATCTGGCTGAATAGTGCCAGCAAAGTCGTCAAAATCGAACCGAACCTCAGCCCAAGCACCTACCCAAAGAGCTACTGCGCCGACGCGCAATACGTGGTTGAACTGAACGCCGGCCAAGCCGCTCACGCTGGCCTCAAGCTTGGCCAAACCGCTTATGGATTGTAAAATCCGCTCCGCCAGGGGATAATTACCTCTAGCATGAACGTTTACTTTCCGCTTGCCCTAGCGATTGGCGTCCCCATCGCCATTATCATGGCGCTACGCATTAACGCGACGCTGGTTTTCCTCAGCCTCTGCCTGGGCAATTTGCTGGTGCAATTTGTCGGTAACGACGCCAACTCAGTTGTTTCACTGGCTAGCAAAGCTGGCGCGCACTCGACCAATCAGACGTATGTGAAGCTCGGTTTGTTGCTGCTACCAGTAGTACTGACGGCAGTGTTCATGATTAAAAGCGTGCGTGGCCCGAAACTGCTCTGGAACATCTTGCCAGCCATCGGTTTTAGCTTGGTCTTCGCCCTGTTACTCGTGCCTTTGCTGCCAGCTGGCGAAGCGGCTACACTAACGCGCAGCGCACCGTGGGGACAATTTGTGCGTGCGCAGACGCTCATTGTTGGCGCCAGCACGCTCATCTGTTTATTGTTTTTGTGGATGCAACGCCCACACGGTGGCAAAGAAAAGTCACACAAAGGCAAGCACTAGCCCCGCTAACAGATTGACTTTAGCGCCAAAATACGGATAATGTAAGAAGTTATCCGACCTTTTTTGCTATGGGCCCATAGCTCAGCTGGTTAGAGCACCTGCCTTTTAAGCAGGGTGTCGTGAGTTCAAGTCTCACTGGGCCCTCCATGAAAAAAGACCAATCAAGTGTTGGTCTTTTTTCATGGGCCAGCCTGGGGCGAGAACGGGTATGCCAGTGGCATACCCCGGCACTTTTGGCGATTGATCGACAAAAGCGAGCCCCACTGGGCCCTCCCGTCTGGAGTTTATTGAAGTGAAAGCTGTAAATGACTATTGTGTCGATTCCACTACCGGTTTGAATTCGTAATCACCCGTTGCCCAAGCAAGATAGTCACGAATAATAGTCCGTTCGAGAATAGTAGGTATGCAGGATACACCCACGCTGATGCAGAATAATCTTTAAGTGACAGCAGTGTAAAAATTGTCGCAACAACTCCTAGAGCGAATGTAATCCACGTTTCTTCTTCTGGGTGGTGGTAAGAATGACGTACTGTTGGGATGGTCCCAACAAAGTCGATTACGATTGTCGCTACCACTGCTATCGATGGAGAGTTAAAGACGAGCCATAAAGTAAGCCCCACGACTGCTCCGACAAGACAGATAACGTCGAGCCTATCTAGTTTTGCTGTCCCGTATCTTAAGCCAACAATAACAACCGCAAAGGTAGCTATAAAATCACCAGTCAGCAGAAGGCCTGCATTAAGCTCATTTGATGCGTAAAGTGCGGCAGCACCAATACCAATGAGCAGTGACCATACAATCCATGTAACAATATTTGGCTTTGTCTTTTTCTTTACGACATCAATGATGTATGGAAGCGTACAAAAGAGGATGATTGTTGCGCCTGCTATCGCAAAGACTTCTTTCATGCTTAGTATTGTACAAGTGCATAACTAATACAGAGAACTATGCGCCGGCCTTTCCCAAGCTTGTTAATCAGGTACTGAGCGAGCCCAACAGGTGATATGATAAGTTTATCTACCCTAGGAGATACTCGTGAAAGAGAATAAACTTAGCATCGTAATCAACAAGCCAGTCAGTGAAGTCTTTGAGTTTACGGTTGATCCTTCAAACACACCCAAATGGATTGACGGTATATCAGTTGAAGAAACCAACGAAATACCTCCAAAGCTTGGAACGATTTACAGGAATAAGGGCCAAAATGGTAATTGGAACGAATACGAAATGGTTGAGTTTGAAAAAGACAAAACTTTTACGATGAGTCGCTTAAACGGTGATTATCACGTTCGCTATACATTTACGCCTTCTGAAAACGGTGGTTGTGAATTTGAATACTACGAATGGGTAAACAGCGGCGAACTCGATGACACATTTTCGCAAGAGGTCCTCGAAAAGCTAAAAAATATTGTTGAACAATCTTAAGCGAGTACCAGATGCCGCATAAACACATCATCATCCCGCCCACGGAGCAGCTGCCGGGCTCCTTCAAAGTGACTATCAAAGTCCGGGCCGAGCATACCAACGGCACAATGTCAGTGGTCGAAGAAACACTGCCGCCAAAAGAGTTGATCCCGCCGCACGTCCACAGCAACGACGTCTGGGTTTATGTAAAATCCGGCAAAGTCGGTGCCTTGGTCGGCGAAACTGTTGTGACTGCTAAAAAAGGCGAATGGCTACTGAAGCCGCGTGATGTGCAACACTCCATGTGGAATCCCGGCACTACGCCTGCTACAGTTATTGAAGTCCTGACGCCTGGCGGCACTGAGAAGTGGTTCGAAGAAATCACCGCGCTTAAAAAAGGCGATAAAGAGGGCTTCGACGCTGCCTGCAAGAAACATGGTATTAAGTTTTTGCCAGATAGTCATTGGATCGACGAGCTGCGGGAACGATTCGGGCTAAAATAGACAGCACAAGTGTATAATCCGTGGTATGAACCCCGACCAACCGCAACAACCATCCCAGCCTGTTCCTGTCTACCCTGAAGACAACCCTACCTTCCAAAGGTTCATCCCGACTAAAAACAAACCAGCCCTCTTCGGCTATTACTGCGGTGTCTTCGGGCTGATACCATTTATTGGGATACCATTATCTATTTCAGCTATCATTCTGGGGGTAGAAGGGCTTAAGTTGCATAAAGCTAACCCCACGCCAGGCGCCAAAGGTCATGCTATAACAGCACTGAGCCTGGGGATATTTGAACTTTCCGTGTTCTTGATCTTTATAATTCTCGTTCTCATCGTTCGCAACTCCTAAGCTGTTAAACCGCCGCCAGCCGCGCCGCCATTCCGCTTATGCATACTACATAATTTACTAATTGTCAGAATTATTAAATGAGAGTACAAATAAAGAGGGAGTATATAAAGCAATAAAGGAGGTGTGTGGTGAAGAGGTTTATAAAAACTACAATTGCAGGGTTGCTAACGGCCAGTTTGATGTCTGGTGTCGCAGCCGCCGCAACAACAAATATCGACACAACGTGCAGTATTTACAATACAGGTTCGCAGTCATATAACAGCTGCCAGGAAAACTCAAACCAAAGTGCGCGAGTAACTTGTGTAAACGACATTTATGTCATTGATAACAACGCTCAAAACGCCGGTACTGGCGGAGCAGTCGTGACAGGTAACGGCAACGGTGGAAGTGCAGTTACTGGTTCGGCCACCAACACAAGCGGCCAAACGGTCACGATTGGCGCTAACTGTGGCCCTGCTACTGTCGTAACGAGCACCCCGGCACCAACACCGACCCCAACACCGGCCGCTACTCCCGTAGCAACGCCAGCTGCCACGCCTGCCCCGCAGGTCGTAGTACCAGTTGGAGCAGTTGAAGCTGGTGCCGGCGGTGGTGCGCGTACTTCAGCCTTAACGGTCAGCGCATTCGTTGCATCAGCTGTAGCTGTAGGCTTAGGCGGTGTTTTGCTACGACGCCAGTTACTAGGCCGTAGCTAGTAGCTAAGGAGGGTGGACAAATAAATATGGGGCGCTCCAAGCAGTTTCAAGTAACGATTACTCGGCGTAAAGTCTTGTGCATTACGCTGAGACGTTTTCGAACTGTCCCGGAAAAAAGGTCACAGCGCTACAAACAAGCAGTGCTGTACTGGCCTGGTGGTGCCACCAAAGAGGTTGCTTTCCGGTTGCGGTCGTACAAACGGCCGCGCCGAAAGGCGCTAGTAAGCCTAGGGCTGGCACCAGCCGCGCTGGTTGTTATCGGCGTAGCCGGCTCTGTCTTGTTTGGGCAGCAAGTGATGAGCGGCAAACATCTTGAGCCGCCCAAAACGTTTAGCACCAAGGCGGTTGCCCTCAAAACCGCTCCCGCCGTTAAGACTCTGCCGGCCTCGGAGCCGACCAATATTTCAATTCCGGCCGTCGGCATCAATGTTGGCATAGAGCCGGTTGGCCAGGATGCCAATGGCGCCATTCAGCTGCCACCGGTTTTGGAGTGGATAGCCGGCTGGTATAAATATAGCCCGACGCCGGGCCAGCTCGGCCCGTCAGTGATTGTTGGGCATGTCGATAATTATCAAGGAGTATCGGTGTTTTGGCGGCTGCGCGAGGTACAGCCGGGCAACGACATTTTTATTGCTCGAGCCGATGGGAGCACGGCTCACTTTACGGTTACGTCGCTTGCAGAATATAGCCAAGCCGACTTCCCGTCCCAGACTGTTTACGGCAATATCGATTATCCTGGTCTACGCGTGATCACTTGCGGCGGCACGTTCAATGAAGCTACCGGCAGTTACGATCAGAATACGGTTGTGTACGCGAAACTGGTTAATTAGGCACTGTCCATCTTTGGGCGGCAGAACCATTGCACGGATCAATCTCAAGCAAAGTTCCATCGGCACTGCCGCTCCCTACTGTTTGCAGGCAAGTGTTGGACTTGACGTTTACTAGGCTGCTATTCGGGCCCGGGTTCCATTGTTGCGAAACCGCTGCGTTGCATGGGTAGAGTGTTACTGGCGTGCCAT
>Ga0207667_10005274_pt1 | contig 15766 bp, 13 predicted proteins | sample KBSCornC52_FD_184301 | JGI IMG/M metagenome (GOLD analysis project Ga0207667, IMG submission 184301) | Corn rhizosphere microbial communities from Kellogg Biological Station, Michigan, USA - KBS Corn C5-2 (SPAdes) (version 2) | ecosystem: Host-associated > Plants > Roots > Rhizosphere > Soil ... | reverse complement strand
CGAAGACCAGATCAAGAACAACCTGCTCTTCACCGGTGAAAAAGTCGGCGACCTGATGAAGACCACCATGCTGCCGCAAGACGCCAAGGCATGGTTCGGCGCAGTGCCTCCGGACTTGTCCGTGATCGCCCGTGCCAAGGCCTCCGAAGCCGGTTCCGGTCCGGACTGGATCTACACTTACCTGCGTACCTACTACAAGGACGACAGCCGTCCGACCGGTTGGAACAACATGGTTTTCCCGAACGTCGGCATGCCGCACGTCCTGTGGGAACTGCAAGGCATTCGCGCGCCGAAGTTTGCAGAAGAGAAAGATCCGCATGACGAAGGCAAGACCATCCACAAATTTGTGGGTTTTGAACAGTTGAAACCGGGCAAGTTATCCGCGCTCGAATACGACAATGCGGTGGCTGATCTGGTCGGCTACTTGCAATGGATGGGCGAACCCGCGCAAAATACGCGTAAGCGCCTCGGCGTCTGGGTTTTGCTGTTCCTGGGCTTGTTCCTCGTGTTGGCATGGCGTCTGAACGCCTCCTTCTGGAAAGAAGTCAAGTAAAGCAGAGTTTTTCGTGCCCGCGCAGTCTGCGGGTGTACGTATCGGGGTGAGGCGTACGGCGTCTCGCCCCTTTGTTTCTAAGGCACTACAAAAATGATGGTTCTCTACTCGGGCACAACCTGCCCATTCTCGCAACGTTGCCGCCTTGTCCTGTTCGAAAAGGGCATGGACTTTGAAATTCGCGACGTCGACCTGTTCAACAAGCCGGAAGATATTTCGGTCATGAACCCATACGGCCAGGTGCCGATCCTGGTCGAACGCGACCTGGTGCTGTACGAATCCAACATCATCAACGAATACATCGACGAACGTTTCCCGCATCCGCAACTGATGCCGGCCGATCCGCTGATGCGCGCGCGTGCACGCCTGATGCTGTTCAATTTCGAAAAGGAATTGTTCATCCACGTTCATACGCTGGAAAACGAAAAGACCAAGGGCGCAGAAAAAGCCCACGAAAAGGCCCGCTCGGAAATCCGCGACCGCCTGACCACATTGGCGCCGCTGTTCCTGAAGAACAAGTACATGCTCGGCGACGAGTTCTCCATGCTCGACGTCGCGCTGGCGCCGTTGCTCTGGCGTCTCGACCACTACGGCATCGAACTGTCGAAGACCGCAGCGCCGCTGATGAAGTACGCCGAACGCATCTTCTCGCGTCCTGCCTACATCGAAGCGCTGACGCCTTCCGAAAAGGTCATGCGTCGTTAATCAGTCGCAAGGTAACACGCAGCATCCAGCACCATCGCGCCTCGCCGGTTGATCCACACAAGGGACAATCGGCGAACGCATTTAAGACCGCCGCCTCAGTGCAAATGAGCGCAAGCAAGCGCAGTCAGTCTTTCCGGATCGGTTTACGTCATGCCAGAAGTGTCTACCAAACCCTATCTCCTGCGCGCCATTTACGAATGGTGCACGGACAACGGCTATACGCCGCACATTGCCGTCGTCGTGGACGCCAGCACGCGTGTCCCGATGCAATTCGTCAAGAACGGCGAGATCGTCCTGAACATCAGTTTTGAAGCCACCAGCGGCCTCAAGATGGACAACGACTTCATCAATTTCAGCGCCCGTTTCGGCGGCGTCTCGCGCGACATCTCGGTCCCGGTCGAGAACGTCATCGCGATTTACGCCCGTGAAAACGGCCAGGGCATGGCCTTTGAAGCGCCTGCCGTACTGGCCGTCGGCGAGACCGAAGACGCTCCTGAATCCGCACCGGGATCCGTGCAGGCGCCCGGCCTGGCATCGGTCCCGACCGCAGACAAAACCAACGCTAATAACAAGCCCGCACCCGACGATGAGCCTGAACCACCAAAAAAAGGTGGAAGGCCTGTACTAACCAGAATTAAATAGGTTATAATCGCCGTCTCAGTTTTTGCTGGCTTAGCTCATCTGGTAGAGCACCTGACTTGTAATCAGGGGGTGGCGGGTTCAAGTCCTGCAGCCAGCACCAAGTTTCAAAAGAAAAGGCCCACCGTTTGGTGGGCCTTTTCTTTTTGTCTCGCAGAAATTCAGGGATGAGACGCCGGTAATCCGACGTTCGCCAATTCCACATAAAATACCTCGCGTCGAAGCGGATTCGCTTCCCACATCACGTCGCTAAAAATAACCGATGAACAGAATCTGGAACGGCAGCGAGACGGTACGCCTTTTTTTCATATTTCTGAAGCTTGGCCTGACCTCGTTCGGCGGACCCGTCGCGCATCTTGGCTACTTCCGGCAAGAGTTCGTCGTACGCAGAAACTGGTTCAGTGAACACGCCTATGCCGATATCGTTGCGCTGTGCCAGTTCCTTCCCGGCCGGCCAGCAGCCAGGTCGGCATGGCGATCGGCATTTCGCGCGCCGGCATTCCCGGGGCCATCGCAGCGTTCCTGGGATTTACCTTGCCCTCGGCCACTGCATTGGTCCTGTTCGCGATCGGATTGAATCACTTCAGCGCTCAGTTGGGCGCAGGCTGGATACACGGTCTCAAAGTCGTGGCGGTAGCGGTGGTGGCGCAGGCGCTGTGGGGAATGAGCAGGACGCTCGCGCCCGACATGAAGCGCGCCGCGATGGCCGGGGTCGCTGCCGCCGTTGTCCTGACGGTGCCGTCGTCAATCGGGCAGGTCGCCGCAATTGCCATCGGCGGCTTGTACGGTTTCGCGTTTCTCGCAGCACCAACCGCACCCCACGACGCGAGACTGAATGTCTCGATCAGCCGTACGACAGGCATCGCAAGTCTGTTCCTTTTTATCGGCTTCCTGATCGTCTTGCCGATCATCGCCGAAGCGTCCGGCATCTATGCACTGAAGCTGTTCAGCGGCTTCTATCGCGCCGGCGCGTTGGTGTTTGGCGGCGGCCATGTGGTGCTGCCACTGCTGCAAGCGGAAGTCGTGCCGGCCGGTTGGGTGTCGAACGACGCGTTCCTTGCCGGTTACGGGGCGGTGCAGGCTGTTCCCGGCCCTCTCTTCACGTTTGCGGCGTTCCTGGGAGCGATATCGTCGCAAACGCCGAATGGATGGACGGGTGCGGCAATCGCCACGTTTGCGATCTTCCTGCCGGCCTTCCTGTTGATCGTCGCCTGCGCGCCGTTCTGGGAGTCGCTGCGTCGATACGGGGTCGTGCGAAGGGCGATGCTGGGCATCAACGCCGCCGTGGTCGGGATACTCCTGGCGGCATTCTACGATCCCGTCTGGAGCAGCGGCATCCGGTCCTGGAGCGATTTCGGGCTCGGACTCGCCGCCTTTTTGTTGCTGGCGTTCCGGAAGTGGCCGCCGTGGCTTGTCGTCGTCTGTACGGCTATTGCTGCCGGACTAATCTCGGCATAGCGCGCTCCCGCCACCGGCTTGATGCAAGACATCAACTCCGTGTCATCACGCAACAGCCCCTGATCGTTTTCGGGACAAGCAATCACGCTTTTGGGACAAGCGCCGCCGGCGACGAATCAAGCCCGCAGCGCTCATGCAGAATCCAGACATACGGTGATACACCGCATCTCACATGGAGTCTGTATGGAAACTGCCTCAACCAGCCGCGCCGCCATTCCGGCCGCGCGCACGCAATCTGTCCGTCATATGCCGATCGGTTTGTTCGGCTCCGTCATGAGCATCGCCGGCCTTGCGCTGGCCTGGCGTCTGGCCGCCAAGGCCTACGGCGTCAACATCGCCGTGTCCGACACCATCGGCGTCGTTGCACTGGCGCTGTTCGTCGTACTGGCGCTGTCCTATCTCGGCAAGCTGGTCCTGCATCCGGAAATCGTCAAGGCGGAGTTTGCACATCCGGTCAGCGGCAGTTTCTTCGGCACCGTCGGCATCAGCATCATGCTGCTCTCCAGCGTGATCGGCAGCTACAGCAGCTCAGTGCAACTGGTGGTTTGGTGCATCGGCACGCTCATCACGCTGGTGCTGAGCGTGCTCATGATCTCGCGCCTGCTGAACGGCAACGCCGCCCCGGCGAGCGCGGTGCCGGCCTGGCTGATCGGCGGCGTCGGCAGTCTCGACATCGTGGTGACGGGCGGCAGCTTCACCGCGAGCTGGACGCATGAGGTGAACCTGCTGGCAGCGGCCATCGGCAGCGTCAGCGCGATTGTTTTCTTCATCCTGATTTTCTCGCGACTGATCCATCACGATCCGCTCGGCGCCGCCATGCGTCCGTCGAAGATGATCCTGATGGCGCCGTTCGCGGTCGGCTTCATCGCCTACGTCAACCTGGCGCAGAAGGTGGACATGTTCGCCGCGCTGCTGTTCTATTTCGGCCTGTTCCTGTTTGCGATCATCCTGTATCGCCTGCTGGTCAAGCCGGCACCGTTCTCGTCGACATGGTGGGGCATCGGCTTTCCGATGGCGGCCATGACCAATGCGGCGTTCATCTACGCCGGTGCGGTGGGAGGAAAGGGACTGGGATTCATCGCGGCGCTGCTGCTGTTCGTGCTCACGACCTCGATCATCGTGCTGTCATTCCGCACGCTGCATGCCTTGCTTACCGGGCGCTTGCTGAGTGCATAGGGCGGTCTCAGTCTCAGGTACGATCCGCGCGAAAGCCGTCTCTGTAAGTTTTCGGCGTGGTGTTCAGCTGACGCGAAAAGATCATGCGCATCTGTGTCGCGTTGCTGAAGCCGCAGCGGAAGGCCACGGTCTTCAGCGGCACATCGGTTTCTTCCAGCAGCTTGCGCGCGAAGTCGATGCGGACCTGTTCGACGAACACCGACGGCGTCACGTTCGCATGCTTGGCGAAGGCGCGTGAAAAGGTGCGGCGGCTGACGCCGACCGCATCGGCGATTTCTTCAATGGTCAGAGCGTCGCCGATGTGGTCGGTCACGTATTTCAGCACCTTGGCCACCAGCGAATCCTCATTTGGTCCGACCGCGAGATAAGGGCTGTATTGCGACTGCCCACCCTCGCGGCGGATGTAGACGATCAGTCGCTTGGCCACCTTGATAGCGAGTTCGTGGCCCCAGTCTTCGGCCACCAGGGCCAGGCACAAATCGATGCCGGCGGTGACGCCGCCGCAGGTGAACAGATTGCCGTCGCGCACGAAGATCTTGTCGGGACGCACGTTCAGTTCAGGGAACTGCTTGGCGAGGCGCTCGGCGTGATCCCAATGCGTCGTCACTTCGCGGCCGGCCAGCAATCCGGCGTGCCCCAGCAGGAAAACGCCGTTGCAGACCGCGCCGAATTTCGCGGCGCCGCGCGCCCGTTCGTTCAGCCAGTCCATGAAAGCCGGATCAGGCCGGTATTCCGGCACGCGTGGTCCGCCGGCCACCAGCAACAGGTCACTGTCGGCGTGGAAATTCGGATAATCGACATGGACGCGGAACTCCATGCCGCTGGAGCACATGACGCTGTCCGGACGTTCGCCCACCAGCGTGATCTGGTAATGATCCTTGGCCGGCAGCAAGAGGTTGGCCTCCGAGAACACATCCAGGGGACCGGCCACGTCCAGCGCTTGCACGCCGTCAAAGACAACCAGGGTCAGCTTCTTCATCACATCGTTCCTTGCAGCTCTGCATGCCGGTTTTTTATTGTTGGTCCGGCGCGCGCATGCGGCCGGGGTCCAACTTTATCAGGAAATCCCGGCGTTCTTATCTTGCTTCCCTTCATTTCTCCCAGCCGCGCGGACGCGACAATTCAAAGTTGGCGTCGCTGCGGGTGCGGCCGTACCAGTCGCCGCCCATGCGCGCCAGCAAATTGAGTTTGACCGGATCGGGCAGTTGCTTCTCGTTGAGGATGCTCTCGTCGAAATGCGCGGCCAGCACGCGGCCCAGCAGGATGTGGCAAGACGGCGCGTCGGCGGGGTAGGGCGTGCAGCTGACCAGTTCGCATTCGAGGCTGACCGGCGCACCGGCGACGCGTGCGGGGCGCACCAGCGTCGAGGGGGAAGAGGTGATGCCGCAGCGCTCGAATTCGCTGACGTCGGCGTCGTACGAGAATGAGGTTTCGTTCATGGCGTCGGCCATGTCGAAGCCGACCAGGTTCACCACGAGTTGCCCGGTTTCCTGTGCATTGCGCACGGTGTCCTTGACGCCGCCGTCGCGTTGTACCAGCGGCGAAATCATCACCGTCGGCGGTTTGCCTGTGATCATCTGGAAGAAGCTGAACGGCGCCAGATTGCTCACGCCGGCAGCCGACACGGTGGACACCCAGGCCACTGGCCGCGGGATGACGGCCGAGGCCAGCCAGCTATACGCCTGGCGCGGATCAACCTGGGAAAAATCGAGAAACATGCAGACTCCATTGTTGGCAGTGGTGGGCGCACAGGACGTTTGGCGGCGCGGCATCGTATACTCTAGCCCAATATTCCCCGATGGCGTGCGCGCAAGCCGCAGCGCCGTCCTCCGGCAAATACATGCAATGACCTTTTCCAGCCTCGCAGTACAACTGATCAACGGCCTCGCCGACGCTTCCGCCATGTTCCTGGTGGCGGCCGGCTTGTCGCTGATTTTCGGCGTCACGCGCATTGTCAACTTCGCGCACGGCTCGTTCTACATGCTGGGCGTGTTCATCGCCTATACGCTGGTCAGCCTGATCGGTGCCAGCGGCGTCGGCTTCTGGAGTGCGGTGCTGTTGTCCGCCTGCGTGGTGGCGCTGCTCGGCGCGCTGGTCGAGATCACGATCCTGCGTCGCATCTATCGCGCGCCCGAGCTGTTCCAGTTGCTGGCGACATTTGCCGTGGTGCTGGTGTTGAAAGATGCCGCCCTCTACCTGTGGGGACCGGAAGACCTGTTCGGTCCGCGTGCGCCCGGTCTGGCCGGCTCGGTGGAGTTCCTCGGCCGTCGCCTGCCGCAATATGACCTGGTGCTGATCGTCATCGGCCCGGTCGTGCTCGGCCTGTTGTGGCTGCTGCTCAATCGCACGCGCTGGGGCACGCTGATCCGCGCGGCGACCCAGGATCGCGAAATGGCCGGCGCGCTCGGCATCAACCAGTCGTGGCTGTTCACCGGCGTGTTCGCGCTCGGCTGCTTCCTGGCCGGCCTCGGCGGCGCGCTGCAGGGGCCGCGTATTCCGGCCACCCTGGCGCTCGATCTGGAAACCATCGGCAACGCCTTCGTGGTGGTGGTGGTGGGCGGTATGGGTTCCATCGGCGGCGCCTTCCTGGCGGCGTTGCTGATCGCCGAAATCAAGGCGCTGTGCGTGGCCTTCGGCCAGGTCTCGATTGCCGGCGTGGTGGTCTCGCTGTCCAAGCTGACGCTGGTGGCCGAATTCCTCGTCATGGCGCTGATCCTGGTGCTACGACCCTGGGGTCTGCTCGGCAAGCCGCAGGTCGCCAATCGTGTCGCCGGTCCGCCCGAGGCGCCGCTGCGCCCGGCAAACGCCATGCAACGCCGTCTTGGCCTGGTCGGGTTTGTCTTGCTGTTGGCGGCGCCGCTGCTGGCCGGCAGCTTCCCTTACCTGAGCGTCTTGCTGGTGGAAATATTCATCGCCGTGCTGTTCGCCGCCAGTCTGCATTTCATCATGGGGCCGGGCGGCATGCATTCCTTCGGCCATGCCGCGTATTTCGGGTTGGGCGCCTATGCGGCAGCGCTGGTGTTGACCGGCCTGCACCTGCCGATGGAAGTGGCGCTCATCGCCGGTCCGTTGGCGGGCGCAGTCGGCGCGCTGCTGTTCGGCTGGTTCTGCGTGCGGCTGTCGGGCGTCTACCTGGCGATGCTGACGCTGGCGTTCGCGCAGATCGTCTGGGCCATCGTGTTCCAGTGGGATGAGGTCACCGGCGGCAGCAACGGCCTGGTCGGCATCTGGCCTTCGGCCTGGGCGGCATCGCCGACAGCTTTCTACTATCTGGCGCTGGCATTCAGCGTGGCGGGCGTGTTGTTGCTGCGGCGCGTGCTGTTTGCGCCGTTCGGCTACGCCATGCGCGCCGGCCGCGATTCGCCTCTGCGCGCCGAAGCCATCGGCATCAACGTCAAGCGCGTGCAATGGATGGCCTTCATCGTCGCCGGCCTGTTCTGCGGCATGGCCGGCGCCTTGTTCGCGTTTTCCAAGGGCAGCATTTCGCCGGAAGCGATCAGCGTGAGCCGCTCGGTCGACGGCCTCGTGATGGTCATGCTGGGCGGCATCCAGACGCTGTTCGGGCCGGTGGCCGGTGCGGCCGTGTTCACTTGGCTGCAGGACGTGATCGCGCGCGAGACGGATTACTGGCGCGCCCTGTTGGGAGCGGTCATTTTGGCGCTGGTGCTGTTGTTCCCCGCAGGTATCGCGGGCGTCTCGAACAGATGGCGCAAGAATGCAGGGGAGGTCGCATGAGTCTGCTGCAAGTACGCGACCTCGGCAAAAATTTCGGCGGCGTCAAGGCGCTCGACGGCGTGTCCTTCGACCTGCCTGAAGGACAGTTGCTGGCCCTGCTGGGACCGAACGGCGCGGGCAAGTCGACCTGTTTCAACATCCTCAACGGCCAGTACAAGCCCGACGCCGGCACGGTGCACTTCGACGGCCGCGAGATCAGCAATGCGCGCAGCAGCATGCAGCCGCGCGACGTCTGGCGTCTGGGCGTCGGCCGCACCTTCCAGATCTCCGCCGCCTTCAATTCCTTGACCGTCGTCGAAAACATCCAGATGGCGCTGATCTCGCGCGAGCGCAAGGTGTTCAGCCTGTGGCGTCCGGCGGCCAGCAGGTATCGCGATGAAGCGATGGAACTGCTGGCCACGGTCGGCATGGCCGCGCAGGCGCAGCGTCCCTGCGGCGTATTGGCCTACGGCGACGTCAAGCGTGTCGAGCTGGCGATCGCGCTGGCCAATCGTCCGCGCCTGCTGCTGATGGATGAACCCACCGCCGGCATGGCGCCCGGCGAACGCAACGAACTGATGGCGCTGACCAAAGAGCTGGTGGTCAAGCGCAAGCTCTCGGTGCTGTTTACCGAGCACAGCATGGACGTGGTGTTCGCCTTCGCCGATCGCATGATCGTGCTGGCGCGCGGCCGCATCATCGCGCAAGGTGACGGAGAAACCATCCGCAATCATCCGCAGGTGCAGGAGGTGTATCTGGGCACCGGCAAGACATTCGAAAAGGAAGCGCGATGAGCGGCGTGCAGACGGACAGCCTGTTGCGTGTCGAGAATCTCAACGCCTGGTACGGCCAGGCCCACATCCTGTTCGACGTCGGCCTGGAAGTCCGGCGCGGCGAAGTGGTGGCGCTGATGGGCCGCAACGGCGCCGGCAAGTCGACCACGATGAAGGCCGTCATGGGATTGCTCGATCGCGCCGACGGCAAGGTCGTGTTTCGCGGCCAGGATATCAGCCGTACGCAGCCGCACAAGATCGCGCGCATGGGCATGGGTTACGTGCCGGAAGACCGGCGCATCTTTTCCGAACTGAGCGTGCTCGAGAATCTCGAAGTCGGCCGCCAGCCGCCGCGGCCCGATGCCTTCGTGTGGACGCCGCAGCAATTGTTCGAGTTGTTCCCCAATCTCGGTGAAATGCCGCAGCGCGCCGGCGGCCGCATGAGCGGCGGCGAGCAGCAGATGCTGACCGTCGCGCGCACGCTGATGGGCAATCCCTACCTGGTGCTGCTGGACGAACCGTCCGAAGGCGTGGCGCCGGTGATCGTCGAACAGATGGCCGACATGATCCTGCGCCTGAAGCAGGCCGGCATGGCGATCCTGTTGTCCGAGCAGAACCTGCATTTCGCAGGACTGGTCAGCGACCGCGCCTACATCCTGGAGAACGGCCACATCCGCTACCAGGGCACGATGCAGGAACTGGAGCGCGATGACGCCGTGCGCCGCGCTTACCTGGCAGTGTAGTGACGCCAAACTGCGTATACTTGTGCCCATGACTACGCCTACTTCCTCCGCTTCCCCCTCAGAAATTTCCGCCACCTCCGTCCAGCGCCACGTCGTCGTCATCGGCGCCGGTGCGGTGGGGTTGATGAGCGCGCTGCATGCGCTCGACCAGGGTTTGCAGGTGACCATCGTCGATCCGGGCCAACCCGGCGGCGAGCATGCGTCGAGTTACGGCAACGCCGGCTGGCTGTCTTCGCATTCGGTGCTGCCGCCGTCCGAGCCGGGCGTGTGGAAGAAGGTGCCGGGTTTCCTGGCTGATCCGCTGGGGCCGCTATCGGTGCGCTGGCGCTACCTGCCGCGCACCTTGCCGTGGCTGTTGCGCTATCTGGTGGCCGGTTCGACGACAGCGCGCATCAGCGCGGCTGCGGCGGCATTGCGGCCGCTGCTGCAGGGCGCGGCGCCGCTGCATAAAGAAATCGCGGACCGCGCCGGCGTCGGCGATCTGATCGACCTTGGCGGTCTGCTGCACATCTATCGTTCGCGCGAGCACTTCGAAACCGACGCGCGGGGCTGGGGCATCCGCCGCAAGCTCGGCATCGGCTGGCAGGAATTGTCTGCGCAGGAACTGCACGCGCGCGAACCGGACCTCGATCCGGCCTACGGTTTCGCCGTGCTGATTCCGGAAGCCGGGCATTGCCGCAATCCGGGCGCCTATATCGCCGCACTGGCGGCGCATGCCTGCGCACGCGGCGCGCGTCTGAAGGCGACGGCGGCAACAGGTTTTCGTTTTGAAGGGAAGAAACTGGTGGTGGTGCAGACCGACGCCGGTGACATCGTTTGCGACGCCGCCGTCATCGCCGCCGGCGCGCAGTCGAAAGCATTGGCCGCGCAAGCCGGCGACAAGGTGCCGCTGGAAACCGAGCGCGGCTACCACGCCATGGTGCTCGCGCCCGAGGGCCGGCCGCGTACGCCGATGATGATCATGGACCGCAAGGTCATCGCCACACAGACGGAAGAGGGCTTGCGCGTGGCGGGACAGGTCGAGATCGCTTCCTTTGATGCTGCGCCGGACTGGCGGCGCGCCGAGATCATGCGCGACCTGGCATTGAGTTTGTTCCCGGCGCTGCCGCGCGACTTGCCTGCGAGCCGCGTGCGCTACTGGCTGGGCCGTCGTCCCAGCATGCCGGACGGCTTGCCCTGCATCGGGCCATCGTCGCGCAGCGCCGACATCATCCACGCCTTCGGCCACGGCCACATCGGACTCGGATCATCGGCGCGTACCGGGCGCCTGGTGGGTCAATTTCTGGCCGGGCAACTGCCCGAGATCGACGTTACACCGTTCCGTGCACAGCGCTTCTGATCTGGTAGCTCTGCCGGGCCGGTTTCAATTCAGGTAAGTCAGGAATTCTTCCGCCGCCACCGGCCGCGCGAAGAAATATCCCTGCACTTCATCGCAGCCCCACTCCTTCACCAGGCCCATGATTTCTTCCGTCTCGACGCCCTCGGCGACGATGCGGTAGTCGAGGTCTTTGGCCAGCGCAATGATGGAGCGCACGATGCGCTGGTCGCGCTGGTTGGCGTGGACATTGCGGATCAGCGATTGATCCAGCTTGACCGTGGTCGCCGGCACATATTGCAGGTACGAGAAATTGCTGTAGCCGGTGCCGAAGTCATCGAGCGCAATGCTCATGCCCAGGCTGCGGATATCGTGCAAGGTTTGCAGCACCTTCTCGCTGTTCATCCACAAGCCCTCGGTGCATTCGATCTCGATCTGCGACGGTGAAATGTCGTAGCGATTGCACAGTTCGGCCAGGCGGGCGCAGATGTTGGGTTCTTCCAGATTGCGCGCCGAGACGTTGAGCGCGATCTTCGGACGCTTGCCGATCGCGGCCCATGCACGCATCTGCCGGAACGCGCTTTCCAGCACCCAGTCGGTCACGGGTTTGACCAGCGCGGTCTTCTCCACCAGCGGAATGAACTCAGCCGGCGAAATCGCGCCAAGCTCGGCATGCGTCCAGCGCAGCAGCGCTTCGGCGCTGTGACAGGTATTGCTGGCGAGATCCAGCTTTGGTTGAAACACCAGGCGGAATTCATCGGCGTGCAGCACTTGCGGAATGTCGTTCAGCAAGCGGAATGCGCGCCGGTGGGTGTCGTCTTCCTGCTCGTTGTAGATCGACCAGCGGCGTTGTTCGCTCTGAGCCTGCTTGATCGCCGCCAGCGCCTTGCGCGGCGCATCGAGCACGCCTTCGCGGTCGGTGTTGAAGCTCACCATCCCGGCGTTGAGCGCCAGGTTCAATGGAATGTTCTGGATATGCAGCGGTGCATCGAAGGCGTCGTCCATGCCGCCCAGCACCGTGTGGAAATTCTCCACGTCATGCGCATGTGACAGCAGCGCGAAGCGCGTGCCGACGATGTGGAACACCGTCGCATGTTCATGCATCAGCGTTTGCAGGCGTCGCCCGGTATTGCGCACCAGTTCATCGTAGGCCGCTGCGCCGAGCGCACTGGCAATGTCATGCGCCGCAGCGGCGTCGGGCATGTCGAGATAGACCAGTGCGCGCTTTTCGGACACGCCCATGGCGGCCAGCAGGTCAAGTTCATCGGCCAGCTGATGCGAATTTGCCATGCCGGAAATCGGATCGAGCCGGTCGACTGCGCGGCGCAGCGACAAGTGCGACATCACCAGCGAGGCCAGGCGTTGCAACTGGGCGCGGTCGTCTTCGCTCAGGGTGCGCGGCACCTTGTCGGCAATGCAGAAGCTGCCGATGGCATGGCCGTCGGCGGTCAGCAGCGGGGCGCCGGCGTAGAAGCGCACGGCGCTGGGACCGGTCACCAGCGGAAAATCGCGGAAGCGCGGATCGAGATGGGTGTCTTCGATCACCATCGGTTCGGCGGTGCGGATGGTGTAGTCGCAGAAGGATTCCTTGCGCGGTGTCTCGCGCATGGTCATGCCGACGCTGCGCTTGATCCATTGGCGCTCGCCGTCGATCAGCGAGATGAAGGCCATCGGCACCTTGAAATGGCGCGCCGCCAGTTGCGTGATGTGTTCCAGTCCGTCCGCAACCTTGCTGTCGAGCACGGCCAGCGCATCAAGTTGTCGCAAGGCCAGAATGCGCTCTGTTTCTCGGGTATCCATTACTGCTGCCTGTAGGTAATTTTTATGATGGGTGCATAGCTATGCATTGGTAGGCATGCCAGCCTGCAGCCGGCTGCAACCCCCTCGCAACCGTGCCGACTGCACATGATAGCGGTTGCCGAAAAAACAAGCACGGCGCCGCCCAATTTCTCTGAAGAAAGCATGTGCTTTCATCCACTCAGGAAAAGCCCGATATTCGCCCGCACCGATTTATCTGAAAATCTGTTCACCCACTAGAAACACCCAGCAGTTCCGGTAGTCCCCTCACACAACCCCAAGGGAGAACAATATGAAAAACCTGAAAATCGGCGTCCGCCTCACTATCGGTTTTGGCATCGTCCTGGCACTGCTGGTCGCCGGAGCAACATTCGGCCTGCGTCAGGTCGCCAAGCTGAACGACCGTGTCGAATTCATCACATCGGTCGACGAAGGAAAATTGTTGGCGCTGAGCAAGGTTCAGTTCGCCGTTGGCCTGCGCGCCATCGCCGCCCGTAACCTGGTGCTGGTGACTGACCCGGCTCAGCAAAAAGGCGACATCGAACTGGTCACCAAAGCACAGAAAGACATCGACAGCGGCATGCAAGAGTTGACCGCGTTGATGAAAAACCCGGCTGACGCCACTGCCAAGGAGCGCGACATGCTGGAACAGCTGCGCGCACTGGAAGCCAAATACCTGCCAATCGCCACCAAGATCGGCGCACTGGCCACAACCCAGCAGACTGAAGCAGCCAAGGCCTCGCTGGTCGCCGACTGCATGCCGCTGCTCAAGCAAGTGATCGCCCATATCAACGAATTCAACGTCGTGATGCGTGCCAGCGCCACCGAGAGCGTGACTGCAGCGCAAGAAGCCTACGAAGTGTCGAAGTGGACCATGTTGGCCCTGAGCGCCGTCTCGCTGCTGCTCGGCTCGCTGATCGCCTGGTGGTTGACCCGCTCGATTTCGCGTCCTCTGAAGGAAGCCGTGACGATTGCACAAAACGTCAGCGCCGGTGACCTGACCAGCACCATCACGGTCGACAGCAAGGATGAACTGGGTCAGCTGAAACTGGCTCTCAAGGAAATGAACGACAACCTGCTGCGCATCGTCGGCGACGTCCGTCACGGCACCGACACCATTGCGACTGCCTCGAGCGAAATCGCCACCGGCAACCTGGACCTGTCGTCCCGTACTGAACAGCAAGCCGGCTCGCTGCAGGAAACCGCTTCGGCGATGGAAGAACTGACCGCCACCGTCAAGCAAAACGCCGAGAACGCACAGCAAGCCAACAAGCTGGCGACAACCGCTTCCGACATCGCCGTCAAGGGTGGCGCAGTGGTGGCCCGTGTGGTCGAAACCATGGCCTCGATCAACGAATCGTCGAAGAAAGTGGTCGACATCATCGGCGTCATCGACGGCATCGCTTTCCAGACCAACATCCTGGCGCTCAACGCCGCAGTGGAAGCAGCACGTGCCGGTGAACAAGGCCGCGGCTTTGCGGTGGTCGCTTCGGAAGTGCGCAGCCTGGCCCAGCGTTCGGCTTCGGCAGCAAAGGAAATCAAGCAACTGATCGGTACTTCGGTCGAGAAGGTCGACGCCGGCGCAGCGCTGGTTGATGAAGCCGGCGCCACCATGGGCGAGATCCTCGACAGCATCCAGCGCGTCACCGGCATCATGGGCGACATCAGCTCGGCCAGCGATGAACAGACCCGCGGCATCGAACAGATCAACCACGCCATCGCCCAGATGGATCAGGTAACGCAACAAAACGCCGCACTGGTGGAAGAAGCCGCCGCCGCTGCAGCATCGATGCAAAGCCAGACCAGCAGCCTGGCCGAACTGGTCAGCGTGTTCAAGCTCGACGATCAGCACGTGCAGTACGCAACAGAACAAGTCGCTCCGACCGTTGCCGTGAAGACAAGCCGCAACATCACACCGGCCCAGGTGCATCACCTGCCAAAGCCAGTCAGCGCACCGGCCTTGTCGATGGACAACCTGAGCTACGCCGCATAATTCGGAATACGGAATGCGGAAGACGCTGAAAGCAGGTCAATGAATTTGTAGTGGGGGTAGTGGGGGTAGTAGCTGTAAGCAGCAAGTAGTTCTGTAGTGGGGTGAGGGAATGAGGTGCAGCATGCGCAAGCAAGACCTCATGAACCGATGTGATGAACATCGGTGTGCAGGCGGTTCGCAGCGATGCGATCCGCCTTTTTTTATTGGTGTCGACGAAAGCGCAGGATCAGCGCGGCAGGTTGCCCAGCGGCAGCGCGGTCTTGTACTTGACCTGCTTGAGCGCGAAGCTGGAGCGGATGTTCTTGATGCCGGGGATCTTGGTCAGGTGATCCAGCACGAAATGTTCTAGCGCCTGCAGGTCCGGCACCACCAGGCGCAACAGATAGTCTTCGTCGCCGGTCATCAGGTAGACCTCCATGACTTCGTCGAAGGCGCTCACCGCTTCCTCGAACTGCGCCAGCGTGGCCGACTCCTGCTTCTCCAGGCTGATCTTGATGAAGACGTTGACCTTGAGACCAAGCAGGTGCGGGTTGCCCAGCGCGACGTAGCGCGAGATGATGCCTTCGTTCTCCAGGCGCTTGACGCGCGCCAGCGTCGGCGACGGAGAAAGGTTAATCTTGGAGGACAGTTCGAGATTGCTCAGCGCACTGTTTTGCTGCAGCGTGCTCAGAATACGTAAATCGATGGCATCGAGTTCCATATGCAGAATTTATCTCCGTGAATTTCGTGTGGGCGGCATATTGTGCTGTTTATTGTATGCCAAAGCGTCGATTTCAGTGACTCATGCGGCCCTGTCAGGCGTACAGTGGTCGACTTACCCGGAGGAGGCCAGAAAGTGGATCTGTCATCAGCAAGCGGCATCGCCAAAGACATCGATATCGACGCACAAGAAACCCAGGA
>Ga0207667_10005269_pt1 | contig 15774 bp, 3 predicted proteins | sample KBSCornC52_FD_184301 | JGI IMG/M metagenome (GOLD analysis project Ga0207667, IMG submission 184301) | Corn rhizosphere microbial communities from Kellogg Biological Station, Michigan, USA - KBS Corn C5-2 (SPAdes) (version 2) | ecosystem: Host-associated > Plants > Roots > Rhizosphere > Soil ... | reverse complement strand
TCAGGGGTTCGGTGCCGGTCATGGCCGCCTGGGTGGTTCTCACCAGACCAAGGCTCCGAAGGTGCGCATGGGCGCCACCACGGTGAGCGGTCGTCTGCCGCCGGAAGTGATTCAGCGCATCGTGCGCCAGAACTACGGCCGCTTCCGCATGTGCTACGAGCAGGGCCTGAGCCGTAATCCGAATCTCGAAGGCCGCGTTTCGGCGCGTTTCGTGATCGGGCGTGACGGCGCGGTCTCGAACGCCTCGAACGGCGGGTCGGATCTGCCGGACAGCGGCGTCGTCAGCTGCGTGGTTTCAGCCTTCTACGGGCTGAGCTTCCCGCAGCCCGAAGGCGGTATCGTCACGGTCGTCTACCCGATCATGCTTTCTCCAGGCTGAGCTCGCCTCCCGCGGGCGCGACGGAAACGCGCGGCAGTCACCGACTGTCGCGCGTTTTTACGTTTGTGCCGCGCTCTCGCCTCGCGTGGTGTGCCGCGCTCGGCGAGGCGCAGCTCGAAATACTCCGTCGGCCACGGTCGTGAATGGCACGGTCATGGAGCAAGGCAGAGCCGGGAAACAAAACCCGGCACCTGAGCGCGCCGTGCCAACGATCGGTGTCATTACTTCCGAATCGAAGTCGAGCGCAGAGCGGTGTGACCTGGCGCCACCGCGACGGCCTGCCGTGCGTGACACCGTCGAGCCATTGGGCAACAGCGAACGCCCGCGCATCGGCGTTTCGTCACGCACAGCTGCGGAATGTCGGGTGAAGTGCCACTTCCAACCCGCGGTGCGGAAGCGCTAAGCGCCGGCGAAAACAAGCGAAATTCGGGTGCGAAGCGCTTTACTCCATGGGTCGCGTCCGCCTATGCTCCAAAGCCTCTTTGACCTGGCTGCCATGTGCGCGAGAAAAGGTCGATTTTAGAGTACGTTGCTCCGTTTCGCGCCCTTCACATCAGCCTTGTACGAGCGTTCAGCCTGCGATGTTTTTGGATTGAGCCGGTGAGTCTCGCTAACCCGCCCCCCCGGCGTATCGATTGGAAAGAGGGAAAGCTTGCGATGAAACTCCTGAAGTCTTCTACGGTTGCTGTTATTGCCGCGGGCCTTTTGATGTCTGTGTCGGGCTGCAGTCGCGATCGGATCGAGGCCATCAACCTCGCCAACGAGGGCGATCAATCCGTCAAGGTGAACGTCGAAGGGGCGATTCAGAAATACGAACAGGCGATCGACCTCGATCCGACCAATCACCGCATTCTGTGGAAGCTGGCGACGGCTTACGAGAAGAAAGAGGATTGGGACAAGATGGCGTCGACGCTCGCGCGTGCGGTGCAGGTCGCGCCCGACTTCGCCAACTACTGGGGTGCCCGCGGACACGCGCTGATGATGGAAGCGCGTGCAGGTAATGCCGACGCCTACAAGCAGGCACAAGAGCCGCTCAAAAAGTGCATCGAGAAGGATCCGAATCTCGCCGATTGTTACAACGAGCTCGGTGAGTCGCAGCTCTGGACGGACGACGAGCAAGGCGCTTTGGACAACTACTCGAAAGCCATCGAGCACGATCCGAGCAAGGCCTACTTCTATCCGGATCTCGCGGGGCTGTATCTCACGCTCAAGTTCTACAAGGAAGCCGAGCAGGTCTTGCAAGAGGGCATCAAGCTGACGCCCCCGACGGAGAAGACGAGCTCGAAGATCTACAACATGTACGTGCTGCTCGCGAACGTCGCGCTGGCCAAGGGCGACAAGGCTGGCCAAGTCGCGGCCGTCGAGAAAGCCGAGCAGTTCGCGGGTGACTCGCACCCAGAGTTCGCGTTCGACCTTGGAAGCACCTACGCCACGATGGAGCCGCCTCAGAAGGAGAAGGCTCTGCGTCTCTTGAACACCTTCACCAAGAAAGTGTGCAAGGGCGCGCAGGCGATGAAGTTCAAGGAACAGTGCGAAGAAAGTCAGTCCATGATCCAAAAGCTAGGATCTTGATTTTGACACGAGTCCGGTCACCCGCTCGGGTGCTTCGTGTCGGCGAGGCTCGGGGAGCCAATTCCGCTGGCATGCGTTGTGACACGCGCTCTGATTCCGGAGTGTGTGAGTTTGAAAAAGGGCGCGCGTCGCGCGCGCGCCCCCTGTCCACGTCCACTATCCGAGGCTCGCATTGGCGTCACATCGCCTACGCGGGCCTCAGCGCCAAGTAGCTTGCCCGAGGGAGCATGGATCTAGAGCAGCGTCTGAAACAGCTGGAGAGCCTTCACGACTGGCACGGCATCGTCGAAGCATTGGAGCAAGGCCTGGGTACGACCCAGGACGCGACGCTGAAGGCGGACATTCATCTTCGCCTCGGGCGAGTGCTGCACACTCAGTTCTTGCAGGGTGTCCGCGCGCTGAAGCATTTTCAGGATGCTTACAAGCTGAATCCCTCTTTGTTCGACGCTTTGAGCGAAGCTCGCGCGATCTACTGGGAGCTCGGCAAGCTGAACATGGTGCAGAAGCTGCTCGATTTGCAGCTGAAGAGCGCCCCCGATGCGCGCGTGAAATGCGCGCTCTATCGTGAGCTCGGCGATGTCCTGTGTGACATCGGAGAGTACGAGCGGGCGGCCGAGGCATACGCCAAAGCATTGCAGAATGCCGAGGGCAAACCGGGTGACATCGGCGAACGTTTGCTCGACGCGCAGGTGGGCGCGGACGAGTGGCAAGAGCGGATCGCGACTTTGCTGCGCGCGGCGCACGAGGCGCAAACTGGCACTGAGCGCTCGACGATCTTCCTGCGCGCAGCGCGCATTGCGCGCCGCTTCGCGCCGACGGAATTCGAGGGCATGCTCGCGCAGGCGTACGCCGCAGATCCGGCCAACGCCAGCGCAGCCGCGCTGTACGAGGGGCTGCTCGTCGAAGCGCAGCGAACCGAGGCCATCCTCGAGACGCAACGCGACGCGCTGAAGCGCATCGAATCGCCGATCGCCAAGGCCGATGCGGCGTTCCGCTTCGGCGGGCGCTGGGCGCTTCGTCATCAGAATCTCGAAGTCGGTAGTCAATTCTTGGAAGAGGCGCTCCGCCTCGACCCGAGCCGTGAGCCGGCCTTTACGTTCTTGAAGGATGCGATCGGCGTCCGCGGGAGCGATTGGGAACGCGTGATCCGCCTGGCGGATGAGGTTTCAGATCGCGCTGCGAGCTCGCAAGCGGCGAGCTATTTGCTCGCGAGCGGCGGACTCATGGCCTGGAAAGAGCGCGGCGATCTGATCCGCGCGCGGAAATTTTTCGAGCGGCTGAGCCGAGTCGATTCAGCGCATCCGGCGCTCCTGGCGTACGAGGCCCAAATCGGGGAGAAGTTGACTGGGGCTGCGCCTGCGCGTGCCTCTTCGCCCGCGGCGGTGACGCCGCAGCCGGCGCCCGTGGCGACTCCTTCTCCCGCACCGGTCGCCTCGGTGACTCCTGCCGCGGAGCAGGTCGACGCACCGCCCGCTTCCGCCCCTGTGTCGGCCCCTGAGCCGATCGCGGCCTCCGCGGCGCCTGCTGCCGCGCCAGCTCCGGCGAGTGCGCCCGCCGCCGATCAGGCGCTGATTGCGTCGCTGCGCGAAAAACTTGCTCAGCAAGAAGCAGCCAAGCGCTTCAACGAGTACGTGAAGACGCTCGTTGCGCTGGGTGACGCCGTCTCCGAGCCCGAGGAGAAAGCGGAGCTTTATTCGAAAGCAGCCGACCTGTACGTGAACAAATTCGCCAATCAGGCGGAGGCCGTGCGTGCCTACGAGAAGGTGCTCGAGGTCGATCCCGGTCACACCGGGGCCATCGCGTATCTGCGCGAGATGTACGAAAAGCGGCGCGACTGGGAGAAGCTGATTCAGCTCAGTATGCGCGAGGCGGCGTCGCTGCCGGGCGGCGCGGAGCGGGCGGCCAAGTTCAAGCAAATTGCTCTGCTTGCCACCGAGAAGGTGAAGAAGCCCGAGGTCTGCATCGATCTGTGGGCAGTCGTGCTCGAAAACGATCCCGACGATGTCGACGCACTGAACGCGCTCTCGCAGCTCTACGAGCGTTCGCGCGAGTACGACAAGCTTGCGGACGTGCTGTCGCGGCTCGCGGAGCTCACCTACGACACGAACGCCAAGATCGAGCTTTTGAACAAGCTCGGTCAAGTTGCGGGAGATCGTCTGAAGGACGAGGAGCGTGCGGTCGACGCCTACCGCATGCTGCTCACGCTGCAGCCCGACGATCGTCGCGCACAAGAGCAGCTGAAGAAGCGCTACGTCACGCTCGGTCGTTGGGACGACCTCGAAGTTTTCTACGCCGACACCGGCAAGTGGGACGAGTTCATCCGCGTGCTCGAGAGCAACGAGGCGCGAGCCACGGACACCGCGCAGCGCATCGGCATGTTGATGAAGATCGCCGAGCTCTGGATGACCCAAAAGGGCAAGCCCGACCGCTCGGCGAAGGCCTACGAAAAGGTGCTCAGCTTCGACGAGAACAATCTCGCCGCCGCAGAGCGGCTGATTCCGATCTACACCGCGGCCAACAATCCCAAGGGCCTCGCCACGGCGATCGAGGTCAAACTCGGTCACGTGCAACATCCGGAGGATAGCCTCGGCCTCTTGCGCGAGGTCGCCGGGCTGTACGAAGGGCGCATCAACGACAAAGCCAAGGCCTTCGAGCGCTATTTGTCGGCGTTCAAGCTGGCGCCCTCGGACGTGCAGAGCCAGGCGGACATCGAGCGCGTCGCGCAGGTCACCGGGCGTTGGGAGGACGTGATTGCGGCATACAGCAGCGCGATCTTGACGGCCGACGAGCAGAGCGACGTGTCGACCGCCAACGCGCTGCGCTTGCGGCTCGGCCGCGTGTTCGTCGAAGAAGCCCAGCGCGTCGACGACGCATTGACCGAATACCGAGCGGTGTACGAGAGCGAGCCCGACAATCAGATCGCGCTCGGGGCGCTGGAACGGCTCTACCGTCAGACCGAGCGCTGGCGCGATTTGCTGGATGTCTACACGAAGAAGCGCGAGCTCGCGGATCAGCCGGACGAGCGAAAACACATCCTTTACGAGATCGCGAAGCTGTACGAAATTCAGATCGGCGATCCGAAAGCGGCGATCGAAACCTACCAAGCCGTGCTCGAGGACGACCCGGCGGATTCGGCGACGCTCGCCGCGCTCGACGCGCTGTATCAGAAGACCAAGAGCTGGGAACCGTACGCGGAGGTCCTGCGTCGGAGGATTGAGCTCGAGGGCGAAGAAGCGACGCTGATCGACTTGAAGTTCCGGCTCGCGGAGACGCAGCTCGAGCACCTGGGCGACGAGCTCGGTGCGCTCGAGAATTATCGCGAAATCCTGTTCATCAACGCCGACCATGAAGGCGCGCGCCTGGCCCTCGAGGGCTTGCTCAAGAGCAAGACGCTCAGCGGTGAAGCGGCCGCAATTTTGGAGGCCATTTACGAGCAGCGCGGCGATTGGGAGAAGCTCATCGGCGCGCTCGAGATCCTGGCCGTGAGCGACGCTCAGGTCGAGCGTCGCGTGCTCTTGCTACGCAAGATCGCGGCGACCGCGGCAAACCAACTCGGTTCGCTCGACCGCGCGCTCAATGCTCAAGCGCGTGCGCTCAAAGAAGACCCGTCGCAAGGCGAAACACTGCTCGAGCTCGAGCATTTGGCCGAGCAAGCGGGCGCCTGGGACAAGCTGCGCGGAATCTACAACGAGGTTGCCGGATCGCTCTCGGAGCCGGCCTTGGCGCGCCAGTATTGGATGCGTTTGGCGGCCATCGAAGAGCGGCTCGGCAAGGTCGATCAAGCGGCCGCCAGCTACGAGAAGGTGCTCGCGCTGGATCCCGCCGACGCCGAGGCGCTGCACGCGATGGACGCGCTCTACCGCAGCACCGGGCATTGGGAAGAGCTCATCAGCGTGTTCCGGCGCCGCATCGACTTGGCGCAAGATAGCGCCGAGAGCGAAGCGATCTACGCGCAAATGGCGCAGGTCTACGAGGAGAAGCTCGGTAAGCCGGACGAAGCCATTTTGGCGTATCGCGAGGTGCTGGCGCTCGACCCGACGAGCCACGTCGCACTCAACGCCCTCGACGGTCTGTTCACGCGCCGCGGTCTGTGGACCGAGCTCGCGGACAATCTCGAAACACAGCTCGGCTTGGCGGACACCGACGACGCTCAACGTGACTTGATGCTGCGCCTGGCGTCGCTGCGCGAACGACAAATGGGCCAGACCGAGGCCGCCATCGAAGGCTACCGCCAGGTGCTGGAGCGCGATCCGACCAATCAGACGGCGCTCGGCGCGCTCGAGCGGCTCTCGAACGACGGCGAGCACGCGCTCGCGATCGCCGAGATCTTGGAGCCTTTGTACCGTAGCCAGGGCGACTACCAGAAGCTCATCGGCGTGCACGAAGTGCAGGTCAGCCGCGCCGAGGATGTCTCGCGCAAGGTCGAGCTGCTACATCAGATTGCCTCACTGTACGAGGACGCGGCCGGGGACGTGAACGCGGCGTTCGACACCTTGGCCCGCGCTCTGGCCGTCGATCCCGCGCACGAGGCGACGCAAGAGGGGCTCGACCGCTTGGCGCGAGTCACCGGCCGCTTTCAGGATCTGGCGCGCGTGTTCGAACAGCTCGCTGCCGCTCAAGAGGATCCGGAGCTCGGTAGCCGCTTGTATTCGTCGGCGGCGAACGTGTACGAAAATCTGGTCGGCGACGGCGACCGAGCGATCGAGCTCTACCGCAAGGTGTTGAGCATCGATCCGACCAATTTGGCCGCTGCCGAGGCGCTCCAGACGCTGTTTCAGCAAGCCGAGCGCTACGGCGACATGTCCCTCATTTTGCAGCGCAAAGCTCAAATTCTGGACGACGTCGACGCCCAGAAAGCCGCGCTTTACCAGGCCGCAACGCTGGAGGAAGAGGTTCTCGAACGCCAAGAGCACGCCATCGGCGTGTACATGAAGATCCTCGAGATCGATGGCGAAGATCTGCGCAGCATCGACGCGCTCGTCCGGCTCTACCTCGGTCTGTCGCGCTGGGAGGAGCTGCTCTCGGTCTATTCGAAGAAGGCCGATCTCGTGATCGACACCGAAGAGAAGAAGCTCATCTTCTACCAGGTGGGCGCGGTGTACGAACGCGAGCTGTCCGACGTCCGGCGCGCGATCGACACCTACCAGAAGGTGCTCGAGCTAGATCCCGATGATCTGACCGCGCTCAGCCGTTTGGATGTGCTGTATCAGACGGCCGGCAACTGGCAGGAGCTACTCAGCATTCTGCAGCACGAGGCCGAGCTGACGGCTGACCCGACCGAAGCGGTCAGCTTTCAATATCGAATCGCCGAGCTGTACGAAAAGCACCTCGGTGACATCGATCGCTCGGTCGAGCTGTATCGAGAGATCCTCAACATTCAGCCCGATCACCTGCCGACCTTGAGCGCGCTCGAAGGCATCAAGAACGGCGAGCGCGCCCCGCTCGCGGCCGCGTCCGTGCTCGAGCCCGTGTACGACGCGACCGGCGAGTACCAGAAGCTGATCAGCGTGCTCGAAGTGCAGGTGCGCTTCAGCGACGACCCGTTCGCCAAGGTCGAGCTCTTGCATCGCATTGCGCGCTTGTACGAAGAGAGCCTCGGCGATCACGCTCGCGCGTTCGAAACGTACGCGCGAGCGATCGGCGTCGATAGCCAAAACGAGGAGTCTTTGGGCTCGCTCGAGCGGCTGGCGATGATGATCGAGCGCTGGCCGGCGGTCGCGGCGCTGTACGACGCGGAGCTCGACAAGCTCGAGAACGAGCCGGAGCGGTTCGTCGAGCTCGGGTTGCGTGCGGCTCAGGTGTACGAGGTGCAGCTCGAGAGTCTGGAGAATGCGGTCACGCGCTACCGGCGCGTGCTCGCCGCAGATCCGGAGAATCAGAGCGCGGTGCGCGCGCTCGATCGCCTCTTCACGCAGATGGAGCGCTGGCAAGATCTGGCCGAGGTGCTCGCGCGCGAGTCCGAGATCGGTCAGAGCCCGGACGAAATCTTGGAGTTCAAGTATCGCCTCGGGCAGGTGTATCAGACGCGCCTCGGCGATCTGGACAAAGCCATCGCCGCGTATCGCGAAGTGATCAGCGCGGCGCCCGAGCACGAAGACACGCTGAAGGCGCTGGAAGCGCTGTTCGAGAGCGGCACGAAGCAGCTCGAGGTCGGCGAGATCCTCGAGCCTTTGTACCAATCATCGAGCGAATGGGAAAAGCTCATCCGCGTGCGCGAGGCCGAGCTCTCGCACACCGTCGGCCACGAAGAGCGCATGGCAATGTATCACCGCATCGCCGAGGACGCCGAGGAGCGTCTGCTCGATCCGGTGCTCGCTTTCAACGTGCACGTGCGCGCCATCAAAGAGGGCCCGCTCGACGAACGCACGAGTGAAGAAATCGAACGCCTCGCGAGCATGCTGGACGGCGGCTGGGAGCCGCTCGCCAACGCCTACGCAGACGTGCTCGGTATCGAAGGCATCGAGCCTGCGACGCAAGCCATCGTCGGCAAGCGCTTGGCTCGCGTGTTCGAAGAAGAGCTGGCCGACGTGGCCAAGGCGGAAGAGACGTATCGCTACGTGCTCACCGTGGCCCCGCAAGAGCGCGATGCCCTCGCCAACCTCGACCGCATCTACACCTCGCTCGAGCAATGGCCGGAGCTCGCTGGCGTGCTCGAACAGCGCGCGGCCTCGGCGGAAGACGATCACGAAAAGGTCGAGCTCTACACCCGTCTCGGTCAGGTCTACGAAGAGCGTCTCGGTCAGACGGAGGACGCCATCCGCGCTTACCGCGCGATCTTCGACAAGCTCGCGCCCACCAACGAAGATGCGATTTTGGCTCTTGGGCGCATCTACGAGCAGAACCAAGCGTATCGCGAGCTCGACACCGTCTATCAGCGCGAGCTCGAAAACGCGGTCGGTGACGTGCAAGAGGCGGAAATTCGCGCAAAAATGGCGCATCTCGCCGCCGAACGTCTGGGCAACGTCGAGGGTGCGATCGAGGGTTGGAAGCGCGTGCTCGATCTGCGCGGTGAAGATCCGGAGGCGCTAGGCGCGCTCGCCGGGCTGTACGAACAGCAGGGCAAGTGGGCCGAGCTGACGGACGTGCTCGAGCGTCACTTCGACATCGCGGAGTCCGACGAAGATCGCGTCAACGTGCTCACGCGCCGCGCGCGGCTATTTGCCGAGCGGCTCAATCGCGATGACGAGGCGCTCGAGACCTGGCAGCGCGTACTCGACATCGATTTTTCGAATGTCGCGGCGTTGCGCGCGATTGCTCACGTCTGGCGCACGCGCCAGGATCCGAACGAGCTCGTCAGCGCGCTGCATGCCACGATCGATCGCGCCGCGGCGCTGCTCGAGGCCGAAGAGCTGAAGGGCATCTACCGCGAGCTCGGTAAGACGTACGGCTCGGTTCTCGGTCAGCCATTCGACGCGGCCGAGGCTTGGCGTCACCTGCTCGAGGTCGATCCGACCGATTTCGAGGCGATGGCCGAGCTCGAGGCGATCTACCGCAGCGAGGAGCGCTGGGTGGACGTGATCGGCGTCAAGATGCAGCGCGCCGAAGCGCTGCAAGAGCCGGAAGAGCGCATCCGCGAGTTGCTCGAAGTCACCGAGCTCTGGAAAAAAGAGGTCAACGACTACGACCAGGCCACGCCCGCTTTCGAAAAGGTGCTGGCCATCGATCCGGCGCACCAAGAGGCGTTCGAGGCCCTGGAGCGGCTGCACACCGCGGGGGGTCGTTGGGAAACACTGGTCGAGCTGTATCTGAATCGGCTCGAAACGCGCGAATCGGTCCAGGAGAAGAACGAGCTCTTGCGGCGCATCGCGCGCGTGTTCGAAGAGCGCCTCGACGACAAGAACCAGGCCTTCGACGCGCTGGTGAACGCATTCTCCGAAGACTTCAGCGACGACGAGACCGCGCGCTATCTCGAACGCATGGCGCAAGCCACGGGCCGCTGGGGTGAGCTGATCAACACGGCCAACGCCTGGCTCCCGGAGCAGACCGAGGACAAGCAGAAGATCCGCCTCTGCCTGCGCCTCGGCAAGTGGTACGGCGAGGATCTCGGCCACCCCGAGTACGCGCAGCCGTATTACCAGCAAATCATGGCGCTCGACCCGAACAACGTTCAGGTCTTGCGGCAGATGGCGGCCATTCACCGCATGAGCGCGCAGTGGCAGAAGGTTGGCGAGACGCTGACCCGCGCGCTCGACGTGGCCGTCGCGAACGAGGATCGCAAGGCGATTTTGGTCGACCTCGGCGAGCTCTTGTTCCGCAACATGGGCCAGGCCGACCAAGGCATCGCGTTCTACAAGCGCGCGCTCGAGGTCGATCCGTTCTACTTGCCGGCCCTGACCGCGCTCGAGCGCATCTACGACGAACGCTCGAACCACCAGGATTTGGTGGAGATCTTGAACGCCAAAGTGCAGGCGCTCACCGAGACCGACCAAATTGCGAGCAACAAGCTGCGCATGGCCGGATTGTACGAGACCACGCTCGGCGACTTCGAGCGCGCGGGGAGAGTGTACCGCGAGGTGCTCGAGATCGACGGCGGCAACGTGCTCGCGCTGCGCGGGCTCGAGCGCATCTACCAGACTCTGCAAAACTGGTCGGATTTGATCGGCGTGCTCGAGCGTCAGCTCGACGTGGTCGAGACCGAGCGCGAGCGCGTGGAGGTGCTGCTCAAGCTCGCCGCGCTGCAGGAGGAGCATTTCCTCAAGTTCGACATCGCGGCCCAACGGCTCGAACAAGCGCTCGAGATCTCGCCCGGCGAGGAGCGCGCGTACATCGCGCTAGAGCGCTGTTACCGCCGTCTGAAGCAGTGGCTCGATCTGATCAACACCTACGAACGGCACATCAGCGAGGCGGCGGGCAGCACCACCAAGGTGGAGCTGTACGGGCTGATCGCCGCGGTGCAGGCGGAGGAGGTCGGAGACGTCGATCGCGCGATCGACGCGTACCGCAACATCGTCGATATCGACGACACGAACGTGCCGGCGCTCGAAGCCCTGAGCAAGTTGTACGAGAAGCAGGGCGACGCCGCGCAGGCCATCGAGGCGATGACTCGAGTTGCGGATCTCACGACCGACGGCAACCAGCGCGTCGAGATGTATTACCGAATCGGTAAGGCACTCGAGGACAAGCTCGGTGATCGCCGCCAAGCGCAAGAGCGCTTCGAGATGTCGCTCGATCTCGACCCGGCGCATTTGCCCTCACTCGCCGCGCTGCGCACGATCGCGATCGACGAGTCGGATTGGGATCGCGCTGCGCGCTACCTCGAGCAAGAGCAGCTCAATACGCCGACCCCCCGCGCGCGCGCCAAATTGCTGGTCGAGCTCGGTCGTTTGCGCGACGAGATGCTGGGCGAGCACGAGCTGGCGGTGCAAGCCTACGAGCTCGCAATCCAGTGCGATTCGGATTGCGAAGAGGCCGCTCTGCCGCTCCTGCAAGAGTACATCCGCGTCGAGCGCTTCTCGGATGCCGAGCCGCTCGCCGAGATGCTCGTTCGCAAGAGCAAGAACAAGGAGCGGACGGAGCAGCACACGCTGTACAAGCTGCTCGGTAAGGTCCACGCCGCGCTCGGCAACAACGACAAGGCGCTGAAGGCCTACCAGACCGCAAACCAGCTCGATCTCACCGATCAGGAGACCATCCGCGGCATCGCCGACGTGGCCTTCCAGCTGCAAGATTGGCCGAGCGCGCTCACGAACTATCAGAAGGTGCTCACGGCTCTGGCCGAGGAGGACACTGAAGAGCGCACGGACGTTTACTACCGTCTCGGCTGCATCAAGCGCGAGCAGGGCCAAGCCAAGCAGGCGATCAACAACTTCGAGAAGGCGCTGGCGCTGAACAGCGAGCACCGGCCGACGCTCGAAGCCCTGGTCGACATCTACGCCAAGGGCAACGACTGGAAGCAAGTCGCCGCCTACAAACGTCAGATCTTGGACAGCGTGTTCGAGGGTGAGGAGCGCTACAAGATCCTCAACGAGATCGGCGACATCTGGAGCGAACGCGAGAAGAACCCGCACAAGGCGATCGAGGCGCTCGAAGAAGCGCGCGATCTGAAGCCGCAAGATCACGTGCTCTTGCACAAGCTCTTGCAGCTTTATCAATCGGCTGCCGATTGGCAGAAGATGGTCGACACGCTGCAGGCGATCGCCGAGCACGAGACCAAGCCGGAGTTGAAGGCGCGTTACATCTTCACGCAGGCGCAGATCTATCGCGACAAAATCGAAGATTTGGATCGCGCGGTCGAGCTCTTCAACGAGTCACTCGATCTCAATCCGAATTATCTCGAGGCCTTCGAGCGCATCAACAAGGTGCTGACCCAGCAGAAGAACTGGAAGCAGCTCGAGCGCGCGTACCGCAAGATGCTCCATCGCATCGCGGGCAAGGGCAACGCCGACCTCGAGCACACGCTCTGGCATCAGCTCGGCCTCATCTACCGCGACCGCCTGCAGCAAGGGGACTCGGCGATCGAGGCGTTCAAGATGGCGGCCACGAACAAGCCGGACGCGGTCGTCGTGCGCCAAATCTTGGCCGAGCTGTACGAGGTAGGTGAGCGCTGGGACGACGCGATCGTCGAGCAGCGCATGATCCTCGAAGCAGAGCCGCTCAAGATCGACGCTTATCGCGCGCTCTATCGCTTGTACCTACAGAAGCAGGCCTACGACGAGGCCTGGTGTTTGGCCGCGGCGATCGCCTTCATGAAGAAGGCCGACGAAGAGGAGCAGCGCTTCTTCGAAGATTATCGACCGCAAGGCATGTTGCCCGTGAAGGGCCGGCTCTCGAACGAACTGTGGGTCAAGCACGTGTTCCACGCGGACGAGAACCTGTACATCTCGAAGATCTTCGAGATGATCGCGCCCGCGGCGTTGCAGGCGAAGATCGCGCAGCTCCAGAGCCAGGGCAAACTGCCGGTGCTCGACAAGCGCTTCCGTCAGGATCCCGCGACCTCGACCGTGACGTTTGCGAAGACGTTCGGCTGGGCAGCGCAAGTGCTCGGCGTGCAACCGCCCGAGCTCTACGTCCGCAACGACGTGCCGGGCGCGATCGTCGCCGTGCCCGCCGTGCCGCCCGCTTCGGTCGCAGGTCAAACGGTGCTGACGGGCTTCCAACCGCAGGAGCTGACGTTCATGTGCGGCAAGCATTTGTCGCACTATCGCGGTGAGCATTACATTCGCACGCTCTTCCCGACGCAGGCCGAGCTCACGATCATGCTCTTCGCGGGCGTGATGTTGGCCGCGCCGAGCACGCCCATGCCGCAGGACATGGCCGCGCAAATTCGCGCGACGGCGCAGGAGCTCGCCAAGTACATGCAGCCGGTGCAGCTCGAAGGGCTTCGCCTGGTGGTGAAGCGCTTCATCGACGAGGGCGCCAAGGCCAACATCAAGCGTTGGAATCAAGCGGTCGAGCTCACGGCTTGCCGAGCCGGCATGATCGTGTGCGGTGATCTCGAGATTTCGAAGAAGCTGATCGGCGCCGAAGCGCAGTTGCCGGGCGATTTGTCCGCGGGCGACAAGATGAAGGAGCTTTTGCTCTACTTCGTCAGCGAGCAATATTCCGAGGTGCGCCGCGCCCTGGGTATCGCGATCGCCGTCTAGCGCGCCTCTCCCCGTAAACGTGCCCGTGCCCGGAGAGCGCAAATCGCTTTCCGGTTGGGGGAGCGGGCGTGTACGCCATCGGCGCGATGGTTCGACTCCGACTCGAGGAGCGTATCAGTCCGCCCGATCGGCCATTCGCCTCTCCGTGGGGTCTCTTTCGGGCGCGGGCACGCGGGCACGCGCGGCTGAGCGGCCGCCAAGCCTTGCTCGACGGACTTTCGGCGTCAGACGTGCGCGCGCTATTTCCCCGGAAAATCGACGGTCAAACGCAGGCCGGTGCCAAGATCGGTGTGGAGCGTGCCGAGGTCGAATCGGCCGTAGCTGCCCATGTCGAGCTCCACGTACGGACCGATGGCGATATTCGACGTGGCATACCAGTCGGCGCCCAGGCTCAGCCGCAAGAGCTCCGCGCCAAAGAAACGCTCGCTCGATTGACCGCCGTTATCGATGTTCGTTTGCCGCACGCCCACGCCGAGTGACGCCCAGGGATCGAAGCGCGCGCCCTGCACGGGGTGGTAGCGCAAGAACGGGCCGCCCGCGAAGCTCTTTGCCGAGCACGCCGCGCAGCGCGGAGGCGCCGAGTAAGCGTCGAATTCGCCCCACACGCCGAGCACCACATTGCGGCTCAGGCCAACTCCGAGATCGAGGTTCAGCGCCAGGCCGGGGCCGAGCTCGCTGCGTTGGGTCTGCTGGTCATTCAAGCTGCCGAACGGCCACTTCGCCCCGAGCGCGCCGGCAAAAACGACGTGGCCGCCGAGCAGATCGCGCGCATTCGGGATGGGCTCGAGCACCGGCTCGTCCGCGTCGGCAGGCGTGACCACGGGCCCGTCGGGGCTCGCCGCGGCGGCAGCCGTCGAGCTCGTGGCCGGGGCGGGGCTGGGGCTCGCCGCTGCTTCAGCGTGCGCGAGGCCTGCAAGAAAGAGACAAGCCAGGGCGCTGCACGGCACGGCGAGGGAACGCATGGGCGCCTTGTTAGCATCGGCGGGGAGCCCACGAAACCCCGCTTCGAGCCTTTGCCGCAACCGGGGGACGGCGGCGGCCGATTGGACGCCACATGTCTTTCGAACCGCCGTCGAGCACCGATCACACCGCCCAGACCCTGGAATGCCCACGCCCGGCCGTGCGCGGCCCCTGGCGAATCGACGTAGGCACCGAAGGCGAGCCGAAGAGCGTCGTGCTCCGCGCGGGCGAAGAGCTGACGCTCGGCAGCGGCCGCAGGGCGGCCTTGCGCATCGAAGACCCCGCCGTGAGCAGCCTGCATTGCCGCCTGCGCGTGCTCGACTGCGGAGTCGTGGTCGAAGATTTGGCTTCGAAGAATGGCCTCTACGTGGCCGGGGCGCGGGTCGGCGCGGCGGTGCTGGCCGAATCCGGCGCGGCGTTCGTGGTCGGACGCTCGGCGGTATCCGTGCGCGTGCTCGAAGCCGATGAGGATGAGCCGCCGAGCGAGCCGTTGCCCGGTGTGATCGGCACCTCGGCACCCATGTTGCGCGTGGCGCGGTTGGTGCGAAGGCACGCCAAGTCGCGGGTGTCGATCTTGCTGCAAGGCGAATCTGGAACCGGTAAGGACATGGTCGCGCGCGCGCTGCACGAGCTCGGGCGGCGCAACGGGCCGTACGTGCCTTTGAATATGGCGGCGTTGCCCGAGTCGCTGGCCGACGCCGAGCTCTTCGGGCATCGGCGCGGCGCGTTTACCGGCGCGGTGTCGAGTCGCGTCGGCGCGTTCGAGCAAGCGCACGAAGGAACCTTGTTCTTGGACGAGGTCGCGGAGCTCCCGCTGTCGGTGCAAGTGAAGCTGCTGCGCGTGGTCGAAGACGGCATGGTGCGCGCGGTCGGCGCCACGCAAGCGCTGCGCGTGGACGTTCGGCTGGTCTCCGCGAGCTGGGCGGCGCTCGACGAACGGGTGGTGGAGGGTCGCTTTCGGGCGGATTTGTACCACCGCTTGTCGACCGTGGTGGTCGAGCTGCCGCCGCTTCGACAACGGCGCAGCGACATCGCGCAACTGAGTCACTCGCTCTTGCGCCGCATGCGCGCGGACATCGGTGAGCGGGCGTTGTCGAGCGCGGCATTGTCGCGCTTGGTCGAGCAGAGCTTCCCGGGCAACGTGCGTGAATTGGGCGCCGTCTTATATCGAGCGGCGGCGAGCGCCGACTACGAAATTGGCGCGCGCCACATCGACGAAGCGTGCCGGCAAGCGCCGCACGCGCGGCACGCCGCGCCCGACGCGCACTCCCTGCTCGAGCA
>Ga0207667_10005267_pt1 | contig 15778 bp, 17 predicted proteins | sample KBSCornC52_FD_184301 | JGI IMG/M metagenome (GOLD analysis project Ga0207667, IMG submission 184301) | Corn rhizosphere microbial communities from Kellogg Biological Station, Michigan, USA - KBS Corn C5-2 (SPAdes) (version 2) | ecosystem: Host-associated > Plants > Roots > Rhizosphere > Soil ... | reverse complement strand
CACCACTTTTGTGATAGATGAAAAAGGCGTCATTCGCAAAATATTCCTGCGGCCTAAGAATAAACAACATGCTGAAGAGATTGTGAAGGAGCAATGGTAGATGGTGGATGTTCTTTTTTTTCGTGCTTCAAACGGCCACTAATGTGGGCTGGGGTTTACTACTCCTGAAAAAGTAGCCTACTTCCCCGCCAGCGCTCCCGAATGCGCTTCAGCAGATTCCTTTCTATTATCCCTCTTTTCGTAATTCTCCATAACAAGAGCGGCTGCGCCTGTTAGTTCGGCCTGATGGCCCAGTGAGGAAATTTCGATTTCTGTATTTAACGCCAGCCGTGGAATGCAATGTTCGTTCAGGGCTTGTTGTATGGGCGCCTGCCATATTTTGCCGGCCGATGATCCACGACCGCTTAATATTACCAGTTCGGGATTTAACAGATGAATTAAAATGGCTACGCCTCTTCCGATGTTATAGCCTGATTCAGATAACAATTCAACCGCAAACTTATCGCCACTGCCTGCAGCATGTATAATTTCCTGGAAAGCTTTTTCGGCGTTTTCTACCTTTAATTCCTTCAATAAGGAAACCCGGCCTTCTTTTAATCCTTTATTGGCTTTTTCTATAACTACCAGCAAAGAAGTTTCGGTTTCAAGGCAACCGCTTTTCCCGCAAGTACACAGTTTATTATTCAGGAAAAGGGGAATATGGCTGAATTCACCGGCAAAACCATTATGCCCTCTGAATAATTCGCCATTCAGGATCATTCCCAAACCAACGCCCCAACCTACATTTATAACCATGGCGTTTTTTTTATCCCGGGCCGAACCGAATTTTAATTCAGCCAAAGCGATAAGTCGCGAATCGTTATCAATAAATACAGGCAATTTCACCTTTGAGGAAATGAGCTGCGTTAGCGTTCCGTGTTCAGATTGCAGAAAGGAATAATTCAGGCCCTTAACAGCATCTACAAAACCCGGCATACCGATTCCTACGCCTGCTATCTTGCTTTTTGATAACCCTGATCTTTTTACTACTTCGTCGATCTTTTCGGCAAGTGTTGCCAGTGCATTTGGATTTTTTGGTAAGGGCAGTTCGAATAATTCAGTAGCAGTTACACTCCTGTTGTGCATGTCCATAATACAAATGCGTGTAATCAACTGGTCCATGGCCACCGATACTACGTACAGGATATCAGGCTTAAGAGAATACATTACGGGGCGTCGTCCGCCGGTTGAAGCTGCAAAACCTGTTTCTATGACCCATCCTTCCTCTATGAGCTTGCTTAACAGTTTAGCAGTTACAGGAAGGCTTTTATGGATCTTATCGCTCAGGTCGGCACAGGAAAGCATATTAGAAAAATAAAGATGTTTTATTATCTTTTTCCTGTATAATTGATTCTTTTCCATCATGTGCAGTAAGTGAAACTTTTACCAAATTTACTGTTAAGAACCAGAACTTTAAAGCAAATAAACAGCAGTTTCGGGTAAAGGTCGATTCTTTAACAAATCGCGGCGCTATAACTACTGCAAACCGTCAAATAACTATATTGAAACCCCGCACTTTCGAAAATAAAACGGCTAAAAGGAAGCAGATAAATAAAGGTTATAGAAACCAGGCAGCCGGGCAACTTTAATATACTCTTCCTCGTATTTTCCACCGACAACTTGTGCAGATGGCAATGAAATATCATCTGGTCAGGAGTTAATTACACTAAACTGAAAGAGCTAAATAAACGATCAACTAATATACCCAAGCCTGTGTGGGTGCGACTGCGCCGTTGGCCGGTGGTCCATTTAAGGTGTGCAGTCATAGTTATAATACATCCGCAACAGGCTGTTTGAACCCGTGCGTTTTTTGTGCGTAAGACCAAACCTTTTCGTATGCTTAATGCGAAATGCACAACGCTAAATGCGTACGCCTGGCGTTCGGCATTGAGCTTTCAGCGTTCTGCATTTCAATAATCAACGATGTAAGTGTGCCGTGCAAACGGTATGCTTGTTTATGGGTTATTTTTTAGTTTTAGGGTTTGGTTACCCTGTCCTTTTAAGGACAGGGTTTTTTGTGTTTGCACATGCATTAAGGCAACCTTACTTAAGTGTTATTCGTACAACTACACATGAGTGCCGATTATATTAATAATACACCATGATAAAGAAAATTTCAATTGTTTTGACCGGAAGTATTTTTTTGTTTAGTAGTTGTTATAATGATAAAGAAGAAATATTGTATGGAGCCAGTTCCTGTGATGGAGTAAATGCATCTTATGCCGCCAGTGTGAGTGCGATTATACAGGCAAACTGTGCTCTTTCAGGCTGTCATGCTGATGGCAGTACAAATGGTCCTGGCGCTTTAACCAGCTATGACAAGATCAGGAATGCAGCAGTAGATATTAAATCGGCTGTTGTAACGGGTTTAATGCCCCAGGGATCAAAACTTACTTCAACACAAATAAGAACTATCAGTTGCTGGGTCGATCACGGCGCCGCGAATAATTAAAATCAGTTTCACCGTATGTCAAAGAAAAGGATCATCATTGGCGGCATAATAGCCATTATAATCATTGTAGCTCTCTATGGATGGTATCAATATAACCGTACTGTTCAGGGTCTGAATGATGTGAGTGCCGATTACACAGTAAATGCTACTGAGCTTATTAATGAATTTGTTACCAACGAAACAACAGCGAATAAAAAATATCTGAACAAAATTGTAGAGGTAAAGGGAACGATAAAGAAAGTAGAAGAAAATAGTGGAACAGGCATTGTTGTTTTGGGCGATACTACCGATATGTCGGGCGTTCGTTGTATACTGGATAGTACCACCAGTGCAACAGCCGGTTCATTGCAACGCGGCGCTGTAGTAGCTATTAAAGGCGCCATCACCGGTTTTAATAAAGATGAAACCGGCTTACTGGGATCGGATGTTGAATTGAACCGCTGTGTTCTCTCCAAATAAGAAATTCTTTTAACCAAACCCACTTAACATGAATGCAGGATTTAGGAAAACTATCATTTTAACCGGATTTGTTTTTATAGCCTCTTTCGCAATAGCCCAGGATAAGTATTTTACAAAAAGTGGTTCCATTCATTTTATTTCAAAAGGAGCTATAGAAACCATACAGGCCGATAACAAGAGCGTTACCTGTGTACTTGATTCAAAATCGGGCGCTATACAATTTGCCGTACTGCTAAAAGGATTTGAATTCAAAAAAGCATTGATGCAGGAACACTTCAATGAAAATTATGTAGAAAGCGATAAGTTTCCGAAAGCTGAGTTCCGTGGTCAGGTCGTAAACAACAGTGATATCAATTATACCAAAGACGGTATTTACAATGCGCACGTAAAAGGAAAACTAACCCTGCATGGCGAAACAAAAGATGTGGAAGCCGATGGAAAAGTTACCGTGAAAGAAGGCAAACTATTGACCAATTCAGACTTCAGCATACAAATGAGCGATTATAATATCCGCATCCCAACACTGGTAAAAGAAAACATGTCCAATACGGTAGATATTAATGTGAACTGTGCATTGGAACCTTTAAAAGGCTAATGCTTATTGCTAATTACCAGTAATTCAAAAAACCAACTAAAATGAAAAAAGTAACCTATATACTGCTGGCGATCTGTTTTATGATCTTTGCCGGCAACCATGTACTGGCCCAAAATGAAGACCTGCTTAAGCTTGTAAAAGAAGATTCTGTTAAAAAGAAACAATGGGTAACCGGCGCTTTTAAATCAACGCGTGTAATAAACGGACAATCCATGGAAATGCTTGGCAAGGGTGTTCTCGATGTTCGCATATTGCACAGGTTTGGCCTTGTTAGCAGTGGCGCCAAAGAATTTTTCGGGCTCGACGAAGCCAATATGCGTTTGGGTTTTGATTATGGCCTCGGAACTAATTTATCTGTAGGTGTGGGAAGAAGCACCCTGAATAAAGAGCTGGATGGTTTTCTTAAATACCGTGTGCTCAGACAAGGATCTGGCCCCGGCAGCTTTCCCCTTTCGGTAGTTGGAGTAGCAGGTATGACCGTTAATACCCTGCCCTTTACAGATACTTCGCGCAAAAATTATTTTTCTTCACGCATAGCTTATTATTATGAAGTTATCATAGGCCGCAAGATTACCGAAGCTTTCAGTTTGCAGGTAAGCCCTATTATGGTTCACCGTAACCTGGTAGCGCTGGCCAATCAGGAAAATAACACTTTTGCATTGGGTATTGGAGCCCGGATGAAATTATCGAAGCGCACAGCGTTTGTGGTAGATTATCATCCTATCTTGTCTGGCCGTGAGCCGGGAACAAAAGACCCTTTATCGATGGGATTTGATATTGAAACCGGCGGTCACGTATTTCAGTTGCACTTCTCAAACAGTACCGGCATGAATGAAAAAGCGTTCCTTACCGGCACAACATACGATTTCTGGAGAGGCGATATACGATTTGGTTTCAACCTGTCGCGCGTATTCCAGGTAGCAGGAAAAAAGAAACATTAACAGACACTGATAAAAGACCTGTCAGGGTTTATTAGCAGTCTGAATGTTTGAGACTGCGATGCGCCTGACAGGTCTTTTATTTTCAGGTAGGTTTGCCGCGTCTTTGCCGTATCTGATTAATACATTTGCCGTACTTTCTTCGGGACCGCTTCGGGTGTTATGCGAACGTGTCCCGAAGAAGTCCCGAACAAAGTACGGATCAGGTATCTCTAAGACATCTGGAATTCTCACATTTGTTCCGGAAAATTATCGGGTTCACGTCTTCAATTACCTGATCACAAACTCCACTTCCCCGAAGTCAAACTCCCGGTCTATTACATCTTTTGTTAATAACCTGCCTGATTCAGAAACGCCAAGTATAGTAGTTTCGAATAAGATATTCCCTTTTTTAAGCGAAACGGGCTGATTCAGTTTATACAATACCTGCCGGTAAGCCGCTAAGATCGGTTCGGCGCCATTGGCAATCAGCTCCTGATATCTCAGCTCAAGGGCTTCGCATAAGGCTTTACCTGATTCTACTGCATCGAAGTCTTTTCCGGTGATCTGCTTTAGCGAAACAGGATTAGGAAGGGAAGGGTCAAATTCAACCTGGTTGATATTAATGCCAATGCCTACTACGGCAAATAGCCAGTCAGCCCCCCGAAATACATTTTCTATAAGGATGCCCCCTGCCTTTCTGTCACGCCAGTATACATCATTTGGCCATTTAATACTGGTTTCTTCTCCGGCATAGTTTTTATAAAAATCATAACAGGCCAGAGCTACAGTGGCAGATAACACAAATTGGCGGTTAACCGGTAACCGCGGTACCAATACGGTACTGAGCATGATGTTCTGATTAGGGATTGTTAACCAGCTTTTTCCGCGTTGTCCTTTGCCGGCTGTCTGTTCCCGGGCAAACCAGGTAGCGCCATGACTTGCCAATCCGGCCTGTATTTGCCGCATGGCATAGTTGTTGGTGCTGTCAATAGAAGGCAATATTATAAAAGGATGACCAATGGACTCAGAGTTAACAGGATGTGACAAAAGATTATTAATTTTGGGGAGTGCGAAATTATGAATATCTGTTGATCGTTTAACAGAGAGAAATGTGGTAATACCCGAAATTATTTGTATTTTAAATTCAGAAGTTAGCCATCTGTTAAAGACGGCTTAACTGATAAAATATAGAACTTCTCACTACGTCTATATATAATAAACACATTGATCATTAAAACACAGGATTATTGGAACAACTTTCATTGTTAGCTACCCGTCGTAAACGAAAAAGTGTAGCCCGGTTAACAAAAAATTCAAAGATTTTTAAAGCAATCATTCACGCCATAAAGGAGAAGAAGGGAGACAATATTGTTTCTTTTGACCTGCGAAAAATCCCTGAAGCTGTTTCCGATTTTTTTATTATCTGTGAAGCCAGTAGTTCCACTCAAGTAAGAGCTATTGCTGACTTTGTAGAGGAGTATATTAAAAAAGACGTTAACGAAAGCCCCTACCATAGCGAAGGTCATCAGGCAGCCCACTGGATACTAATCGATTATGTAAATATCGTAGTGCACGTTATGCAGCCCGAAACCCGCAAATTCTATAAACTTGAAGAAATGTGGAGCGATGCAGAAGTAGAAGAATATTAAACTCCTGAGCAGAAATTATTGTTAAAATGCGGCTGTGTGCAAAATAATCATTAACTAACAGCTTTTTAGAGCGAACAATTTGCTATTATCAATTATTAATTATTATTAATTAAACAGAAAAACCAAGCGATAAGCAACAATATATGTCACAGGACGAGTCAAGACAAAACGACCGCAATTTTCCCCGCTTACGTCCCCGCGATGACGGGAGCCAGCGAAAAGGTCCAAAATTCAATATTTACTGGGTTTGGGCAATCATTTTCGCTGTGTTGGTAGGCTTTCAGTTATTTGGTTCCTTTGCTCCCGACGCTAAAACTATTACCGACCTTGATTTCTATAAAATGTTGGATAATGGGGATGTAGAGAAGCTCAATACAGTTACCAATAAAAATACAGTACGGGTTTTCATTAAAAAAGATCGGTTAGATAAATATAAAGACCAGCTTTCTAAAAACTGGCCTGCTACGGGCGAAAAAGGCCCTCACTTCGAATTTAAAGTTATAAAAGCCGACGACTTCAATAAAGAACTGAATGCTTATTACGAAAAGCATCCGGAAATTGAACGCGTTCCCAACATTCCCATCCAGGAAGGGGAATGGTTCGGCTCAATAATACAATTCCTCTTACCCCTTGTAGTGATAGTACTGATCTGGGTAATGCTGATGCGTAAAATGGGCGGTGGCGCCTCAGGCGGCAGCGGTCCCGGCGGTATTTTCAACATCGGTAAGTCTCGCGCCACACTGTTCGATAAAGGCACTAAAGTGAATATCACTTTTGCAGATGTGGCCGGGCTGGATGAAGCCAAGGTGGAAGTAATGGAAATCGTTGACTTCTTAAAGAATCCTAAAAAATATACTTCACTCGGTGGTAAAATTCCAAAGGGTGCTTTACTGGTAGGTCCGCCGGGAACCGGTAAAACCCTGCTGGCAAAAGCTATGGCCGGTGAAGCTCAGGTTCCTTTCTTCAGCATGAGCGGTTCCGATTTCGTGGAATTGTTTGTTGGGGTGGGCGCCAGCCGTGTACGCGACCTGTTTAAACAGGCCCGTGAAAAAGCACCCTGTATCATTTTCATCGATGAAATTGATGCCATCGGTCGTGCCCGCGGTAAAAACGCCATCATGAGCAACGACGAGCGCGAAAGCACTTTGAATCAGTTGCTGGTAGAAATGGATGGTTTCAGCGGCGAAAGCGGCATCATTGTTCTGGCTGCTACCAACCGCCCCGATGTACTGGACAGCGCTTTGTTGCGCCCCGGCCGTTTCGATCGTCAGATCTCGATCGATAAACCGGATCTCAAAGGCCGCGAACATATCTTCAAAGTACATCTGAAGCCGATAAAAATTTCTGAAAAAGTTGATATTCATAAGCTGGCTGAACAAACACCAGGTTTTGCCGGCGCCGATATAGCTAACATATGTAACGAAGCGGCCCTGATAGCTGCCCGTAAAGGAAAGCAGTCAGTTGAAATGGACGATTTCCAGGATGCGGTTGACAGAGTGATTGGTGGTTTGGAAAAGAAGAATAAGATCATTTCTCCCGACGAAAAACGAATCATTGCTTACCATGAAGCCGGCCATGCTATCTGCGGCTGGTTCCTGGAACATGCATATCCTTTATTAAAAGTTACTATAGTACCAAGAGGTGTGGCAGCATTGGGATATGCCCAGTACACACCGAAAGAGCAATACCTGTACAATACCGATCAGTTAATGGATCAGATCTGTATGACGCTTGGCGGTCGCGCCAGTGAAGATATTTTCTTCCATAAAATATCTACCGGCGCACAGAACGACCTGCAGCAGATTACACGTATTGCCTATTCAATGGTTACGGTATATGGTATGAATGAAAAAGTAGGTAATGTTAGTTTTTATGACCCTGCCGCCGAAAATTCATTTACAAAACCATATTCTGAAGAAACATCGAAAATTATAGATGAAGAGGTTCGTAAGCTGATCGATGACGCCTATATACAAACCAAGAAGTTACTTACCGAAAAGAAAGAACAGGTAGAGAAACTGGCCGAGGCATTACTCGATAAAGAAGTATTATTCCAGAGCGATGTAGAAGCTCTGATCGGTAAACGCCCTTACACTGATAAAAAAACGCTTGATGTAGATGGAGGCGAAGGACATCCTGAAGGCGCTATCAGCGAAGGTGTTCCCCCATACGACAGCAACGTAACCAATCATCCTGCTACATAATCTGATTGTTATTATGAACGTTTCTCCGGCTAAAGAAAACATTCTTAAAAAAATACGAAAGGCGTTGACTAAGTCAACGCCTATTCCTTTTCCGCACAGCGAAGGCAGCAGTTCGGTTTATTTGCCTTCACAGCAGGAACTGGAGATAGAATTTGCCGAACGGTTTACCAAACTGCTGGGTAAATTCATTTTTTGCCAGAATAGTAAAGAGCTCGCCTTGCAGCTCAATGCAGTGGTTGCAGGTAATAAATGGGATAAAATTTTTTGCCGTGAAGAACCACTACGCAAAACACTGGCAGAAAATCAATTCAGTAATTTTTCCTGGAACGATTTGGCATCATGCGATGCTGCCATTACCACCTGCGAAACACTGGTAGCCCGTACCGGTAGTATTGTTATGTCGGCGGCTCAGGCCAGCGGCCGTACTGTAAGTGTATATGCTCCAGTGCATATTTGCATTGCCTCAACAAGCCAGCTGGTATATGACGTAAAAGACGCCATACAGAAAGCCCGGGAAAAATATGCAGGCAATCTTCCTTCATTGATCACATTTGCTACAGGACCCAGCCGTACGGCAGATATAGAAAAAACACTGGTAGTAGGTGTGCATGGCCCAAAAGAAGTATATGTATTTCTGGTAGATCAATAGCGGCAGTCGGCAATCGGCAATCGTGAGTTTTAAAACGTTATTACCGGTTGCGGATTGAAAACTGCCGATTCACGATTCACGACTCACGATATGCAGTCCAATATTTACCGGCTATTCATTTATGGTTCTCTGCGCAGCGGTTTCCATAATACGGTTTATAGTTATATCAGCCGTTATTTTATACTCGACGGATTAGGCTCAGTACAGGCAAAATTGTTTGACCTGGGAGATTATCCCGGAGCTGTTCCCTGTACCGAAGATCATTTTATTACCGGTGAATTATATCACATTGCACAACACGAAGAGTTCGAATCGGCTATAAAGTATCTGGATGATTACGAAGGTCTTTTTGTATCAGCCGGTGAAACTCCTTTATTTCGCCGTGAACCTGCACATGTATTGTTTCAAAATACTACGGTTATTGCCTGGATGTACTGGTACAACCTGCCAATTACCAATCAGCCACATATAGAATCAGGTGATTATATTGCATATAAAATGGGAATAGGAAAGTAATGGAACTGCCTCACAATAAAAAAGTATATTTTCTCTCAGACTTTCACCTGGGTGTTCCGGATCATGCATCGAGCCTGATACGAGAAAAAAAAATTACTGCATTTCTGGAAGAGATACGAAAAGACGCAGCAGAGATCTTTATTGTAGGCGATATGTTCGATTTCTGGTACGAATACCGCACAGTAGTACCACGGGGATATGTACGTTTACTGGGAAAATTAGCAGAGATAACAGATTCAGGCATACCCATTCATTTTTTTGTGGGTAATCACGATATGTGGATGAAGACTTATCTGCAGCAGGAACTGAACATCCCTGTATATTTTGAACCACGTGCATTTGAATTCAATCATAAAAAATTCTGGGTTGGTCATGGTGATGGCCTTGGTCCTGGTGATCATGGCTACAAAATGCTGAAGAAGATCTTTCGCAGCCCGGTATGCCAGTGGTTATTTGGCATACTGCCACCCTATATAGGTATGGGCGTCGCCAATTACATGAGCCGTAGCAGCCGCTCGGTAACAGGTTCGGCCGATGATAAATTTTATGGTGAAGAAGGAGAGTGGCTGATCACGTATTGCAAAGACATACTGAAAGATCAGTATTACGACTACCTGATCTTTGGTCACCGGCATTTGCCTATTGATTTTTCATTAAAAGGTGGCAGCCGGTATATAAATCTGGGCGACTGGATACGTTATTATACATATGCGGTTTTCGACGGGCAGCAATTATCGCTTACTACCCGTTATTCTGAGCTTGAAAGCAAAATTGTTCGCTATTAGTGTTAAGGCCGGTTATCATATTAACTGTTTTATTATGCGCGTGCTCCATTGTTCGTGCGCAAACAACTGATACTTTTTTCGTATTTAATAAAGTAGCAGGCGAACAGCTCATTGATTTTACCGTAGATAACCTGGGCAACCTGTATCTGGTTAACAACACAGGGCAGATAAAAAAGGTTAGCCCTACAGGAGACTCCATTGCTGTATTCAATAACGTTCGTCAATACGGAAAGATCTATGAAATGGATGTTACCAATCCATTGAAGGTGTTATTATACTTCCGCGACTTTGGTACCATTGTAGTGCTCGACCGCTTTTTAAGCACACGATCAACAATTGATCTTCGTAATCAGCAATTATATCAGGTAAATGCCATTGGGCAGTCGTATGATAATAATATCTGGGTGTTTGATGAACTGGAAAGCAGATTAAAACGGATTGACGAAGAAGGAAGAGTGATAGATCAGTCGAATGATTTCAGACTGATGCTTGATTCGGCACCATCACCACAGTTTATTGTAGATCAGAACAGGCTGGTTTATTTATATGATTCAGTAAAAGGTGTTTATCTTTTTGATTATTACGGTGGATTTAAGAACCGTATTCAATTAAGAGGGTGGACCGATTTTACTGTAATAAACGGTGCTATGTATGGAAGGGATACCCGTATGTTATATCGCTACGAGCCGGGCACGCTCAATCTTCAGAACTATCCCATTCCGGCCGAAATGCGGGATGCACAAAAAATAAAAATTACGCCCGGTTATCTGTATGTGTTACGAAATAACCGGCTTGAAATATTTTCCTATCGTTGATATCATAATTGAATATTTTTGAAGCATGGGATCTATTCTCGATAAAGTTTTTCTTGATAATTCATTAAGAAGCTACATTATTGTAGCTGGTTCTCTGTTGGTCATTTTTCTGTTAAAGCGACTGATGTCGCGTTACCTGGCCGGATTATTATACAGTTTTGTAAGTCGCGTTTCAAAAGGGGTAGATAAGAAGTCTTTTGTTAAGCTGGTAGTATCGCCGCTGGAAATTTTTCTACTGTTATTGCTTAGTGTCATAGTTGTAAACGAACTTACTTTTCCCAAAGCAATAAACGTTGTTATTTATAAAGCAACGGTCCATGAGTTTATTGATGCGATCACCACTATTGTTCTTATAATAACTTTTATCTCGCTGTTGCTGCGTGTTATGGATTTTATTGCAATGATACTGCATCTTCGTTCTGATCAAACGAGTGACCCCGCCGACAATCAGCTGATCGTTTTTTTCAAGGATTTTTTCAAGGCACTGCTTGTGATCATTGGCATACTGATGATCTTAAAGTTTGCCTTCAGTTACGACATCAGCGCTTTGCTTACCAGCTTAAGCATCGCTGCTGCAGCCTTTGCCCTGGCTACGCGTGAAAGCCTTGAAAACCTCATCGCCTCCTTTATCATTTTTTTTGATAAACCGTTTACCATGGGCGACATAGTGAAAGTAAATAATATTCAGGGTACCGTAGAGCGAATAGGATTACGCAGCACCCGCATACGTACCGATGAAAAAACATATGTAACAGTGCCCAATAAGCAAATGGTAGATAGCATTATGGATAATCTGTCGTTGCGTACACAAAGAAGGGTACTTCAGCAGATTGAGCTGCATGCCGACACATCGCACGATAATATCAACCAGTTTGTTCAGCGCGCTAAAAACATTTTTATTCAGAAAAAAGAGAAGGTAGAAAACTATAGCGTTTTCCTGCTGAACATCAGTAAAAATGCTTTTGTAATTCAGGTTGAATTCTTCACAGCTCCTATTCCTGTAGCCAACTTTAATGAACTGCGGCAGGAGATTAATCTGGCGCTTATTAAATTAATGGAAGAATTGAATGTTAAGCTCGTTGCAAAAGATGCCGATTTAGTGCGATAATTGTTTATCGGCAATCGTCAATCGTGAATCGGCAATTTGTATTGGTAGGTCATCGTGATTATTGCCGATTGCCGACTGCCGATTCACGGCGCAATGTAAACTTGCTTTGTTTAATTCCGGGTTCTTCTGAAGGGATTTCTATAGTCATTTGATTTGCCTGTAGTGCATCCAGCTTCAATGCCATGGTGCGGTAGGCTTTGGTTAGACCATCGAAAGAGGTTAAAACAATTTCACTATTATTGGCCGAGAGCGAATAGGTGCCTTTATACTGGGCTGTGTTATCAGTACCTGTTGACCAGATAAAAGATTTGTCTTTATTAAAGTTTAGTCTGAATCGGAGCCCTTCAGCGGCAGACATCACTTTGTGTAATTCCTGCGACATACGAAGGCTGTCATCTTTAGGAACGGCCGGTACTTTATTCTTTTGTTTGAAATTATCGATCATGAATCTGACGCTGGCAGCTGAATCTTCAAAGTCAAGTAAACGGTCGCTGGTTTGCCAGCGGATGACATACCAGTTACCGGCAAGCAGGCTTTCGGAAACGGATTGCGCATGAAGGCTGTACGTACAAGTCAGGGTGAGAGCAGCAGTGAAAAATTTCCACATAAGAGCAGTATTGTTACATGGAATTTACAATAATTCTCTTTTTTTAAAACAAAACTTATTAAGATCACACAAATTTATTGATGCGTGATAACGTCGTTATTACAACGCCGCTTTTATTTCAAGCAGAAAGCCTTTGAGCGATTGAAGCGATTGAATCATTTCAAAATGCTCTTTTGCTTTGGCGTTCTTTTTAAGAAAATCCTTTGCACCTTCAATCGTTAATTTACGACGGCGTAATAAATCATATATAAGTTCAAGATTTTTAATATCTACCGGACGAAAATGCCTGTCACCTTTACGGTTTTTCCGGGGTTGAATGATATCAAATTCATTTTCCCAGAACCGAAGCAGCGACTGGTTTACGCCAAACATATCGGCTACTTCGCCGATAGAATAGTATTGTCGTTGAAACAGTGATTCGTCGTCGGGAATATTAACCAGGTCGGCTTCAGCATCCAGGGCCTTCAAAGATTTGCGGCCGCGGGTTGATTTTTTGGCCGGGACCCTGGCCTGTTCTGACACTTCGGTAAGATGATCGGTATGTTCAGAAACGTCAGCGGCTTCAGGAGCCTCTGTGGCAGGAACTTCGGCTTTTGCCGGTTCGGCTTCAGCTTTCAATGATTTTACCCGCACTCCAACACCAACCGAAGAGATTGCTTCCTGGTTGGCCGGCACATCACTGAATTCAAAAGTTATCTGGGAGTAGTTGCGATTTTCCATAAAAACTGATAACTGGGTAAAAATTTAAGAAAGCCATCAAATATCGTGCTGTAAAGATACAATGGCCATTTTCGGGTGAAAAAGGCAACTTATTAACTATTGTTAAATTTTGTGGAAAACCTGTGACTTTATTGCTTAAAAAACAACCTGTTGGGGGCATTTTTAACGGGGAAAAAAGTTCATAAAAAGGGCCTTTAAAAAAGGTCAAACCCTTTAAATTTCGTATTTTTACAGGATTAATTTTTTATAAACTGCAAGAGCATTCCACACGATTTATGGATACAGAAATAAAGGAAATTCCTACCACTGCCAACAACGGTTACGGAGCGGATAGTATACAGGTTTTAGAAGGTTTGGAAGCAGTACGTAAGCGTCCTGCGATGTATATTGGAGACATTGGAGAAAAAGGTCTTCATCACCTTGTTTATGAAGTAGTAGACAACTCCATCGATGAAGCCCTGGCGGGTTATTGTAAGAATATCGCTGTTACCATTCATGAAGATAATTCGGTATCTGTTGAAGATGATGGTCGTGGTATTCCAACCGGCATGCATAGCAAGGAAAAAAGAAGTGCGCTGGAAGTAGTAATGACTGTATTACACGCCGGTGGTAAATTCGATAAAAATACCTACAAAGTTTCCGGCGGTTTGCACGGGGTGGGTGTAAGTTGCGTGAACGCATTAAGTTCTAAGCTTCATGTAACTGTACAGCGCGAAGGAAAAATATTTGAACAGGAGTATCATATCGGTGTACCGCAATATCCGGTACGTGAAATCGGCGCGAGCTCTTCTACCGGCACACTTACTCATTTTTGGCCGGATACTTCCATTTTTACTGCTTCTGTTTACAAAATAGACATACTGGAAGGCCGTTTGCGCGAACTTGCTTATCTGAACCGGGGTATTCGTATTACATTAACCGATTTGCGCGAAAAAGACGAGAATAACAGTCCTTATTCAAAAACTTTTTACAGCGAAGGTGGTATTGTTGAGTTTGTTGAAATGCTTGATAAAAATGCGGGCCGTACTTCGTTTTTACCCAACGTAATTTATGTTGAAGGAAGAGATCCCGATACCAATGTAGCGGTAGAAGTGGCGCTCACTTATAACGATAGCTATAGCGAACATATTTATTCTTACGTAAATAACATTAATACCATTGAAGGCGGAACGCACGTAGCTGGTTTTCGTCGTGCATTAACAAGGGTATTTAAGAGTTATGGCGATCGCCAGAACCTTTTTGAAAAAGCCAAAGTAGAAATTGAGGGCGATGATTTCAGAGAAGGCTTAAGCTCCATCATATCAGTAAAAGTTCCCGAGCCTCAGTTTGAAGGACAAACAAAAACAAAGCTGGGTAACAGTGAGGTAAGCGGGGTTGTTGATTCAACCGTATCAAAAGTACTTGAAGCTTACCTGGAAGAAAATCCCAAGGAAGCAAAAAATATTATTTCCAAAGTAATTCTTGCTGCTCAGGCTCGTGCAGCTGCCCGTAAAGCCAGGGAACTGGTTCAACGTAAATCGGTTTTAAGCGGTGGCGGATTGCCCGGTAAACTGGCCGATTGCAGTGATCGTGATCCGGAACGTTGCGAGTTATTCCTGGTTGAGGGTGATTCAGCCGGTGGTACAGCAAAACAAGGCCGTGAGCGCAGCTTCCAGGCTATTTTGCCGCTTCGCGGTAAGATCCTGAACGTTGAAAAAGCCATGGAGCATAAGATCTACGAGAACGAAGAAATACGTAACATGTATACCGCATTGGGAGTTACAGTTGGTACACCCGATGATCCCAAAGCGTTAAATCTGGCAAAGCTTCGTTATCATAAGCTCATCATCATGACCGATGCCGATGTTGACGGAAGCCATATCGCAACGCTCATACTTACCTTTATTTACCGTTATATGAAGGAGCTGGTAGAACAGGGTTATGTATACATTGCACAACCGCCGTTATATCTGGTTAAAAAAGGAAAAGAGCAGGCATATGCATGGAATGAAGAACAACGCAGGGAACTGGTAGAAAAGATCGGTGGTGGTAAAGATGAAAGTGTAGGTGTACAGCGTTACAAAGGTTTGGGTGAAATGAACGCAGAACAATTGTGGGAAACGACAATGAATCCCAATTCCCGCACATTGAAGAAAGTTACTATTGAAAGTGCTGCTGAAGCCGATCGTATATTTAGTATGTTAATGGGTGATGAAGTAGCGCCTCGCCGTGAATTCATCGAAAGCCATGCTAAGTACGCACGCCTCGACGTATAATAATT
>Ga0207667_10005262_pt1 | contig 15787 bp, 14 predicted proteins | sample KBSCornC52_FD_184301 | JGI IMG/M metagenome (GOLD analysis project Ga0207667, IMG submission 184301) | Corn rhizosphere microbial communities from Kellogg Biological Station, Michigan, USA - KBS Corn C5-2 (SPAdes) (version 2) | ecosystem: Host-associated > Plants > Roots > Rhizosphere > Soil ... | reverse complement strand
CCGGTCAATCGGGCGATCGTCGAGCTGGTGCACAAAGCCGAAGCCGGCGCCCCGCCGCTTGCGCCCACCGCGCTGCGGAAGGTGGCGTTAGGCTAGCGCCACCTTGGTTTCGCGACGGGTCCAAGCATAGAATCCAAGGACAACGGCAGCGAACACGACGATGCCGATGGGTACGGCCCAGGCGTTCTCGGCCAGAATCGCGAATGGCGCATCTTTCTGCGTTGCCGCGACAACGCCAGCATAGACGACTCCCATGATGCTCTCGCCGACGATCAGACCGGTCGCGAGGAGGACTCCCATGCGCTGCGCAAACTCGGGATTGGAGGTGCGAACCGCCCATTTGTCGTAGAGCCAGCCGAGGAGCGCACCGATCGGGACAAGCAAAGTCAGCGCCATCGGCAGGTAAATCCCCATGCCGACCGCAAGGGGGGGAAGACCGCCGCGCTTGGCCTTGCGCAGGATCTCGTCGATGATGATGACGACGACTCCAATGCCCGCGCCAATTTCGATCAGGCGCCAGTCGAAATTGCCGTTGAGCAGCCCTTGCGCGATCGCGGAGATCAACGCGGCCTGCGGCGCTGCGAGTGCAGTGGCCGCTCTAGCGCCCGGCGCGCCCTGGAAGGTGAAAGCGGCATTGAGCAGGTCGAGTACCGGCGGAATGACCAGCGCGCCGAACAGGACCCCAAGCACGAGCGCGACCTGTTGTCGCCACGGCGTCGCGGCTACCAGCTCGCCGGTCTTCAAGTCCTGCAGATTGTTGTTCGAGATGGTGGCGACGCCGAATACCACCGCGGTCACGAATAGCGCGAAGGCCACGAGTGCCTTCGAGGCATCGCCGGTCGCATGCGGGAAGAGCGCCGCGAGGATGAGCGCGATCCCGACCACCGAGAGAATGCCGACGCCGGAAATCGGGCTGTTCGACGCGCCGATCAGCCCCGCCATATAGCCGCACACCGCCGCGATCACGACTCCGGCGATGAGGATGTAGACGATGCTCGCGACAAGCGTCGCGCCCGGATTTGCAGCGATCGGGTCGGTGCTGGCGAAAGCGTAGAGCAGCAGCCCTATCGGAATCATCAGCACCAGGATCGTGCCGGTGACGATGCCGATCGGAAGGTCGCGCTCGGTGATCGGAAGGGCGCCGCCGCGTCCCGCCTTGCGCTCTGCATTGGCGGCGAGGGCGCCGCGAATGCCCGAGATGATCGGACCCAGGATCTTCAGCAGGGTCCAGATTGCGGCGATTCCGATCGTCCCGGCGCCGATGAAGCGCACCTTGTGGACGAACACGTCGCCGACGAAATCGCCAACGCTGGTCCCGGCCGGGATGGCACCTGCGAGCGAGGTGTAATGGGGGACGAGATAGGCCCAGCTGATCAGCAGGCCGACGAACATCGCGATTCCGACCGTCAGGCCCACGAGATGGCCGACGCCAATCAGGAGCATCGAGAGACTTCCGGACACCGAGGTTGCCCCTGAGCCGACCTTGAACGCCTTGGTCGCATCGGCCGCGAGCAGCCTGGTTTGGGCAAGCGCGTAGAACAAGGCCGAAGCGATCGCGCTCCACACGATGAGCATGAGGCCGCGGCGGTTCTCTTCGGCCCCGCCGACGCCCGAGCCGACTTTCAGCACCTCCGCGGCGGCGATCCCTTCGGGGAACGGCAGGTCCGTCCCGGTGACCAGCGCGCGGCGCAGCGGCACGGAATACATGACTCCTAGGATTCCGCCGATGGCAATCACGGCGACCGACAGCCAATAAGGGAAGCCCGTCCACCATCCAACCATCACCAGCCCGGGGAGGACGAAGACGATGGCCGACAACGTCCCCGCCGCGGAGGCGATCGTCTGGACTATATTGTTTTCCTGGATCGTAGAGTCTCGGAATGAGCGCAGGATCGCCATCGAGATAACCGCGGCCGGAATCGACGTGGCGACGGTAAGGCCGATCTTGAGCCCTGCGTAGACGTTCGCCGCGGTGAGGATCACCGTGAGGACGGCCCCGAGGATGATCCCGCGGATGGTGAGTTCCTTGATGTCCTCGCCGGCGCGAAGGGCCTCTTCTCGTGCCATCTATTCCCCCTTGAGATTGTCGCAGGTGCCCGCTGGAGCGGGAGTCGAGTGGCGGCGGATGGCGAGCCAGCGGTCGCCCTCCTTCACCCATACGTCGGTCAGGAGGACGCAATCCTCGATCGCCCGCCCGAGATATTTGAGCCGCCAGCGCGCATGGACCGTGCCGATCATCACATTGTCGAACTCGGTCGCATCCTTGACGTCGAATTCGATCGTCTCGACGTCGCGCCGCTGGATCGCATCGAGCCAGTCGTCGCGATGCATCAGGAACGGCCCTGCCGTGCGCGTGCCGATGAGCACGAAATCCGGATGCATGAGGCCGCGCAGGCGATTCATGTCCTTGCCGCACAGGGCATCGCGCCACTCGCGCTCGAGCCCGGCAATGACCTCCCGATTATCCGCCACGCCTTTTCTCTCCCGCTGCCTTCTTTAAGGCCGAACGCGGAGAATGCGAATCCCGTTGCGGAGCGATCGAGCGGCCTACCTGCCGGTGATCGAGATGGCGATGTAGAGCTCGGGATTGTTCCCGCGCTTGACCAGCAGGAGCACGCTCTTGCGTCCGGCTTTCCGCGCCGCCTCGACGCCGGCGACCACCTGCGCCGGGCTGTTCACCGACTGGTTGTTGATCGACATGATGAGGTCGCCGCGCTGAAGCCCCTGCTCGGCAGCATCGCTGTTCGGGTCGACGCCGGTGATGAGGACGCCCTGGGCGCCGGGCGGCAGGTTCGCGGCGCGGCCAAGCTCGGGAGTCATCGGGGCAAGCGACAGGCCGAGCGCCTTCTGGGCGGCGGGAGCGGTCGTGCCGCTCGGGCCCTGAGTCCCCGTATCGCCCCCGGCGATCTTGTTCAGGGCCTCCTCGGTCGGGCGATCGGCAAGCGTCACATAGATCGTGCCGTGCTTGGCGTTGGGCGTGCCCGCGCCGCGGATGATCTCGATCGGGATCTTGGATCCGACCTTGCTGTTGGCGATGAGGTACGACACCGTCTGGTCCGGCGTGACCTGCTGACCGTTGACCTTCACGATCACGTCGCCCTGCTGGATTCCGGCCTGGGCCGCAGGACCGTTCGGAACGACGGTGCGCACCATCTCGCCCGTGCCCTTCGCAATCCCCACCGCGGGCGCGAGGTCTTCATCGACGGGCTGGAGGCCGACACCGAGGTAGCCGCGCTGCGGCCGCTGGCCGTGCATCAGCGCGTCGATCACCGGCCTCGCCAGCTCCGCCGGAATGGCAAGGCCGATTCCGACCGATGCGCCGTTGGGCGAGATCAGCGCCGAGTTGATCCCGATGACGTCGCCGTTGAGGTCGAACATCGGACCGCCGCTGTTGCCCATGTTGATGGCCGCGTCGGTCTGGATGTAGCGGTCGTAGGCGCCCGGGCCCGAATCGTTGATCGACCGGTGCAGCGCCGAGACGATGCCGGCGGTGACCGTGCTTCCGACCGCATAGGGGTCGCCGATGCAGATCACCCAGTCGCCGACCCGCGCCTTGGTGCTGTCGCCCCAGCGCACGAACGGCAGGTTGTGGCCGTCGATCTTGAGCAGGGCGAGATCAGAGGTCTCGTCGCGGCCGACGATGCGCGCGGGGAATTCGCGTCCGTCGGTCATCGTCACGGTGACGCTGTCGACCGTGCCGGTCCCCGTCAGCCCCGCGATCAGGTGGTTGTTGGTGACGATGTAGCCGTCCGGCGAAATCAGGAAGCCCGAGCCGAGCGAGCCCGCTTCGCGGGTCGCACCCTGGTTGTCGTTCGATCCGCTATTGCCCTGGTCGCCCTGCGGCTGTGTCGGGTCGAACTGGCGGAAGAATTGCTCGAACGGGTCGTTGCCCTGCGACTTCACCGGCACCCGCTGCTTGGTCGAGATGTTGACCACCGCCGGCTGCAGCCGGGCGACGAGGTCGGCGAAGGACATCGGAGCGCCGGGGCGCGGAGCGAGCGCGGAAGTCCCAGGTGCGTTTTGCGGCACCTGGGCGCCTGCCTGTCCAGTGGCGAGAGAAAATGCCGACCCTCCGAGAAGCAGGGCCATGGCGACCCCGTAGGCATAGCGCACTTTTCCGGACTCCTTCGACCTCATCGATACTCCATCATTTGGCTGGTGACGCAAGGGCGCTAATGTCCCACGGGCCTTAACGACATTTGAACGCTGCGGTTCACTTCGACGGCGCGGTCCGTCCAGTGAATTGCTTCAAATACTCATTCTGCGGCGACAAAATGATGTTGGTGGGCGCCGGCTTGTCCTGCCCATCGCCGACGAAAGTCGTCAGGTAGGACTGCATCGCGCGATAGAAGTCATAGAATTGCGGGTCCTGGCCGAAGCTCGCGGCATAGGTCTTCGAGGCATCGGCATCGGCCTGGGCGCGGATGATCTGCGCCTGCTTGAGCCCCTGGGCGCGGATCGAGCGCGCCTCCTGCTCGCGCGCCGTGCGCATGCTTTCGAACGCCGACTGCAGCGGCGTGCCGTCGGGGAGGTCGGTCTTCTTAATCCGAACGTCGACGATCTCGGCGCCGAACTTCGCCGCCTGGGCGTTGAGAGCCGTGCGAACGTCGTCCATGATCCCCTGCCGCTCGGGTGTGAGCAAGGCAGCGAAGGGCTGCCTTCCAAGCTCGTTGCGCACGTCGGACCTGAGGATCGTCTGCAGCTGGCTCTTGAGATTCTCCTCGCTCGTCGAGCGGATGTACATCAGCAGCGGATCGACGATCCGGTAGCGAGCGAAGGCGTCGACCATCAGCCGGCGCTGGTCGGTGGAAAGCACGGGCTGGGGCTCCATGTCGACGGCGAGCACGCGCTTGTCGATCCACACGATCTGGTCGACGAACGGGATCCGGTACGAAAGCCCGGCGCCGGCCGAGCCGATCGGCCTTCCCGGCTCGTAGCGGTTGAGGATCCGCTCGGGCTTCCCGAAGCGGACGACGACCGCCTGCTTGGTCTCGGGAACGATGGGGAAGCTGCTGAGAAGCAGCACCAGCACCAGCAGAACGATACCTCCGGAAACCAGCGGCCGGCGGCGGATGAAGCCGATCATTGCTGCGGCCCCTGCTGCTGCTGCTGTTCCTTCTTGACCTGCGGAAGCGGCAGATACGGCGTCACTCCGGGCGCTTCGACGATCGTCTTGTCGACCTTCGAGAGCACCTGCTCCATCGTCTCGTAATACATGCGCCGGCGAGTGACCTCCGGAGCGAGCTTGTATTGCTGATAGACCTTGTCGAACGCCGCCGCCTCGCCCTGCGCCTTGGCGGTGAGCTGGAGCGCATAAGCGTTCGCCTGGTTGACGTAGGACTTGGCGTCCTGCTGCGCGGCGGTGACTTCCTTGAATGCGTCATTGACCTCGGCGGGGGGATCGGCCTGCTGAATGGCGACGCCCTGAATGGCAATGCCCGAATGATAGCCGTCGAGGATGCGCTGCATGCGGTCGGTGACCTGGGTCTCGATCTCGCTGCGCTTGTCGCCCATCGCGTCCTGAAGGGTCACCTGGCTGATGACCGAGCGCATCGCGCTTTCGGCGACCTGACGGATGGTCTCGTCGGGGTCCGCGAGCTGGAACAGGTACCATTCGGGGTTCTTGACGTTCCAGCGCACCGAATAAGCGATATCGAGCAGGTTCTGGTCGCCGGTCAGCATCAGGTCCTCGCTGCTCTGCGAGCCGAGATCGACGCTCCGGATGCTTTCGACGTCCACCTTCTGCACCCGGTCGATCGGCGACGGGAGCGTGAGCCCGACGCCCGGCCCGAGCGTGTAGCTGTATCGCCCGAAGCGCGTGACGACGCCGCGCTGCCCGGGCGCGATCGAGTGAATGCTGGTGAACACCAGCCAGATCGCAATCAGGGCGGCCAGCGCCCACAGGATCAGGGTGCCGTCGGGCCGCCCCGGAAGTCCGCCGCCGCCACGGAAGCGCATCCGGCCGCGGCGCAGCAACTCGTCCAGCGGCGCGACTGTCCGTCCGCCGAGCGGCCCTCGTTCTTTGCCACCCGGATCGCCCCACGGGCCGCCGCCGTGACCGTCGTCGGACGGCGGCTCGTCGCCGCTCCCGCTCGGGCCCCAGGGACCTTTATTGTCGGTGAAAAAGCCGCCGATGCGGCCGGCCCACCCCGGAAAAGTGCTCATCGGCGGCAATTATAGGGACGGCATCACGCGAAAAACAGTGGCAAGCGCCGACCGGCTTCCTATGTCCGGGTTATGACCGACGTTCGCGAGGAGTTGTCGAACCTTCCCCATGACGAGCGGATCCGCTCGCGCAGGCTCGCCGGCGGCGTCGCGACGCTGATCGTCGATGCGACGGGACTTGCCGCGGACGAGCGCGGGAGGGTCGAGCAGCAACTACGCTCGGCGGTGCTCGGAAAGGGCGGCGTCGAGGAGGTGCGGATCGCGATGACGGCCGCCGAGCCATCGCGGACGCTGATAGCCATCGGCAGCGGCAAGGGCGGGGTCGGCAAATCGACCGTCTCGGCCAACCTAGCCATCGCGCTGGCCCGGATGGGGCGGAAGGTCGGCCTTATCGACGCCGACGTGTACGGCCCGTCTCAACCGACCCTGCTGGGCAGCGACGCGCGCGCGACCGCCGAGAACGAGCGGCTGATTCCGGTCGAGGCGCACGGGATCAAATTTCTGTCACTCGGCCAGCTGGTCGCGCCGGGGCACGCGCTCGCCTGGCGGGGACCGATGGCGACGGGCGCGCTGACCAAGCTGATCGAGGCCGACTGGGGCGATTGCGAATTACTGGTCGTCGACCTTCCGCCCGGCACCGGCGACGTCCAGCTGTCGGTCATCCAGCGAGCGCGGCCGGCCGGCGCGGTAATCGTCTCAACCCCGCAGGATTTGTCGCTCATCGATGCGCGCCGGGCGGTGGACCTGTTCAACAAGACCAGCGTGCCGGTGCTCGGGGTCATCGAGAACATGGCGACCTACGCCTGCCCCCATTGCGGCGAAGCGTCGCACCCGTTCGGAACCGGCGGGGCCGAAGCGGCTGCGGCGGACATGGGCGTTCCGTTCCTCGGCCGGTTGCCGCTGTCGCAGGCGATCCGCGAAGCGTCGGACGCCGGACAGCCGCCCGCCGCATCCGACGGCGAGGAAGCGCAGGCGTTCGAAGCCATTGCGGCGCAACTGCTGAAGGCCCTGGCGCATTCAGCCTGAGGAAGAGGATCCGCCATGCCGCTGACCCGCGACGAAGACATTGCCGACCTGCTCAGGAATGCGCGCACAATCGCCGTCGTCGGCGCCTCGGACCGGCCGGACCGCCCCTCCTACGGAGTCATGAAGTTCCTCCAGGAATGGGGCTATCGCGTGCTTCCGGTGAACCCGCAGATCACGGGCGAGCATGTGCTCGGCGAATTCGTCTGGCGCGAGCTCGCCCAGATCGGAATCCCCATCGACATCGTCGACATCTTCCGGCGTTCGGAGATGGCCGGGGAAGCGGTCGACCAGGCCATCTTCGTCGGCGCGAAGGCGGTGTGGATGCAGCTGGGGGTGGTCAACGAGGAAGCGGCGGCCCGAGCTGAAGCGGCCGGCCTCAAAGTCGTGATGGACCGCTGCCCGCATATCGAGATCCCGCGTCTCGGCCTGCCGAGGGTGAGCGCGGAAACCTAGGCGGCCGCCACCGTCATTTCCGGCACCAGGATGGTCGGACCGTCGATTCCGCGACGAAACTCGAGGTCGCTTGCCGGCTCGAGCGTCGCGAACATGTCGATGAGGTTGCCCGCCACCGTGATCTCGGCGACCGGCTCGGCGATCTCACCATTCCGGACCATGAAGCCGACCGCCCCGCGGCTGTAGTCCCCGGTCACCCCGTTGACGCCCTGCCCGATCAGCTCGATCACAAGCACGGCTTCGGGAACGCTCGCGAACAGGTCCTCGCGGCTGCGCGGGCCGGCCTCCATGAACATGTTGCTCGGAGAAGCGCCAGGCGCGCCGCCGACGCCTCGCCCGGCATGGCCGGTGGGCTCCATCCCGAGCTGCCGCGCCGACGCGCTCTCGACGATCCACTGGTTCAGCACCCCCGCGGCGACGAGTTCCTGGCGCGATACGCGGACCCCCTCCGCATCGAACGGACGCGACCTGAGGCCGCGCCGGCGGAGCGGATCGTCGATGATGTTCACGCCGGGCCCGAATACGGGCTGCCCCAGCTTGTCGAGCAGGAAGCTGGTCTTGCGGGCGATCGACGAGCCGGTGATCGCGCCGGCAAAATGGCCGAGCAGGGTGGACGCGACCCGCTGGTCGAAGATCACCGGATATTTGCCGGGCTTCGGTCGGGTCGGGTTCAATCGCGCGACGGCTCGCTCGCCGGCCTTCCGCCCGATCTCCGCGGCGCTTTCGAGATCGCCGAGATAGCGGGTGCTGTGGCCGGCATAGTCGCGCTGCATCGACGCGCCGTCGCCCGCGACCGCGACCGCGGTGCAGCTGTGGCCGCTCGTCCGATAGGCGCCGGAAAAGCCGCCGGACGTCGCCAGGGCCATCGTCGACGCCGACGCGCCGGCTCCGGCGCCGCTCGAATTGGTCACTCCGGCAACGGCAAGCGCGGCCGATTCCGTTTCCAGCGCCCGCGCGCGAAGCTCCGCCGGATCGGGTTCGACAGGATCGTCGAGATCGAGAAGCGGCATAGCGCCGCGTTCGAGCAGACCGGGCGGCGCGAGGCCGGCATAGGGATCCTCCGGCGCTTCACCCGCCATTGCCAGGCAGCGGTCGACGAGCACGCTGAGCGCCTCGTCCGACAGGTCCGACGAAGCGACCGTCGCCGACCGTTGGCCGACAAACAGTCTGAGGCCGATTTCCTCCCCTTCGGACCGGCTGACGCTCTCGGTCTCGCCGAGCCGGACCTGCACCCCGGACGAGCGCTCGCCGACGTAAAGCGCATCCGCCGCGCTCGCTCCGGCGGCGATTCCGCGTTCCACGAGCGACTCGGCAATCCGGCGGGCATCCTGGGGTGACTTCATCGGCCGGCGCTTAGTGCGGCGCGAGGCCGACGACCAGCATCGCGAGACAGACTAGCAGCCCGCAGCCGCGGTTGGAGCGGAACAGCTTCAATGCGAGCTCGCCGTCGGAGGGGTCGGCGCGAAGCGCCTGGTTGGCGAGGTGCAATGCCGCGGGGAGCAGCGCGAGCATCGCGAGCCAGCCCGGTCGAACGGTCCAGATCGCCGCTCCCCACAGGACGACGGCGATAAGGTAGAAAAGGCCGACTCCGAGCGGCGCCTTGTCGCCGAGCCGCCGGGCGGAGGACTTCACGCCGACCAGCGCATCGTCCTCGATGTCCTGGATCGCGTAGAGCGTGTCGTAGCCGACGACCCAGGCGATGCTTCCGAACCACAGCAGGAAGGTCGTCGAACTGAGCGAGCCTATCACCGCGGGCCAGCCGACCAGAGCGCCCCAGGAGAAAACGATGCCGAGCCACGCCTGCGGCCACCAGGTAATCCGCTTCATGAACGGGTAGGCGGCGACCGGCGCGATGCTGACCAGCGCGACGATGATCGCGACGAGATTGAGCTGGAGAAGCACGATCAGCCCGACAAGGCACAAGACGGCGACCAGAATCCATGCCGAACGCAGCGAAACGCGGTTGCTGGCGAGCGGGCGAAGACGGGTTCGCTCGACCCGGCGGTCGAGGTCGCGGTCGACGATGTCGTTGTAGACGCAGCCGGCGCTGCGCATCGCGAAGGCCCCAAGCCCGAGCCACAGGAACAGGCCCCAGCGCCCGCCGATTCCGGCGAGCGCGACGCTCCACGCGCACGGCCAGTAAAGCAGCCAGCTCCCGATCGGCCGGTCGAGCCGCATCAGCGACGCATAAGGCCGCAGAGGCGGCGGAAGCGCGCCGATGAAGCCGCGCCGTTCGCTGTCCGGCACGATCTCGGCTGCGGTCACCGCCAAGGGAGTTTCTCCTGCGGCTGCTCGCCGGTACCGCAATTGGCCCGCATTTGAACCGTTTGGCAGGCACGGATGAGCGACTCAAGAGCGGCAGAGACGGACAGAAAAGTCCATTATGCAATTGATGTTGCTTAAGGGAACAATAGTGACGGAGCAGAATGGAAGTTAAAGCGTTGTCCCGCCGAAACGAAGACGAGCCATACGGCCGCCGAACTAGGACGGGCCGATGTACAAGGCCTATTTTGTACGAAGGCTGTTGGAAGCGCTTAGCATGGCCGAGCAGGCCGAAAGCGACGAGGAACGGTCCGTTTACCTTCGCGCATCCCGCTATTACCGCGAGCTTATTGAGTCGTTAAATCGCCGCAATTAACGATATTTTATCATGATGGCGGCGGCGTGCGGGTCCCGCTAAGCGCCTCGTAATGCCCGCGACGCCCGCCTGGCCTCCCAAGAGCCTGCCCCGCCTGTTCGTAAGACATGCCTTGAGTGAAGGCGCTTCCGTCGACCTCGATTCGGCGCAGGCCCATTATCTCGGCAATGTGCTTCGGCTCGGCTCCGGCGCGGAACTGCTCGCGTTCGATGGAATGAGCGGCGAATGGTTGGCGCGGATTGCTGTCACGGGCAAGAAGCGCATGACGCTCTCGGTGGAGCGGCGCACCCGCGAGGCCGAAAGCATCCCTGACGTCTGGCTCGCCTTTGCGCCGGTAAAGCGGGCGCAGACCGATTGGCTGATCGAAAAAGCGACCGAGCTCGGCGCGGCGCGGCTCGTGCCGGTGATGACCCAGCGGACGATCGCCGAGCGCGTCCGCCTGGATCGCCTGGAAAGCATCGCGATCGAAGCAGCCGAGCAGTGCGGCCGCACGCGCGTCCCGCAAATCGCCGCCCCACTCCCGCTCAGGCGGTTCGTCGACGAGATCGATCCCTCCCGTCACTTCTATTTCGCGGACGAGGCCGGCGGCGATCCGCTCGCGACCGCGTTGCGCGAGGGACCGGCGGTGATCCTGACCGGCCCTGAAGGGGGCTTCACCGACGAGGAGCGCGCCTTCATCCGCGGCTCCGGCGCCACGCCGATTTCGCTCGGCCCCCGAATCCTCCGAGCGGAAACCGCAGCGCTGGCCGCGCTCGCAGCATTCATGGCCATCGCCGGCGACTGGCGCTGAGCAATCTTCGCGGCTAGGCGCGGCGGCGATGACGACGCGCACCGATGACAGCGCCAGCCCGCTGATCGACAGCCGAGCCGACCTGATCAGCGTGTTCGAGGGCGGTGAAAAGCCGAAGAACGAGTGGCGCATCGGCACCGAGCACGAGAAGTTCGTCTATCGCCGTGCCGACCACCGGGCGCCTTCCTATGACGAGCCCGGCGGAATCCGCGACCTGCTGAAGGGCCTCACCCAATTCGGCTGGCGGCCGGTGATCGAGAACGGCAATGTCATCGCGCTGACGGGCGACGACGGCACGATCAGCCTCGAGCCCGCGGGTCAGTTCGAGCTATCCGGCGCTGCTCTAAAGAACCTGCACCAGACCTGTGCCGAAGCCGCGCGTCACCTCGGTCAGTGCAAGATGGTCGGCGATCGCCTGGGGCTCGGCTTCCTCGGCGTCGGCATGTGGCCGGACAAGACGCGGGCCGAGCTCCCGGTGATGCCCAAGGGCCGCTACGCGATCATGCTCAACTACATGCCAAAGGTCGGCAAACTCGGCCTCGACATGATGCTCCGCACCTGCACCATCCAGACCAACCTCGATTATTCGAGCGAAGCCGACATGGTGAAGAAATTCCGTGTCGGCCTCGCGCTCCAGCCGGTCGCGACGGCCTTGTTCGCCAATTCGCCGTTCACCGAAGGCAAGCCCAATGGCTACAAGAGCTTTCGAAGCCATATCTGGGAGGACACCGACCCCGACCGCACCGGAATGCTTCCGTTCGTGTTCGAGGACGGGTTCGGGTACGAGCGCTACTGCGACTATGCGCTCGATGTGCCGATGTACTTCGTTTACCGCGACGGCAAGTATATCGACGTCGCGGGCGAGAGCTTTCGCGATTTCCTGGATGGCAAATTGCCCCAGCTCCCCGGCGAGAGCCCACTGCTGACCGACTGGGTCGACCATCTGTCGACCGCATTCCCCGAAGTGCGCCTGAAGAGCTTCCTCGAGATGCGCGGCGCCGACGGCGGTCGCTGGAGCAGGATCTGCGGGCTTCCCGCTTTGTGGGTCGGGCTGCTCTACGAGGCCCATGCGCTCGACGCCGCCTGGGACCTGGTGAAGCATTGGACGATCGAGCAGCGCCAGAAGCTTCGCCACGACGTGCCGAAGCTTGCGCTCGACGCAGTCACGCCGGACGGCGAGCTGATGCGCGACTTCGCCAGCCGCGTGCTCGACATTGCGGCGGACGGCCTGACGCGGCGCAACCAGCTTAATAGCGCCGGAGACAATGAGGGCGGGTTCCTCGATCCATTGCGCGACGTCGTCGCAAGCGGCATGACGCCCGCGGATCGCCTGCTCGCACGTTATCATGGCGACTGGCACGGCGACCTGTCGCATATCTACGAGGAATTCAGCTTCTGATGGACATCCAGACCGGCGGGCGCCGCACCCTCTACCCTGACTTCCAGCCGTTTGAGACGGGCATGATTGACGTCGGCGACGGGCACAGCCTCTACTGGGAGCTGTCGGGCAACCCCGAAGGCAAGCCGGTCATTTTCCTTCACGGCGGTCCGGGCGGTGGGTCGAGCCCCGAGCACCGGCGGCAGTTCAATCCCGACAAGTACAGGATCCTGGTCTTCGACCAGCGCGGATGCGGCAAGTCGACGCCTTATGCCGAGCTCGACCACAACACGACCTGGGACCTGGTCGAGGATATCGAAAAGCTTCGCACCCAGGTGTCGAAGGTCGACAAATGGCAGGTGTTCGGCGGGAGCTGGGGCTCGACCCTCGCGATCACTTATGCCGAGACCTATCCGGACCGTGTCACCGAGCTGGTGCTCCGCGGGATCTTCCTGTTCGACCAATATGAGATCGACTGGATGTACAAGCCCGGCGGCGCCTCGCAGGTCTATCCCGACGCGTTCGAAGATTTCATCTCGATCATCCCCGAGGCGGAGCGCGGGGATCTTGTCGAGGCCTATCGCAAAAGGCTGACATCGGACGACAAGAACGAGCAGCTCAAGGCCGCCAAGGCGTGGAGCAAGTGGGAGGGGGAGATCGTCACCCTGCTGCCCAGCCCGTCGACCGTCGACCATTTCACCAGTCCCGAAGTGGCGGTGGCGGTCGCGCGGATCGAGAACCACTTCATGGCGAACCACGGCTGGCTGAAGGAAGGGCAGCTGCTCGCCGGCGCCGGCAAGCTGCGTGGAATCCCCGGCGTGATCGTCCAGGGCCGCCACGACACCTGCACGCCGCCGGTCACCGCCTGGCGGCTGGCGCAGGCATGGCCCGAGGTCGAGCTCAACATCATCCCCGACGCCGGGCATTTGTTCAACGAACCGGGCAATCTCGACGCACTGGTTCGAGCGACGGACAAGTTCGCGGGGCTTTAGAGCCGTACTCCGAACAGCTCCTCGAAGGCGCGTTCTCCTGCCGGCGTAACCGTTACCGCGCGTCCCTGGCTTTGCCGTTCGACCCAGCCGAGATCGAAGCAGCGGCTGGCCAGCGCCGCGCCGACCGCGCCGCCGATGTGCCAGCGCCGCTCGCTCCAGTCGAGGCAGGGGCGGCAGAACGCCCGGCGCGACTTTCTGCGCGCTTCGATCTCGACTCCAAGATCCCCCAGAAACGCACGGCCGGATTGGGTCAACAACCCGCCCTCGTCGCCGAGCCTGACGTGATTGCGCTCAACCAGCCCGTCGGCGAGCGCGACTCCGAGCTTCCCGGCGAGATGATCGTAGCAGGTTCGGGCGCGGGCCATGGCTTCGTCGCAACGAGTCCTCGGGCGATGGCGCGGCGGCCCGTCCGCGGCGAGCGTCATCAAATCCTCAAGCACGCGCGCGACCGCCGGCGAGGCGAGGCGGAAGTAGCGATGGCGTCCCGACGAGGCCACCGCGAGCAGCCTCCCGTCGACAAGCTTCGACAAATGCCCGCTCGCGGTCGAGGGCGCGACTCCCGCGGCGAAGCCCAGCTCCGTCGCAGTCATTGCACGGCCGTCGAGCAGCGCGGCAAGCATGTTGGCGCGCGCCGGATCGCCGATCAGCGACGCGGCTTCGGCGATATAGGGTCCGTCGGCCATGGCGCAGGTTTAGCGCACAGCGCTCGAGCCGTCCCGCGGGAACGGTTCGGCGAAAGCCGAAGCTTCATTGTCCCGGATGATAGACGCGTTCGGTGCGGCCCCTGAGCTCGGCGGGGGTGAAATAAACGTCGCGCAGATTGCCGGTCGCGTAGCGCACCGCTTCATCGTCGAAGTGCGGCGAATCGGGATGGCCGCTCTCGCCACCGGCCGTGACGGCGCGCGCGTGCGGTCCGTGCGGCGTGAACTCGACCACCGCGACGAAGCTGTTGCCGTTGGTGCCATACCATTTCTTCGTCCCCGGCTTCTGCGAGGCGCCGAACGAGGCGAGCGAGCCCCATTTGTTCGAGGTGAAGCCGATGGCGATGCTCGGCGCATTGTCGTCGAAGCGCGAGTCGATCGCCGGATCGATGCGCTGGAAGCGGTTGACCTCGCCCCACGGCACGCGCCAGCCGCCGAAGTCGCGCTCGAGCCGGTCGAGCCCGCGCGTGAATGTGTCCAGTTTCTCCGCGGGGCTCAGCGCTTCCATGTGGCGGAAGAGGTTGCGGTGATCGTTCCATTGGCGCGAGGTAGCCGCTTTGGTCAGCTCGTCGCCCCAGAACTGGGCAAGCGTGTTCGGAATCGAGTTGACGCCCCAGCGCTTGTCCCAGCTGTTGAGCGCCGCGATCGGCTCCGCCAACCGCGCGCGGCGCGGGTCGGCGGCAGGAAGCGCCCGCCATGCGGAGACCAGCATCGGCACCAGCACTTCGAACGAAGGCTGGGCGCTGTCGAACGCAGCGGTCTGAAGCCGGTCGAGATTCCACTTGCCGGGCTGTGTCAGGAGGCGCGTCTCGTGGATCGTGCGATAGCTCTGACCCGCGCTGTCGAGGTAAGCCGGAAAATCCGCGGGCTTGGGCGAATAGGCCCCCGCGGCGGAATAGAGCCAATCGTTGCTGTTGAAGGCCCAGCCGTTGGGGGGATCGATCGTGTTCGGAAGCTCCGACGGCTCGTGCAGCCCGTGCCAGTCGGCGGCCGGGTTACTTCCGTCGACCGGCCGTGTGTAGTCGAAGCGGTTGTCGCGCCGCGGCATGAACTGGGGCGCGAGCACCGCGATGTCGCCCTTGTCGTCCGCGAAGACGGTGTTGTTCGAGCTGTTCGCCTTGAGGTCGGAGATGCGCATGTACGAGGCGAGGTCGCTCGCCTTGGTCCGCAGATAACTTTGTTCGAGCGCCTGCACCGGCCGGTTCATCATCGCGAAGGCGATCCAGCGCCCGTTCTCTTGTCCGACGATCGGGCCGCGGTGGGTCATCCAGGCGGTGAAGCTGCGCGAGGCCATGTGGCCGTCTGGGGTTCGGTAGCGGATCGTGATCGGCCTGGCGCCGAGCGGGCGGCAGGTGCGCCCGTACCAATAGCAATAGCCGTTGCCGCGCCGTTCGACCTTCTCCGCGAACTCGTCGATATTATCGACGCCGGTCGAGGTGTGCATCCAGCCGATGTGCGGGTTGAAGCCCTGGTAAATGAAGAACTGCCCCCAGGTCGCGGCGCCATAGGCATCAAGTCCCTGGTCGCTCGACATCTGCAGCTCGGACCGGAAATAGAAAGTCGTGTGCGGGTTGATCAGCAGCAGCGATCCGCCGTCGCTGGTGAGCTTTGGCGATATGGCGATGCCGTTGGAGCCTTGGGGTT
>Ga0207667_10005260_pt1 | contig 15788 bp, 15 predicted proteins | sample KBSCornC52_FD_184301 | JGI IMG/M metagenome (GOLD analysis project Ga0207667, IMG submission 184301) | Corn rhizosphere microbial communities from Kellogg Biological Station, Michigan, USA - KBS Corn C5-2 (SPAdes) (version 2) | ecosystem: Host-associated > Plants > Roots > Rhizosphere > Soil ... | reverse complement strand
GCAGACCGTCGGCCGGACCGTGGCGCAACGCGCGGCCTCCTGCGTCGCATAGTGCAGGTTCGCCACCGTGTAGATCATCATCGCCAGGTTGATCGTCCCCAGGGTGAGCGCGATCAGCGGGATCATGATCAGGACCAGCTCGGCGGCGCTGCCGCCCGTCTCGTCGGAGCCGAAGCGGCCAAGCTCCCGGAGCTTTCGGATGCCGACCATCGCTCAGTTCAACCGAAGGATTGCGGTGTGGGTGATCGGCGTCGTCAGGAGCGAGCCCACCGACAGGCCCGTGAAAATCGGCTTGTAAGGATAGGACGCGGTGGCGGTGACATAGTCGCCCGGGGGTGCCGTGCTGCCCGTCCCGGTGCAGGTCGCGGGAATCGTCGGCGCCGTCCACGTCGGAGCGGCGGGCGTGGCGGCGCTGGGCGTGCCGACCCAGGTGAGCGTATTGTTGGTCTTGGTGCAGGCGCCGCCTTCCTTGACCTCCGTCACCGTTATGTCGGTCCCGAGCGTCGTCGACTGGGCCGACGTCGTGATGTCGGCGAAGGTCAGCGCGCTGCATTTCTGGAAAGCCGGGACGCCGCCAAGGTTGGGATCGCAGGTGTGCCAGATGAACTGCACGGCCGCCTGGCTGGCGATCTGCAGCTGCATCTTCTGGAACACATAGGCTCCGACGTCGACGACGCTCAGGATCGGCACGATCAGAAGCGCGAGCCACAGAACGAACTCGACCGCGGCCGCGCCTCGGGTCTCCCTGACGAACCTCGCAATGGCGGCGCGCGCGGCGGCGGTCATTGCACGAGCGCTTGACGGATCGCCGAGCCGCCCGACGGCGGGATCAGGCCAGCGGATGCGCATTGGGTCTGGTGTTCCAGGAACCTGACGCCGCCGTTCGACCTGAAGATGTCGCTCACCAGGGCGAAACAATCCTGAGCGCCGACCGTGGCGTTCGTCGCATGGGTCACGTCGCCATTCAGCGTCAGGTTGGCGTGGGGCATGTAGACCAGCCCTGTGATCTGCCAGGACACCGCGTTCGCGCCGTTCTGGGTGTAGAGCACTTGAGAGGTTTGAGCCGGATCCGTGTAGATAGCGACTCCAGACCAGTCGCCCGACTGCGGCGCGGCTATGTCGATTACGCCCTTGCCGTTCTCTTCAATTGTGCTGCTGCTCGTGCCGGTTCCGGTGAAGATCAGGGTCACACCGGAGTTCGGGCCTGACTGAAAGGTGTTCCCGTTGAGCAGAAGTGGCCCGTTGATGATCTCGATCACCCCAGTTCCACTAGTCGTCACCTTTCCGGTGATGCTTAGCCCGCCACAAAATTTCTGTGGCGTCGATGACAGCGCGATGTTGCCAGCCGCCATAGTCTTGATGGGCTCCCCCGCCGCGCAGGAATACGGCGGGATATTCGACGCCAGTGCCGCGTAAGGATCGGTGACAGGAATGTTCTTCACCGGTCCGCCGCATATGGAGCCGCCATTCGTCGCGACAGTAGACAAAGCCCCTTGCGGTTGGTTGCAGTTCGCGGGTCCGTTCGTTCCGATGGAACAGCCGGTGAAGGGCAGCGGACTGCTCGTGCCGTTGGTATCGATGCCTGCGGCTGCGCCGGTCCAGTTCATCGCCCACAGGCATAGCGTCGAAGGCAGCACGCGCGCGCTCGCGACCGAGAGCGCCGCTATGGTCTGGCCGCGGCCGAGGCCGTTGCTCAGGGCCGCATCCCCGCGGAAGCCGACCATCCGCAACATGTTGACCGGGACGACCCGGGTGATCTTGACCCAGTAGCAGGTCGCGCTCGGGTCCGCGGGGCACGCCTTCGTCTTGGTGCTTACCGTGGTGTCGTTGACGCCGTCGGTGAAACCGTAGTTCGTGGCGACCGCAGCGGCTTCCTGAACGAAGGTCGGTTGCGTGGTCGCGCCCGTGTGGCAGGCAGCGGCGACGTCGCAGGTGTTGGTGGCCGCCGCCAGGGCCGCGGAGTCCGCAGCGTTCTGCATCGCCCGGCCGGTGAAATAGAAGCTCGACCCCTCCACCGCCATGCCCAGCAGCGCGATCATCGGGATCAGCATCAGCACCAGCATGACGCTGACGCCGCCGCGCTGGTCGGCGAGGAAGCGCCTCAGACGCCGGACCGCGAACATCGAAACCCCCTCCGGTTCGCCAGGGTCCGCCACATGTCGCGGCAAAGACGAAGGCTCTCTTCTTTATACCACCGAACAGCATTCGTGAAATCGCAAGCAACCCGCAGGCGAATATTCCTTAATACCTTCTAACACCTGAGGCGTTACGTCGCAGGACCCGGAACAACATGGGGTCTGCCTCAGCCACCGCAGGTGACGGAGGGGGTGACGCCGCTTCGGCCGATCCTGCCTAATCCAGGTTGAGGCGATAGCCTTCGCGGGCCTCGGCGATCAGGAAGCGCGGCGCGGTGACGTCGGGCTCGATCTTGCGGCGCACCTGCCAGGCCAGCACGCGCACGTTCATGTGGTCGGCGTCGCCGCCGCGGCCCCAGATCGCCTCGATGATCCGCTCGTGGCTGACGATCTCGCCCGCCGCCTCGCCCAGCAGTTGGAGGAACTCCGTCTCCTTGCGCGACAGCCTGACCGACACGCCGTCGACGATCGCCCGGCGCGAAGCCACTTCGATCTTCAGGCCGCGATTGGCCGCGCCGCTGCCGATCGGGGCCTCCGGCCGGTCGCGGAGCGCCACGCGGATGCGCGCCAGGAGCTCGCCCACGTCGAACGGCTTGGCCACGTAGTCGCTGGCGCCCAGGTCGAGCGCGGCGATCTTCTCGCGCTCCGAGCCGCGCGCCGAGATCACGATCAGCGGGGCCGAGGATATGGCGCGCGCCTCGCGGATGACGTCCTTGCCGTCCATGTCCGGCAGGCCGAGGTCGACGAGCACCACCCCGAAGGATTGCACGATCATCGCCTTCAGCGCGTCCGAGCCGGTCTTGGCGAGGGTCACCGCATAGCCGGCCTGGATGAGCGTCGCGCGCAGCATGCGCGAGAGCTGCTCTTCGTCCTCGATGACGAGGATCCGCGGTTCGGTCTGGCTCATGCGGCCACCGGTAGGGTCAGGGCGACCTTCAGGCCGCTCTCGCCGTCGTTGCGGTTGCTGGCCCGCACCTCGCCGCCCTGCATCTGCACCAGGCTGCGGGTGATATAGAGCCCCAGGCCCAGTCCTGGGGCCTTCGCCCCCGGGCTGCGGAAGAAGCGGCGGAAAATGTGGTCCTCATTGCCGGACTGGACCCCGACGCCCTGGTCGGTGACCTCAATGACAAGCTTGTCGCCGTCGCGGCGGCCGCGGACGTCGACGATGGACTCTTCGGGACTGAACTTGATGGCGTTCTCCAAGACATTGCCCAGCACCTGCGCGAGCAGGCCGGGATCGGCGCGAACGGGTTGAGGGTCCACCTTGACCTGCAGGAAGCGGCGCGCCCCGCCCGCTTCGCCGAAGGTCTCCCAGACGTCGTAAATGAGGGGTTCGATCAGCACGTCGACCAGGTTGACGTCGATCGAGCCCGACTCCAGGCGCGCCACGCTGAGGAAGTTGTCGACGTAGCGGCTGAGCCGGTTGGCCTGCTCCTTGATGATCAGCAGGAGTTCGCGCCTCACCTCGCGGTCATGCTGGTCAGGCAGGTTCAGGACGCTGGTCACCGAGCCGATGATGCCGGCCAGGGGCGAGCGGAAATGGTGCGAGACGGCGTCCAGCAGGATGGTGCGCAGGTGCTCGCTGCGCGCCATGAACTCCATCTCGGACTTCTCGACGCTGAGGCGGGCGCGCACGATCGCCGAACCGCCCAGGTCCACGAGCGAGCCGGCGATCTCGTCGGCGATCGCCACGTCGGCGGCGGGGCCGAGATAGCGCCAGCGCACGCTGCCGACCATGCGGCCGTCCGCTGCGAGCGGGCGGGCGTGCCAGCCGGCCAGGGGCTCGGCCTCCGACAGCGGCGCGACGCCCGGCGAGGCGAGCACGGTCGAGCCGGCCTGGTCGCGGATCTCCACCCAGCTGCGCGCCATCAGCTTCGCCAGGCTGTCGAACAGGGCGTGGTGGATCACCGCCTCGTCCGTGGTGGTGGAGATCTCGCGGCTGGCCGACACCACGACCTTGAGGGCGCTGCGCTTGGCCTGCAGGCTGTCGGCGATCAACCCCACGCACCAGCCGACCGAGGCGAAGACGATGAGGTTGAGGGTCGCGCTTGGCGTGCGCAGCTCGACGTCGTGCCGCGCGATCACGAAGTCGTTCAGCACGACCGCCGCCAGCAGCCCCGCCGCGACGCCATAGCGGGATCCGAAGACGCCCGCGACGCACAGCGTGGCGACCAGCATGAGCTGCATGCCGCCCTCCACGCCGATCTCGTCGCGCCCCACCAGGGAGGCGAACGCCCCGACCCCGAGGATCAGGTAGGGAATGACCCCGCGGCGGGTCTTCTGGAGCGTCAGCGGCCAGCTGAAATCGGAAGTCTGGCGGCGCGCGAAACCGGCGAGCGAGGCCGCGATGCGCTCGCCGAGCGGCGGCGCCGGCGCGGGAAACTGGGCCGCGGCGCGGCGATCGGCCTGGGCCGTGCGGATCAGCACCGCGAGCCACGGCACGGCGACCGCAGCCACGGCCACCAGCAGGAAGGCGCCGGCCCGGGAATCCACGCGGCCGATCTGCCCGTCGCCATAGAGCCGCGCCGCCACCAGGCCGGCCGCGACCGCCAGGAGCCCGTGGGTCGGGCCGAACAGCACGGCGGCGGCGAGCGCGCCGGTCAGCAGCAGCGCCGGCAGGTAGGCGATCTGGCCGGCGACGACCAGGACGGCGGCCAGACCCGTGGCCGAAACGATGATGAGGACGATGGTGGCGGTGTCGACGAGGGGGTTCCATGCCGGGCCAGGGCGCTCGGCGCCTCCCGCAGCTCCCCTGTCTTGCGAACCCCCCGACATCGACGCCTTCTCCGCGATCGGCCAAGTCACCGATCGCAAATTCTAACAATACCCAACACTGAGGCCTGGGCCTCATGTGGAACGTGACGCCTGAGGCAAGTGCCCGAGCAAGCTTCACCAAACAGAACACTGGATACACGCATTAATACTGTTTTTTCAACCAAAGCCTTCTTGCGATCTCGCAATGTGGGAGATCGCGCCCGTAACGAACCGGGCCGCCGCCGGCGGCGCTCCAAGGGGCTCCCCGGCGCCCGGCCGCCTGCGCCGTGGCGTCGGGACCGCCGCGGCCTTCGGATAACGTCGCGATCGAGTTAACGCAAACGAGCTTGGCATTGGCCTCCGCGGCGGCCCAACCCCGCCCTGGCGCTTCTCGCCCGAGGTGAAAAACTCGCCTCTAACGCGAGGAAAAGTCAGAGATTCTCGAAATATTTTTTAACATCTCTTTATTCAAAATCCCGCCGACCGATGCTATATTGAATATTCATTATATTGGGGTGCATCTTATGAAACTTCGTCTCGCGGTCGCCGCCTCGGCGCTGGCGATCTCTCTCGCGACGGCCGGCGCATCGAGCGCGGCCACCTATCTCCTGAACGTTGACAACTGCAGCGGCGCCAACGGGTGCGGATCTGCCTCCTACGGCACGGTCAACGTGAGCGGCGAAGGCTCCGGCACGCTGACGGTGGACATCGACCTGAACTCGAATGTCATCTTCCAGGAAGCCGGCAATCGGACCGGCCATATCGACGTGTGGTTCAACACCAGCACTTCGTCGGTCGATGTCGAGGGCCTTGTCTCCCCGTTCCTGACGAACGGCACGCAAGCGGCGGGATCGTACCAGCCCAACGGCGCCTCCTTCGGCTCCTATGACTACGTTGTCTCGCGGCTGGGCGATGGCAATCCGTCCACTGCGGCGGGCGGGCTTCACAGCCTGAGCTTCACGGTTTCCGGCACGCCGGGCTTCACGTTCGACCCGAGCACGGTCGGCGCGAACAACATCTACTTCGTGGTCGACGTGGCGGGCTTCAGCGCCAATGGCCAGACCTTGGTGAATACCGGAAAGGTCGGGGCCACCCTGGTCCCCGGCGGAATTCCGGAACCGGCGACCTGGGCGATGATGCTCATGGGCTTCGGCGGCCTCGGCGCGGTGCTCCGCACCCAGCGGCGTCGCCAGGCGCTCAGCGTCGCCTAAGACGAACCTTCCCGACGTCAGGGAAACGGAACCCCGGCCCTCGCGGCCGGGGTTTTTGTTTGCGGGCGCCCTCAGGCCGGCGGCTCTGCAGCCGCTTAGCGCTGCATGTCCATGAGCTGGTCCATGGTCGGCATCATGTTGTGGCTCAGGTGGGTCATGATCCAGACCGAGCCGGCGACGATCAGGAAGACCACCAGCACCCCGAACGCCAGCGCCAGGACGTTGTTGGTGTTGTCGGGCCCTGTCGTGACGTGCAGGAAGAAGACCAGGTGCACGCCCATCTGGGCGATCGCCAGCACGATCAGGGCGACCGGAACGGCCGGCCCCCAGATCGGGCGGTAGCCGGCGATGACGAAGGCGGCGACGGTCAGCACGATCGAAAAGCCAAGGCCCAGGTTGGAGTTGCGCACCCAGTGGCCGGCGCTCTCCTCCGGCTCGTCGCCCGGCGCGTGATCCTCCCGGCGGTTCAGTTCGCCGGTGTAGCGATGCGGGTCGAACTCGAGCTCGCTCATGCGCCGCTCCCCATCAGGTAGACGATCGTGAAGATGCCGATCCAGACGATGTCGAGGGCATGCCAGAACAGGTTGAAGCAGATCAGCCGGTGGATGATCTCCGGGCGGAAGCCCTTCAGCTGGACCTGGGCCATCATGGTCGCAAGCCACATGCCCGCCACCGTGACATGCAGGCCGTGCAGCCCGACCAGCCCGAAGAACGAGGTCAGGAAGCCGCTGCGCTGCGGCGTGACGCCCTGAGCCGCGAGCGAGATGAACTCCTGCAGCTCCATGCCGACGAACGCGAGGCCCAGCAGGCCGGTGATCAGCAGGAAGACCTGGGTCCAGAGCTTGTTGCGGGCGTTGGTGGCGGCGAACGAAAGGCCGCAGGTGTAGCTCGACAGCAGCAGCGCGCCGGTCTGAAGCGCGACCCTCGGGATCTCGACGATCTGCCCGGCGGTGGGCCCGCCTGCCGTCGCCCCGTGCTGCACCGCGAAGGCGGCGAAGAAGCACGAGAACATGACGATGTCGCTGAGCAGGAAGATCCAGAAGCCGTAGCCGACCACGATCCGCTTGTTCGCGGGGCCCGTGGCGCCATGGCCGGCGCCCTCCACCGGGGCTTCCGGCCCGTGGCTGCGGTGGCCCAGCCGGTGTGGGTCTTCGCGAATCCGGCGCAGGGCCTCGATGGTGGCGGGAAGGTCGACCTGGCTCATGGCAGCGCGCCCTGCTGCGCGAGCCGTTCGAGAAGCGCTCCGCGGGCCGCCCGGCGCGCCCGGTCGACGCGCGCCACCTCTTCGACGGGGACGTGGAACTCATGGACGTCGCGCCAGGCGAACACCACGAACCCCGCGAAGGCCGCGGCCAGCCCCAGGCCGGCGAGCCACCAGATCTGCCAGATCAGCGCAAAGCCGGTCACGGTGGCGAAGAACGCCGTGTAGAAGCCGACCGGGCTGTTCACCGGCATTTCGATCGGCTCATAGGCCGGCTCAGGCGACAGCTGCTGGGACTCGATCGCCTTCAGCTTGATGCCCCAATAGGCCTCCTCGCCCTCGACGTTGGGCATGACGGCGTAGTTGAAGAAGGGCGGCGGCGACGGGGTCGCCCATTCCAGCGACCGCCCGTCCCATGGATCCCCGGTCACGTCCCGCAGCTTCTCGCGGTCGCGGATGCTGACCACCAGCATGATCACCTGGCAGATCACGCCCAGGATCAGCACGCCCACGCCGAGGAGCGACAGGTACAGCATCGGGCGCCACTCCTCGATGTTCACGTGCTGGAGCCGGCGGGTCATGCCCTGCATGCCCAGGATGTAGAGCGGCGCGAAGGTGATCCAGAACCCGAAGAAGGCGAACCAGAACGCCGCCTTGCCCCAGCCCTCGTGCAGCCGGAAGCCAAAGGCCTTGGGGAACCAGTAGTCGAGGCCCGCGAACAGCGCGAACACCACCCCGCCCACGATCACGTTGTGGAAGTGGGCGACGAGGAACATCGAGTTGTGGACCAGGAAGTCGGCCGGCGGCACGGCGAGCAGCACCCCGGTCATTCCGCCGATGATGAAGGTGAAGATGAAGCCCAGCGACCACAGCATGGGCACGCTGAAGCGCACCCGCCCGCCGTACATGGTGAAGATCCAGTTGTAGATCTTCACCCCTGTGCCCACCGCGATGATGCTGCTGGCGATGCCGAAGAAGGTGTTCACGGCGGGCCCCGCCCCCATCGTGAAGAAGTGGTGCAGCCAGACCATCATCGAGACGACGCAGATGAACAGCGTCGCCGCCACCATCGAGCGGTAACCGAACAGCGGCTTGCCGGAGAAGGTGGGGAATATCTCGGAGAAGATCCCGAACGCCGGCAGCACCAGGATGTAGACCTCAGGGTGGCCCCACGCCCAGATCAGGTTCATGAACATCATGGGGTTTCCGCCCAGGGTGTTCGTGAAGTAGTGGAAGCCGAAGTACCGATCCAGGCTCAGCATCGCCAAGGTCGCGGTCAGGATCGGAAACACCGCGACGATGAGCAGGCTGGACGAAAGCGTGGTCCAGCAGAACATCGGCATGCGAAAATAGGTCATGCCGGGGCACCGCATCTTCAGCACTGTGGTGACGAAATTTATCCCGGTCATCAGTGTGCCGATGCCTGAGATCTGCACGGCCCAGAGATAGTAGTCGACGCCCACCCCAGGGGAGTAGGTCGCCTCGCTGAGCGGCGGATACGGCAGCCAGCCCGTCCGTGCGAATTCGCCCACGAACAGCGAGATGTTCACCAGCAGCGCGCCGGACGCGGTCAGCCAGAAGCTGACGGAGTTCAGGGTGGGAAACGCCACGTCCCGCACGCCGAGCTGCAACGGGGTCACGAAGTTCATGAAGCCGATCACCAGCGGCATGGCGCCGAAGAAGATCATGATCGTCCCGTGGGCGCTGAACACCTGGTTGTAGTGCTCGGGCGGCAGATAGCCGGCGGCGTGTATGGCGATCGCCTGCTGGCTGCGCATCATGATCGCGTCGGCGAACCCGCGGATCAGCATCACCACGCCCAGCAGGCAGTACATGATGCCGATGCGCTTGTGGTCGACGGAGGTGATCCACTCCTTCCAGAGATAGGGCCACCAGCCTTTCGCCGTCACCAGGCCGAGCACGCCCAGGATGATGACGACCAGGATCAGCGAGGTGATCAGCGGGATGGGCTGGTCGAAGGGGATCGCAGACCAGCTGAGCTTGCCGAACATGGGTTAGCGCCCTCCCCCGGTGGAAACCTCACGCCCGCCGGTCTCCGGCGTTCCGGGCTCGGGACCTGGGCCTGGGGCGATCTTCTGACTGGAGATGGCGTGGAACAGCTGCGGCTCGACGGCGCGGTAGGTGAAGGGTGTCACGTTCTGGCTCTGCCGCGCGAGGGCGGCGTAGGCGGCCGAATCCAGCGTGGGCCCTGCGTTGTGAACGCTCTGCGCCCAGCTTGCGAACTCGGCCGGCGCGACGCTCCTCACCTGGAACTGCATGTCCGAAAACCCGTCGCCGCTGAAGTGCGACGACTGGCCGAACAGCACGCCCGGCCGGTCCGCCTGCAGGTTCAGCTGCGAGACCATGCCGGGCATGGCGTAGATCATCGAACCCAGGCGGGGGATGAAGAAGACGTTGAAAACGTTCGAGGCGGTGATCGAGAAGTGCACCGGCTGACCCGCCGGCACGACGAGCTGGTTGACCGTGGCGATGCCTTGCTGCGGGTAGATGAACAGCCACTTCCAATCGAGGGCGACCACCTGCACCTCCAGCGGCGGCGTCTTCGACGGCAACGGCTTGAACGGATCCAGCCTGTAGGAACCGATCCAGATCACCCCGCCGATGAACATGATGGCCAGGATCGGGATCGCCCAGACGACCGCCTCGATCCGTCCCGAATAGGACCAGTACGGCAGGTACTCGGCCTTGGTGTTCGAGGCGCGGTAGCGCCAGGCCATCCAGAACGCGAGCAGGATCGTGGGGATCACGATCGCCAGCATGATCAGCAGGGCGTCCATGAAGATCGTGGCGTCGTCCGCCCCGACGGGGCCGGCCGGGTCCAGGATGCTGCGCGCGCATCCGCTCAGCCCCAGCGTCGCGGCGCCGATCGCGAGCGAACGTCCGGCCTTGGCGAAAAACGCCACCCGCATCGATTTTTCAGGCATGCCCGAGCACCCCCTGAAACGCCGAACGCCAGCCTCGAAAGGAAAGTTCCCCTTCGCGCCGTAACGCCGTTCATCTTCCCGGCGCCGACATTACCCGGGCTTGGATCGAAAGCAATACGTCCAATGCATCTTCGGACTGCCCCCGCGCCGCGCGGCCGTGCTAAGATCGAGCATGCGGGGCGGCCATCCGGATCCTGAACGGTGACGCCTCCGCCAGACCCGCGTCGGCTGGAAGCCCTGCTGGCGGAAATTCAGGCCTGCCGCGCGTGCGCTCCTGAGTTTGGCCATGAGCCCCGGCCGGTGCTGCGGGTGACGCCGCGGACGCGACTGTTGATCTGCGGCCAGGCCCCCGGGCGCCGCGTGCACGAGAGCGGCGTTCCCTTCGACGACCCGTCCGGCGACCGCCTTCGCGAATGGCTCGGAATAGATCGCCAGACCTTCGACGGCGATCCGCGCATCGGGGTCGCGCCGATGGCGTTCTGCTTCCCCGGGACCAATCCCAAAGGCGGCGATTATCCCCCGCCGCCGCGCTGCGCCGCGCTCTGGCGAGGGCCGCTCCTGTCGCGCCTGCCAAAGATGGATCTGACGCTGCTGGTGGGGTCCTATGCCCAGCGGTGGGCGTTGCGCGACAGCCCCAGGCGGTCGATGACCGAGACGGTGGCGGCGTGGCGCACCTATGGCCCCGCGGTGATCCCGCTGCCGCACCCGTCGTGGCGCAGTACGGTCTGGCTACGCCGCAACCCGTGGTTTGAGCAGGAGCTGGCGCCCTATCTGCGCAGCCGCGTCGCCGCGCTTCTGGGCGAGGCTGCGACCGCCGAGGAAGCTCCGGGCGATCAGCGCGCCGTCTCGTCGGGCGCCTCATAGAGCAGGCCTCCAGCCACGGCCCTGGCGCCGCTGGTGAGGACCGCCGGCTTGATGTCGTTCAGGCCCAGGATGTGAAAAACCGTCGCGCCCTCGACGAGCAGGTAGTCGGCGATGATGCGGCGATGGCATCGCCACCAAAGCGCCTCTGAGCACATGATCGCGCACGTCCGCTCCCGCCCAAGCGCAATCAGTTCCGTCAGGCCGCTCCTGAAGGCCGGCGTCAGGGCGTAGTCGGCGTAGTTGCGAAAGCTTGCGTTGCGCCAAAGCGTGTTGCGCGAGGCGGACGCGTCGGGAGATCGCCCGCGCAAGCCGCCGAGCGCGGCGATGTGGCGATAGCCGAGCTGCCGCGCCTCGAGCTCGCAAGGCAGGGTTTCAATGTTGAACTGCGGATTGGCCCGCGAGCGTGGCATTTTCCGAACGTCGACGACCGTTTCCGCCCCCGCCTCACGCAAGAGGTCGACGAACTGGTCCAGCGATCGGGTGGAATGCCCGATCGTGAAGAAGGCGCGACACGGCCCGCCCGTCTGGATCATATGGCCTGGCCGATCTCCGCTTCCCGGACGCGCATGGCGCCGCCGAGCTGGAAACGCTCCGCCCTACGGCTTGGCTTTGCGCGCGCCGCGCGGGCGCCCTGCGCCGGGGTCGGGCGTCTTCGCGGGCTGCGTGCCGGGGACGGCCGTTTGAGGCCCACCCTCCGCGGCTCCGCCTTCATTGTCCCATCTTCCGAGCGCGCGCCGACGCATCTCGGCGGCGTCGGGAGACTCGGGCGTTCTCTTGTCCGGCACGCGAGGACCTCTCTGCACGACGGTCTCCAACATGAACGAGGTACGCCGTTCCGTCTCCCCGATCCAGTTTCAATGACGCCCTCAGCGGCGACGTTCGATGCTTGCTGCACGCCCCGCGGACCTCTCTGCGCTGTGCGGCGAGCATCTGCGTAGATCGCCCGCTCAGCCGCTGGCCGCCGACATCGCGCGCTCGAATTCAAGTTCGGCCCTGAGCCCCGCCAGGTCCCGGTGGACGAACGCGGCCGCCAGCTTCCGCCCCGCGCGCCGATAGGTGACAGTGCAGTCCCCGTCCGCGAGATCCCCGTCCACCTCCGCCTCGTCCCACTGTTCGGCGTGCCCGACATAGGCCAGGCTGAAATCGTACTGTTCGGTCCAGAAGAAGGGCACGCAATCGAACCGCTCGCGCTGGCCCAGCATGTTCCGCGCGGCGGTCTGGCCCTGCCGCTCCGCCACGACCCAGTGTTCGACGCGAATGGCGTCTCCGGTGATCCGGTCCGGCCAGCGCGCGATGTCGCCGGCCGCGAAGACGCCGGGGGCGCTGGTCTGCAGATAGGCGTCCACCTTAACGCCGCGGTCGAGCTCCAGCCCCGCCGCCTCGGCCAGCGCCAGGCTCGGACGGACGCCGATTCCCGCCACGACGAAATCGGCCGGAACGACTTCCCCGCTTTCCAGAACGACGCCCCGCGCCTCGACGGAGACCGCCGTCGCGCCAAGATGGAAGGTGACTCCGTGGCGCTCGTGCAGCGCGCGGATGCGTTCGCCCAGCTCTCGTCCCAGGATCCGCTCCATCGGAACCCTCTGCGGGGCGATCACGTCCACCTCGACCCCGCGGGCCCGCAATGAGGCGGCGACCTCCAGGCCGATGAAGCTGGCGCCGATCACCACGGCCCGGCGCGACGCGACGGCCGCCTCCGCCAGGGCATGACCGTCGGCGAGCGTCCGCAGGTAATGGACGTGGGGCGGGTCCTCAGCCGCGCCCAGGCGGACAGGTTCAGCACCGGTGGCCAGCAGCAGGGCGTCGTATCCGTAGCGGGTCCCGTCGGTGAGTTCGACTTGCCGGCCTGCGATATCGATGGAGCCGACCTGCGCAGCCAGCTTCAGTTCGATGTTCTCGACGCGGTAGAATTCGGGCGAGCGCAAGGGATTGGAACTGTCGGGCGCCGCGCCGGCAAGATACCCCTTCGACAGGTTGGGCCGGTCGTAGGGCGCCGAGGCGTCGGCGCTCAGCATGATGAGCCGTCCGGCATAGCCCTCTGCGCGCAAGGTCGTGGCCGCCGCGTGGCCTGCGGCGCCGCCGCCCACGATGACGATGGACTGCGGCAGGCCGGTCCTGGCGGGCGAGGGAGGCTTCGGGGCGGGCTCCCGCCGCGCCCGGACGCGCACCAGCCCATCGGCCTGTTCGACCTCGAAGCAGGGGATCGGCGTCAACGCCGGCGCGCGCAGCGCCTGACCGGTGCGAAGGCTGAAACAGGCGTGGTGCCACGGGCAACGCACCGTGTCGCCCACCAGCAGGCCATCGGCCAGCGGCGCGCCGTAGTGCGTGCAGGTCGCGCCGACGGCGAAGATCTCCTCCCCTCGCCTGGCCAGCAGCACCGGTTCGTCGCCGACCCGCCCGGCGAGCATCGCACCGTCCGCCAGGCGGCTCAGCGGCACGCCGCGCGTGAGGTCGGGAACCTCGGGTTCAGCGATATCGGAGCTCACGGCGGCCTTCCTTTCGCGGGAACCGGTGATCCGGAGGCCCTTCGAGCCTCGGCCCCGGCGCATCCGCCGTTGAACGGTGATCCTCGACGGCCGTCGTCATGCCGCTCATCGGTTCTTCGCCTTGGCCGGCGGAGCCGGCCTCAGATATTCCGCCAGGGCGACGGCCTGGTTATGGAGTTCGTCATGTGCCCCGTAGATCAGCGTGACCGGGCCTGCGGCGATGAGCTCCCGGAGAACCGCCACCGCCGGATTGACGCGCAGTTCGGCGAAATACCGCCTGCGGAACTCCGCCCAGCGCTCCGGCTGGTGCCCGAACCATTTTCGCAGCTCGGCGCTCGGAGCCACTTCCCGGATCCAGATGACGTCTTCGAGATCGTGCTTGCTCAAGCCTCTCGGCCACAGCCGATCCACCAGCACGCGGCGTCCGTCGTCGGGTTGGCGGGGCTCATAGGCTCTCCGGATGCGAACGCCCGGCGTCCCCGAAGGGCCGGGTCCGGGGCGGTCATCGGTGGAGTTTGCCGTCGGCATCCTTGCCTCCCATCAGGCGATTTCGACCCGCGGCCGGCGCACCTTCATGAACACAGCGCGCCAGAAGCAGTATAGTTCATGCCTCTTTGAAATAATGCGGGGCGCGAGCCGCCGGGCCGCGCCGGCCCCAAGCGCTAAGCCTGAAGCGAGCGGATGATGGACTTTACCTGCGCCTCAACCGGCTGATCGACCTCGACGACGATGGCGCCTTCGTCCGCCGCGGGGGGCTCGAGATCGTGGAACTGGCTGGCGAGCAAGGAGGCTGGCATGAAGTGCCCGCGGCGCTCGGCCAATCGCTGCGACAGCAAGGCCGCCTCGCCCTTCAGATAGATGAAGCGGACCTCCGGCCGGCCCTCGCTCAATACCCGCCGATAGTCGCGTTTCAGGGCCGAGCAAGTGATCACGCCTGACACGCCCGCATGGCGCCAGGCGTCGATCCACGCGGCCACGGCCGCCAGCCACGGCGCGCGGTCTTCGTCGGTGAGCGGCCGGCCGGCCTTCATGCTGGCGACGTTTTCCCGCGGATGGAGTTGGTCTCCTTCCTTGAAGGGCCAGCCGAGACGATGCGCCAGCCGCTCACCGACGGTCGTCTTCCCTGAGCCGGAGACGCCCATCATCACCAGCACGGTCACGACGGGACGGATCAACGAGCGCGCGCTCCCGCCGCCCGTGGAAGGACCAGGTCCTCGACGGCGCGCGCGAACCCGTCGTCGAGGTTGGAGAGGGCCACCGCCTCCGCACGGCGCTTCACCTCGTCCGGCGCCTGGCCCATCGCGATCGCGAACCCGGCCCGGTCGAACATCGCGACGTCGTTGAACATGTCGCCGATCACCGCGGTCTGGCCAAGCTCCACACCGATCCTCGCGCACAGCGCTGCGACCGCGTCCCCCTTGTTCGCCTGCGGATGGGTGACGTCGAGATAATAGGGCTGCGAACGCTGGATCATCGCTGTGTCCCCGAGCCGGTCGCGAGCTTCGGCCTCCACCCGCGCCAGCCGTGCGTGGTCCTGCGAAACGCCCACGATCTTGTCGATGCGCTCGATGACGTCCTCGAAGGCGCCGACGCACATTGGGCCGAACCCGAGCGTGCGTTGCTCCAGCTCGACGCGGAAACCCTTCGGGTTGCGCAGGCGCCAGTCACCGTCGGCATAGACCCAGGCGTCGATGTCCCGCGCCGCCAGCAGCGACAGCGTCGCGCGCGCGGCCGCCGGCGCCAGGCGATGGGCTTCGACGATGGTCGAGGGAGGGTCCACGAGGCTCCCGCCGTTGAAGGCGGCGAACGGCAAGCGGACACCCAGGCCGTCCACGATCTGCTGCATGCCCCGAGGCGGACGGCTTGAAATTATGGAGAAGCCGATCCCGCTCCTGTCGAGGCGGCCCGCCGCGGCGATCGCGGCCGGCGTCAGGACCTTCTCGGGCGTCACCAAGGTCCCGTCCACGTCGGCGATCAAGAGGGCGATCCCGCCGATCCTGCCCGCCCCGGACGGCGTCGAGGGTTGGGTCCGGATAAGGCGCCGGGTCACATCGCGAGCCATCCAGTCAAACTGCATGAAGCGATCCTTGGCCGCCAGCTCAACCCACGCACGACGCCGCGGCCCGCCAACTGCAGACGTGACCTCACCTTGGGAAGGCCACGCGGACCGTCGCGCCGGGTCCGCCTTCGAA
>Ga0207667_10005256_pt1 | contig 15795 bp, 10 predicted proteins | sample KBSCornC52_FD_184301 | JGI IMG/M metagenome (GOLD analysis project Ga0207667, IMG submission 184301) | Corn rhizosphere microbial communities from Kellogg Biological Station, Michigan, USA - KBS Corn C5-2 (SPAdes) (version 2) | ecosystem: Host-associated > Plants > Roots > Rhizosphere > Soil ... | reverse complement strand
GCCGTCGCTGGCGACTCCGTTTCTCCAAGCGACTTCGCGCACGCTGGCCTCGCGCATTCGCGCGGACAACAAACGGCTGGGTGTCATTAACCAGCAGTTCAGCGCGAGCGGGAGATAGGTGGAGGAGCGCGGAATTCATTCCGCGTGTCTTGTCACCATGGAACAACTCGCGGAATAAATTCCGCGCTCCACATACGACCGCCATTCTTCATTGAAAACGCGCGGGGTTCGCTGCATGCTCCGCACGATGAATTACCTCGCCGAAGCCAAAAATGTCTTCGACATCGAATTGGCCGCGCTCAAAAAAGTGCGCGCGCAGCTCGATGGTTCCTTTAGCGCGGCGGTGGAGATCATCGTGGAAACGCTGCGGCGGCGGGGAAAAATCATCGTCGTGGGAATCGGCAAATCGGGCAATATCGGCCAGAAAATTGCCGCTACGCTGACCAGCACCGGTTCCACGAGCGTGGTGCTCAACAGCGTGGACGCGTTGCACGGAGATTTGGGAATCATCAATGATGGCGATCTCATCCTGGCGCTAAGTTATTCCGGCGAATCCGAGGAGTTGTTGAATTTGCTGCCAGCCATCAAACGCTTTTCGGTTAAAATCATTTCGATTACTGGCAATTCAAAATCAGCGCTCGCGCGCCACAGTGACGTGGTTTTGAACGTGCGCGTTCCGAAGGAGGCATGTCCGTTTAATCTCGCCCCCACGGCGAGCACCACGGCCTCGCTGGTGATGGGCGACGCGCTGGCGATGGCGGTCTTGCAGGCGCGCGGGTTCAAGGAGAGCGATTTTGCGCGGTATCATCCGAGTGGCGCGATCGGTCGTGCGTTGTTGCTGCGCATCAGCGACATCATGCGCACCGGCGAACGCAATGCCGTGGCCGACGAGAGCATGGTGGTCAAGCAGGCACTGCTCATCATGACGCGCGCCAAATCCGGCAGCCTGAGCATCGTGAACGCGCGCGGAAAACTGGTTGGAGTGTTCACCGATGGCGATTTTCGCCGGCGGATGTCGCTCGATGAAGATTTGTTGTCGCGCTCACTGAAATCCGTCATGACGAAGAAGCCCATCTCAATCCGCGACAACGCGCTGGCGGTGGAGGCGTTAAAAATTTTCAACGAGCGGAATATCGACGATTTGATTGTGGTGAACGCGAAGGCCGAGCCGGTGGGTTCGTTGGATTCGCAGGATTTGCCGAAGTGGAAGATTATGTGATCCCGCGCCACGTGACGAAGACATTGCGTTCTTGTCGAAGTAATATGCGCCGAAACAAATCAGGGTTCAGCTTGATTGAACTTCTCGTGGTAATTGCGACCGTCAGCATTCTAGCGGCGCTGCTGGCTGAATCACTCGCGCGCGGAAAGGGAAAGGCTCAACAAATCCAATGCGCAAATAATGTTCGACAGCTTGGCATAGCTCTACGCGGGCATGTGGCTGCGAATAACACCTATCCTCAGGTGATTCAACCCAGTTGGATGGCGGATCTGCAGGCCGAACTCTCAGTTGCGAAGACTCATATTAACTCCAGCAAATATCTAAGCGAAGGTGTCTGGAAATGTCCCTCGGCACATCGACCGGCTGATTTGCCGCCCAGCATCGGCTATGAAAGTTATGCGTACAATGGTTACGGAATGAGTTCGCCGGACGACACCAATTCCCTCGGCCTGGGCGGGCATCACGTCTGGAGCAAATCGCAAATGCCCGGCCCGGCCGTTAAGGAATCGGAAGTCCTTAACCCCAGCCAGATGATTGCCATCGGAGACAGTTTTATGGGGCAAAGCGGAACTATTAAAGACGGAGGTTGGTCATTATGGCGGACCCATGCCTCCACGGCAGATGCTGAAAGCACCAAGCGGGCTTACGCGCGGCACCAGGGAAAAGCCAGCGTGGTTTTCTGCGACGGACATGTGGAACAATCGACGTTAAGATTCCTTTTTGAGGACACGACAGACGCGGCGTTGGCTCAATGGAATCGGGACAATCTGCCGCACCGAGAAGCCTTGGCGCAGTGAAGCGCGCGCGGTGCGCGATTAATCCGGGCGGCTTGCGCTGCGGGATTTGTGAATCCTCTCGGCAACGCCCATCGGATCAATCTTCACACAGCGGAGCCACGCCAGAGTTCCCAGCCACGAAATCGGGTCGCGAATGAGCCGCACTTTTTTGCCTTCCTGGTAGGAGCGCGACCGGTAATTCACCGGCAGTTCGATCGGTTGATAGCCTTTGCGGATGAGTTTGATAAGCAACTCATAATCGAAATCGAAGCGGTTGCATTCGAATTCCAGCCCGAACAGGCAATCGCGGCGGAAGACTTTGTACATGGTAAACGGGTCGCGAAGGCGCTGCAGAAACAGCACGTTGACAAGCGTCGTGAAAAACCAATGGCCGACGTTCACGAACAGGCTCAAGCCGGTCTGGCCGGTGAATTGCCGCATCTTGAGGACTTTCCGACCGCCGTGGCGCGAGCCGAGCACGAACGCGCTGCGCCCGCCGACGAGTTGCTCCAACAACGCGTCGTAATCCTCCAAATCATATTCCAGGTCAGCATCCTGAATCAGAACGTAATCGCCCGTGGCCGCGTGCAAACCGGTGCGCACGGCGCGACCTTTGCCGCGCGCCTGCTCCTCGAGAATGACTTTCACCTTCGGATTATTGTTGTAGCCCAAAGCGACATCGCGTGTGCCATCGGTCGAGTTGCTCTCAACAACTATGATTTCCATGCGGAGGCCGGGAACTTCCTTGCGCAAGAGCGCATCCATCATGGGCGTAAATGTTTTCGCTTCGTTGTAGGCCGGGACAACGACGGAAAGGGTGGGCTGCGGATTCAGCGGAGCTTTTTGCGCGAAGGCCATGATGCCGCTGGCAACGACTCGGCGATGCCGCGCGCGCGCGCCTTTGGGCAGGAGGCGGGAGAATAAATTGACGGCCGGTGTCACGAATGGAACGGGGAATCGCTCGAAATGTTTTTGGACGTAATCCACGTTTAGAATTTTCCAGCCCGGTTGAACGATGACTTCGCGGAAGCCGGATTTGAACAGGGCGGTCTGCAATGTTTGTCGATCGAAATAGGTCAAATGCTCAGCCTTGAATTCCATCCATTTTTGCTTCAACAAGCGCGCCGACCACGAATCGGTGGATGGCGTCGCGACAAAGAGAGTGCCGCCCGATTTCAGGAGGCGATGAATTTCGCGCAGGAAATTGAGAGGCGAACGGACGTGTTCGAGGACGTCGGAGATGACACAGAGATCAAATTGTTCCGCAGCAAGGCCGGCCCCACGGAGTTCACCGCAAATGATCCGGCCTGATTTAAGGCGTTGACGCGCCTGGTCGCAAGCGGCCTGGGAGTATTCGATGCCGGCGACGTTCCAACCGGCGGCTTCGGCCAGTTCGAGAAAATCGCCTTCGCCGCAGCCGACTTCCAGCAGGCGGCCCGGCGCGCCGCCGCGATAACGCGCGATTTCGGCGAGATAGGATTTGGCAGTGGCTTGCTTGATTTCCCGCGCGAGCTTGCGGCCTGCTTCGGTGTCACTGCCGAGAAAATAATTTGCGCCGTAGATGTGCCCAAGTTCGGCATCGCTCGGTTGCGGATTAAGAAAAATCAGGCCGCAATCCTCGCACCGGACGATCCGGTGGTCCGCCGCCGAAAAAAGATAATAGATGCGCGTCCCTTCACAAACGTGACAGGCTTTGACGGTCTGCCTTTCGCCGGACGGCTGTGTCATGCAGTTGGTATATCAGGATTTGGCGGCGCCTCTACTTTTTTAGTCCTAAAGAAGCTGAAGATTCCAAGCGCCACCGAAATGGCTGCGGCCACCCAAAATGCCGGCCAGGTGATTCGCCAAAAGCGCGGGCGGTAGGTGAATTGAATGTGGTAGTCGCCGGGTTTATCCAGATAAACGCCTTTGAAAGCGCGATTGACCGTCAGGACCGGTTTGATTTCGCCGTTCACGGTAGCAATGAAATCGCGGGCCTGACCTTCGGTGAGGCAGGCGACGCCGGGGGAAGTTGCATGGACATCGAATGCGGTCGAGTTGGGCAGGAGCGTGTAATTTGTTGCCGGCGCGAACGTCGAGTTCGTGCGTTGCATTTGCGCAAGCGCGGGTTGATGGGAGATTTCCGTGGGAGTCATTGCGATAAACGGCTTGGTTCCGTGGGCGTAGAGGTATCCGATAAATTCTTCCGTCGAGGGTAGCGAAATAATTTTCTCGCAAAAGAAAGCGCGTGGCCAGACTTCGAGATTCTCCAAAACACCAAGATCGCTCGTATGAGCGAGCCGATAGCCGAGATTCTCCTGCACCTCGACGGACGGCGGCGTCAGAAGGTATTTGACATTGAGGAGGTTTAGAACGGGATGCGCGGCGACAACATTGGTCACTTGCGACACCCAGTCGGCCTGGCTAAGAATGCCGGGCGTGGCGCGGATGAGCTTCACGAATTCGCCATTGCTGACCGGCGCGCAGGAAAAGATATTTTCCAATCGATACACTGCGCTGTAATCGCCAAAAAGAATCAACTCGACGCCGGTCACGCGGGACGGAGCGGAGTGATCGGTTTTGATCCAATCGATCGCGGTGCTCGGCGCATCGAGAGCAACGCGTTTGGCCGGGACGGTGACAAGGTATTTGTCTCCGAAATTATAGAGGCCAAAACGGAAATTTGGCACGAAGGCCAGCACACCAACGGCCATTGCTCCCCATAGAGACATGGAAGAGCGCGTTTTCAGAAATGAAAACAGCAATGGAGCGGCGATGGCCGTGGCGACCAGCGGAAAATAATAGCCCCATGGCATCAGTCTATGTTCGGCGCCGTAGTAAAACAGAAGAGTCAGGACGGCGATGGTGAAGGCGGTCCACAACAATTTCGTTCCCGCGCGGCGAAAGGTTTCCTCCCGCGCGAGGCACGCAAAACCGTAGGCGCATTGGATGGTGAGATGAATCACGAGCAGAAAGGCAAAATCGGTGTGCGTGTGTCCCTCGCGGTTCAACATGGGAATCGCGGCGATCACCGCGCCCGGTATCCAGCCAAACACCAAGCCGCCCCAAACCACGAGCGCGCCGGTGTTCACCCAGTAAAACAGTTCGTCCTTCAACATCCGCCAACTGAAAAACCCGTAGATGGAGCCAACCATGATGAGAAAGCTCGCTCCCGGCCCCGGCGCTTTGAAGTAACCCTCGTGCGCGGGCAGGCGAAAGAAAACGTCGTCGAAAATTCCGAGCAGTTCGGCGAAGGGAAACTGCGCGACGCGGATTCCCTGGTGAATCGTGAAAGCGCCGGGCAAGCTCACGAGGAATGTCACCCAAACTGGCGAAGTCAGGGCGAGAAACAGCAGGGTTGCCACGGCCATGCGCGCGATGATTTTGCCAGCGGCGGTGATGCCGCGATTTTCGAGCAACGCAAACACCAGCGCGGCGGCGTTGAATCCGCCAATGAAAATCACCGCCGGTTCAACGTGGCCGGCGTTAAAAGAGCCGAAGCAAGCCAGCAGCCAGACCAGTGCCCAGCGAAGGTAATGCGGCGATTTCAGATCGAGCATTTCAAGCGCTGACAGGAGAATCCACGGCGCGTACGAAAAAACGAAAAAATAGGGGTGGGTGAAAATGAAGTAGAATGCTCCGCACCAGGCGGCAAGCGCGGCGAACACCATCGCCAGCGGCACGTTGCGCAGCAATCGCAAGATCAGCAGCCCAAACCCAACGCAAAAAAGAAATTTTGCGACCAGGTATTTGATGTCGTGCGCCAAGGAAGAGCCGCGCCCAAAAATCACGATCCACTGCAATGGATCGCCAAACATTGAGCACGCCTGGCCGATGAGCGTGTCGCCGGCGTGGCTGTAGCGGTTCCAGAGCGGCAGTTCGCCGTGGTCCAGAATCGCGCGCGATTCCACATAGCTGGCCGGCACCTCCCAAATGAGCGTGGCGGCGCCGTCGCTTCCGTGCGTCGGCACCGGCTCCTCGCTGCCCATTCCGGGAATCGGCTGCAAGCCGGAATAAAGCATCGGCAACCCTTCCACGGGCGTGACGAAGCTCTTGCCGAGGAATACGACAGGGTAGCAATTGATCGCGATCGCGATCGCCGAGACCAGCAGGATAGCCAGCACCGGGTGTTTAGCGCCCCAGCCAGAAAATCCCGCAATCCAATTTGCGGCGGGGGCGTCCCATTTCCCGGCTTCAGATTTTAAGTTCATCGCCTGGCAGTCTCGACGCGCGAACGGACGGATCAATCCAGGCCGCTGGCCTTCTTCGCGCGATTCAAGACCTGTCGCGCAAGTTGTTGCGCCCGCGCGGCGCCGTCGCTGAGGATTTTATTCACGTGATCGAGATTAGCGGCCAGCTCGGCGCGTTTCTTGCGCGCTTCGGCAAAATAATTCCAATAGTTCTCGAAGAGCGCCTTTTTTAAATCGCCGTAGCCGAGACCGCCCGCGCGGAGGCGATTCTCAAAATCGCTCGCCACATCCTCGGGCGCGACGAGTTTCAAAAGCTGAATCGCGATATTTTTTTCGGCGTCGGGCTTGGGCTCGGTCGGGGTGCGGCTGTCCATTTTGATGCCCATGATTTTTTTGCGGATGGCTTTTTCGTCGCCGAAAATTTCGACGGTGTTGCCGTAGCTTTTGCTCATTTTCTCGCCGTCGGTGCCGGGAACGACGGCGACTTCTTCGCGGATTTTTGATTCGGGAAGGACGAAGGTTTCGCCGTAGGTTTCGTTGAACCGAGTCGCCATGTCGCGGGTCATTTCCACGTGCTGCTTCTGGTCGCGGCCAACGGGCACGACATTCGAGTCATAGATCAAAATGTCCGCGGCCATGAGCACCGGATAGGCAAAAATGCCGTGATTTGGGGCAATGCCTTTCGCGATTTTGTCTTTGTAGCTGTGGGCGAGTTCGAGCCGGGCCATCGGCGTAACCGTGGTGAGCAACCAGGCGAGTTCGGTCACTTCCGGCACGTCGGATTGCTTGAAGAAAACGGATTTTTTTGAGTCGAGGCCGCAGGCGAGAAAATCGAGCGCGACGTCGAGCGTGTTGGCGCGGCGTTCGTCGGCCTTGAACAGCGAGGTCATGGAATGATAATTGGCGATGAAATAAAACGCCTCACCTTTCTCCTGCAATTCAATGGCGGGACGCATCATCCCGAAATAATTTCCAAGGTGCAGCGCGCCCGAGGGCTGGATGCCTGACAAAATTCGCATGGCCACACACTAGCGGGAAATTGCGGGCGGAGGCAAGGCGAGGCGAGCAGTTAAATAAGTTAAATCGTTAAATGAGTGGGGACGGCGGAGCTGTTTGACCTATTTAACTCATTTAACCTATCTAACCATTTAACTTATTTAGTGCCCCGCTCTTCACTTCCCACTTGTGCAATTCACGGCTGAGCTCGCTCGGCCAGTTTTCCTCGGTCGCCGTCATGAAGACCTGGCCGCGGGATTGGTGGGCGCGCTCGAGCAAGGGCACAAAGCCGCTGCGGCGTTTCACGTCGAGTTCGCCCATGATGTCATCAATGAGCAGAATCGGCGGCGAGCCGTGGATGCCGGTCAGATATTCGGCCTGGGCCATTTTCAAGGATGTGGCGAGCGTGCGTTTCTGGCCTTCACTGCCGAATTGCGCTGCGGATTTTTCGTTTTGCAGCAATTGCAGATCATCGCGATGCGGGCCGATGAGCGTGGCGCGATAGGACAATTCGCGGCGGCGGGCTTGCGCGAGCTCCACGGCAAAATCCTTTTTTACACTGGGGAGATACTCGATGCGCAATTCCTCGGCGTCGTTGGAAATGCGGCGATACGCCAGGCGCGCGAGCGGGGATAGCTTTGGGACAAGTTCACGGCGCATGCGGATGATCTCATCGCCCGCGCTGACGAGCTCGCGCGTGAAACCTTCGAGCGCGGCTTCATCGAGGGAGGAGCGTTTGAGAAGCGCGTTGCGCGAGCGCAGCGCCTGAGCGTAGCGTTGCAGAAGCGGCAGGTACGTGGGATGCGTTTGCGAGAGCAGCAGATCGAGAAAGCGGCGGCGCGCGCGCGCCGTGCCTTTGACGAGCTGCAGATCTTCGGTGCAGAAAACGACCGTCCGCAGTGCGCCGAGATAATCCGTGAGCCGTCGGACCGGGCGGGCATCCAGGCTCAAACTGCGTTCGGCGGCCGACCAATACATTTTGATTTCGCGCTCGCCCTGCGCCACCACTTTGCCGCCGACGAAATAACCCTTTTGCCCGTGCCGCACCATCTGCGCGCCGCCAACACCGCGAAACGAGCGCAGCGTGGCCATGAGATAAATTGCCTCAAGAATGTTCGTCTTGCCCTGCGCGTTGTCGCCGAGCAGCAAATGAAAGCCCGGTGCAAAATCCACGTCCAGCCGCGCGTAATTGCGGAAATCGCGGAGTCGCAGATGGGCGAGATGCATGTGGCCAGTTAAATGAGTTAAATTGTTAAATAGTTAAATCGTTAAATCGGTGAGCGGTTGCAACACTTTTAAGGGGACGTGTTGCGTGTTGCCGGTTACGTGAAAAAATTCCGAGCCGGCAGAAAGATTATGCTTCTCGGGATTTTCGGGTGGTGTTGGGGCTGGAAAATCGAGAATACTGCTTCTGATATGGATGAGCAGAATCAATCGGGGACGCCGCAGAAATACCTCTGGCCGCGGTTTGTGCTGTCGGGAGTGATCCTCGGAATTGTGCTCGCGATTATTTGGATGGCGGTGCTGGTGCATCGCGTGCGCGAGCAGCGGGAATTCATGGTGTGGCCGAAGCCGACGAATGCGATGTCGCAACCGACTCAGTCGACGACCAATTCGCCCTTACTCACCAATGAAGCGGTGGGTCACTGAGACACGCCGGGCATGCCAAACTTTATGTCGCGATCACCGGTTTTTCGCGTCAATTGCGGCCCCCTGACATCGATGAGCAGAATTGATGACATTTTCCGCGGTTATGGTACACTTAAAAGCAATTCTCCGCGTATGAAAAACCTGCTCTGTATTATTGCGTTTATCACGGCTGTGAACTTCTGCGCGCGCGCGGAATTGAAGGACGTCACCGAAGGCGGCGTGGTTCATACCGCGGTCACGTTTATGACAAACGGCCCCAGCGACGGTGACATGCAAGATGTGCTGGGGATTCATTCGTATCGTTGCAACGTCCATCGCACCAGCCTTACCAACGGCTTGGCGGTCTACGTCGAGATTAACATCGAAGGCAAGCCGCCCATTGTCATCGCCAGTTTGAATCTAGATCGTGCCACGCTGGAAAATGAACACGCGGGAGAAGACATCCCGGTGTTCCTCGCCGTGAATCCTGTGGGGAGTCTCGACGGAGAAGGAATTTATTCGGCAAAAAAATTGCGTTGCTTTCTCCGTGAAGCAGGCGTGACCACGTCCGGCACAACGAACAACCCATTTTACAAAGGCAAGGATGGGATCGTTTGGTGGGGATTTTATCCCTCACACGAATCAGTCACGGTATACAAATTCATGGAGAGCCGCGGCGGAGCCAATTCGACCTCGCCGAAGATCGACATTCGGGTTCGCTTTCACGAATTTTAAAGCGTTTACAGGGCGAGCAGCAGTTTCTTAATTTCCTTCAGCCGCCCTTTGGCGTCCTTTTTGGTCAGGCGCGGAAATTTTCCACCGAGCGTGATGAAATCGCCCTGGCGCGTGAGCATCAGTTTGTCCTCTTTGACTTCCATCACGGTCACGCCGCGTTCGCTGGCGAGGATTTTCAATTCCGCGAGAAGCAACAGCAACTCGACTGGCGACGGAATGGGGCCGAAGCGATCGCGCAATTCTTTTTGCAATGTTTCGAGCGCGGGTTTTTCGGCGGCCTGGGCGACCTTGCGATAAATTTCGATGCGATGCTGCGGTTCAGTAGCGTAATTTTCCGGTAGCATCGCCTGGTCGCCGAGAAAATCGAGCCGCACCTGCACTTCGACGCGCGGTTTCACCTTCTCGCCTTTTTGCGCCGCGACACTTTGCTTGAGCAACTGGCAGTACAATTCAAATCCGACGGCCGTGATGTGGCCGCTCTGCTCCGAGCCGAGCAAATTGCCCGCGCCGCGAATTTCCAAATCACGCATCGCGATTTTAAATCCGCTGCCGAGCGTGGAGTATTGCTTGATGGCGCTGATGCGTTTGCGCACGTCCGTGAGCAGGCGCGCGTGCCGCGGCAAAAGCAGATACGCGTAGGCCTGGTGCTTGTAACGGCCCACGCGGCCGCGCAGTTGATAGAGATCGCTCAGGCCAAAGCGATCCGCGCGATCGATGATGATCGTGTTCGCATTCGGAATATCGAGGCCGCTTTCGATGATGGTGGTGGAAAGCAGAATGTCCGCTTCGCCGTTGACGAATTTGGTCATGACTTCTTCCAAATCGTCAGCGTGCATCTGGCCGTGCCCGACAACCATCCGCGCCTGGGGCACGAGCGATTGCAATTTTTGCTGCATGGTGTGAATGGTCATCACGCGATTGTGCAGGAAGAATACCTGGCCGCCGCGGTGCAACTCGCGCAGGATGGCATCGCGGATGATGCGCTCGTCGTATTCCGTCACGATGGTTTCGACAGGCAACCGGTCATGCGGCGGCGTTTGGATCGAACTCATATCGCGCGCGCCGGTGAGCGCGAGATAGAGCGTGCGCGGAATCGGCGTGGCGCTGAGCGTGAGCACATCCACGAGCTTGCGCAGCATCTTGAACTTTTCCTTGTGCATGACACCGAAGCGTTGCTCCTCATCGATGACCACGAGACCAAGGTCTTTGAAAACCACATCGTTTTGAATCAAGCGATGCGTGCCGATGACGATATCCACAGCACCGGCGGCCAGATCGCCGATGACCTTCTGTTGCTGGCGGCGTGTGCGGAAGCGGGAGAGCAGTTCGATGCGCACCGGGTAATCCGCCATGCGTTCGCGAAAGGTGTTGAAATGTTGCTGCGCCAAGACGGTGGTGGGCACCAGCACCGCGACCTGGCGGCCGTCCATGACGGCCTTGAACGCGGCGCGAATGGCAACTTCAGTTTTGCCAAAGCCGACGTCGCCGCAGATGAGGCGGTCCATCGGCTTGGGGCGTTCCATATCGGCTTTGGTTTCGCCGATGGCGCGGAGTTGATCGGGTGTTTCCTCAAAAATAAATGAGCCCTCGAATTCGCGCTGCCACGGCGTGTCGGTTTTGAATGCATGGCCCTCCTGCGATTCGCGCGCGGCCTGGATGGAAAGCAATTCCGCGGCGACGTCGCGCACGGCCCGCTCGGCGTGCTCCTTCGCCTTCTGCCAGCGCGTGCCGCCGAGCGTGTTCAGCGGCGGACGAATTTTCCCCGCGCCGACATATTTGCTGACGAGATGCGCCTCGGTGACAGGGACGTAGAGCTTGGGCGCGGCTTGCGTGGGATCGGAGGGCGCATATTCGAGAACGAGGCACTCGGTTTCTGGTTTCGAGTTTTGAATTTCGAGTTTGGCGCCGGCAGCTGCCGGAAGGTATTTTAAGCCGAGATATTTTCCGATGCCGTGTTGGAGGTGGACCACGAGGTCGCCTTCTTCGAGTTCACTGAAATCGATGTCGAGGGCGGAACGCGCGGCGAGGGCGTGCGGCGATTTCAGCCGGCGCGGACGCTGGATTTTGTAGCGGCCGAAAATTTCGGCGTCGGTAACCACGACGAGTTTTGCTGCGTCAGAAATGAATCCGCCCGCCAGGGAGCCGATGTGGAGCGTAGGACAGGCATCCTGCCTGTCTCCATATTCGGCCCGTTTAGAATGGTTGGATTTACGGTCGCCCTCGCCCCGGCCCTCTCCCCCGGGGAGAAGGGGAAAGCTTTGAAACTTCTCTGGAGAACTAAGATTTAAGGACTCAATCCCGCTCTCCGAATTCTCCGGAGTTTGAGACAGGCGAGACGCCTGTCCTGCGAGTTCCTTCCAAATTTCCTGGAAGCGTTGCTGCTCACCGTCGTTGTTGCAAAAAACGTGGACGGCGTAGTCCTGCCGGAGCCAGCGGTGCAGCTGGGAGAAAAATTCGCGGCGCTGCGCTTCGGCAATTTGCGGATCGACGGCACGCTCGGCAAGCGGACGATAAGCATCGAGGCTGGCGAGTTCCAATTCCAGGCAGTCGCTGTTTTCACCCGCACCTTCGGTGAGTTCCAGAATTGGTCTGCTGGCGGCGCCCCGGCGAAATTCCTCCCAAGGCAGGAAAAATCGATCCTCTTCCCTGACCTGCTGCGCGTATTCGTCCGCGCGGAAAGCGAGGGCTTCGGGTTCACAGAAGACGAAGATCGTGTCGGCGGGGAGGAAATCCAGCAGCGTGGCCAACGGAGCGCGGCCTTCAGCCCGCTTCGACGTGACATTTTCCTGCGCCGGCGAAATATCGGAAGCCTTTTGCAGGTTTTGAGTTGAAGCGGCATGAATGCCGCGCTCCATTTCATTCTTCAAGACGCCCAGCTCCCCAGCCGGCGGGACGACGACGTTCGAAATTTCCTCGCGGGATATCTGAGTGTGGGGATCGAAATAGCGCAGCGATTCCAATTCATCGCCGAAAAATTCCAATCGCACCGGCCACGGGCTGGTGAGCGGGAAAATATCCAGGATGCCGCCGCGCAACGACAACTCGCCTTTTTGTGTGACTTGCGCTTCGGGTTCGTAGCCTTGTGCTTCGAGCCATTCGACCAGGTCGAGCGGGTCAATTCGTTCACCGCGCGTCAGCAGACGCATGCGTGAGCGCAATTCGGAAGGTGTGAACGTCTTTTGCAGCACCGCCGTCACGGAGGTGACGACGATTTCAGATTTCGCATTTGAATTTTCCGGTCGATTCGCGAGCGCCACGAGCGCCTGGAGACGGTCCGTGATGGTATCCGAATGCGGCAGTTTGTTTTCGTGCGGCAACACCTCCCACGCGGGATAGAACAGCGGAGAAAAGGACGGTCGATTGCCTGCTGATTGAATGCCCGCCCATGTCTCCAAGTCCTGTTGGAAGCTTTCCTGTGTTTTCAGCAAATCGGTGACGACGACGATGGGTCGGCCGGGAAACATTTGCGTGAGCAGTGCCGTAAAAAAGGGCCGGGCGACTTCACTGATTCGGGCGCAGGAAAACACTCCACCCTTCTCCATGCGCCGCGCCAGGGATTGCACAGCGGGAGTTTTCGAGACCTGAGCGAATAAATCGCTTGTCGCTATTTCTGCCAAATTCTGCGCCAAGCGCGAAAAACTTCGTCGCGATTGGGGCGAGAGTCAAGGTAGCCGAACACCCTTGCCTCTCTTAGTGACGAATGACGAATGCAAGGCAAACGCTGCCTGGCCATTCGTCATTCGCCATTCGTCATTTTTTCGCGAGGCCGAAGGGCATTTCGACAAAACCGCCCACCCAGAATTTTTTATCCGTGTTGGCGCCGTCGAAGACGGTTCGGGATTGGAAACCGACACGCAAGCCGTGCCAGGGGATGCGATAGTCGAATCCGGCTTCGATCGAATCCTGGTTTTCCCGGATATCGCGCGGGTAGACAATGTCCTGCGTGGCGGGGTCGAACTGGATGCTCTCGCCGCTTACGGTGCCGAGGTGGCGATAGCCCGCGTCGAGTTCCCAATTCTTGATTTGCTGGAACAACCCGAACGAGACGATGTAGTGGTCGTTGGCGGAGGTGCGATTCCAGCGGAACAAGCCGTCGGCATACGCGCCGAGACCGGTCCAGCCAAAATGTTTGCGCGCGAGCAGTTCGGGTTCGATGCCGATGGAACGGTCGCCCGGCGCGAATGGAATATTTTGATCGTACGTGCCCGGCAAAACCGCGCCCGCGCGGAACGTGAGCGTGGGCGTCCAATCACACGACGAGTCGCCTTCCTTGAAAATCTGGTAACGGACGCCCAGTGCGGTATCCATCATGCCGACAGTGGAGCGAACGGTGCCGGGCGCGGCACCGTTGGCGAAGTAGCGCCAACCGACGGTCGTGGCGCCGAACGCGAGATCCGCAGCCCATTTTTCCGTGAGGCCGTATTGAAGGCTGACGTAGCCTTGGTTGATGTCGATGCCGTAATGTTCGCCCGTATCAACAAAATCGACGGAGAATCGTTTGTGGGCGCTCCAAAAATGGTAGGCTTCAGATTCTTGATAGGTGAGGCGCACGACGAATTGGCCAGGATCCGGCACATTCGCCCATTCCGCATAGGGCGTGTGCGGGGCGTTTTCACTGGCGCGCACTTGCGCGAGTCCGGCGGCTAAAAGCACAGCACCGGCAATGAAACGGCAACGAGAATCTGCAAATAAGAATTTCATCTGATAATTTTCAAGTGCGGTTTGGTAGAAAACCGGACTTTTCCAATTCATTTTGGAGCCGGGATACTAGCCGGACGACAGTTTTTCCGGCAATAGGAATTTATGTAGTACAATACCCTATGAGGGCAACGAGGCATTCACTAAGGAGCGCCGCCTCGGCCTGTCCCAAAGTCCTGCTTGCCGAGCTGTGCTCGGCGTTCCATTCCCTCGCCTACTCCCACTCAATCGTTCCAGGGGGCTTGCTCGTGATGTCGAAGACGCAGCGATTGACGCCTTTCACCTCGTTGATGATGCGGCTGGCGAGTTTCTCGAGCAAATCATACGGCAGCTTCACCCAATCGGCGGTCATGCCGTCCTGCGATTCCACCGCGCGAATCGCGATGGTGTAATCGTAGGTGCGTTCGTCGCCCATCACGCCCACGCTGCGCACCGGCAACAGCACGGCGAAGCTCTGCCAGATTTTGTAATACCAACCACTGCTCTTCATCTCTTCGACAACAATGGTGTCTGCGTTGCGAAGAATTTCGCAACGTTCGGGCGTCACTTCACCCAGGATGCGCACGGCGAGGCCGGGGCCGGGGAATGGCTGGCGCAAAACAATCTCGCGCGGAAGGCCAAGTTCCAAACCCAACTCGCGGACCTCATCCTTGAACAAGCGAGCGAGCGGTTCCACGAGTTTAAACTTCATGTTCTTCGGCAAACCGCCGACGTTGTGATGGCTCTTGATCATCGCCGCAGGATTGCCGGCGATCGGCACGGATTCGATGACATCGGGATAGAGCGTGCCCTGCGCGAGAAACTTCGCTTTGCCCGCGCGCTTGGTGGCTGCCTGAAAAACTTCGATGAACGTGCCGCCGATGATTTTGCGTTTGCGCTCGGGATCGGTCACGCCTTTGAGCCGGCGCAGGAATAGTTTCGACGCGTCCTCGTATTGCAGTTTGATTTTGAAGTGACGTTCGAAAACCTCACGCACAATGCCCGCCTCGCGCCCGCGCAGCACGCCGTTATTCACGAAAATGCAGGTAAGTTGATCGCCGATGGCTTTGTGAATGAGCGCCGCGGCCACGCTGGAATCCACGCCTCCGCTGAGGCCAAGAATCACGTGCTCCTTGCCGACTTGCGCGCGAATCTCCTCCACCGCCTGCTCAATGTAGCTGCGCATGGTCCAATTTTTGCCGCAGCCGCAGATGTTGTGGACGAAGTTCGCGATGATTTCCTTGCCGCGGGGCGTGTGCGCCACTTCGGGATGAAATTGCAGGCCGAACATTTTGTCCGCGCGATTCTCGATGGCGGCGTATTGCGAATTCTCGGTGACGGCGACGGATTTGAAGCCTTTGGGCAGCTTCGTGAGTTTGTCGCCATGAGAATTCCAGACCTGGAGCGATTCCGGGAGGTTCGCGAAGAGCGGGCAGAAACTATCGGTGACGCGCAGGGTGCCTTTGCCGTATTCGCGTTTCTCGCCTTTCTCGACTTTGCCGCCGAGAAAATGGCCGAGCAATTGCAGGCCGTAGCAGACGCCCAGCAATGGCAGACCCAGGTTGAAAACGGCTTTGTCCGGCAGCGGCGCTTT
>Ga0207667_10005255_pt1 | contig 15798 bp, 18 predicted proteins | sample KBSCornC52_FD_184301 | JGI IMG/M metagenome (GOLD analysis project Ga0207667, IMG submission 184301) | Corn rhizosphere microbial communities from Kellogg Biological Station, Michigan, USA - KBS Corn C5-2 (SPAdes) (version 2) | ecosystem: Host-associated > Plants > Roots > Rhizosphere > Soil ... | reverse complement strand
ATCATGCGGACGCATGCGATTGCAGACGCTACGGGCGCTGCCGGCGCGGGCGCTGCCCCCGGCGCGCGCCGCGGTGACGGAGCTTTGGATGATGGGAATCGTGAGGCGGTAGCGGCTGGGGTTACCGCCGCAACTGGTGCTGCCTCCGCGGCAACCGCTGCGTCTGCGGCTGCGGGCGCGCGGGGCTGAGATCGCCGCGATCGCGCCTGGGGCTCGCTTGCTCGAGCCGGCGCGGGTGGCGCGGGTGGTGAGCCGATCGAGCACGTCGCGCGTGTTCCAGGCCGCCGATACGCTGTTGCGCCCTTTGCACCGCGCCGGCAGTGCGAGCGGTCGCATTCTTTCGTCTGCCCTGCCCTTGCTGCCGACGGTGTGCACTCGTATAATGCACGGCTTCCCTGGTGCGGGGTGGAGCAGTCTGGCAGCTCGTCGGGCTCATAACCCGAAGGTCGCAGGTTCAAATCCTGCCCCCGCTACCACAAAAATTTGACGCGCCTCGTCGGTGCCTGTAGCTGCCAGAAACACCGACTCCAAATGACTGCTTTTAGCCTCCAGGCGAATCTCGCATGGAGTCGCTGTGACTTGGATGGCCCGACATATTCCGCTAGGTCGGTCCGCGCGCGCCTCGGGTCAATCATCACCACGCTTTCGAGCCCGTCGATCCGTCGATCGCCTTCCTGCAACGCTCAGCGACCTGCGGCACGAGTTGCTCGACGCTCGCGGGTGCGGGCCGAGACCGATTCGCCGCCGTTGACTCGGCCCGCACAGGCGTAGTGATCGCGACCTGAGATGACGAAGTTTCGGCCGCAGTCACCGCACTTCAGCAATCCGGAGAACAGAAATCGTCCATCACGGCCGGTGCGCCGTGCCGCGTCGCGGCTCAATCCTGCTTTGATACGCACACCGACGGTTTCCGTGCGCTGCGCCTGCCTTGCCTTTACGCGGTGCCAGAGTTCTTGCGGGACAATGCGCAGTCGCGGCTCGTCGCGAGTGACCCACTCGGTCGGGGGATTCAGCACAACCCGACGCTTCGCAGAATCGGCGGCCGAGCGAACCCAGCGGGTGCGATTCCAAATCACGCGCCCGGAATACAACTCGTTGTTCAGAATCCCAATGCCGCGCGTAACGTCTCCCGCAATTGCGGAAACCATCCAACCGCGCGCGCGTGGTTCCTTCCGACTCCAGGCCATACCGGGAGACGGCACGCGACGCCGGCTTAACTCGCGCGAAATCATCTTGGGCGACCAGCCACTCGCGTACCACTCGAAAATCTGCCGGACAACGTCAGCTTGACGTGGCTCGATCTCCATCTGTCCGCTCGACGACTGCGCCGCCGAAACATAGCCGTACGCCCGGCCACCGGTTGACTTGTGGGCTCTTGCACGATCTTCCAGCCCGCGTCGCGTACGACGACCAATCTCCTTGCGATATTGCTCCGCCATGCTGCCGACGACCGCACTCAACACTGCGGCAGACTCCTGCCGTGTATCCAAATCGTGCGTGACAACATGCACGCCCAGGTCTGCAAGTTCGGCGAGCCGGGGCGCTTGTTGGGCCAGCAACCGCCATCGCCGAGAACTATCTTCAGCAATGATCGCATCAAATTCATGCCGTCGCGCAGCCTGCAACAGCGCTTTATAACCGGGGCGCTCGACTGTGCCACCAGAGATAGCGGCATCGCTGTACCGAGCAACTACGGTGAAGCCGTTACGTTCAGCCAGGCGCTCGCACACACGCAGTTGGTCGTCGATCGAGGCTTCTGACTGCTTTTCGGTGGAAAAGCGCGCGTATAGGGCAACTTTTATTTTGGTTTCCTTGCCGAAGATCTACGGCGCTTATTCGTCCGCTCTCGAGACTGTCGCATTCTGTTGGCGGCGTCGGCGTTGTGCGCCTTGCTCCCGCAGTTCTTACCAACGCAATACTAGTGAAATCCGCCCTACCGTCCGCCGTATAGCGCTCGAAGCTCGGTTATGCGAACGTGCGGTTTGCGATCACATCGACCTACCCGTGCGGCGCGGCTGGCTGTGGCGCAAACCTCGAGGTGGCGATTCTGCCGGAGGTGGGGGTTTCCACTACGTTCTTTGCATACCGACCAAACAGGATGGCGGTCGTGCTGACGGATGTTCAGCACCTATGCTGAAGCAGGCTCAGCATCAAAACGGTGGGCCACTGAGCGTGGCTCAGCACGTCTCTACGGTGTTGAGTCACCTTCAGCACCGTGCTGAACCTGACGCAGACGATGTTGAACGTGATTCCAAAATGTACTGAACCTCACAATAGAGTTTTCCAGTGCCGGCCGCCCACACAACGGCGTCAGGATAGGCTGGGACGCGGTCAAGGTGACATTGGAACCGTGTGCCTCGAAGGCCGAGTGCGATTGCATCGACGAAGGCCATCTGCGCTTTCTATCGCGGATGCAGGCGATCGTACACGGCGAGACGCACAGTCAACGAATGGTCGCGCTGCTCGTCGACGGAATGCGCTTCGGGGCAAAGAAGCCCCCCGCCCGCGCGAGAAGCGCGACGACGCGCGCGCGATGAGCCGATGAGCGGCATCGGAGCATAGGAATCCCACCGGAGCCATGCTGGCGGTAAGTCGCGTTGATCCGTGACCACCCCGCGCGTAACCTGAGCAGTTTCTTACCCATGACGTCTGGGTCGGTCACGCCCCGGGTGAAGAGCATGGATACGCAGCATGGAAGCGGCGATGAATGGCCATACCGCCCGGCGGCCCCGGCGATCGCTCGGATGGATGAGCAAGCCGCTGCACGTCCTGTCTCTCTATCTGGAGTTCTTTGCCGGCGGAGCGCGGATCCTGCATAGCGAGGTCCTGGGACAGCTCCAGCAGCGCTACCGTCAGCGGCACCGCGTGCTGTGCATCCGGCGCGAGACGTACCGCGAGCACACCGTCCAGAAGATGGAGGACGACACCTGCTACCGCGCGCTGGTGCAGGCCGGGATCCCGGTGACCACGTTCGGTCACCGCTGGAATGGCGTGCCCGGACGCATCGACTTCAGCGACGCAGAGCTGGAGCTCTATGGCCAGCAAGCACGGGCGGCCGACGTCGTCCTGTCGCTGAAGGAGCAGCCCATCGAGCTGGTCAACGCCGCCGCGGCCGTCGACAGGCCGGTGATCGTCTGCCTGCACCGGTCGGATCCGGAGAACCAGGGCCCGGCCGTACAATGGCTGAGGGGTGCCGTCGCTTCCGGTCAGGTCACGGCCTGTACCGTCAGCGCCAGCTCCGCCCGCGACGCCTACGTCGCCGTCGGCCTTCCTGCCACGAAGCTGCACGTGATCACCAACGGCATCGACATGGACCGCTTCTGCCCCTCGCCGGAGCGCCGGCGCCGCATCCGCCAGGAGCTGTACATCCCCGACGATGCGCCGGTGGTGATCTTCGCCGCGCGCTACGATGCCATGAAGAACGTACCCCTCTTCCTGCGAGCGGCGCGTCTCTACCTGCGGCGATGCTCGGCTGCGCACGTCATCATGTGCGGCGGGGGTATGGCCGCCGGGAACGACCACCTGCGCCAGGCCGCGGCCGAGGTCTTCGACGACGCGCGGGACCTCACCGGGCGCATCCATCTGCTCGGTATCCGCGCCGACATGGAAGCCCTGCACGCCGCCAGCGACATCGTCTCGTCGACCTCCCGGACTGGCGAGACCTACCCGCTGTGTCTGCTTGAGGGCATGGCGTGCGGCGCGGTGGCCGTGGCCACCGAGGTGGGAGACACCCGGGCCATGCTCTCCGGCGGGCGCGGCATCCTCACGCCAGCGGACGGCTATGCCATTGCCGGGGCGTGGGAAGAAGCCCTGGCCCGCCGCGTCGAGCTCCGGCTCCGCGACGCCGACCGGGCCCGTTTCGATCGACGGAAGATGGTCGACGCCTACGCTCGCGTCATCACCGAGGCCACCTAGTGCATGCGGCAATTTCTAGCGCTCGTCACCGGGCCCATGGGCGCGGGCAAGACCACCACCGCCAACCTCGTCCATGCTCGGCTGCCCGGCGTGGCGCTCATCGGCCGCGACCGCATCAAGTGGTTCGTCTCGCATTTCGACCGCACGCCAGAGGAGAACCGCATCGCCATGGCGGTGCTGCTGGCGATGCTGCGGGAGTACCTCGAGCAGGGCGTGAGCGTGATCGTCGACGAGGGATTGCACCACACCGGCTCGAGCGCCCCCTTCTTCACCCTGGCCGAGGAGCATGCCGTGGCCCTCTTCGCCTTCCGCATCGAGGCCCCGCGTGAGGTCCTGCTGGAGCGTATCGCCAGGCGCCCGTTACCCGAGGGGGCGACGCGGCCGGTACCCGAGGAGATGATCCTGGCGAACCTCGACGCCTACTTCGTGAACCGGTTGGAGAATCCGACCGCGGCGTTCGACTCCTCCTCGCCCGGGTCGTGTGAACGCATCGCTGCCGACATCGTCGACATCCTCCGGTCCGGCCAGAACATGACGCGGCCAACCGTCCTCGAGCCGTGACCTCCTCGCCCGCGCCGCCGCCCACGCCGCCGCCGTCGACCGTCGGCGCGTTCCTCTGGTTCTTGGTGGCGCCGCGCCCGGGCACCCTGGCGGTCGTCCTCCTCTTCGGCGTGGCCATCGCCGCCTTCGACCTCGGCAAGCCCTACGCCATCAAGCTGGTGGTGGACCGCATCTCCTCGCACCCCGTGGGCAGCGACGTGCGGCCGTTCCTACTGCCCTTCGTCCTCTTCATGGTCCTCCAGGGCGGCAGCGGCATGCTGGCGCAGCTGCGCAAGCTGGTCTTCATCCGCCTGCGCGTGGCCGCCAGCGTGCGCCTGGTCGACTCCATCTTCAGCGCGCTCACCGCGCAGCCCATCAAGTTCTTCGCCGACCGCCTTTCGGGCAACGTGAGCACGCGCGTCACGGTGGCCTACCGCGACGTCGAGCAGCTACTCCACGGCACCACCATCCTCCTCTGGCCCGGGTTCCTCACCTTCCTCGGCGGACAGGTGCTGCTGGGCCGGCTCAGCCTGGCGCTGGCGGCGAGCGTGGCGGTCTACGTCGCCTTGATGATCGCCGGCACGGTCCTGCTGTCGCGCAACCTGCGGGCCCGCTCGCGGGAGCACGCGGCGTCGCTCGGCGGGGCCATGGGGCGCCTCACTGACGCCATCGCCAACATGACCTCGGTGAAGCTCTTTGGCCGTGAGGACGAGGAGCGGCGTGGCATCCATCGCGCCGTCACCGAGGCCGAGGCGCTGGGTCTGGCGGTGGGACACCACGTGGAGACGGTCAACTTCGTGCAATCGATGTTCGTCACCGTGCTGGTGGCGCTGCTGTGGGGCGAGGCCTACCGCCTCCACGCGGCGCACCAGATCACCATCGGCGACTTCGTGCTCATCACCGCCATTGGCATCCGCCTTTCAGACTGGGCGGAGCGGCTCGGACACTTGGTGGTCGATTGCCTGGCGCACCACGCCAGCCTGGGCGAGTGCCTGCGGGTGGTCATGCCCTCCGACGCCGGGGCGGCGGACAGCGCCGGCCCTCCGCTGGTGGTGCGCTCGGGGACGATCCGTTTCCGCGACGTGGACTTCCAGTACGACTCTCATCACCGCCTCTTCTTCGGGCTGAACGTGGAGATCCCCGGCGGTCAGCGGGTCGCGCTCGTCGGGCGGTCGGGAGCCGGCAAGACGACCTTCATCAACCTCATGCTCCGCTTCTACGATCCGCAGCGTGGGTCCATCGAGATCGACGGGCAAGACGTGCGCGCGGTGTCCGTGGAGAGCCTGCGCGCCGCCTTCTCGGTAATCCCGCAGGAGGCGGGTTTGTTCAGCCGCTCCATCGCCGACAACATCCGCTACGGTCGTCCCGCCGCCTCGGATGACGAGGTGGCCCGGGCCGCCACCAGCGCCCGGGCGGTGGACTTCATCGAGCAGCTCGAGCATGGCTACGACGACCTCGTCGGCGAGCGCGGCGTGCGCCTGTCGGGCGGACAGCGCCAGCGCCTGGTGATCGCCCGGGCCTTCTTGAAGGACGCGCCCATCATCTTGCTCGACGAAGCCAGCGCCGCGCTCGACAGCCTCACCGAGGCCAAGGTGACCACGGCACTGGAGCAGCTCTTCGCCGGACGTACCACCCTCATCATCACGCACCGTCTGGCCACCGCGGTGCAGGCTGACCGCATCCTCGTGCTCGATGAGGGCCGCATCGTCGAGGACGGCGCTCACGCCACGCTGCTGGCCCGCGGTGGGCACTACGCGGCCCTGTGGAACGAGCAATCGCGGTAGTGCTGCGACCACGTCGGAATGAACACACCGGTCAGCATCGATGGTTCCCAGGGAGAGGGCGGCGGGCAGATCCTGCGCACGTCGCTAGCGCTCTCCATCGTGACCGGTCGCCCGTTGCACCTGCGCCGCATCCGCGCCGACCGCAAGCGTCCCGGCCTGCAGCGGCAGCACCTCGCCTGCGTGGAGGCGGCGGTGCGCCTCAGCGACGGCACCGCCAGCACCCTCGAGCTGGACGCGCAGGACCTGGTGTTTGCCCCCGGCACCGATAGGGCGGCCTGGCCGGCCACGGTAGCCGTCGACATCGGCAACGCGGGCTCGACGTCGCTGGTGGTGCAAACTGTGCTCTTGCCGGCGCTGGCCGCGGTGCATCCGGTACGGGCGACGATTACCGGCGGCACGCACGATCCACCTTTCGAGTACCTCGACCGCGTTTTCCTCGCCCATCTGCGCGCCATGGGCGCTGACGTCCGGCTCATCCACGAGCATCTTGGTCTACCTCCGGACGGCGGGGGCTGCGTGGTGCTGGAGACTCGCCCGTCCACCCTCCGGCCCATCGAGATCGGCGAGCCCGGCGGCATCCGCGCGCACCGCGCCACCGCTCTGGTGGCCCGCCTTCCGCGCGCCGTGGGCGATCGTCAGCTGACTCTGGCCAGCGCGCGGCTCGACGGGCCAGCGCTGGAGCTGCGAGAGGTCGAATGGACCGGCTCGCACAACATGTTCATGGTGGAGGTCGAGTTCGCCAGCGGCGCGCGCGAGGTGATCAGCGCGCAGCTCCGCGACGGCTGGACGCCTGAGGAGGTGGCCGGCGAGGCGCTCGACGAGTTGGCCCTGCTCCTCGGATCGAAGGTGGCGGTGGGCCAGCACTTGGCGGACCAGCTGCTCCTGCCCATGGCCATCGCCGGCGGCGGCCGTTTCCGCACGCTGGCCCCACTCTCGCGACACGCCACGACCAACATCGAGACCATCCGCGCCTTCCTCGATGTGCCGATCCGCGTCGAGGTCGCCGGTCCCGTCGCCGACGTGATTATCGGCTGAGCTGGGGCCGAATTGTCCAAAAACAGAGGCGGCCTCATCAAACCGCAGCACCGTAATAGTAATTGAGGATTCCGCCGAGGCGTTGGCGTCGTTGAACGGAGTGATGGGACAGAGCAGCAACGAACGAGGGTTGCAACAGCCTATTCGCCAGGCCCTGATGATTGCGCTCAGTGTGATAGTGTGCAATGACGTGGCGGACTGCGTATTGCAACGAGGAGTGACCGAAGAAAATCATTCGGTTCAAACACTCCGACTTGATTGAGCGCACGAAGCGTTCCGCGAACGCGTTCAAATTCGGTGACCGTGGTGGCAGCCGAATGACCTGGATGCCCTCGCACTCGTCGATCAATTGCGTAAGCAACGCAATATAACGGAGTACACCGGCGACCTCATTCCAGAATCCGCCGTTGCCGAATGCGTGTCCCAAGCTCAATCGCTCCATGCGATGACTGTCAAATGGCTGAAGGCCAACAAGAGCGACTTGCTATGACTGGTGCCGCGACAGCCCGTCCGACGGACTCATCCAGAATCGGAGAGATTTGGCGGGGGGCGGACAAACGGCGCATGGGACCCCAATTGAACGAGGCGGGTATGCCGTCATTGCTGACATGGTCCATGGTGCAGAGCTGGACGAAATCGCCGTGCGCTTGATGCGCGATGAGCGACTGTCAGGAATTTTCTCAATCGAAGTCATCCCCGTCCAATGCACGTTGTTCGTGAAGTCAAAGGAGAGTAACTGGCTGGTGTCCCTTCACCAGGATCTGAGCATCCCCATTGCCGAGCGTATAGATAGCCCCGGATTTCAAGGTTGGTCTGAAAAGGAAGGCGAATTGTTTGTCCAACCGCCAGTCTCAGTGCTGAGCCGGATGAGGTTTGTGAATCGACGCCGAGTGTCGTGGGCAAAGTCTGAATCGCGGTTTGGTGGTGCCCGGGCTTGCTTGTCAACGTTCGATAGCCGTGAGCATGTAATCCAACATCGGCGGGCATCCGAATCGCAGTGTACGCACTCGTGAACCGGGTCTCAGCGCTGATAGCATTAACCTTAGCGTCGGCGATATGACGCGCGGCGGCATCGAGCAACCGCTTTACGATCTCCTTGGCGGGCGTGATCTGCTCAAGACTTATGCCGACTAAGTTCTGTAAGCCCATCCTCATCCCCTACCAAGAAGATCTTTTTCTTCGACGTCACATCCGCTACGAACGGACTCTGCTCCCTCACCCTTAGCCTTCCATTCTCGCGTCGAGAACACTTTTGGATTGATTTCCCTCGCAAGCTGCTGCTGTGCTGGATGAAGCGCGTCCACTACAGTCCCGAAATCCACGGAGCCGTGGTAGCCGAGGCGCTCGAGCCGATTACCGATCGCATCGAGTCTGCGTTCATCTTTGGCTCCCTGGCGCGCGGAACGGAGACCCAGGGGAGCGACATCGACTTGATGATCATCGCCAGCCCCAACGTCTTGCGCAGAATGCCGGCCAGCTCCTCGAAAATCGGAGACCGAGACGATCCGCGCTGACGTCAAACGGGACCGCCAATACGCCGCATCCGATGTCGCCGCCGACCGCCTGTGGGTATATCAAGTGCCTAGTGCCGATCGCGACACCGATACAGACGTCCCCAGCAAGGTGGACGTCAGGCATGACGGCCACATGCTGCACATCGGGCGCGCGGCGAAGACGCTCGATCGCAGTGTGCACTTCGCCCTCGAGCGGATTTACCAGCCACGCGTGCAGCGGTGCGAGTGGTGACTCAACCATCGCTACCTACCGCACGCGCAGCCGGTATGAACGACAGTTCCGGAGCGTGCTTCCGACTGATCGCCCTAGCCAACTCAGCCCGCAACCGTGGCGCCATCTGCCCGAGGCCGGCCAGAACGTCCGGTAGAGACAGGCTCGGCGGCGCCACGAAGTGCACGAGCAGACGCCCACAGCCGGCGGCCGGCGTGACCTCGTCCACATACAACTCCTCCAGACCAAGGTCCAATCCCCGTTCGGCCAGAGCGAGATTCAATGCTCGCTGCACCTGCCTACATAACTGACGGGTTTTGTGCTCCGCTCGTCTTCTGGCGGAATCTCTCTTACTGCTGTCCTCTTCCAGTGCCTCTGCGAAATCCGGATCGACAACGGACGAGGCTTCTCCGCGATTGTGCCTGCTCAAGACAAAATGCTCCCCATAGCGGAGCGCGCAGATGCACGCCCGCGTAGTTCGCACCGCGCAAGGGGCGCGAACTCAGTAACTGATCGAAGCGTTGGGAGCCAACCCGGCCGACCGGGCTTAAGAAGCTAGGCGGAGGGCAGGCTCGATCGCATCGGGCAGAGTGCAATAAGGAACATGGCTCTCGTCGCGATAATGCATGCTGGATGCTGGAGCCACCCGCGCTAAAACTAGAGCACGCCGTCGACTGCGCGATCACTCACGATCCGACGCGTACCCCGAGCACGTATCCGACGTCCAACTCCGACGACCGACACGCCAAAGAGAGCGCGGCCTACGAAAGAAGGCCGCGCCCGATTTCACGCTTTACGCGCCCCTCCGGGCCGAGCAGATCCGTTCGAACACTTCCCGTGCGTCGGCGATCGACTGGAAGGACGGTTGCGGGTTTCGACCCGCGCTTGACCCTTTTCCCGAATAGGACATGTTAGGCCCGAACGTGACGGTGCCGGTCCCCGACACTTCTTCCGACAGTGAGACGTCGGTGAGTGTTTGCACCTGCAGGCTTTTCACCGTCCGGGATGACCAGAACGCGCGGCAAGCCCCGTCCTTTAGGGCGGGGAAGAATAGCGCTGCAGCAAAGCTGTCGTGAATGTCAGTCCGGGGTCTTCTGCTGCTCGATGTAGTGGCGGACGATGCTGATGGGCGCTCCGCCGCAGGAGGAAGCGAAGTAGCTGGGCGACCAGAGCACGCCTTTCCAATACCCCTTGCGGATGTCAGGGCGCTGCTGGCGCAGCAAGCGACTGGAAACACCCTTGAGGCTGTTCACGAGCGAGGAGATAGCCAGCTTGGGAGGATATTCCACGAGCAGGTGCACGTAGTCGTCTTCGCCGTCCATCTCCACCAGCGTAGCCCGCGCGTCCGAGCAGACCTCGGCGAAGATGCCGCGCAGGACGTCGATAGCCCGCGCATCGAACACACGGCGGCGATACTTTGCCACGAAGACCAAATGCACGTGTAACTTGAAAACACAGTGTCTGCCGTGCCGGATTCCGCTTTCATTGCTCATAGACCAACCGTATCATAGATTGGTGAAACGCTTGCAAGCCTTCAAGTTCGAACTTCGCCTAAATCGTGCGCAGCAGCAACAGATGCGCTGCTTCGCCGGCTCGTGCCGCTTTGTCTACAACAAAGGGCTGGCCTTGCAGAAGGCGCGCTTTGATGCAGGCGAGAAGAGGCTCAACTATGCCGGTTTGTGCAAGCTGCTGACCGGGTGGCGCAGTCAGATGGAAACATTGTGGCTGAAGGATGCGCCGACGCATCCGCTACAACAGGCGCTAAAGGATTTGGAACGCGCTTACGCGAACTTCTTCGCCCAACGGGCCGCCTTTCCGCGCTTCAAGAAGAAGGGGCGGCACGACAGCTTCCGTTATCCGGACCCGAAGCAGATCAGGCTCGACCCGGTGAACTCGCGCCTGTTCCTGCCCAAGCTCGGCTGGCTGCGCTATCGCAACAGCCGCGAAGTCCTTGGCCGGGTGAAGAACGTTACGGTCAGTCTATCGTGTGGCAAGTGCTTCGTGAGCATTCAAACGGAGCGGGAAGTCGACCCTCCTTTGCCACGAGGGGGCGCGGTGGGCATCGACCTGGGCGTGATCCGGTTTGCCACGCTCTCGGACGGCACCTTCTATGGCCCGCTCAACAGCTTCAAGCGGCACCAAACCCTGCTGCGCAAAGCGCAGCAGGCGATGTGCCGCAAACAGAAGTTCAGCCACAACTGGAAGAAGGCGAAAAACCGGATCCAGCGTATCCATGCCTGTATCGGTAACGCCCGCCGCGATTACCTGCACAAGATCTCGAATGCGATCAGCCAAAACCACGCGATGGTGTGTATCGAGGACCCGCAGGTGGGGAACATGTCCAGGTCAGCGGCCGGTTCAACCGAAACTCCAGGCAAGCATGTACGGGCCAAGGCCGGCCTGAACCGGTCCATCCTCGATCAGGGTTGGTTCGAGTTCCGCCGCCAATTGCAGTACAAGCTGTCGTGGAACGGGGGTGAGCTGATCGTCGTAGCACCGCAGAATACGAGCAGGAGATGTCCGCAATGCGACCATGTCTCGGCGCAGAACCGGCGGACACAAGAACGGTTCGCCTGCATTGAATGCGGCTTCGAAGACAACGCCGATCGGGTCGGCGCGATCAACATTCTCAGGGCGGGACACGCCCGTTGCGCCTGTGAAGTGAGCGATGCAGTCAGATCGCCAGCAGCAGGAACCCGCCGAAGCGACTCAGGAGCTGCACAATGCTGCCTCTGAGCGCCGTAGGAATCCCGCGCCTTCAGGCGTGGGAGGACGTCAAAGTCCCGAGATGATGATGACTCGCTCATTGGTCAGCCCATAGTACGTCCGTGAGCGCAACATCGCCTCGTAAAAGAAGCGACCGACAATCATGTACAGGCCGACCAGCACAACGGGAGCACCCAGCTGAAGACGCGGCTTTCATACAGTCCGGCTCCGGTGAGTAGAACTGAGAGCTATCCTGCTGGCAGCCGAGCGCCGTCAAGGCATACTCGCGACCACCGTGCTCACACTTCGCTGCACCCACGACATTCGGCACAGGCTGGGCTTGGGGACCGCAATGCCCGAACCGGCGCCGTCGACCACCGTCCTGGGAGCCTGGTATCTGCACCTCATTCGGCTCGGTCCCAATCAAATAGTGATGGCGATTAGCGAGCGATCGCTCTTGACCGTGTTGCTGCCGGCACGAGACCTGCGGCGGACGTTGGCACGCAACCTGCGACGGTCGATACGGGACCTGCTCGTGGCCCTCAATATTCCGTTGGATGCCGTTCACGGTGAAATCACGTCGATGAATCGCGTTGTCTATGCCAATGCAGTGGACCGGCGCGTGCTCGGATGGATCAACGAAATCGCCTATCAGCTCGACGCTTACGAAGGCAACACGAGCAATCCCCTCGAGCTCGCTTTGAGGTTGTGTGAGACGCCGATATCGAGCGTCGGCTCCAGGTCACCCTATGGAATCCCGCGAAACATCGCTCGTGAATTGCTCACCCTGCCCTATTCCGGTCCAATCTTGCATCACTGACGGCGCCCGAAAGTGGTGGCCCTGCAAGATCGCCCGAAAGACGTCGCCAACCTCAGTGGCGTTGCGATTCCACCGCGATCTTCGCCCACACCCGCGACCAGCAGCAGTGATGGTCAAATCCCGGCACCACGACGACCTCACCGCCAATCCCCTCGGCGAGATCTACGACTGAAGCGCCATCGCGCCCGAGGCAGCACTGCTTGTATTTCTTGCCGCTGCCGCAGCGGCACGGATCGTTGCGTCCGGATTCCATAGACGAGAGTTTAACCGGCTCGGCGACAAAACTGCCTAATGCTGACTTGACCGAGTCACCGTCGAGTCGGAGGCTGCGGCTGTAGCATCGGCCAACCACTCCCAGGCGGGAATGACTTCAACCGTAGTGCCGTCTACGACAATGCGGTCCCGCTGATTGAGCGTAAGAATCAGGGCCCGGCGTCGTCCGGGTAGCGCAGCGGCGTGTATCGCACCCCGGACTTCGCGCTCCTGATTGCGCGGATTTAGATCCGCACACACCTGGATGGCTTCCATGTCGGTCACGAAGTCGCATTCCCACTGATGGATTTCGGCAGCGTAGCTAATCGACTTCTTCCGTCTGCGAAGCGAGAGGAACACGGCGTTTTCGAGTCGATGCCCGAGATCCGCGCTCGCTTGAGGCGAATTTGCGCGGCGCAGCCCGTTATCGATGGCATAGTACTTGTTGGGTGTCACAACGCGCTTTTTGAACGAAGGGCTGAACTTGGGGATGGCGAATAGTAGGTACGCGTCCTCCAAATACTGGAGATAGCGGGAGGTCTGTGCCACGGTGGGAATGGACAATGACTTGGTCAGAGCTTGCATCGAGAGCGGCTGGCCGGTGTTGGCCAGCAAAAAGAGCACGAGATTCATCACGTGCCGGATCTCCCGCAGCCGATATCGGCTCGCGATGTCGCGCTGCACGATGTCGCGAAGCAACTCTTGCAGGAGCTGTGAATTGCGCTCCCTCAAAAAGCCTGGAAAACCGCCGTCATCCAGATAAGCGACAAGCGACTGCTCGCCCGGAGCTTGACCCGTATAAGCCACGTATTCCGTATAGCTGAACGGAAACACCTCGAACGAGAGATGGCGACCCGTCAGCTTCGATCCCAGTTCTCGTCCCAGCAGCGAAGCGTTCGACCCCGTTAGGCACACTGGGCGGCCACGATCGAGTAGCGTGCGCACGAGTCGCTGCCAACCTTCGACCTCCTGTACTTCGTCAAGAAAAACTCTGGCATTTTTCGGAGCCAGCTCCTCGATCAGAGAAAGAAATGTCGGAAAGTCCCGAGGCGACAGATCATACAAGCGCGTATCTTCGAGATTGCAGTAAAATAGCCGGTCGTGTCCGCCCATCAACTGGCTTTGCAGGACACTCTTCCCGGCACGCCGGACCCCGGTCAGCACAAGTGCTTGGCTCGAACGGCCAGGCAAAGCCTGGATCAGTTCGCGGTCCAACACGGGCCCCGGCACAGCCGCGGGGTGCTGATCCACCAGGATCTCACGTAGTGTATCTCTTAATATCACACTACTGTGATATCATGATATACATTGCTTCGCAAGGTATTGGCCTCCGCTCAGCCGCAAGCCTGCGATCGGCCCGACGGGGACGGGTTGCCGGCGGAACAGCGGAACAAGACTGTCGCCATGGACAGCCCGGCACAATCCGGTCACGCGTTTGCGATGATGCTCGCGGCAACTGCCTGAATCTGAAAGGGGGTAATTGCTATAAAGCTCGTAGCGGCCCCCGCTACCAAATTCGAAGTTCTTGATTTCCAGGGACTTTGCGGTCGAGGCCACTAACACGGCCTCGTCAATTTCCAGACGAGCAAATACCGCTTCGCCATCCTGGCGAATTCTTGCAGCCACCCCCCGCCGACCAATTGCGACGCTGGCTGCTAACCGATGGCACCGCGGAGAGGTTTCGAGGCTGTCACGCCTTGCTCATCTGGATCACACCGCCCGAGCTCCGCTTCGACGGCTACGAGAAGGTCATCCACGCGCGAATAGAATCGGGAGCCCCAGGGATCACAAAGAAACGGCCACCAAGTGGGACGTAGATGCGCTTGATGCCGATCTAGCGGCCCGCTCGCAAGCACCCGCAGCGCACTGGGCGACCCAAAATCCGCCCCCGCTGCCGCTCAAATCGTTCAGTCCCGCTGTTTTATCAACCGGCTTGAGGCGAGGGGTGGCGAAAGTGCAGCCGACGCCGTCATCGAAACTGCTGCGATCGAGTTTACAAAGCACAATAGCTGTTATAGTTCTGGTGATAGAACACCAAAAAGACAATACCCGAGCTTTGGCAACTCCTTTTTGGAGCGCGAGCGCAACCGGCAAGTCTAGTGGTCATCAAGACAGGAAGGACTCGACACATGATGAAGCGATGGCTCACGTTGTTAGCTGGGTGCACCTGCGTACTTGGAGTAACCTCCGCAGAAGCTACAGGGACCGGCACCGGAAGCATCACCAACCTGACATCGTTTACCTTCAACGGCGTGGAGATGTTCACATTGACGATGAGCTCCATGTCCAGCCCCTTCGCCGCCTGCGCGCACTCCAATCGGTTCATTATTTCCGCGCAAGATCCGAAGTTTAAAACGGTCCTCGCCATGTTGTTAGGGGCGTACTATTCGGGTAGCAGCGTGATAGTGTACGGTGGAGGCACCTGCAATACGTACGATGGCGCGTCTGAAGACATCAACGGTGCCTGCGTGAGCACGACGCCCTGCTGAGGGAATCGTCGCTCCCCGCAGTCTGGCTCGGCACTCCAAGATCGGGGGTGGTTATCCTGATCGACCGGAATGCCGTCGGTCATTGCTTCCGTTCGAATTCGGAAGCGTCAGGCTGATAGTAGCCCTTGAACAACTCGCGCATGGTCCTCCGACAGAAAGCGGTCCGTGCGGCCACAGGTCTTACCTAACGTCTTCGACTAAGTACAGCGCCGCCTCGGTCAGTAATAACACGGTATACTTTTCAGCGAACCCTAGTCCTTTAGCCAATTCTCAATGCGTAAACCAGCAACGCGCGCAAATTCCCTCTCGTTGTCCGAGACCAGCGTGAGATCGAGGGTTATAGCGTGCGCTGCGATGATAAGGTCGTTTCCGCCGATCGGCGTACCGGCCAACTCGAGCTGCGTGCGTATCGATCCGTAGATTTCGTCGGCAGGTAATTCGAGAGGCAGTATTTCTATCACGCCGAGCACCGCTTCAACTTGCTCGGTAAGCCGTGGAGAGTCCTTTTTGGCAGCTCCATATCGCAATTCAG
>Ga0207667_10005254_pt1 | contig 15799 bp, 15 predicted proteins | sample KBSCornC52_FD_184301 | JGI IMG/M metagenome (GOLD analysis project Ga0207667, IMG submission 184301) | Corn rhizosphere microbial communities from Kellogg Biological Station, Michigan, USA - KBS Corn C5-2 (SPAdes) (version 2) | ecosystem: Host-associated > Plants > Roots > Rhizosphere > Soil ... | reverse complement strand
GCGACTGCCGCTCGCTGTTGATCCATCCGGCGTCCACCACGCACTTCCGCATGGACGACGCCGCGCTGGCCGCCGCCGGCATCGGGCCCGGCACGATCCGGCTGTCGATCGGCCTGGAGGACGCCGACGACCTGATCGTCGACCTGAAGGCCGCGCTCAAGGCCGCCGAGAGGGCCGCCGCATGAACGTCGACGTGCAAGGCCGCGCGGCCTATGCGTACACGGGCGGCAAGCCCTTCGCCGCCGAGGGGCCGTGCGTCGTCTTCATCCACGGCGCGCTCAACGACCACTCGGTGTGGACGCTCCTGGCGCGCTGGTTCTCGCACCACGGCCACCGCGTGCTGGCCGTCGACCTGCCCGGCCACGGCCGCTCGGAGGGGCCGGCGCTGGCCAGCGTCGAGGCGCTCGCCGACTGGGTGCTCGCGCTGATGGACGCCGCGGGCGTCGAGCGCGCGCACCTGGTGGGCCACAGCATGGGCTCGCTGATCGCGCTGGAAGCCGCCGCGCGCGCCCCCGCGCGGGCGAGCAGTCTCGTGATGGTGGGAACGGCCTACCCGATGAAGGTCAGCGATGCCCTGCTCGCCACGGCCCGCGACGACCCGGCGCGCGCCATCGCGATGGTCAACGCGTTCTCCCATTCCAGCCTGGCCAGCAAGCCGTCGTATCCGGGCCCGGGCGCATGGCTGCGTGGCGGCAGCAGCGCCTTGATGCACCGGATACAAGGTGATGCCGACGGCAACCTGTTCGAGCACGACTTTCGCGTCTGCGACGCGTACGCTGGCGGCATCGAGGCGGCCAAGCGCGTCACCTGCCCGGCCCACCTGATCGTGGGATCGCGCGACGTGATGACGCCCGTCAAGGCCACGAAGGAACTCGCGGGCATGTTGAATGCCGCGGTCTCGCGCATCGTTTCAGGGCATGCACTGATGCAGGAAGCTCCGGATGCGGTGTTGAATGCGGTGCGTCAGGCCGTCAAGGCCTGAGCCCGCATAACGAACGAGGGGAACGACCATGGCCAACGCAGCCACCGACATCGAATCGCTGCACAGCTTCGCCGAGTTCTATCCGTTCTACCTGAACGAGCACCGCAACGGCACGTGCAGGCGCCTGCACTTCATCGGCTCGACGCTGTCGCTGATCTGCCTGTGGTCGCTGATCTGGACGCGCCAGCCGCTGTTCTTCGTCGCCGGCGTGCTGTTCGGCTACGGCTTCGCCTGGGTCGGGCACTTCGTCTTCGAGAAGAACAAGCCCGCCTCGTTCAAGCGCCCGCTCTGGAGCTTCATGGGCGACTGGCGCATGTACTTCGACATCTGGATGGGCAAGGTCGCGATCTGAGCGACACGGCCGGCGGCGCAAACAGCGACCGCGGCTGACCTGACCTGACCTATTCTTCGACCTCGCCCGGCGCCTTCGGGATCGACCGGATCGGCGTCAGCAACCGGACGCCCTGGTTCGCCTTCTTGACGAGGTCGAGCCGCTCCGTCACGGCCGGGTCGATGTGGACGTAGTCGGCGATGAACAGCTCGATGGGCCGGACGCCCTTGCGCCGCGAATGCAGCGTGAGCTTGCTGCCCTCGACCTCCTCCTCGGTGTCCTTGCCCTGGACGTGCATCACCAGCCACCAGTCGGCCAGATCGCCGTAGGGCATGCGCCGGCCGCCGAACAGGCCCGGCACGACGATGCCGCGGTGGTCGAGCTTGACCAGCGCCCGGTTGCGGTTGAGCCAGAGCACCCCGAACGTCAGCAGCGGCGAGACATCGATCCAGACCGAGCCGAAGAAGCGCGCGGAGTGCGTGACGACGGCCCAGGCGACGACGACCAGCGCGATGAACAGCGTGCCCTTGACGTAGTCCTCCAGGGCGAGGCCACCCGGCCCGGCCGGCGCGCAGCGCTTGATCTCCAGCGTGGTGGCGAAGTGCGGGGCATGGCCGGTGGCGCCGAGCGCCAGCAGCACGTCGGCCGGTTCCGGCTTCGGCGGCACGGGCTCGTCGCGCCAGCGGCAGATCACCGACGCCGGCACCGCCAGCAGCAGCGACACCGATGCGGTGCTGTTGCCGGCCTCCAGCAGCTCCAGCGCGGCGTGTCGAAGGTGGTCGAACGGCTCCCTGGACGTCATGCGCGCATTATCGAGCGCCGCGGCGGGCGGGCCCGGGCGCGCGCGTCACGCGCGTGAACCACTGCACGCCGCCGCGGCGCAGCGGGAGCGCGCCGCTCAGGCCGTCGCCCTGCCCTTCACGAGGGGCGCGAGCTGGGTGAGCATCTCGTCGACCATCTCGTCCAGGCCGAACTTCGCCTTCCAGCCCCAGTCCCTGGCCGCCTCGCTGTCGTCGATAGACCGCGGCCAGTTGGCGGCGATGGCCTGGCGGAAGTCGGGCTGGCAGTCCATCGTGAAGCCCGGGATGCGCCTCGCGATGGCGTCCGCGACCTGGCGCGGCGTGAAGCTGATGGCCGACAGGTTGTAGCTGCCGCGCTGGCGGATCGAGTCGCCGGGCGCCTCCATCAGCTCGATGGTGGCGCGCAGCGCATCGTCCATCAGCATCATCGGGAGCGCCTGGTCCTCCTTCAGGAAACAGGTGTAGCGGCCGTCGCGCAGCGCGGCGTGGAAGATCTCCACGGCGTAGTCCGTGGTGCCGCCACCCGGGGGCGTCTTCCAGCTGATGAGGCCGGGGTAGCGCAGGCTGCGCACGTCCACGCCGTGGTTCTTGTGGTACCAGGCACACCAGCGTTCGCCGGCCAGCTTGCTGATGCCGTAGATCGTGGTGGGATCCATGACTGTGTCCTGCGGCGTGCCGTCGGCAGGCGTCGACGGGCCGAAGGCGGCGATCGAGCTGGGCCAGAACACCTTGTCCAGCTTGTGCGTGCGCGCCAGTTCGAGCACGTTGAGCAGGCCCGTCATGTTCAGGTTCCAGGCCCATTGCGGATGCTTCTCGCCGTTGGCCGACAGCGCCGCCGCCAGCAGGTAGACCTGCGTGACGTGGTGGCGCTCGACGACGGCCGTCAGCGCTGCGGCGTCGGTGACGTCCAGCTGCTCGTGCACCAGGCCTGGCGTGCGCCCCGTGGGCGCGACGTCGCTGGTGATCACCGCCTCGACGCCGGCGCGCTTGCTCAGCGCGCCCGCGAGTTCCGAGCCGATCTGGCCGTTGGCGCCGATGATGAGGATGCGCTGTCCTTGGGTGGTCCCGCTCATCGCGCGGCTCCCACCAGGCCCAGCTCCTTGCCGGCCTGCGCAAAGGCCTCGACGGCCTTCTCCAGGTGATGCCGGTCGTGCACCGCCGACATCTGCACGCGGATGCGCGCCTGCCCCTTGGGCACGACCGGGAAGAAGAAGCCGACGGCGTACAGGCCCAGCTCCAGGATGCGCTGCGACAGCTGCTGCGCCTTGACGGCATCGCCGATCATGATCGGCACGATCGGGTGCTCGCCCGGCTTGATCTCGAAGCCCGCGGCGGTGATGGCCTGGCGGAACCAGGCGGTGTTGTCCGCGAGCTTGTCGCGCAGCTCGGTGCTCGATTCGAGCAGGTCGAGCACCGCCAGCGAGCCCGCGACGATCGCCGGCATCAGGGTGTTGGAGAACAGGTAGGGACGCGAACGCTGGCGCAGCAGCTCGATCACTTCCCGCTTTCCGGTGGTGAAGCCGCCCGACGCGCCTCCGAGCGCCTTGCCCAGGGTGCCCGTGATGATGTCGATCTTGCCGAACACGCCCCGGTGCTCGTGGGTGCCGCGGCCGCGCGCGCCCAGGAAACCGGTGGCATGGCATTCGTCGATGCCCAGCAGCGCGCCGTACTGGTCGCACAGCGCGCGGATCTGGTCCAGCCGCGCGATCGTGCCGTCCATGGAGAACGCGCCGTCGGTGAAGACGAGCTTGAAGCGCGCGCCGGCGGCGTCGGCGGCCTGCAGCTGCGTCTCGAGGTCCGCCAGGTCGTTGTGCGCGTAGCGGAAGCGCTTGGCCTTGCACAGGCGGATGCCGTCGATGATCGAGGCGTGGTTCAGCGCGTCGCTGATGATCGCGTCGTCCTCGCCCAGCAGCGGCTCGAACAGGCCGCCGTTGGCGTCGAAGGCGGCGGCGTAGAGGATGGTGTCCTCGGTGCCCAGGAAGCGCGCCAGGCGCTGCTCCAGTTCCTTGTGGATGTCCTGCGTCCCGCAGATGAAGCGCACCGAGCTCATGCCGTAGCCGTGCGTGCGCAGCCCCTCGTGCGCCGCCTCGATCACCTTGGGGTGCGAGGACAGCCCCAGGTAGTTGTTGGCGCACAGGTTGATCAGCTCGCGACCGTCCGCCAGCTTGACCAGCGCGCCCTGGGGCGTGGCGATGATGCGCTCCGACTTGAACAGCCCCGCGGCGCGGATGCCCTCCAGTTCGGCCTGGATGTGTTGGTTGAATGCGGCGACGTCAGCCATGTTCATTGTCCTTCAGGCACAATATTGTTCAATGCAAAATTCGTTGTTCGATATATCGAACGAGAATGCAGTATCGTGAACATCAGCCGGTCCGTCAAGAGACGGCCCACCGGCCAGGACGAAACCATCATGACGCGCAACCCTGCAGTCGAGCCACCGAAGGTGGGCAATACCCTGGCGGAACTGCGTCAATTGCGGGCGCTGTCGCTGGACGAGCTGTCGCGGCTGGCAGGCGTGTCCAAGTCGATGCTGTCGCAGATCGAGCGCAACCAGGCCAACCCCACCGTGGCGGTGGTCTGGCGCCTGGCCAACGCGCTGGGCGTGCCGCTGGGCCAGTTGCTCGATGGCGAGCGCCCCGCCCTGCCCGCCATCACCACCGTGGCCGGCCACGCCACGCCCTCGCTGCGCAGCCCCGACGGCAAGTGCGAGCTGCGCATCCTGGGCCCGATCGAGCTCGCCGGCCAGTTCGAGTGGTACGAGCTGACGGTGCAACCCGGCGGGCGGCTCGAGTCGCAGGCGCACGAGCCGGGTTCGCGCGAGCACCTGACCGTGCTGGGCGACGGGCCGCTGGAGGTGCGCTCGGGCACCGACGTCACCACGCTGCAGGCCAACGAGACGGCGCGCTACGTCGTCGACGTGGCGCACGCGATCTCCAACCCGGGTGAGCGCGTCGTGCGCGCCCTGATGGTGGTGGTGCACGCGGGCTGAGGGCGGGCGACGCCAGCCGGTCAGGCTATTCCGGCTGGCAAAGCAGCGGCGCGCAGATCGGGTCGAGCGACACGTCGACCAGACCGTCGTGGCGCGTGTAGGCCAGCATCTGGTCGCGCATGCCCGTCGACAGGTCCACCTTCAGCGAGCCCGCCTGGCCCCAGGCCGCCAGGCCCTGGCCGGCCGAAGTGAAGCGCAGGCAGACGGCGCCGGCCGCCTGGGCCAGCTCGCCGTCGCGCCCGCGCGCGGGCAGCAGCACGGCGTAGACGAAGCGCTTGCCGGCGCCGTCGCGTTCCAGCGGCAACGGATCGCGCCAGGCGCCCACGCGCCGCCCCGAATCGCACTGCACGGCCTTCACCTCGGGGTAGGCGTCGGCGTCGCGCGTCTGGCGGAAGATGTCGACGTCGCTCTCGACGCGCACCAGCACATACCCCGTGACGTTCAGCGCGGCGCCCCCGCCGGCGACCTTCTCGCGGTGGTCGACGAAGCGCAGGTCGACCAACCGGAACGCCCAGCGCTCGCGCAGCAGCGCGAAAGCCGCCGCGGCGACGACCACCAGCAACAGGCCTGCCAGGAGCCAGTGGCGCCGGCGGGCAGCGGCTGGCGTGGCGAAGCGGGAGTCCGTCATGGTCGCCTCGGAGAAGGTCATGGGTTCAGGCGGGCAGCACTTCGACCAGCCGCAGGCCGTCGACGCCCAGCTTGCCGCGGGCGGGCGCCAACGCCTCGATGGGCGCGAGCAGCAGCACGTCGACGAGCGGGGCCAGCCGTGTATGCGCAGGATCGCACAGCAGCACGTAGCGCGGCTGGTTCTCCTCGTCGAGGCGGCCCACCCAGTCGAGCGTCATCAGCGCCTCCAGCACGGACTCGATCTGCAGCGGATCCATGCGCAGCCGGTCGGCCAGCTCGATGCCGTTCATCCCGTGCTCGCCCGCTTCGCGGCTGCGCTGCAGGCGACGCACGATGTCCAGCGCGAGCGCGAAGCGCTGGCCCGGCACGCGCCCGTGCTGCACGAGGTTGAGCTTGAGGCTGGGCGCGTAGGCGGCGATCACGGCGCCCAGCAGCACGATCACCCAGCCGAGGTAGATCCACAGCAGGAAGATCGGCACGGTGGCGAAGGCGCCGTAGATGCTCGAGTACGACGTCATGTGCGTCAGGTACCAACCCAGCGACCGCCGCGCCACCTCGAAGCCGACCGCCACGAACAGGCCGCCCGCCACCGCGTGGCGCCACGCCACCGGCGCGTGAGGCACGTAGTGGTACAGCGCGCTCATGGCGGCGGCCAGCGCCACGAACTCCAGCACCGACAGCGAGAAGCTGACGCCGCCCGACATCTGCGTCACCATCCCGCTGGAGGCCGAGATCGCGTAGGACATCAACGTCAGGCTCGCGCCCAGGATCAGCGGGCCGAGCGTGACGGCCGCCCAGTAGATCAGCACGCGCTGCGCGATCGGCCGCGGCTTGCGCACGCGCCAGATCGCGTTGAGGGTGCGGTCGATCGTCAGGATCAGCGCCATCGCGGTGAAGCCGAGCGCGATCAGGCCGAACGCGCCCAGGCGGCTCGCCTTGGTGGCGAACATCGTGAGCGCGCCCAGCACCGGCTTGGCGATGTTGGGCGGCACCAGCGTCTGCAGGAAGTACTTCTCCAGGCCGGACTGGAAGCTGGAGAACATCGGGAAGGCCGTGAAGATGGCCAGCATGACCGTCAGCAGCGGCACCAGCGAGATCAGCGTCGTGAACGTGAGGCTGCTCGCCGTCAGGCCCAGCCGGTCGTCGCGAAAGCGCGCGCGCAGCGTGCGCAGCGTCTCGAACCAGGGCCAGTTGCGCAGGGTCTGCATGGGGCCGGCGAGCAGCGAGCCCAGCGGCGTGGTCAGCGTCTTGGAAACCGTCATGGCGACTATCATGCCAAACATGGCCGAGCATCCGCCCGACGCATCCTCCACGCCCGACCGCGTGACCGCCACCACGCGCATCGTCGCCGTCGCATCCGCCCTCGCGCTGATCGGGTTGGCGCTCGCCTGGGAACTGGCCCTGGCCCGCACTGGCCGCGGCACGCTGGCCTTCAAGGCCGTGCCGCTGGTGTTCGCGCTGCCGGGGCTGCTGCGGCACCGCATGTACACGTACCGCTGGGTCAGCCTGCTCGTCTGGCTCTACGTGGCCGAGGCGGTCATCCGCATCGGCGACCGCTGGCCGTCCAATGCCTGTGCCTGGGCCGAGCTGGTGCTCTCCATCGCGCTGTTCACCGCCTGCGCGACGCAGGTGCGCTGGCGCCACGCGGTGGCCGCGCGCCTGCCGCCGGCCGAGGATCCGCGCACCACCGCCGGCATCGAGCATTGAGATGACCACGCTGCTGGACGACCTGCGCGCCATCGTCGGCGTGGCGCAGGTGCTGGTCGACGGCACCGGCGACGCGCTCGTCGCGTACGAGCGCGACTGGCGCAAGCGCTACCGCGGCCGCGCGCTGTGCGTCGTGCTGCCCGCAACGGCCAGCGAGGTGGCCGCCGTCGTGCGCCGCTGCGCGCGCGAGGATGGCGTCAGCATCGTCGCGCAAGGCGGCAACACGGGCCTGGTGGGCGGCGGCGTGCCCGACGACTCCCGGCGCCAGGTCGTGGTCGGCACGCGGCGCCTGCGCGCCGTGCGGCGCGTCGACGTCGACAACCAGACGATCACGGTCGAGGCCGGCCTCGCGCTGCAGGAGGTGCAGGCAGCGGCCGCCGACGCGGGGCTGCTGTTTCCGCTGAGCCTCGCCTCCGAGGGCAGCTGCACGATCGGCGGCAACCTCGCCACCAACGCCGGAGGCACGCAGGTGCTGCGCTTTGGCAACGCGCGCGAGCTGTGCCTGGGGCTCGAGGTCGTCACCGCGCAGGGCGAGGTCTGGAGCAGCCTGCACGGGCTGCGCAAGGACAACACCGGCTACGACCTGCGCGACCTGTTCGTCGGCAGCGAAGGCACGCTGGGCGTGATCACCGCGGCCACGCTGCGGCTGTTCCCGCGGCCGCGCGCCGGGGTCACGGCCTGGGCCACGTGCCGCGCGCTGGCCGACGCCGTCGCGCTGATGCGCCGCCTGCGCGCCGACTTCGATGCCGAGCTGGTCGGCTACGAGGCGATGAACGCGGCGTCCCTGGCGCTCGTCGAACGCCACTTCGAAACGCTGCGCGTGCCGCTGCCGCTGTCGGACGCCGGCGGCGCGCCGCTGTGGTCGGTGCTCGTCGACCTGGCGTCGCCGCACGAGCAGGCCACGCTGCGCGAGCGCGCCGAGGCCTCGCTCGCGGCGTCGCTGGATGCGGGCGAAACGGTGGACATCGCCGTGCCGGGCAGCGAGGCACAGGCGCGCGCGCTGTGGCAGCTGCGTGAGGCGATCCCGCTGGCGCAAGGGGTCGAGGGGCTCAACATCAAGCACGACGTCGGCTTGCCGCTGTCCTCGCTCGCGGCCTTCGTCACGACCGCCGACGCCGCGCTCGAGGCCGTCGTGCCCGGCGCGCGCCACATCACCTTCGGCCACCTGGGTGACGGCAACCTGCACTACAACCTGCAGGCACCTGCCGGCGCCGACGCCGCCGCCTTCCTGGCGCGCCACGAGCCGGCGGTCAACGCCTGCGTGCACGACATCGCCGGGCGCTTCGGCGGCACGTTCTCGGCCGAGCACGGGATCGGACGTCTCAAGCGCGGCGAACTGGCGCTGCGCAAGCCGGCGCCGGCGCTGGCGATGATGAAGGCGATCAAGGCCGGGCTCGACCCGCACGGGCTGCTCAATCCAGGCGTGCTGCTGCCCGATTGAGCGCCGCTTGTCTGGACAGGTGCAGACAGGCATCAGGGTTAGCGCGATTAGCACAACCCCTCGGATCTTTCATCCTTTTGTCATGCAAATCGCGCATGACGGCCCAGCCACTCGGCATTGGATCGCGGGCCTCCCTGCCCCTACAGTCCCGCCACCACAGACGCGCCGGCGGCCCAGGAGGCCTGCACGGCGGCGCACGGAGACTCGTTCCACACATGCATCCCTGCCGAGAATACTGGGGCCAGGACGTCGCCTACGGGTCGCTCGTCACCGGCGAGCCCACGCAACGCGCCAACCGCCTGGACGCCCGCACCGAGATCTGGATCCTCGATACGCAGGAACCCTCGCGCCCTGCCCCCCACGCCCAGCTCGCCGGGCTGATGCGGCGGATCGCCGGCCTGCCTGTCGGCGAGGAGGCGCTGCGGCAATCCGCCGCGCACATCAAGGACTACCTGCAGGCGGGCAAGGCCGCCGCCCCCGCCCCCGCCGGCGCGCCGCCGGGCATGCGCGGCGAATGCGTCGACCAGGACGGACGCATCCTGGGCATCGCCACGCTGCACCGCACGCCGATGCTGCCGCCCGGCTCGTTCGCGGCCGCCGCGGGAGTCGCGAGCCGCGAGGAGCGCGAGGAGGCTTCGGCACAGCTGTGCGCCGAGTTCATGCGCCATCTGAGCGCGCTGGGCGAGGCCGATGGCGTCTCGCGCATCGACTGGGTGATGGTGCGTGCCACGGGCACCGCCGATGGCGTCCGCTCGCACCTGGGAGCCACGCGCGTGGGCCCGGTGGCGCTCAAGCCGTTCGCGCCGCGCGCAGGCGGCAATGCGGCGCCCGACGACGCCTGAACGCCGGCTGGCCCGCCGCGCGCGGCTACTGCAGCGAGGACTTCGGCGGCACGCCCGCCGGCAGCGTGAAGACCTCGATGCCCTCGTCGGCCAGTGCCTCGCGCTCCTGCGCAGTCGCCTGGCCGCGGATCGCCTTGGCTTCGCTCTCGCCGTAGTGGATGCGGCGCGCCTCCTCGGCAAAGCGCGTCCCGACGTCCTCGGTGCTGTTCAGCAGCTCCGCCACGGCCTCCACGAAACGCTGCACCGCGCCGCCGTGCAAGGCCATGTCGACGGCCGGGGCGGCCGCCTCGGCGGAGGCAGTGCCCGCGCGCGCGGGGGCTTGCTCGGGCGCGGGGGCCGGCTCGCGCGCGCCCGACAGGTTCAGGCGCGGCGCGCTCGGCAGGCGCACCACCTCCGCATTGCCGCAGACGGGGCAATCGAGCAGGCCGCGCTCGCGTTGCGAGCCGTAGTCGTCCTCGGAAGCAAACCAGCCCTCGAAGGCGTGGCCCGCGGCGCAGCGCAGGTCGAGCACCTTCATGCCGCGGTCTTCACTCGCTCGCCAGCCACGTCGGCTCCCACTGGCCGCTGCGCCACTGCTGCAGCTTGAGCAGCGCCACCAGGGTCTTGGCATCGGTCAGCTGCCCGCCGGCCGACTGCGCGTACAGCGCGGCCTCCGGCAGCGCGAGGACCTCCAGGAACTCCCCGGCGTCCAGCTGCTGCGCGCCGGCGGCGAGTCCGCGGGCGAACCAGATCTCGATGAACTCGTTGGAGTACGCCGGTGCGTTGTGCAGTCGCCCGGCATACGCCCATTCGCGGGCGGTGTAGCCCGTCTCCTCGAGCAGCTCACGGCGGGCGCAGTCCAGCGTCGTCTCGTTCGGGTCGAGCTTGCCGGCGGGAAACTCGAGCAGCACGTGGTCGAGCGGATAGCGGTGCTGGCGCTCCAGCACCAGTTGCCCATCGTCGGTGATGGGCACGATCATGACGGCGCCCGGGTGCACGATGTGCTCGCGCCACGCCAGCTGCCCGTCGGGCAGCTTCACCTGGTCGCGGCGCACCTTGAGGAAATGGCCGTCGTAGACGCTTTCGGAGCGCACCAGTCGTTCCACGAGATGGGCGTCGACGCCCTCCTGCGCGCGGATCGGGGAGCCACCGGCGACGATGGGCTCCGCGTTGTCGTCGTTCACGCGCGCTCCCGACGGATCAGGAGTTCAGGGCCTTGTAGACCGCTTCGCGGCACGCGATCATCAGCACGTCCGGCAGCACGCCGAAGCCCAGCGCGGCCAGGCCGGTGAGCGCCAGCAGCACGGTGGCGCCGGTCTCGCCGCGGATCGGCGTGGTGTCGGTCGGCTCGTCGAAGAACATCGTCTTGACGATGCGCAGGTAATAGTACGCGCCGACCAGGGACAGCAGCACCGCCACCACGGCCAGCACGATGTAGCCCTGGCTGCCCGTGCTCACCAGCGCCTGCAGGACGGCCAGCTTCGCGTAGAAGCCCACCAGCGGCGGGATGCCGGCCAGCGAGAACATGAAGATGGCCATCACGCCGGCAATCCACGGCGAACGCCGGGCCAGGCCCGCGAGGTCCGAGATCTCCTCGCTCTCGAAGCCGTTGCGCGACAGCACCATGATCAGGCCGAAGGTGCCCAGCGTCGTCAGCACGTAGGTGATGATGTAGAACAGCGCCGAGCTGTAGCCGTTGCCCGCGTTCGCGGTCGTCACGTTGATCACGGTCGGCGTGAAGCCCAGCAGCATGAAGCCCAGCTGCGCGATCGCCGAGTAGGCCAGCAGGCGCTTCAGGTTCGACTGCGCGATGGCGGCGAGGTTGCCCAGCGTCATCGAGACCACCGACAGCACGATCAGCATCTCCTCCCAGTCCTTGGCCTGGCCCGACAGGCCCTCGACCAGGATGCGGAAGGTGATGCCGAACGCGGCCAGCTTGGGGGCGCCGGAGATCAGCAGCGTGACGGCCGTGGGGGCGCCCTGGTAGACGTCGGGCACCCACATGTGGAACGGCGCGAGGCCCAGCTTGAACGCGAGTCCGGCGACGATGAACACCAGGCCGAAGACCAGCACCTGCGGGTTGATCGTGCCCTTGTGCAGCGCTTCGAATGCGTTCGGGATGTCGAGCGTGCCGGTGGCGCCGTACATCATCGACAGGCCATACAGCAGGAAGCCGCTGGCCAGCGCGCCGAGGATGAAGTACTTCATCGCGGCTTCGGTCGCCACCGCGTGGTCGCGGCGCAGCGCGGTCAGCGCGTACAGCGACAGCGTCATCAGTTCCAGGCCGACGTACACCACCAGGAAGTTGTTGGCCGAGACCATCACGGACACGCCCAGCAGCGAGAACATCGCCAGCGACAGGAATTCGCCCTTGAGCAGGTCGCGCGACTTCAGGTACGGGCGCGCGAAGCCCAGCGTCACCATCGTGGCCAGCCCCGCCGACAGCGCCAGCAGGTGGCCCAGCGGGTCGATCACGACCATGCGCTGCATGCCGTAGCCGGTGCGGCCCGCCTGCAATTCGCACAGGTGCATCAGCGAGAAGACGAGCAGCGAGGCCTGGGCGATCCAGAAGGTCAGGCCCAGGCGCCTGTCGGAGGCGTTGACGCCGACGAGCGCCACCACCGAGGTCATCAGCAGCAGGAAGATCTCGGGGTAGATCGGCAACAAGGTCATTTCAATCATGGGGATCTTTCCGCGACGCTCAGATCAGCTTGGGCTGGGCGACGTGCTTCAGCAAGGCGTCCACCGAGGCCTGCATGACATCGGTGAAGGGCTTCGGGTACAGGCCCATCGCCAGGACGGCGACGGCCAGCACCGCGAGCATGAAGAACTCGCGGGAGTTGATGTCCTGCAGGCGGCTGACGCTGCCCTTGGTGACCGGGCCGAAATAGACGCGCTTGACCATCCACAGCGTGTAGGCGGCACCGAAGATCAGCGCCGTGGCCGACAGCGCGGCGACCCAGAAGTTGAAGCCGGTGGTGGCCAGGATGACCATCCATTCGCCCACGAAGCCCGCGGTGCCCGGCAGGCCGCAGTTGGCCATCGCGAACAGCACGGCGAAGGTGGCGAACCACGGCATCGTGTTGACGACGCCGCCGTAGGCCGCGATGTCGCGCGAGTGGACGCGGTCGTACAGCACGCCGATGCACAGGAACATGGCGGCCGACACGAAGCCGTGCGAGATCATCTGGATGATCGCGCCCTGCATGCCCAGCGAGTTGAAGATGAAGAAGCCCAGCGTGCAGAAGCCCATGTGGGCGATCGACGAGTAGGCCACCAGCTTCTTCATGTCGGTCTGCACCATGGCCACCAGGCCGATGTAGACGACGGCGATCAGCGACAGCGTGATGATCAGCCAGGCCCAGTGGTGGCTGGCGTCCGGGGCGATCGGCAGGGAGAACCGCAAGAAGCCGTACGCGCCGAGCTTGAGCATGATCGCGGCCAGCACGGCGGAGCCGCCCGTGGGTGCCTCGACGTGCACGTCGGGCAGCCACGTGTGCACCGGGAACATCGGCACCTTGACCGCGAACGCGGCCAGGAAGCCGAAGAACAGCGCGGTCTGCGCGGTCATCGACAGCGGCAGCCTGTGCCAGGCCAGGATGTCGAAGCTGGCGTTGGACTGGACGTACAGGTAGATGATCGCGACCAGCAGCAGCAGCGAGCCCAGCAGCGTGTACAGGAAGAACTTGAACGACGCGTAGATCCGGTTCGGGCCGCCCCAGACGCCGATGATGATGTACATCGGGATCAGCGTGGCCTCGAAGAACGTGTAGAACAGCAGGCCGTCGACCGCCGAGAACACGCCGATCATCAAGCCCGACAGGATCAGGAACGCGCCCATGTACTGGTTCACGCGCGTGGTGATGACCTCCCAGGCGGAGATCACCACGATCACCGTGATGAGCGCGGTCAGCAGCACGAACCACACCGAGATGCCGTCCACGCCCAGGTGGTAGTGCGCGTTGAAGCGCTCGATCCACGTCAGGTCCGTCTGGAACTGCATGCCGGCCTGCGCCGTGTCGAAGCCCGTGATCAGCGGCAGCGTGACCACGAACGACGCGATCGCGAAGACCAGCGACATCCAGCGCACGGCACGCGCGTTCTCGTCGCGTCCCATCGCCAGCAACACCACCCCCGCCAGGATCGGCAGCCAGATGGCCAGGTTCAAAAAGATCATTCTTGTTCTCCGCCGGCTGCGATCAGTGAGCGATGCTCTGGAAATAAGGCAGGAGCTGCCAGGTCAGCAGTCCGAACACGCCCAGGATCATGACCAGCGCGTACCAGTAAAGGTGTCCGGTCTGCACCAGGCGCACGATGCCGGCCACGAAGCCGACCAGGCGCGCCGAGCCGTTGACGGCCAGGCCGTCGATCAGCCCCTGGTCGCCGCCCTTCCACAGGCCGCGGCCCAGCAGGCGCGCGCCGGCGGCGAGGACGTTCTCGTTGAACCAGTCGAAGAAGTACTTGTTCTCGAGGATCACCGTGATCGGACGGAACACCCTGGCGGCCGCTTCGGACAGCGAAGGCTTGACGATGTACATGATGTAGGCCAGCGCGACGCCCAGCAGCGCGAGCCAGAACGGCACCGATGCGAAGGCGTGCAGGCCCATGCCCACGGCGCCGCCGTGCTCGTTGAACTCCTTGGCCAGTTCTTCCATGGCCGGATGCTTCTCGGTGTTGAAGAAGATCGCGTTGCCGAAGAAGCTGCCGTACAGCATCGACCTGATGCCGATGAAGCCGATGACCACCGACGGGATCGCCAGAAGCACCAGCGGCAGCGTCACCACCCAGGGCGTCTCGTGCGGCTCGTGGTCGTGGTGGTCGTCGTGGCCGTGGTCGGCGTGCGCATGGTCGTCGTGCGCGTGCGCGTGCGCGGCGTGCGCCGGCGCGTGGCCGAGCGCGTCATGCGCGGCGCCGTGGCCATGGCCGTGCGCGTCGTCCTCTTCCAGTTCGGGCGCCGGCTCGTCATGCGCCGCCGGGAATGGCTTGTTGCGGAAGCGCTCCGGGCCGTGGAAGACCAGGAAGAACATGCGGAACGAGTAGAACGCCGTGACGAACACGCCGGCGGTCACCGAGAAGATCGCGAAGCCGGCACCGGGCAGGTGGCTGGCGTGCGCGGCCTCGATGATCGAGTCCTTCGAGTAGAAACCGGCGAAGAACGGCGTGCCGATCAGCGCGAGCGAGCCCACCAGCGACGTCCAGTACGTGATCTTCATGTACTTGCGCAGCCCACCCATGTTGCGGATGTCCTGGTCGTGGTGCATGCCGATGATCACGGAGCCAGCGGCCAGGAACAGCAGCGCCTTGAAGAACGCGTGCGTCATCAGATGGAACACGGCCACCGGGTAGGCCGACAGGCCCAGCGCCACCGTCATGTAGCCCAGCTGCGACAGCGTGGAGTACGCGACGACGCGCTTGATGTCGTTCTGGATGATGCCCAGGAAGCCCATGAACAGCGCCGTGATCGAGCCGATCACCAGCACGAAGTTCAGCGCGGTGTCCGACAGTTCGAACAGCGGCGACATGCGCGTGACCATGAAGATGCCGGCCGTCACCATGGTGGCGGCGTGGATCAGCGCGGAGATCGGGGTCGGGCCTTCCATCGAGTCGGGCAGCCAGACGTGCAGCGGGAACTGCGCCGACTTGCCCATCGCGCCGATGAACAGGCAGATGCACACGACGGAGATCAGCATCCAGTCGGTGCCCATGCCGAAGGCCACGTTGGCGAGGCCACCGGCCTTCGTGAAGGCGTCGAACGCCTCCGCGTAGTTCAGCGTGTGCGCCTGGCTGGCGATCAGGCCGATGCCCAGGATGAAGCCGAAGTCGCCGACGCGGTTGACCAGGAAGGCCTTCAGGTTGGCGAAGATGGCCGTCTTCTTCTTGAACCAGAAGCCGATCAGCAGGTACGACACGAGGCCCACCGCTTCCCAGCCGAAGAACAGCTGCAGGAAGTTGTTGCTCATCACGAGCATGAGCATCGAGAACGTGAACAGCGAGATGTACGAGAAGAAGCGCTGGTAGCCCGGGTCCTCTTCCATGTAGCCGATGGTGTAGATGTGAACCATCAGCGACACGAAGGTCACGACGCACATCATCATCGCGGT